>Ga0068876_10000004_pt1 | contig 213065 bp, 211 predicted proteins | sample NOAtaG_6_FD_66442 | JGI IMG/M metagenome (GOLD analysis project Ga0068876, IMG submission 66442) | Freshwater lake microbial communities from Lake Erie, under a cyanobacterial bloom - NOAA_Erie_Diel5S_2200h metaG | ecosystem: Environmental > Aquatic > Freshwater > Lake | place: USA: Ohio...
TGTGGCATAAAAACAACACTAAAACGGCTAGAAAAAGGTTGACAACCCTAGCCCAATTTGCTATACTATAGGCTAAGTTAAACAAAAGGAGCGACACATGACAGTAGAAACTTTCAACGCAGAACTAGTCCAAGACGCATGCAACCAAGCCCAACTGGCTGCTCGTAAAGCCGCTAAGGCATTCTACGATCAATATGGCGATCGTGACGCCTGTGGCTTTGCTTGGGTAGATGTATACGGTGTTCGTTCAAACAGCCGCTTGGGCAAGACACTTCAGACGTTTGGCTTCCGCAAGAGCTACACAGGATCCTTGCAGTTATGGAACCCAAGTGGTGCAGGTGTGCAGAGTGTTAGTGTACTAGAAGCTGGCGCTGAAGCATATGCAAAGGTGCTCAAAGAGCAGTTGGGCTTAGAGAAGTGCTATGCAGGTAGCCGCTTAGATTGATTAAAAAGAGGTTGACAGGGCACCCAAAGCCCTGTATAATCATTACATGTTCAACAGTAAGAGGGTACACAAATGAAAGCACTAGAGAACTTTATTGCACAGAAGAATCATTGGAACAGCTTCTTCAAGGGCACACAGTATGAGATCACTACAGCAAAGGGCCGTCAGGCTGTAGCGGATATGATTGACTCAGCACTGAGCCCAGAGAACTTAACCTGTGATGGTGAGCTGCCTAGAGCAGAAGTTAATCGTCGCTACAAAGAACTAATGACTGCGGCCAAGCAGTTGAAGAAGCTGGACCCAGCTGTTACGTTCTACGAGTACGATGCGGAGGTAGCGTAATGGGTACGCCTTTGTATATGGATATGAGCTGTGCTGTGCGCTTGGTGCAGGAGTATGCAGAGATACACACAGCAGGCGATGTGCTGGCTGCACTACAGGACATGGAGTGCTGTTACGATGACTTGGACAAAGAGGACAGGGTAGCCTACAGCATGTTCATGGCAGCAGGGCGCAAGATGTTTGCTCCGGCGTAAGAGATATATAGATATAGCTGTATAGTTTTATCCCCCAGTCACTGGCCCTGCAACACGCTTGGGATCCTCACTGGGGGATTTCTTTTGAAAAATATTTCGACGGTCGGGGCATAGAAAATAAAAAAAATTTCTCGAGGGGTGGGGGGCTTATATATTAAAAGTGTTGCTAAAAAGCCACAGTCCTTAAGCCAAATTTTTTACCGCTTTTTAAAAACACACCGAGTCTAAATCACCACCTCACTTCTGTAAGTACTTCTATATAAAAAAATGCGCGACCAATTTTTTTACTCACAGGACCCATTTCGGGTACGCTAAGTCTATTCAAAGAAAAAGCCCTACGAATAGAGCTTAAGGTTGCGGGCATGTCCCGTATAGATGTTCAACAGTGATCAAACTTGATTAGTTTGGTGGATTCTCACAGTGACATAGTTTTGCTTGGGGTTTGTGATCCAAATACTCTACAGTATACATAGTAACCTCCAATACACAGTTCTAGTTCTGTGTACAAGTATTTACAATAAATCTATACATTCTTGCTTGATATAGGCCACATCTACTCTCAGTAAAAACGCTAAGTACTTCCCTAAATTTTTTTGCGCAGTATTTTTTTTTGACTACAGACTCTGAACTCTGCTAGCAATGTCTGAACTCACAGCACCCACTATCTTATTGTGATCAGCATTTATTTGCACGGGCGTTCCGCCCTGTGGTTTGTAGGGTGGCAACCCCTTAGAGCGTAGTATACCATCCAATTCTTGCTGTTGATAGTAGTTAACATATGAACCCTGTATAGTGCCTTCCAATCTGTTCAGTGTTGTTGGATAAGCAGCTATGAGTATACTCAACACGGGCTGTAACTGCGGATTCAACTGCATAACTGTGGCTGCACCAGCACTATAGCCAATCAATACCAATTGTTTAGGCTGTTGCTTCTTTACTAGCTCTAGTGCCCTAACACCCTGTGTGTGATCCAGTATTGTACCGTTTAATTTTTGTGTAAGTTGTGCTAGAGCACCGTTACCTTCAGCACCGTGCGCTAGCCCTTTAAATGCTATTACCATTGGAGCTTGAGCTAGTATTTCATATAATTTCATGTTAATATTTATTTTGTACGCACATACATATTCTAAATTTTTGCACACTAGAACCTATTTCGATATATAGTGTATAACACCTCTTAAGGATCCGCTCATGCACATACTGTATACTCTATTGCTAGGAACGCTGTTAGCTGTGCTATTATCTAGCCCTCTGCTAGGATTAGCTGTTGCTGTTATTACTGTTCTACAACTAGTACGACTAGCTTGGCAGTGTAGAAACGATCCTTGGGATCCATCATTATACTAAGGAACACCATGGACTACGATCACAACATTATTCTAACACCCAAAGGGCAGTATGTCTACAATCCAGACAATGACTGCTACTGTAGATTATACACTGAGCAAGATCTAACTCATTGGAGTAAGTTTGGATGGCTCTACATCATCCTGGTCTTGGCTGCGCTCTGTTATAGTGTAACTTAGGCTTCTGCAAGTTAGATCTGCGTCAGGCCCAGGCTGCATTATGGCCATTTGCTCTACGCATTCATACTGTGTAGTGTACGTACCTAAATTCACTGTTGCAGTTGCAGTGAGCATTGTTAATATCCATACCAACATACGTGTTCCTTTGTGTAATAAAAATTATTTAGTAATACTCTAACATGCGACACTACTGCATATACACTAGCCAACTCACAGCCACAGTACTAAAAGATCTAGAACTGTATGGTGTACCATTTGAACTACATCTGAATCGCACACGCTTTTGGCTGGATGTAGACACAGTGCCTGCTCATGCATTGGTTTATATCAAGTACAGTCGCGTACTGCACGATATAAGCCATGAACCTATTACACCTGGCTGTTAAAACGTCATCTTTTTGTGAATCGCTATTTGCGGGGTATTCTATAGCTATGCAAATAGCCTACAGTGGTGGTTGTGCAGTTTCAGCTATTATATATGAGGGCTTGTACTATGTGTTATCTGCGCTGTCGGTACCGCAAATTTTTTGCGTTGTACCGCTTCGCGGCTCTAGCGTTTACCGCTGCGCTCCGCGCTACACGAACAGGGCTACGAAGATGGCCGCTAGTGCCAGCAGTAAAACAGCGAACTCAGTCATCTGTGAACTGTCCCCAAATGATCAGTAGTGCTGCCAGTGCCACAATGATTAAACTGCCAATTTCCACGGGTGTCATGATTGCTCCTTAGTCACGCAGGGTTATCTGTGTGCTTGCTACTATGGTTCCTGCGATACTGCCTGTGCGCAGATTCACTGTGATGGTTTCGTTGCCCTCAGTGACCCCACCAAATGTAACTGCTGTAGAAAACGATCCCGCAGAGTCCGTGATGATGAATGAACCTGAAGTGGTCACTAGGTCAGTGCTGGTTGTGGTCCAGTACAGCTGGGTATTGTTGGGTACATCGGTGGTGTTTACACGGAATACTATGGTGTCGCCTTCGTAGGCATAGTCCACCGTCCTGGGTCGGACCGCAAACTGCACATGCCCCGCAGTACCAGAACTGCCCGCTGGAAATGCGCTAGCCAGTGTGCCCGAAGCTCCTGCAAGTGCTTGTGTTCTGCGATACACAGCCATGCGACCCGTAGGTGAACCACCCGTGGTAAAATCTGAGATTATAGCTGTCCAAGGTGAGCTCTGTGCGGTGGCTGCTCCTGAGGCATTTTGGCTGGCTGCGAAGCTGACTATCACAGCATTGTTGGCTGAGGTAGTCACGCTGGGTGCTGTGGCCGTGCTGGTGCCAGCGGCCGTGCCCACCGCGCCAATACTGTCCCATTCTGCGTTCCTAAATCCCAAGGTAATCATGGCAGCACTCTGCACACCATCCCACGACACGAATTGGCTTCTGTCCGCATCTCCTGTGACAGCGGTCTTATAAGCCACCACTAGATTAGGTGGTGTTTGTGTGTCCAGGATCTCAGTCCAAGCGAACTGCCCTGTACCGCCCACAAAGGTATTTTGTGGTCCGGCAGAGTTGCCCGACACTAATATCGCCAATAGGTCGTCAGCTCGTATGGAAGAGCTCAAGGTAAATGAATTGAAGCCGCTACTCAAATTGTTGCGGGTTGAACCAGCATCATAATAAATTATTCCAGGTTCTACAGAGTATGTGGGTACTAGGATATTCAAGCTCTCACCGATCACAAAGTTGGTTGAATTTCCCGTGTCGTCCACTTCTACATAGGTGCTGGTGCGAGCGGTGATCGCGGTGATTGTGGTGCGTGTTCCTGACGTTCTGCCTTCGATGGTTCTGGGCACACTTGGATTCGATGCAAACACACCGTTGATCTGCATGCTGGTTCCACCAATAATTGAGCGCACGGTGGTGGCTGTGTCATTGTCATCTAACCAAAGCGTTGTGGTAGGATCGTTGCTGGTATCGTTGACAAGGGCACTAGCACTGGCACTGAGTGTGCTGGTACCTGCACTGTCTGTGGCTGCAAGAGTTATTGTAAAGACGTCTGTACCTTCTGTAAGCCCGTCGTTGGCTATACCAAATGTTGCAGAGCCAGTGTTTGAGTTTATAGTTATAGTACCAGTTAATGATCCTGAGCTTAGATCACCACTGCTGACGCCTGTCACGGTATAGCCCACTGTAACACCATCAGTTACTCGCAGTGTGGTCACTGTGGCTGTGATAGTGGTACCCTCGTTGGTAGTAGTGGGTGCCAAACTGATACCTAAATATTCAGGCGCAGTTTCAGGGCTGGTATAAGTAATAGTGCCCAACAACAGTTGGCTGGTTAATGAAGCTAATCTTGGCATACACTATTTATGAACAAATTATTATCTGAACAATATCGCAAGGTACTAGAACAGGAACACGCTGACTCCGAGTGGGGAGTCACTGGGTGGGGCCAAGCACCTCACGTACACAAGATCATGGCGCAAGAAGGTCTGGGTACACTACTGGACTATGGTAGTGGTCATGGTAGACTAGGACATTGGTTTGCTAAGAACGCACCTGAAATAGATCTAAGAGAATATGAACCGGGAATACCCGAACGTGCTGCTATGCCTAACCCTGCTGAGATGGTGGCTTGCATAGATGTAATGGAACACATAGAGCCAGAGTGTGTGATTGCTGTGCTGGATCATATCCAAAGTTTAGCACAGCGTAGAGTCTATTTTAACATCAGTATGCGACTTGCTGGCCGAATTCTTAATGATGGGCGTAACGCACATCTAACTATACAACCTCAAAAATGGTGGACAGCTCTGCTTAGGGAACGCTGGAATGAAACTGGTTTTTCTCTAGCTAAAGATAAAACCAATCTTACTTGGATAGGCTCATTCCGAGCCTAGGTTATTTAAGAACTGTCGCAGTTTAGTTGAGTCTACATCAGCTTTGATTTTTGGTGCCGCTACACCTTCATCGGGTGCTTCAGCAATAACACCTGCGCTCTTACGCTGTAGTGCAGCCACAATAGAACTAGCTGAGCCATTGCTTGATGATTGCGATCCAGACTCATCCTGTTCGCAGTCTATAATACGCAGTGTGTCTACATCAAACTCTAGATCAACCTTAGATCCTACACCACTTGATGAACGTGTCTTCATAAGCTGAATCTGATAACGTCCACGTTCACGCATAGCACGACTTGTAAAGATACCAATCACATTGTCTGCTGTTTGAATCTTAGATAAGCCACCGCTGATCATGCTGTGATCAAATTCAATTTCTTCAACGGCACTACGATTCAACTGCGATGCTGTTACAAATACTGTGCGCAGTTCCATAGCCAAGTTGCGCAGTTCTTCTGACACATACTTGTCCTTGATAAACAAGTTCTCTGCACTTACCTTAACACCATTGGGCATCAGCAAGTCCAAATAGTCAATTAGTAGTACGTCAATTCTGCGATTGGTCTTGATCTCATACTCTTTAACATATGAACGTATGTCGTTGGGTGTCTTGCCTGATGGCATGTACTTGACTTGAAACGCACCGCTCTTCTTACCAATCATCTTAACCTTCATTTCAACATCGTCAATGTTCTTAAAGATGTCTCGAGTAGTAACGCCTGTGATCATACTGTCCACACGCATACTGACCAAGTTCTCTGAAAGTTCGAATGTTAAGTACAGCACATTGAGTCCTGCCTGCGCCCAGTTAACACCAAGGTTAGCCAAGAACAAACTCTTACCTGCACCCGAACCGCCTGCAAAGATATTCAACTCACCTCTGTTGAATCCGCCAAACAGTTTCTTGTCAAGACTGGCCCAGCCTGTGCTCACTTGTCCGTTCTTGTCTTTGATGGCCTCTAGTCGACTTCTAGGATCAGCAAAGTAGTCAGTGCCCAGATCTTTCTGAAGTCCAATCTGTACAGCCTTCTTAACTAGATCTTCTACAGGACCATATTCGCCCTTTTCAAGTAGGTCTGCGCTTTTAAGGATTGCGGCTTCTAGTGCTTTGTGTCTGCTAAAGGTTTCGAACTCTACGAGTAACCAATCATAGTGTTCCTCACGGAGTTCACCTGGATGGTGCAGATCTGTTTTCGCTGCCGCATTGATCATGTCAAAGGTTGGCATGGCGTTGTGTTCTGTAACATAGTCGTTCAAAAACTTAGCCGCGGACTGCAACCTTCTATCAAAAAATTCTGGATTAAAAACTGTTTGACAACGGATAAAGCTCTCAGCATCCATCATCATCATTTCTAGATATACTTTTTGTATATCGTAACTGTAGTCTGTATTTTGTCTAGTCATTGTATTAGTATACACTCACTCCGTAGTGTAGAGCAAATTCTTTTGCGTCATTTTCATTATTAACCATTGGCTTGCCTTTGATATTGAGACTGGTGTTCAATAACATTGGACAGCCTGTGAGTTTGTACCATTCTTCTAGTAAAGATCTAAGTCCCGGATTGTCTTGCTGAGTTACCGTTTGTACTCTACTGGTGCCGTCTGCATGCACAATAGCAGGATACAGATCTGGACGCTTGCAACGTGCTGTGAATTGCATGTAAGGCCCTACAGGCCCGTCAAAATATTCATGGGCATGTTCTGCTAATATCACAGGTGCAAACGGTCTAAACTTTTGTCTTTGCTTGATAGCGTTTACTCTATCTTTAATGTCTGCGCCACGAGGGTCAGCAAACAAACTGCGGTTACCAAGAGCACGAGGGCCATACTCGGCCTTGCCATTTGCAACACCAACAATGCCGGTTGCTTTAAGTTCTGTAATAAGTTTTTTAACAGGGTATTCTCCTTCTATTTCATAACCTAGATAAGGTCCAGGCCAAGCTATCCAATTGTTTTGTTTAGCTAATACTGCGCCCACTGCGCTGCCTGCATCGCCCGGATTAGGCATGATCCAAACATTGTCAAAGTAATTGTAGGCTAAATGATTGGCTGCACAATTTAGAGCACATCCGCCCATTAGAACTAGATTCTTGCTAGGAGTTCTTGCGGCGGCCCAGCGTAGTATATTATCTAACACTTCTTCATAGACTCTCTGCGTTGCGGCTGCTATGTCATACATGTCCTGTTCTGTAGTCAGTTCAGGACGCCATTCTTTACAGCCTTTGTGAAAGTTTTGTGTAAAGTGTACAAAGGGATACTCGTCCTCTTTAGGAAAAAGTTCGTCCTCAAAATTAATAACGACCATTCTGCGTACTTCGTTGTAGAATCTATTTGAGTCACCGTAAGCAGCCATACCCATGAGAATATATTCTTCTTCATTGGGTTTAAGTCCTATTCTTTGAGTCATTGCCGAATACCACAGTCCTACTGAATGCGGATACCCCTGCGTTAGAACTTTCTTAAGAACCCTGCCCTTTGCCTTCCATACTGTGAGGGTTTCCCATTCTCCAATGCTGTCCACACATACCACAGTAGCGTCCCTAAAGCCGCTAGTATAATAGCCAGCGGCAGCATGACTATGATGGTGATCAACATAGCTGATAGGAACGTTAATCCCAAAATTACTAAGATACTTTTTAATATTATTTTCTGCATAATTCCATCCTTGTCCGGCAAAGAATTGCCTAAATGTTTTCTTTAAAGGACGCTCATACCAAACAACATTATCAGGCAGTCCATATTTTTTTGCTGCATTAATTAATTCGTGATTGAGATGCGGATCATTTTTAATTCCGCTGTATCGTTCCGCTTGACTAGCAAACACCAGATTGTTGTCATTGAACACAGCCAAAGCTGCATCGTGACTGTTAGCACTTATACCCCATGTAATCATTTGTATATGAACGGATCCCGTTTACGTAGTTCTTTTAATCTTTTACGTGTTTGTAATTTTCGATAAGGCAACATTATAAAGTGCCAAATAATTTTTAATAAAACCATTTTTTTGCTCTCAGTCTAATTTTTAATGGAGATGTTTCTGCTGCGGTCACAATGCTGTATAGAGTATATAGTTTTCCATATTCCAGCACAGCATCATTCACATCTTTAATACCCGGCTTCCACTCCGGCATGCTTACTCCCCAACCGTATTCGATCGCTTGTTCTACTAATTTGCTACCTGCCTGATCTCGGTCTGGGAGAACTATTATATCTTTATTTAATCTGTTAATTAACAGTGCCTGTTGATCTTTGATTTCACTGCCCAATAGTGCAATGCCGTCAATGTGGATAGCATCTATAGGGCCTTCTGTTAGGATACAAAATGCTTTGTCGTATCCTTGGCTATCTAAGTTGAATACATAGCCAGGCTGTTGCTCACTTAAATATTTTGGATTTTTGTTAGGTTGAATAGTTCTAGCTGTCCAACCTACAATAGCATCTTCGTAATAGAACGGTACTATCAATCGATCTCTATAACCCATACTAGGACTCCAATAAAACTTGTAGTCTTCAAGATATAGATTTCGGCTCTGCATATATGCAACTACATCTGTTAAATGTTTACTTACTGAATTAGATGCAGTAAGATAATCTGCAATATTAACAGCATCGTCAGGCAAAGGTACTGCATGAAATACCGGTATGTTAACTAATTTTTGTTGAACATTTATGCCTTCATTTTCTTGCATAACTGCAATAGCTAATTTGTTAATGGTATCATCGGGTACGCCTAACCAAACTAATAACCGTCGAAGGCCTTTGCTTACATTGCGACCTGGTTGCCAAGACGCTTTGAATCCGCAATTAAAACAATGATAGCTTACTCCGCCATCTGGATTTGCAATTAAACCGCCACGCTGTCGAGTGTCAGCACCTTGTCCATTATGATGACAACAAGGTGCGTTGAATGACGTCCAACCACTAGGCGTATGCTTACGCTTAGGCGGCAAGAATTGTGTTACAACTTCAGCGACTTTACTCATACTATATTATAGCAGATCTAGTCGTAGAAGTCAATTAGTTGCGAATTAATACTTTGGTAATTTTTCCTGTAGGATTTGTAGATGCTTTAAGTCGGACGTAACTAAACACACCGTTAAAGTTTATTGGTACAGGCTCTGACTCAGTTCCGTCAAACGTCAATGTTGCAATATCTGCCCAATACGTTCCAACTTCAATCTGATTATCCAGCGTTGCTTGCACCGTAACAGTGCCTACATATCCGGTTGAGTATACTACTGCTGTGTGTAGTGCTTCGTTACCATTTATTGTAGGTTGTGCATCAGATGAGTCAGTAACCCAATAATTGTTATTTTCTATGTGCCAAACTAGCAACTCTTCACTGTTTGCAGGTGCTGGAAATGCATCTGAACTTATTTTCATAATACTGCTATTACCAAAATGTTCGTTAGCATATGTTAACGATTTTGCACCAGTGTTGTCAACTAGATAGATACTGTAGTTTAAAAATTGATCTTTAACATTTAGTAGATCGTTTTCAGTTATAGTGACTGTAAATAATCCCTTATTAGTAATAACTGTACTATCGGTTTCTTGTAGAACAATGCAGTCTCTTTCTATTATCATATTTTTGTTTTCGTCAAATGCTACAAACTTAGGAGTAAGTTCTTCAATACTTGTGACGGGCTTTTGCTCAGCATTAAGCAACTTAAATTGTAAGACATTATCTATGCCTTTGTATACTTGTATTTGTCTTTGATACACTGGTCTATACTCCGTAACGAAAGCCCTCTCTAGCCGAGTGGGGTCCACATTGGCTATGATATTGATTCTATTATTGACTAAATATCTTGGGGTAAACTGCATACACTATTTATCGAGAACATGCTAACTAAAGATATACAAGAAAACTTTCCATTTATAAGCGTTGTTAATTACGGCGGCAACGAATACGTTGGTATTATAATTAATCAAGACCAGTATGTAACGTCTATGTACGTTTACACGTCAATTCGTTCTGTTGAAGAAAAACAACAGTTTATTGAATTAGGCGAAGCATGGTGGTGGGAATCAAATCGTATGATTCCTATTAATATATTTCTCAGACAGGAAATGGATGCGTTTCGTTATTCATTAATGACTATGAATACTAAAGATGTTAGGGTAACAATAGGACCCTGTGTTAATCTTAATAATCTAACACTAAAGCGAGTAAAGCGCAAAAACGTACAGTTAGTTAGGCGTCCGAAGCGTTAAGCTGCTCACACAGTAAATTCATGTGTACAACAACAGCCATTGCATAACTTACTGCATGGGCCTTCTTAAAGTAGTATTCATCATTCTCCGGCTTCTTCCAAATCTCCGACATAATTGTCGTCCACGATTTCCCAATCAGATATCGTTTCGCTGGGCGTATCATAGCTAGGACGGCAGCTAATTGTTCCAGTGAAGTAGGGCAGGTCTTCCTCAGAATTTCCCCATGGCCTGCTAAATGAAATAATAGATTTACGAATTCGTCTTCCTGCAATAAATTCCATAATGGCTCCTTTTTCATTAAAGCAACTAAATGTTCTTCATCACGAATACTTTTATATATGCTTACGTTTAGAAAATCAAGTTTAAAATATCCACGTTCTTCTGCCTCTTTGTAATCTATCGTAGATAGATTATCAATTGGATTGTGTGGAATTTCAGTAACATAGACTCCTGTGTTGTGTTTCTTGTTTGAATCAAGTTTAGCAACACGATGTTTTAATTTATCCAAAATTAAAGTTCTGTCAGCAAAGTCTATGTCAATATCCATCAGAGTTTACCTTCAGCCCTAAGTTGTGCTCTAATCTGTGTAGCACTAATGTTATGGATGTCTTCTCCAAGATCGTGCTGAGTAAATGTATAACCAACGCCTCGGCCATAACTAATATCTACAATGTTAGGAACTAACATTATAATATATTCTTCTCCGTAGGTAAAGCCTGCTTCATTTAGCCCAATAATAATATTGCTTTTTACTGTTTGAAAATCAAATGGATTGTCGTCTTGCTTGGTTGTGGTTCTGCTTTGTCCCGCATCCTGGCCAACAATACCGCCGACGTCTCGGACCATAATGCAGACCTGTCCAGTTTCTAATAGACATTTCTTAAACAGTCCTGTATGACCGGCATGCCAAGGTTGCCAACGGCCTAGCATCTGTGTAGTAGGTTTTTTTGAATCAAACATTATTTCTTTCCCATTTAATTAAGTTCCATATTCTTTCGTGCATATAATACAGTATTGTATTAATAACCATCTGTGTCATTCCAATTACACCTGAAATTGCTAAATTACCTGTCAGTAAGTATGCTATTAAAAATGTTGCAGTTGATCCTGTTATTCGCCATGTAACAGTCTTAACAATACTTCTTTTATTTGTTTCCATTTTTCATGTACGCTTTTACAACTTCCATTAGCTGTAGGTGTGTGTCTGTAAACCATTTGCTAACGTGATAGTTGCAATGATTAGGTTTTTCAAACATCTTATTAGTATCTTCATATCTACCCTTTTCAATAGTGTCCATCCATACAGTAAAGTCTGCATTGAATTCTTTGCGAGCGTTCTCAGTAGGACATACAAAATCTGCTACAGCAATCTTGCCCGCCTTGACTACACCGTCTGCTAAAAATTTCATTCGCATAGCTTGCCGCATACGGCCTTCGGGACTAAAATCCCAATCGTCGTATTCTGTTCGAACAGCATCGGCATTGAGCCATATACCGCCAATTAATTGTGCGAATGGTTCTGCAAGGGTGCTTTTACCGCTGCCTGGCAAACCAAAAATTAATATTTTCATAGATTACTTTCTTTCGTTATTTCTTTGACAAGCTCAACATCTGCTGGACTTTTTCTAAAACGCATAGCCCAATGTTCTGGACTCATAATATGGTATACTAGTGATAACTGTTCATCGTTAAATTTACTTAGCATGTCCTTACCAGTCTTGGAATTCAATATGAGCCAAGGACTAATCTTTCCATCTTTGATGTGCCATACTGCTCGATTTAACCCTACATGTTGAAAGTAGTGATTCCAAGGTGCAGGAGGGTTTTCGTCTGCCCATTCCATCATTGTGGTAATTGATCTTTCTAGCGCAGTCTCTACGCCTTCTTTCATTATTAAATCAATTGCATATGCTTCATATAAAGATTCTTTACACCAGTCGTCTAGTCTAACTCCACTCTTTACAATGTAATTAACATACTTTTCAGGATACAGTGGTTTTACATTACTTAGAAAACTACCGAATTTTACAAACGCATTATAGTATGAACTTTTACAAAACTCTTCATAGGTCTTGTCTTTTTTAGAACCAGCACTAAGTTTGTAAAATTGATTAAACGCATAAAAACCTAGCTGTACTCTTTTTTCAGATCTCTGTAGATGCCTACGTTTTTGCTCACACATGTGTACAGCCAAAGTTTTTTCTTTGGTATATCCTGTTCCACAGTACTCGCATACATAGGGTTTAGAGTTCGACATCTTTTTTATCCAACCCGTATTCGTCTGCAAGGGCAAGGAGTTCTTTTTTTGTAGATATTCTAGCAAGTAATTCTACCTCATCTGTTTTCATGTTAGGATAAATTTGTTGTAAGAGCTTAACACTTTTAGAATTGCTTTGACCTTTTTGTTTAAAGCCAATCCATTCATGGTACTCAATTTTACCAGTGTTACCTGCTACACACATCAGCTGCCATTGCAGTTTAGGATGCTTGGTGCCTAGCACACTAAAGTTTTTATTATAATACTCATTAGTTTTAAACACAGCAAGTTCTTGTTTTTCTCTAGGTCCTTTAACTGCGCTAACATATCTATTCAGCAGCCAAAAACTAATCTGTTTACGTTCTTCTGGAGACAGCTCATCCCAAACGGATTTGCCGTTCATGTCAATGGCTGCTAGTATATCTTTTAATGGTAATTTATCACTCATAACTATATTATACTATATGTTGCATTATAATGTCAAATAATTGTAGGATCATTTTATTTCTTTTATAGTGTAGTAAGTCACTATTAACTTATCTAAAAGTTTTTTGAGGGTAGGATATTCTAAAGAAAGTTCACATAACTCTTTCCATTCAGAATAAGATATTAAGTCGCCTTGAGCATGAACTACACTACTTGGGTCTCCGCCTATAATCCATCTAGGTTCTACATTGTGAGGCGGATCTCTATAACGTGCATACACTACGCCATCAGAACGTTCATATATTAACGCTTGACCTTGAATTAATTTACCCACTTTTAGATCCTGATGTGCGTCGAACAATATCATTGTGATTAAATTCTGCCCAATACAATTCAAATGCAATACCGTCTTCGATGCCTTCGAACTGATGAAATTTGCCTGGTTTAATTTGTGTAAAATCTCCCGGTCCTAGAATTGTTTCGTCAACTAGTCCTTGATCGTCTTGCCATACTCGTACTAGCATTTTGCCCGACTCTACAAAAAACCCGTTCCATTTGTATTCATGCTGGTGTTCAGAACATTTATAGTTTGCACGAAACTCAATGCGATGAAATTCTAGTACACCATTAGCGTGAATTAATTCTGTTTGTCCCCAAACTTTTCCTGCTTTAATAGACATATTATTCCTTACATTAAATTAGTATAATCAATTAGTTCACTCTGTCTTGATATTTCTTTAACAAAGAATGCACACAGTGGTGCTGGGCCTGTAGTGATAGGTACACTTAATAGTTGTCCGTTACGCATCTTTGGAAAGTACCATTTAACGTCGTTATAAAAATTAACAACTTTTATAGTGCCAAATTCAAATTTAAAACTGCTTAATGGATTAAACAAGAACGATTGAAATCCTCTATCGTTTATACTTGTTAGTGGCAATACTTCTAAATCATTTCCGCACTCACTATCTCCTACTGCAACACTCCAATCAATAGGCATAGTTATTTCATGTCCGTTAATTTCTAGTACCATTGCAGGTGCATTAAACGATTCTATAAAGATTAAAGGCACAAAGAAAAAATCAGGATTTTTAGGATCCGAATTATCTAGCACACTAAATCGTATATCGTCTTCTATTTCATTTGGTAAATTATTCATTGAAAAACAATGATTGTCAAGCGTTAGTATTCTCATATTTTAGTTCCAGTCAATTTTTTCTATAGTAAATGGGTATTGGGCTTCTTTATAAAACTTTTTTCTTTCTGTCAAGTGTTTCTTCGCATACTTGCAGCTCGATGTGATGTCCCAGATTTGTACGAAGTCTTTGTCTTCAGCTTTTCGCACACCTCGTCCAATACTTTGGATAACTCTAACAAAGCTCTTTCCGGGCTCCAAAAGAACCAAATTAAAAATACGAGGAATATTAATACCCACAGCGGCCACACCATAAGTCGCCACAATAACCTTATCAGTAGATTCTTTAATTTCGTCATAATGTTCTTTCCTGTCATTTAATTTTACTCCGCCACTGATAAAAACACTATTAGGTATTAGTTCTACTAATTGTTTTCCTGCATCAATTCTATCAACTAGGATCAGCGTATTGCCACTGTCTTTAATTTTAGTACATAGTTTGGCAATATAAGCTATTCTGTCTTTGTCTGAGACTAGATATTTGAGCTCGCTTTGATAATCGCGAAACTCTGGTAAATCTATAAGTTGACAAATATTCACATGGCACTGTGCTAGTACGCCTTTGTCTTGTAGTTCTTTTGCTGTAATCTGCCCTATCACTGGGCCAATACTAGCATGCAGTGATTCAAATTCAAATTTTTCTTTAGGCACTGTGCCGGTTAATCCCCAGCGAATAGGTGCATTACGTAGATTGCGTGTAAGTAAGTTTTTAAGAACTTCTGCTTTAGCTTGATGAACTTCGTCAATAATTACACAGCTTACACCTTCTAAGAATTCTGCTAGTCCTAGAACGCCACTGCCGTCTTTAAATTTCTTATCTAATATGTTTAGACTTTGCCATGTGCATATAGTATGTGTCTTGCCTAATTCTTTTCTATCACCAAAGTATACCCCAACATTAAGACCGCAGTTCTTATAGTCTTCTTCTGTTTGTGTTACAAGACTCTTGTTAGGTACAATTACTAAACTACGTCCATAAGGTTCAACCAAGTGACTTAATGTTGCTGTAGTAATAGTTTTGCCTGCACCTGTTGCAATCTGTTGCAAACTCTGCGGATTGGCAAGAAAACTGTTAATTGCTTCTACTTGATAGTCTCTTAAAACTATTGGTTGACCTGCGGCAGGATGACCTACTGGCCAGCACACATTTTGATCGGCCCAATAATTTTCAGTTACTGGTTCAAAATTAAGTGCTATAGTTTGTCTTAGGTCTTCAATGTGGGCAATTTCAACGCCGCTGTTATTCAATATTTCTAATATAGTTTCTAGATGATTAACGTATCCAGTACCGCCTATACCAAAGAACGCAACTTTGCCGTCCCATCTGCCTAACTTATATTGCGGCATATATCTAGCATAGGGTACATCGAATTTTAAAGCATTAGCTAACTTTCTACGTATTTCAACGGATAAGCCTTCTATTTTTAAATTTACTTCATCTTCGATAATTAATTTACAAGTTGTCATTCAATAATATCCATATCCCTAATCATAAATCTACTAGGCGTTTCATCATAATGAATTATTAAATCACTAGATTCAATAAAATTTAACACTTTACCATTTGGTCTAAAACTGTCTAGAAGCAACACAGCACTAGGACGCCAGTTCAATCTGATTAACGGCTTAGGGAGTTTTGTAGTATCAGTATAAACTATTTTAGTTTTATTGTCAACTATATTATTTAAATTGTTACGTTTAATATAATTATTGAATTCTCTTCCTTCTTCGTTATTTTCCATTCTAAAAACTACGCTAGAAAGATCGGAAGGCACTACACCGTCAAACGCTCTGTGTATTTTTTGAAGCTGTTCTAGCTGACAACCTGTAGGCAATATTACTAACAACGGAAATCTGTATAGATCTAATACAGCTTCTACTATTTGGTTTATATTGTATTTTTTATTACTAATGAACACTTGGAATTTAGTACGCAGAGCAATTTTTTTTGCTAGATAAGTTACGTTGTTTAAGCTACTGTCTACGTCTTGTTGGTCAAAATATTTAAGACCATATTGTTCTTTTCTGTCTACATAAATTAAAAGATTATCTGTACTGGGTTCTCCTACAGAACTAATCATATATTCAACTGATCGTTTGTCAAGATTTTTTAATTTAAAATTATAAACTCCTGGAATATAATTTTGTTTATTGCTATCTATGATTACTAATTTTTCGTATTGTTCTAGAAGTTGCGGATCTATATCAAAGTTTTTATCTTTAAATTGGTTTACTACATTAAACAGATTTTTTTCAGTGCATCTAAAATAGTGTTCGTGCGATCCTTTTTCATGATAATAATCAGCGCCAGCAACTGAAGAAATTTCTTCAACTAACACTATAGTTTTTTTCGCAAATGGAAATCTAATTTTTATCCAGGGAATCTTTTTAGTATCAATACTGTTAAATGATTTTTTTCTTTCTAGATCTTCTATAACAGTTATCGTTTTAGTTCTATCTATTATTCGAAGCGGCATGCGTAGTGTCACTAGTGCTAACTCTAAATCAGTAAATCCCTGTGTTATAAACTGATCTTTATAAAGCACAAGTTTTTCTTTGAGAAGATCATATTGTCTGTCTGTAAGGGGGATACTTTTGTACACTTGTTTAGCTATGCTTTGCAAGATGGTTACATCTTTTGCTTCGAGCTGAAACGTGCCACCGGTTTTGTGTCCGGTTAATAATTCAAGATAGTCTTCAATAGTACGTTGATTCATACTACAATTATAACAGACTATAACCGTTCTGTCAAGTGTTTAAAAGGTAATCCCTGTGAAATTTCTTGAATAGTAAATTCTGTCCAAGCTATGTCATTTAACCACTGTTGTCTATCAAACATTTGTGGAACCTCAATATCTGCTAGAGAATGATTAGCTACAGGAAACGCTAGACTAGCAGGCCCAGTAAACACTGGGTATCCGTTTATAACAGCACGTATACCGGGATTTGAAGTCCAACTTACAACAGCATGAGCATTATCAAATGGTATATCATAATCGTCGTATGTACCTGCTCGTTTTATAGGCATTTGTTTAATTACGTTTTTAAATTTATGTTCTACAGCAAGTATTGGACATCTAGGATGGGGCCTAATTACTATTTTTCTATCAGTGTATTTTCTAAGTTCTGCAATAATTTCAGTGAACCATTGACTTGCGTTAGGCATATTTTGCCATTGTAAACTTTGATCGTGTTGCCCGCATATCAATATGTGACTGCCCTGTGTTCTCCAAGGTTTTAAATTTAATCCTAATAAATTAGCGCGAGTATCATCATTGCCTGTACTAAAGAACGATTCTTTGTTAATTCCGTTTAATCCAACTTTCCAAGTAGTGCCTCGACGTATTCCGCCAACTTCTAATACAATAACAGATTTACCAGTTGAGCGAGCAGTATCCCATATCAGTTTATTTTTACTCATTTTGCCGCTCCACAGCACACTCCAAATTACATCTACGTCTGCGTTTGATTCGTTTTCGTAGACTGTGTGACCTGCTTTAATTAGACTGTGTTTGAACGCATCAAACACAGGTTTTGAATTAAGAGCTCCGTATTGTGTCCAAAGACTAAACTTCATCTTTTAAATTTGTTTCAAGATTTTGAAAATCAATTGCGTCTTTTAAGCCTGCTTTGTAATGAGAAAGATATGGTGAAAGCACACTTCTTGATATTGGTGTTTTGTGATCAGCCGGATTTAGGTTAAGCATTTTGTAACCCCTTGCCTCCATAAGATCTACAGTTTTTCCGTAAACTTCTCCGTCGTAGAATCTTCTTAAACCAGTAACTCTATCGTGGTAGTATATGTCTTTGTATGTATCACAAAAGTCTTTGTATCCTGGATGTGTAGTATTAAGGATAAAAAAACCTGTTTCGCAACTGTGATATTTTGTTCCGTCAACAACGTGCCATACTGAGAAATGACTACTTAATACATCGTCCGGAGCAATAAGATCTAATAACTGTGATGGCATTTCTTCATGAAATACTATGTCAGCGTCTAACCAAATAATTCTGTCTGCTTCCACATTATCCATGGCGTGAATTATACTAAATCCCTTTTTAGCAAATGTTTTAACCCTGTCATTAGTATGTCGTTGCTGAAATGAGTTGTATTGGATTCCTAAATTCCATCCCATAGAAGTAATAGTTTTTACTTTAATTTCAAATTCATCTTCATTATAAACATACAATGGTGTAATAGTTGAAAAATATTTTTTATAACTTTTTAACATAGTTCTACCGCAATGGTTATAATAAGCTTCGTTCATACTTGTAATTGCAGCGTATTTCATATATTTCTCCAATATGGTTCTGTTCGTGGTCTTAGAAGATCTTTAGATAAACTTTTACCTTGTTTTTTTCTTCCGCCTTTAAGATGATCTAGATATGCACCCCATGGTGAATTAATTAAAGGATGCCCTTCACCCTTTACTAATCCTTTTGCCCAATCTAAAGAATTAATAGTTATGCTTTTTAATACTTCGTAGAATACAAAACTATCGTGCCACTCGTCCATTTTAAATATTCCGTTTTCAGCATCTTGATAAACTTTTTCAAATTCAAATAGAAATTTTCTACCTGCATCACTTTTTAAATTAATACTATATAAACCGCACTCGGGCCACTTACGTTCTCGACCAATATAACATATGTCTTTGTCAACTGGAATTAATCTATCTAGTTGTGCTAGAGTAATAGGGCTATGACAAAACATGTCTGCATCCATCCATATTAATACATCTGCATCAGTATTTTCTGCGGCATGAAAAATTGAATAGACTTTATGACTAAATCTTATTGCGTCCCATTTAAATCCCTTCCAACTATCTTTTCTAGTAGCTTGTCTTTCTTTACTAACATCGCCATTGGCTTTAGGCACATCTTTCCATTTCTCTTTAAAAGCTACAAGTTTAGGAACTGACGAATGAAGATCATGCAACTGTATTCTATGATGATAATTTGTAATTTTTGGATTACAGTCTTCTGGATATAACATAAGTGTTACTTCACTTGGCCAGTTAAGCATATAACTGTCAATCATACGCTGTGCATATTGCGTTAATCCTGCGTTATGAAAGGTAGTTACAACAGCAAATTTTCTCATAGGTAATCCTTTATTATATTCCAAGCAACACCTGACTGTAAGTCTTTAAAGTTAAAATGACACATTGATATCTTTTCAATCCAAGGTTGTCTATCAGGCATTAGCGGATTTTCAATCAATGACAGGTGTGTGTTAGCAATATCAAATGCTTGACTAACTTTAGGATTAGGGTCTGTAACAAATACAGGAATGCCTTCAATTGCTGATGCAACTCCTGGACTACTATTGTAGGTTACAGTAGCCCATGCATATTTAAAGTCGTCTAATATATTTTCATTACTACTAATTTTTACATTAGGATGATTTAATTTAAGGTATTGTCTAGCTCGTTTGTCGCCTGGATGTGCTCTAACAATTATAGGCCTATCAGTATATTTTCTTAATTCGTTAATAGTTTGATCACACCATTTCATTACATCTAGACCGGCCATGCTCCATCCGCCGTTTCTTTGTAAACAAATTAATATATGAGCTCCTAGTAATCTCCAAGGATGCAATTCAAGCCCGATATCTTTTTTAATTTGTTGCCAACGACTGGAGTCAACATTATTAGTAAAATAATTACCAGTAGTTGGAAATACATCATCAAGACTAAAACGAAGATATGTGTTAATGTTTTTAGGATCTTTATATAAAAACAAATTACTATCTATTGCAATAGTATGTTTACCAATTCTTCTCTGAGATTCTATTATCTTCTTTCTAAACATCAAATGCGGAGCAGTGCCGCTATCTGCGTGTACCCACCCTTGCATCACTGCTAGGTCAGAAGGCTCCCATGTCATTGTTTCAACTTCTGTACTTAGGCCGTCCTGAACTCCAAGATGAAAATTTCTTAGTACATCTCGTTTTTCTAATTTTGTATTGTTAGCAGGTATACCTGCGTAGTAAATTCTAACAGTTTTCATTCATTAGTATTCTATATGCTGTGCCATTTTTTAATTCGTCTAGATGAAATTGGCCATATGCTAAATGACATGCCCATTTATATACTTTATCTATATCATGCACTGATGGCGTTTCAATTAGGCTTAAATCTTTATCGCTTACAGGATCGGCCGCTGTTGGTGCAAGAGTAAATGCTGGCACTCCATATAATACACTTTCTACAGCAGCTATACTTTGATAAGTTACTAGAGCATGACAATTATCTAAATCTTCAAATATTGTTTTTGTTAATCGGTGTTGTCTAACTGCTTTGTCTCTGATCACTATAGGACGATCAGTATATTTTTTAATTTCTTCAACAGTATTTTTAACCCAAACATCACGATCTATACCATAAAATTTACATGGTTTTTCTGACGGTGTTACTAATAATATATGTTTGCCTCGCTTAGATTTTTCTATAGTATAATCTAATTTTCTCCAGCGATCGTCTAGTCTATCTATAATTTGTCCATGCTGAACATCATTCTTAACAATGCGATGCCATTGTTTCCAACCATAAGGATTAGATGGAGATTTGTAGTTTCCTACATATCCGCTGTCCATAAAATAAAAAGGATGGTTTGTTTCCCAGCACTGGTGTATAAGTTTTCGTTTACCCATACTCCTAATTAATATTGGATTAGAACCAAAGTCTGTGTCATAATCTTGCGTAGGCAAATTTGCACCACGTGCAAACATATTAATATATTCGTCGTCGAGATTTTTACTTAGACAAATCATGTTGCTGACAGTGTTCTGTATATACTCGTTCTCTATGCCACTCGTTACAGAAATTTCCTTTGTCGGCAAATTCGTGAAAGCAAGGAGTTCCTAATGTATAATGTACTAACTTAGCATTGGGATTATATTCATATTCAATGTCTAGCCAATTCCATTCTTTAGGTAATTCGCCTATGCGGGTTTCATCTAACCACGAGAAACGGTGGAGGAAACTGCCTTTGGATCGCTGGATAAATTCAGGGGTAAGTTTCCTGTTGTGAAGGCTAGCACAATTCCACAGAATAACACTAGACCAATTTTTTCGAGGATAGTCTTCATTTTTTGCTCCTAAATATTTAACAGGCATTTTAGTTTTGTAGTCGTGTTTGACTACCTGTACATCTTTGTTTTCGTCTTTTAAAGACCACAGTTCTGCAATGTCGCCACGTACAATCATATCACCGTCGATAAAAATTGCATGCCCTTCCCATTTCATTAAGTACGGTACTAAAAATCTTGTGTATATAAAATGATTACTACCGTCTGTATGAGTTTCTGTATAATCTTTAAAAAGATTTAATGCTACAGGAATAATAGCTACAGGCTTAGAGGAATTTCTTATAATACTGTTTGCACAGGTATGATAAGCAATAGCTTCCCTAGGATCATAGCCTATAAAAACTGGAATCATTTTCTTTCTATGTCCTCTTCTTCGCAACGATCGCCGTATTGTATTTCAATAAGTTTTAAAGGTTCATTAGATGGATTACATAATTGATGCCATTCTGTTTTTTTAATATGTAGGCTTTGGTGTTTATGAAAAACTCCATACAGTTCTTGGTCTGAACTTTTATTAATAGTATAAACTTCTGCTGTTCCTTCTGCTACAAACCAGTGTTCTGCACGATCTTGATGTCGCTGCATACTTAAACATTGTCCAGGGTCAACTGTTAATTCTTTAACTTTTACTTCTCTATTGTTTTCGTGTAATATTCGATAATATCCCCATTTGCGTTCAGTCTTAGGAGCTTTCCATTCTTGCAATATCCACGAGCTAGAGTTCTTTTTATCTTCGCCGCCTACACCAAATACAAATTCTAAATTATTATCAACTACATCCATTTCTGGAATGTTCTTTGCTGTTCTATCACCGCCATTAGCAAATATTAATTTTGCATCAGGATAGTGTGCCCGAACTTGATGTATAAAATGTTTAGCAGATCCGTCTGAATCGTCAAATGTAAAAACTTCGTCGACCATTGACAGATTATTAATAATGCAGAGCCTTTCATTCCATGGCATGAATGCTGCACCCTTTTTACGCACTAACCACTCATCTGAATTAAGGCCGACTATTAGAACATCGCCAAGAGTTTTTGCTGCTTTAAAGTATGCTATGTGGCCGCTATGAACTGGATCAAAGCCTCCTGTAACTAACACAATTTTTGTCATAAGATATTAAATCCTTTATAATTATTCTTCCATGATTCATAGTCTGTCTGAGTAAAATCTATAGTGTCTTTTACAAACCATGTTTCAAATATATCCGTTGGACTGTTGCCTACATACACATTTTCAACAGCAACTTTATATCCAACAGCCTGCAAATAATCCCTTGCTATTTTATCATATTCGCCAGTTGACTGATATGCATCATGTTCAAAAGTTATACATTCAAATGTAAATCCTTCTTCTATAACTTTTTTTAATGCAAGGAATGTATTATGCGGAGGTTCGATATCGCAACTTAAATATCCAATATTTTTAGTTAGTCCAATTTTTGTAGCTGCTTGACTATAATTGAATGTTAGTGCGTTATCCCAAAATACTTTATTTTTTCTAGTTGACTTATCCCATTTCTTTTTATGAGTAAGATCTAGTTCTATACTAAATCCTAAAAATTGATGTCCTTCTAAAAGGAATGTATTGCTCATTCTAGTAGGCGAATTTGCACCAATTTCTATATAAGATTTGTTTTTGCAAATCTGTAATGCAAACCTATCTTGCATTGACTGACTTCCCTGCTTCATAGCAATTCTTCTTTCGTTATCTTTTCGCCTTTGGCATACAATGCTTTATTTTTAGGATCAACCCAATGACGCATATATTCTTTTAGTTCAGTGTGCATGAAAGGAGTTATGTGATTTATAGCAGATCCAAGATGATTTGTTTTAGCACCTTGTGCTTCTGCAAGTTTAACTCCATTGGCCCAAGCACCTGTTTCCATGAACCTATGACAATTCATTATTTCTAATGTAGTGTGAGCTTTTCTATAATAATCAATAACTATATTTTTTAAAGGATGCTTCATATTCAATATAAAAAATCCTGTTTCTGCTTCTCTATACTTTGCTTTGCCACCTGCAGGTATATCTACGCTAAGAGTGTTATTATCTAACAAATTATAGAAAAAATCTAAAGGTATATCTTTTAGTGTAATAACATCACTGTCTAGCCAAATAAAAATATCATCATTAAATTCTTCAAGCGCACTAAGAACAACGTGTCCTTTCATCCAAAATTTCTTACGACATATTACTTTTGGATTATCTGTGTGCCCTTCAACTAGATCTACAAAATTTTGAAATCTAGGGTTAATTTTAAAAAAATCTTTAATAATTAATCTATCTGACTGCTCTTCAGGAACAAAGTTTTCTGCCCAAAGTTCCATTTTTATTTCTTTGGGCCAATGCTTTAAAAACGTTGTAATTGACTCTTTACCGATAAGGTCGTAATAGGGCCTGTGCTGTGAGGTTATAACTCGAATAGATCGCATGAAATTCCTTTTGCCATTAACTGCTACTATTATTTAGCTAAATAAATTTATGAAGAATATTGTGTTGACCGGTCATAAAGGCTTCATAGGAAGTCACTATTACAATAAAATCAAAGAGAATTTTAATGTTTCTACATTTGATTTAAAAGAGGGTAAAAATCTTTGCTTGCAAGAAGTAACCGCTACTGCGCCCGATTGTGACGTTGTTGTGCATATGGCTGCAACCAATGGAACTAAGCTGTTCTATGAGATCCCAACAGAAGTTGCATTTAACAATACTTTGCCAACTTTTAATTTAATTAATCGTTATAAAGAAACAAATACTAAATTTGTTTTTACTAGCACTTGTGAAATATTTAATGGAGCAATTGACGCTGGACTATATCCTGTGCCCACAGACGAAAAAGTTCCTGTGATGTTTAATGACATTACAAATCCTAGATGGAGCTATAGTATACCAAAAGCACTGGGCGAAAACCTAGTAGCCAACTCAGGACTAGATTGGTTAGTAATACGTTATTTTAATATATATGGTCCAGGGCAGATTGATCATTTTATTTCAGAATTTGTTGATCGTGTAAGCAAAGGTGAATACTATATCAAAGGCAATGATACTCGTAGTTTTTGCTATGTAGACGATGCTGTTGAAATAACACATCAATTAATCATGAATCATAAAAATTCTATAGTCAATGTAGGAAGACAAGAAGAAAATAATATAGCAGACGTTGCTAGAATAATTATGGACTTAATGGGCGTGGATCCCAATAAGTTAGAAATATTACCTGGCCCAAAAGGTAGTGCAAAACGTAGATGTCCTGACACTGTATTAATGCAAAAATTAACAAATTTTAAAAATTATACATCTCTTAGAGATGGACTAAAAACAACTGTAGAGAGTTTATTATGAAAGTAGGAATAATTGGAGTAGGCGCTGTTGGCAGTGCATGTAGAAAAGGTTTTGAATTATTAAGCCACGAAGTTAAAGTACACGATCCTAAATTTAATACTAAAATAGAGGACGTTATTGATACAGACATTGTATACGTTTGTGTACCAACTCCAGAAAGCGAAGATGGTAGTTGTGACCTAAGTATTGTAAGACAAACTATAAATGAATTAGAAAAATTAGCATATGCGGGTGTTGTTGCATTAAAATCAACTAGCGTTCCTGGAACAACAGAAGAGCTAATAAGCAAAACTAATCTTAGAATATGCTTTGTTCCTGAATTTCTACGAGAAAGAAGTGCAGTAGAAGATTTTGTAGTCAATCACGATTTACTTGCTGTAGGATGTCATTCAACAGATGTGTTTGACGTAGTTGTTGCAAGTCACGGATTTTTTCCTAAGAATAAAGTTATGCTTACTCCTACCGAAGCTGAAATACTAAAATACTACTCTAATGTGTTTAATGCTACACGAATTGTATTTGCAAATGCAATGTATGAAATCTGTCAAGCACTAGATGCAGACTACGATAAAATTAAAGATACATATCTAATTCGAAAAACTGCTAGTCCTGACTATCTAGATTGCAATGAAAGAATGCGAGGGTATGGCGGCATGTGTTTGCCTAAAGATACAAAGGCCATTGACTCTTTAATTAAAAAATTAAATTTAAATTTAAAATTATTTGAAGCAGTTGACCAAGATAATACAAAGTTTAAAAAAACAGTATTTCCTGGAATGCGTCCGTGAATCCAAAAATTCTTTTAGTATATCCTAATCTTCCTTTAATGATGGCTCCTGCTATCAGCATGGGGATTTTTAATGCAATATGCAAAAATGAAGGATGTGCAGTTGAAATTTTTGAAACTACACAGTACAGTGATGCATACTCTAATCGTCACATACGCATGACAGAAATTGGCGCTAATCGTCCTAACAAAGATGACGAAGTCAAAGATATGTTTCATATTCAGCCAACTAGTGAAATTGTTCCAAACTTTATAAATCATGTAAAAACTTTCAAACCTGACTTAATTTTAATGGGTGTGCAAGAAGATGTTTGGGGCATGTCTTTAACGCTGTTAGATGCAATTAAAGATTTAAATGTTGATCATATCCTTGGCGGAGTGTTCCCTACAAGTGCTCCGCAGATAGTTTTAGGCAATCCTTTAGTAAAACGTATAGGTATGCACGAAGGTGAAAATATTGTGCTAGAAGCCATAAATTGCCTTAAAAATGGTGATAGTCTAGATACTGTTGCAGGCACATGGTGGAAGGATCGATTTGGACTTGTTCATAAGAACCCCTTGCCTCAACTCTGCGACATTACTAAGGTAACACCTGACTTTACTTGTTTTGCTGATTATCGCTGGCAACGCCCTATGGGTGGAAAAATCTTCAAAAGAGCAGTATCAATGGAGACTTATAGAGGGTGTCCCTATAACTGCACATACTGCAATAGTCCTAACACAAGAAACTTTTCTAAGGCGGCTGGTACTGGCAACTTCATGCGGCGCAAGTGTGTTAAGACCATTGAGAGAGATTTACTCTACTACAAAGAGCTTTATGAGCCTGACCTTATAATGTTCCAAGATGACAGCTTTTTGGCCAGGCCGAAACGTGAAATCTTTGAATTTTGCGAGATGTGGAGCAAGTACAAAATACCATTTTGGTTCAACACTAGAATTGAGAACTGTGCTCCTGATGTACTGGCTGCACTCAAAGAAGCGGGTGTGTATCGTATGACATTTGGTCTTGAGAGTGGTAATGAGGAATATCGATCAACAGTGCTAAAACGTGCAGTGACCAACAAAAAGTACCTAGAATACTTTGATTATATCAATGAAAGCAACATACCATACAGCCTTAATGTAATCATAGGTATGCCGTTTGAAACTCGGAGCATGGTGCTTGAAACTGCTGACATGATAAGAGCCAGCAAGGGGTATGACGGTTTAACCATTTCGATGTTTCAACCATACCATGGTACAGATTTGAGGGCCATGGCAGTAGAAAATGGATTTTTACCTGAAAATTTCATCAATGGTCAAGACAGCTCTGAGATGGGTGGTGGCTACCTCGATTCGTGGGCTCTTCGGATGCCACAGCCTTACCTTCAGCCTAATGAAGTGAAAGCACTCACTCGAACCTTTGCTCTTTATGCTCACTTTGGTCGCGAGCACTATGATGAAATTTACCGTGCAGAGACGGATGATGAGGTGTATAAACGCCTAATGACCCAGTACCAACATGAATTCTTTGGGGATATTCAGCAAGGCGGCGCAGACCGGATTAACTCCAAGTACTGCGCCGTGCATGATGCATCAAGCACCTATAACTTTGTAACTGCTTAGAGCGAAGCGTCTTCCATACCGGCAACTCTGAGCTTAACTACGTTGGTAATTTGCCATTGTTTCTGGTCTAATGCCTTCAAAACACCAAGCCATTTGTTACGAACAAGTGCAAACTCATTAATAATCTTTTCGTAGTCAACTACGTCACTTTCACCGTCAACATACTTCTCAACATCTCGACTGCTTAGTGCTCGTTGATAATTTTCTAGATATTTCTTAAAGTAAGAACTACGCAGTCTACGTAGTTCTATGTTCATATACTCTAAAATTGCCTCAATTTCTTGAAGTTGGTTGAATCTTTGTTCAACAATGCCGGGCATCTCTGCTGCGGCACGTTCAACATTGCCTTTGAGCTTAACTTCTTGTCGAGCCTGTACTAGTTCGTTTTCAAAATGCATAACTGCATCAGGAATCTTTGAAATATCACGAGATACTTCTGAATACCAACCCATACTAGTCCCAATCCATTTCTTCGTCAAGCACTCCGTCACTGTCTAATTCTAGATAGTAATTAATTGCTTGATCGAGATAGGCACAACTGCCTATTGCCGAAGTTAACGTTTCTTCTGGTACACCGTAATCAGCACAGAGGTCGATAAATCTTTCAGCGGCTGCTTCTAGATTTTTCTTTTCTATGTACTCTTTAAATGTACCCCAGATATCAACGATTTGACTTTCATCCATTAGTTTCACTCCTCAGTAAACTCTTCGTTACCTACTACAGCTTCTGAGTTATTTACCAATGTGACCATTTTTTCATTGTACTCTGACATAATCAAATCAAGTTTAGGACCGTCCCACTGCTTGCGATAATCAATATGTTCTTTACCAGACATGTCAACATACTTAAGACGATTGCCTTGTTTAACTAACAAGCCCTTTTTCTCAAATAATTCAACTAGTCCACTGTAAGGATTCATTCCAGTCTCGTATGGAATTTTGACCTGCACCCCTTCAAAAGGTTTAGCATAACGAGTCTTCATTACTTTACAACCAGCACGAATGCCCATTACGTCTGAGATCTTATTGCCATCTTCATCTTCTTTAAGTTTAAGTTTTTTCATAGCAACTACAATACTTGAAGCATAAATGAAGCCTTGACCACCTGAAATTTTATCGTCGGGGTCAAACATGTCTTGACTTGCATACGTGTGATTAGTACAGACTAATCCAACGTTAGCATTACCTAGCATGTTAACAGTGTTACGAACTAATGAAGTTAGTGCCTTAGGCTTACGGCCCATGTCACCTTTCATGTCACCTGCTTCAAACTGGTTAACATCAGTAGGTGTTAACAACATACCTAGTGAATCAATTACAAACAATACTTTAGGTCGATCTGCTTCGTCCATTGCTTTATAATCTTTCATGAACGTCGAAATAGTTTTTGCTACATCGTCGATCATTGCCATATTAAGTTTAAGCAACTTTTCTTCGCTGGTATCAACGCCAAGTGCGTGTAACCAACTTTCATCAAGAGCATTTTCTGAATCAATTAAAACTACAAAAATGCCCTGAGCTTGTGCATCTTTTACAATATTACCTGAACAGAAATATGATTTTCCTGCACCGCTCTCACCTGCAAACACAGTTACCTTACCTAGCGGTACGCCTTTATGAAAGTCGCCGCTGATGAGGAAATTTAATGCGTATGATCCTGTTGAAATCCAATCAGTGGGATCATTAAATCCAGCACTCACGCCTGAGATACTTTTAGTTAAGTCCTTACGGAACTTACTAACATCAAAAGATTTAGCCATATTTTTCTCCTATTAAGCCAAGATGGTAAAGCATGTACTTGCGTACAGAGGCCTTACCTATTCTAATTAACCGTTGTTTTGTCTTGAACGGATCATTGCTAGAATGTCCTGTGCGTTGCCGCCTGCGGCTTGTTTAGGTTCTGCTTTTGGAGCAGGAGTTGCCGTTTTTACAGGAGCACTAACTGGCTCGTCATCTGGGTCTGGAGTAACTGCTGATGGTGCAACAGGATCGCCAGTCTTAGAACTCATTCCGGCTGGGCGGAAGTATTGTCCCCAACGTTGCATGTCAAATGCTTCACCATCTACTGATGCTTCAAACATTTCTTTCATGACCTTAAGCTCTACATCGCCTGGTTTCTTAGGCAAATAGTCGCTCATGTTAAACAACCCATTAGTATTAACTGCTGACATTTCTGCGTCAGTTAACGGACGCTCACGACGTGCCCAACTTGAAGTTGAGTAGTCAGCGTAGCCACCTTTTGAAGTCTTGTTAAGACGGAAATCTACACCGTGTGTGAAGTCAGTTGGCAATTCTTCCATGTCTGGATCCATCAATGCTTGTTTGATGATCTGGAAGATCTGAGGACCAATGATAAATCGTCGAATTGGATTCTCTGGTGTCTTGTCATCGGAGATTGGGTTGTCGACTACAAACCCTTGGAAGATGTAACTCTTTTTCTTCCAGTACTTACGACCCATGTCTTCAAGAGTTGGATCTTTGAACCACGCACGAACCTCGTTAAGGATTGGACAGCTTTCACCATACATTTCCATACAAGGTACTTGTACTTGTACAGGACGTGAATCTGTCTCGCCTTTAACTCCCGCGAACGGAAGTTTAATCATGAGACGCTCTGCCCAGAAAAATGTATTATTGGTGTTACCATCTGGAACGAAACGAAGCGTTGCGCTTTGTCCTTCTTTCATGTTCCAAAACGGATAGATTGCGTTGTCGCCGCCTGAACTTTGATTGTTACCGCTTGCACGGCCTTCTTGCTCTTTGAGCTTTGCTCTAATTTCTGATAATGATGCCATAGTATGTGCCTCCTATAAATTTGCCTATGTGCTTTGTGCCTTTAATGTAGCACTGTGTATATAATAACACAATGTTACTTACCTTGTCAAGTTATTTTCTTGAAAAAACCTGACTAAAAAATCATCTAGCTTATCTTAAGCCAGCCAATTCTTTCATTCGTTGAAATTCAGGATCGAACTGTTGCGGTGACTGTTCCATTTGAAATTGTTCAAATGTTTGATTAATCCGTTCTATAAACTGCTTGGCTGGTTCTATGAACGACTCGCCATAATCTTTTTCGATAGCAGTAAGAACAGCAGTTTCACCTTTGGGGAACGTACCTGTGTTTCTGTCATATAAAGAGAGAACAAACTCTGTGACTGGCACTTTCTTCTCAAGGGTGATTTGGTCGTCACCATTAGGATGTGGAACCTTGTCGCCTTTCTTTTTGCCTTGCATTTTTGCTTGTTGTACAGCATGTGCGTATGCGTTGCCTTCTTTTTTAACAAGTCCTGCTTTTTCAAACGCTGCATCAGTCTCAGGACCTCCCATACTTGCTCCTGTTTTTCCATCTTTTATAGTGAGATACTTAGCCGGAGTTCTAGCTATAGCAGAACCGTTGTCTTGCTTGTTAAGTATGTAATGTGTCTTACTTTGTGTATCTAGTACTGCTTTTCTTGTAGCACCAAATGCTTCAATAGAAGTTAACATAAATCCATTGCCTAAATCTTGTTGTCCAGTATCTTCTTTGGTATCATCACCTGATGATAATGCGCCTGCTTCTAAATCTTCAGCCCATGATTCAAAATCTTGGAATGCACCTTTGATTCTTTCAAGAGTTGATTTAACATCGTTGCCTTTGCCTTTGTCATGATCAATGCTATCTACTTGCATATTAGCAGTACCTTTAAGACCAAACTTCTTTGCAATCTGTTGTACTTCTGGAGTCTCTGGTAAGCGTTTTTCTTTAACGTAAGAATATAAACACTCTAGTTCATTGCCGTTACACGAAGCTAAAACTCTTCCAGCGGCTGTCTTGTCGCGTGTTTGAGTAACAATGTGTTTTGCTAATATGGTTTTAGCATCTTCTTCTTCTTTACTACCAAATATTGCATCACCGATTGCGCCAGCTGCTTGTCCAACACCTGATTTAAATTTGTCCCAAGTTGGGCCTTCACCTAATAAGTCATCTGGACCCAGTTCTTTTGCTTTCGTATGTTCGCTTACTAGTCTATAAATGTATGGAAATACATCTTTAAGTTCTTCATTAAATTGACGAATAGTTAATTGGTCAATCCAATTTTCTGCAACATCGCTAGGTACTTCTTCCATCACAGGCACTGTGAATCCAGCAACTGCTTCTTTATAATATGTTTCTCTTTGTAGTCCGTGTATGGCAGATTTTACTGTAACAATTCTTTCATTAACTGCATCTAGATAATCACTAAGACCTTCTGCCATTACACTTGAACGACCCATGTATGTTTTAAATTTCTTTAGCTTAGATAGTTCTTCGGATAAACTTGTAATGTGTGATCCAAAGTCATCAAATGGCTTGCCACCTTCGCCTACATGACGAGCCATTGCTCTTGCTCCGTTTAAGTGACGGTATGGATATTTGAATCTTTCACCTTCGGAGCTTTCAATATAGATGCTTTCAATGTGCTGTGTTCTACCAGCTGGCATCACTTGATTAATAGGTTGGCTATGTTTTATAGCTAGTCGAGCATTGCCGACATCTTGGTAACTAGTTCTACTAGTACCATACATTTTAGATTCTACCATTGTATCTTCTCCGGTCCGGTTTGTTGCGAGAAATTTATAATCTCTTTTATCTAGATTTGATTTTGTAATATTGCGAGTATCAAAATTTAGCAAACGCTTTCTGCTAAATTGACGTAATTCTTTTAAAAATTCATACCAATGTTGACGTGTTGCTGTATCTTCGTTTTCAGCAAAATCATCACTGTACATTACTGATATAGTTTTTTCGTCAAGACTAACACTTACTTTACCTAGGCTTCTATCACCTTCTTTATAATCAAAATCAAAGAAACGAGCCTCTTTTGGAACGTTAGTTACCTCACCGCTATCATTACCAATAGTGATGGTGGGGAATCTTCCTCTAATCTTGTTGAATAATTCGTCTGCTATAAAATCTAGATTTTTCATATGTTGTATTTATCAATAGTTGGTGCTAATGAATATCGGCATCGGCGGCTCGTAATCTTCAAAATTGTCTGTTTGATTAAAGGTGTTATACACTCTAGGATCCCAATCTTTGAGCACATCTATCATACGTATGGACAATAACGTAGCACTAACCAAGTCATCGCTTTGTCCTAATTTAGCTTGGTAGGAACTACCTGTAGCAATAAAGTTCTTAAACTCAGAAATTAGAGGTTTAGAATTAACTTCTAATTTATCATTTTCAACCATTGTTTTTAATCTACTACAGGCTGTAATTTTTGCAGAATGTGTAGTATTAAATCCTTTACGGAATTTACGCACATGGCCTTTACGTATAGGTTCTGATACAAAAAGTCCTGGAATATTTTCTTCTCCAAAATCGTTAATTACAATTAGTGCTGCTTCGCCTATTCCGTTGTTTTCTACACTCCAGTAAATACCTGTAGAATTTTTAGTTTCGGATTCGATATATTTGCATATGTCTGCTAAAATTCTTATCTGACCAGGGATAGCAGTAGTATTGTGTTGCCACTCAGCTACTTGCTTATATGTAGGTAATTCTATAACTTGTATAGCTGCATTATTTCCTCCGGTACCCATTGACGGGTCAAGTGCAACGCAATAGGTATTATCGCTTGTGGGCTTTTTATACCAACGAGTTTGGCCCATATTAAGAATAGGACTTTTACCGTCTAATGATGCAAGTTTAATACTGCTAATCAGTGTTTCATCAAATACTAAGAATTCACAGCCGTACTCTCGACGGAATCTTTCTTCACCAATTCTACCAATTTCTTCATCGCGCCATTTGTCGTCTCTATCAGGGTGTTCACTCCAGTGACATGTAAATGCGTGAAACCCGTTAATGCCCACGTCTGATTCATTGCCATATTCGTCAAACTTTTTATCAGCATCTTTCCAAATTGTAGCAAATGTATCTTCGTCTGAGTTTGGAGTTGAAGTAATAATTGCTCTACCACCAGTTGCAAGTGTTGGTGATATTGACGTCCAAAACTCGTCTGCAATGTTAGGAGCAACGAATGCAAACTCGTCGCAGTATAAGAGTGATATAGACATACCGCGACCGGTATTACCTGTAGTAGTAGCACTTACAATACGACTACCGTTTTCAAATTCAATACTGCCTTTGTTATAATTGATAACACCTGCTCTAATGTGATCTGGACATAATTCGTACACATAGCGTATACGCTGCATAATTTCTTGAGCACCTGTATATTTGTGTGCTGCAATAAGAATTGTTTGATCAGGATGGAACATTGCGAACCACGCAAGATACACCGCGGCACAAGTAGTCTTTCCAGTCTGACGAGGTAACATGTTAACGTTGAATCTATAATTGTGATAAGATTCCATTAACCTTTCTTGATATTCGTACGGATCAAATAATAATTTGCCTTTTACCGGGTGCTGAATATATGCAAAGTTTTTTGCAAAATAAAGATAGCCCGTATCGGAGTCCATACACTTTAACAAATCTTCAATTTGATTTTCAGTATATGTTTCTTTTTTATTAGCTTTTTTGGTTAATACGCCGTCTAGTGATTTACTCATGTGTTTATTTACTCAAAAAAATGGGCTCCGGAGAGCCCATTTGAGTGCTATCTATAATAGCTTATTTTTTGGTATTATCAAATTTCTTACCACCTTCAACACCCCAAGTTCCAGTCTTAGACTTTTTCTGCTCTGGAGCGCCTTTTTTCTCAGCAGCAGATCTAGACTTAGCATCTGATTTTGGTTCAGCATGTGGCTCATCACTGTAACGCTTTGGATTTTCTGTATGCTTAGTAACGCCCTTCTTTGAACGATCAATCTCGCCACCTGTAGAAGATTTTTCTTCTTTTACTTTTTTAGCAAATGGATTAACACCCTTTTTAGGTGCAGCGCCTTTCTTATCAGATACAGCTTTTTTCATTGGCTCTTTTTTGTTGCCATCTTTGTCCATATCTAAGAAATCTGGTTTTGCTTTCTTTTCTTTGAGTGCAGCCCATAAACGTTCTTTGATACTTTCTACTGCCATTGGGTTATCTCCGCCTGCAGCCGGCTTAAACATTTTCTTTTGCCCGTTAATACCGCCGCTAAGATCCTTAGTCATATATTTTGTATCACTATATTTTTCATCTGGGGCATTAGAAAATTCTTCTTCTTCCATTTCCGCATTATCCATAGCCAATGCCATTGGCATAGTCTTTGCTGGCATTGGCATTGACATCGACGAGCTATCTAGTCCAGCACTTTTTAACAAACTCATTAGTTCGTCAACATTTTCTTTGCCGCTTGCATTTAAGCTAATGTTCATACTAACTGGAGTGCCTTCACGTTGCGGCATGCCGCCCATTGTGCCTGGCATAGTGCCGCATTCAGCTACTTGTACTTTGTCAAAAGATTCAAGGATTTTTTTCATCGCGCCTGCTTCTTTTTGTGCGGTACCTTTAATAGTTCCTTTTTCAATGCCATTAAGAGTGGCGAGTAGTTTATTCATATCCATAATTAGTTTCCTATGACGCTAGTTGCGTTTTCTTTAGTATCCATCTGTTTGCTCTTACCGCTAGTAACTGCACCCGCAGGTTCTACGTTTCTTTCTTTACGAGCAATTTCTAATTCTTTTAATAGATCCATCACTCTATTTTGACCAACATTAGGTTGGGCACTTTCACCGCCCATATCTTGTTTAGTTAACAAAGGTTCGTAAGGTTCATTTTCTTTAATATTTTGTTGTCTTTCTAGAGGATCATTTTCACCTCTAATTACCCAGCGATTTTTTGCAATCATGCAGTTGTCTGCTAGGTAGTGTTGTAACACGTGACTTGTTGTGGGATAGTTAACTTCGGCTTCAAACATATGAACTTCCATATTTTGCATCTGTGGAAAATCTAATGGAGTTTCTTGAATAGGTGTACGTTTTGGTGCTGACAGTTTAACTAGTTCAAATTTTTCTAGGTTGCGCTTCATACTATCCGCAAATCCTTCGGGTAGATCACCTGCTACCTTAATTAGAAACTTGTAGGTCTTTTTAGACTCTGTTAAAAAATCTTTAAAATTCTTCATCGTGTGCAATCCCATTGTTTATTATTTATCATTACTCATGCCTTTGAGCCGTTCAATTAAGCTATTACGGTCAGTAACAACAAACCCTTTTCCGTCAATTATTCCGCTATCGTTGTTATCTTCTTTATCTAATTTTTCTTTTTTAAGCTGTAATTCAACCATTTTTAACTTCTTGTCAATCTTAGCTACTTTAGCGTCAAGACTGGTCTTAAGCATATTGCCTGCTACTTCAAATACCCTACCACTGTATCTTGCCTCTACATTCATACCTAGATCCATTAGATCTTCATAAGCGTCAAGAGCTCGTTGAGCAATATCATTTAGTTCAGTATCAGCCATGTCGCCTAACCCTTGAACCTGTGGTAATGCGCTGGCAATTTTGTCAAATTCAGCTATGTCGCGTTTAGTATTTTCTTGTTCAACTACTGCTGCTTCTTTAACTCTCTTTTTTTCAGCAGACCGCACGTTATCTACTATTTCTTTAGATTCTGGCAAGTTTAATAATTCTTCTAATTTTTTAGTCATACAAGATTTCCATTAAGTGCTACTATTATTATTTAGCTTTAATTATTAAAACGTATATTCAAAATTTTTAAAATCTTCTTGAAAAAAATCGTACACAAAATCTTTAGTTTTTTGACTTTTGTAATAGTGTCGATAATCGTCCATCCTAGTAATGTTTATTTCTGGAAAATCTAATCTAGTATAAAACCAATCTTCCATTATTTTAAAATCGTTTTCTAATGTTTCGTATTTAAAGATTGTAGTTACATATTTTGTATACTCAGTAAGACTGTTGTCTACTACCCAAAATTTTCTATGATCTTCAATACACTCTAATAGCCATTGCTCAAACGTTAATGACGTAAAATAATCCTGGGCTCTAACTGCTTCAATTCTTTGTTTTTCCCATTGCAAAATTTCTTGGTCAGTAATTAACTCAATTCTTTTTTGATCAACTTGTCTAAGAGCGTTAGCTTGATAATAAGAAAATGTACTTACTACACGATCGTAAGGATTTCTAATTATTGTAAATGTTTCGCCAAGCGGTATGTTTTGAGAAATTAAATCTGAGGCACTTGCATGCATATTAAACAATACTGTTTGCTTATCGTGATGACGTATCCATTGGGTAAGACTTTGGCCTGCTGTCTTTGGTATATGTATGAATGTTTTTAGCGTATTATTTTTATCTCGAAACTGACAAGTTGACATTATTTTTTTCTACCTTGATGAAACATATCTCCCTCGTTTATAATTCTAAACTTAATGCCCTGTTGTTTACACCAAGCATATGCCGCTTCCCATTTAGCCTGATTAACTACCCATGCTGCTTGATTATGTCGACTTTTGCCAACCTTTTCTATTAGAGTTTGATTAGCTGGTTTAACTTCTATAAGTTCAACAAATTGTTTTCCTGATCTATCTCCATACGAAATAAAAAAATCAGGTACATATATTGTGTATTTTCCAGTTAAAGGGTTTCGATAAGGAATCTGTACAGCTTCGCTGGCCCATTTTGTAATTGAAGGATGCTCGTCGCACATTTTCATAAAAGCAAATTCCCAACTGCTTCTGTAAGTTGGGGTTCGCGTGCCTATATATTTTTCAGGGTTTTTTAGAGCAAATTTTCCCTGGGCAAACTTTGACATATTATATTAAAATATTTCTACGTTCTGCTTTATCGGCAACGATTTCGCGTTTAAAACCCAGTGTGCTGGTTCTTTTTCTATTATAGTTAAGTACTTCTGCTACTACTACACTTAGTTGTAGATCTTGAAGACCTTTAAGTGTTTCAATTAATCTAAAAACTTTAATATTATCTAATTTTGCTTGTTGTAGCAGAACTATTGCAACTGATGTTGCAGCACTGGTATCAAAATTTCGACTTTCAAAAAATGCAACTACAGTATCTAAATCGTTAGACGAAACATTAATTGGTTTTGTAAAGTATCTATCAAAATAAAGATTAACTTCTTTATCTGAACGTTTAGTTACTGGTTGAATTGGTAAATTTGAATTTGTCATTCTATTGCTTTGTCTTTATAAATTTGTTTACGAGCATCAGGTAATGTTTGCCACGACTGTATATAATTATTAACGCCACCCACTGCACCGCTAGTTAAATAGTCTCTTTTATATAGCTGAATTGCTGCCGCTTCTAATGCTAATGGATTTTCTAAAAGTTCTTGTCTTGAAAACTGAGTAACTACAATAGCACCTGAGGCTGTTGCTCCGGACCCTGTTGCATTAGTGCCAGTAGCCGGTGTAGATCCGCTGATTGACGAAGCTGTAGTAGTTTGATTACTGCCGCCTGATCCGTTATTTTTAGGGAATGATGAATTAGCAACACCGCTTACATCTATACCTGCAATATCGCCAATAGCATCTTTAACTATGTTGTATCCTTCTTGTCTTAAACCTTCAGATGTTAGACCTTCAAGGCTTCTTATAAACTGAAACGCTGCTAGGCCTGCTTCTAATGGACTTTGAAATGTTGACTTGCCGGAAATAAAATCATAAAGGTCTGCGCCTGCTCCAAAAAGTCCGTCAATGCCTAATTTTCCGCCCCCTAGTAACGATATTGGAGAAGGTTGTCGATCGTAATGAGTTGGGCCGCCGAAGCCTGTTGGACTACCGTCGGCTCCAGCCTTAACTAATCCTCTAGTGTAATGCACAGCTTCGTATGCAACGCTTATAGAATTTTGCATAGTAGTGTTACCATCTGCGCTGTCCACGCTGTCGTGTGACCATGTTGTAATTATTGGATTAACAATAGTATATGTTGTGTAAGATTTTCTAGAAAGTTGACTTATTTCTATACTTTGAAAAAACGGTACTGAGATATCATTATCTAAACCATATTTGTATTGGTTAAATCCAGTGCCTCTGTAAGTATTATCGCCACTGCCTGCTTTATTATATGCGCCAGGAATTCTTCCGTAGCTTGCATCAGCAAAATAATATCTATAATATGCTTCTAGTAGTGCAGTAGTTACACCGTAGTTGTCGTCGTGAAACGCGATGTTAATAGGATCATAAGTTATAGAAGTATGTACGTTCTTTTTTCTATTATACTTGTTTTTAGTTTCAACATTAGCTGAAAATTTAGGTAAGTCTGCACTTTTAACTAACATGCCTATTTCTAAATTGTGTTTGTCTGCTAATTCAGGCAATATAGTTCTTACAATTGGATCTAGCTTAAAATACACATGAAAAAGAAACTTTTGTTTAGGTGCAAATTTTAATTTGCCGTCAATAAACAGGCGACTTGCATGTTGCCAAGAGGCCATATTTCCCTTGGGACCTAAAATCCCTGAAACTAAGTTGTCTAAAAATCCGTTAGATGTAGCTGGCATAATAATATTTATCTATTGTAATTAAGTGATCGGATAATAAAAAAGGAGCCGAAGCTCCTTTTTGTAGTTAAAATCATAACTAGATTTAAGTGCCGCCGCCGGTAATTAATGTACCTAAACCGCGTCCTACAGCAGTGCCAATACCAGTACCCTGCGGTGTTTGGATAGCATTGTCGTATTGTATTTCTAATGTAATTGTAACAGGTTCGTTGGTTGCATATGACAACGTATTGTAGTTAGCATTAGTAACAAAACAACCATACAACTCAAAAGTTTCTAGCACGTTTGGTGTGTTAGCACCGTTACCACCGTCTAGAATTTCAATACGTGTTGTAAACTTATAATCTTGACCGCTTGCCGCACTAGATTGTTCGTAAAAGTCAAATTGTTTCTGTAACTGTTCGCCAACAAGTTTTTGAACTGCGTTATTAACATCTTCACGCAAGTTAAGTGTAATTGGCGCCCAAGTGTGTTTCCCAGCTAGATATGCTTTAGAGTTATATGCATGAATTTCCATTGGTTCAAATGAAACCGTTGGTCTAGTAATATCTACAACCTGCTTTGTTAATTCAGTTGTCGGCGTTGATACACCAAAGTTTTCCAGTGACACCCTGAAGCGGTACTGGAGCTTGGGCATCAACAGACCCTGTGTGCTAGCGGAGTCTCCGCTAGCAAGTGGCACAGTAATTTTTGATAGTGTTGAAATTGCCATTTAACTTGCTCCTAATTCGTTAGTATTTATCATATTATAGGCCCGCTATTTCTCCGGTATTCTTTAAGCGCAATGGAATGTAGATAAACTCAATTGCCTTAACTGGCTCAATTGCGACATCAACATAAAGTTCATTGCGGTCAATTCTGTTTGGAGTATTATTAGATTCGTCACATACAACTAAGTAGTCGTAAATGGCTCTCTGACCAACTAGTTCAAGTAATAAGCTCTCAACTGCTCCTTTAATTTCGTCTCTTGTGATCTTATCGTTAGGTTCAAAAATGTATGGTTTAGCTAATAACGTTAATTGACTACGTAGGTATACTACTAAACGTGCTACGTTAATACGATCTAAAGCACTTGCATTTCTAGCGCGAGTTTTTTGACCAAAGTTTACCAAGCCAGCGCCAGCAATTGTAGTAATAGGATTAACAGCGTTAGTATACAGTGTATCGCGCTGTCCTTCGTTTAGAGTTACGCTTACAAATTCACCTTCACTGTTAATATAACCAGTTGAACTTGCATTAGTAATTCCGCCACGTCTTGTACCAGCTGGTGCAAACCATGGATTAGACACATTGTCGCTTAGTGCAATAGTGCGTAACATCATGTGACTTGGTGGTACAACAATATTATTACCAAAGTTATCGCTAGTAAAGCCCCATGGATAGAACACTGCAAGATATTCATCTCTTGTTGCTAAACCTTCGTCGTTGTCTTCAGCTACTTGTTTTACGTTAGTTGCCCATTCGTTTAATGTTGTAGCATTAGATTGTAATCTTGCAGGTGGATCACCTAATACAAATCCTGATAATCCACGATCATAGTTAAGGCTAACTAATTCACCAATTAGCTCTGGATATCCAGGTGCTGAAAGTATGTTAAAGATTCTTGAATCGTCATCACGTATGTCATCGTTGTTATTGATAACAGCTTGCATAGCCTGTAATACAACTTTACGTTGTGCCTTGCGACCAAAGCTACCAGAACCATCATTTTGATTACCACTTTCTGTTACCCAACGATGTGGATAATAGTTTCTCATGTCAGCATCTGCTAAACGTGTATTTTTATCGCCTGTGTTAATGTAGTTGCGAACAAATTTCTTAACATTAAATCCTGAACGGCGTAGATTCCATAGCAACATACCTTTTGGATACAATGCAGGATCTGGACAATCTGGATCAATATAGGCACTGCCTAGTAAATCTACTATTTCTGCCTTTGCGCTTGATTCGCCAGTTAAACTGTAACGTGCATCAGCAAATAATACACCGTTTTCTGTTGTTTGATCAGCTGAATCTAGTAACTCCCAGCGATCTGTTACTTCTCTATATTTGTAAACTGTAGGATAATTTTCTAAATCACTAGTATCAATCCATAAATCGCCAGTAACTAGATCAGTACCGTCGCTCTGTTTAGTTGGCTGTGTTGCACTTATAATAGGACCGCCAGGACTTGTTTTTGCAGTGTCTAATACATTATAGTAAGGACTTGCATCAATACCAGCTGCACCGGCAAACTGATATCCTACCCAAGTAGTTCCGTTGTGTACAAGAATGTCAACTTCATCGACAATAGAATTGTACCACAATGTACCATCTTCAGCTAATGTTGTAGGAGCATTTGATCCAGGTGTATAAGATAATGGTCTCCAGTTAGTTAGTCTATATTCTTGTGGACTAGTTGCGCCGTTAGTGCCAGACTCGTATACAACATTTGGTGTTCCGGTGTTAGCGTCAACAAATGGACTAATACCTAACTGTGTAAAAATTCCAGCATTAGTTGACTGTCCTTCTACTAGACGAATTTCGCCGCCACGACTGTGTTTAATTAAAATTCTATTTGTACTGTCTACTTCAGCGGTTACAAATGGAACACCTGCTGAAGTAATAGCTTGCGCAACTGCATTAGCATCAGATGGAGCATCTTCTATATTTGCGTTTGCAATTAAAATTGTTACAGGTGTTGAAAATGCTGAACTTCCAGGTTCTGTTGCAGAAATAGTTAGATTGTAGCCAGCACCAGCAGTGTCAGTTAATCCAGTAATGATTCCTGATCTAATAGTAGTAGCACCAACCGCGTGTCTTCTATAAATTTTAAATGTTGCTAAAGGATTTGTATCTCCTGCCACGTTACTTTGAATAAACAATGCACCAATTGAAAGATTCTGTCCACCACCAATTCTGTCAAGTTCAAATATTGCTTGTTCAGCAGTTGGATAAATTGGTGCTTCAATGCTTTCAAATAATCTTGTTTCAGTATTCCAAAGTTTCACTCTCCAGCGAGCACCTGCGTTTGGTTCAGTAGTCTTGATCCATACAGAGCCTGTAGGACGTGGATTAGTGTCAGTTTCTTTAAAAGCAGGAACTTGTGTATGTTTTGCAATGTGCAATGATGGAGGATAAAAAGTCTTAGTTGATTGACTTTCAGTTAAAATCCCCATAGATACTAGAGCAGCTCCAGAACCGCCTTTAGATAGAACTACAGCGCCGGACAATGTTGAATCAGGACCTGATACTGCGCCGTCACTGTAAATTACAAGTCTATTATCTTCTACACCAGCAGTAATGCCATTAATATTAAGATTATTAATTGTAGTAGCTAGCCCGGTCATAGTCATACCGCCAGTTACAGTAACGATACTGTCATTAATTAAGAATGTACCGCCTGACAGTGTTGGATTTGCTACAGTAGCTTTAACTGTTGGCCAACTAGTTCTCCATTCATCGCTACCAACTTCGACCCAGGTGCCGCTCTTATTTCTGTACCAGAATGTATTTAAGTTAGAAACAGCAACAACTGCATAATCACCAATTTGACCAATTGAACCTAGTGGAGCGCCAGGATTAGATAATGTGCCAGTAACTTGTACAACTTCTGTCAGTACCAAAGGAACCTTATTTGTAAAGCTCTGTCCACCAGTTACAGTTATAGGATTGCTATTCCACTCTTGAATACCAAATTGAGATGTTTGTGTATCTAACCAATAAGTTCCAGCAGCAGGATCTGCTGACGGTACTGAAGAACTTGGTCTTAGAAGATTTAAATCAATAGGAGCTCTAACTACCCAAGCTCTGTTGCTTACTCCTAAGAATGAATAAGCTGCTTGCAGACCGTACTCATTTAGTTCACTACCGTGAATAGGATTATTATTAGAATCAATTTGAAACAACGGATCACCGAACGTGTCAGCTAAATCACGCTGTGAGGTTAGCAGGAATGGTTTACCTGCATTTTGTGCTAGTGTGCCCTGAGCTACGCCTGATCCTGAAGCGTTAGTTTTGTTCTCAGCACTAGCAACGAATATAACTGGGGTTGTACCTGGTTCAGCTGGAGTGTAGAAACTTTCGTCTACAACGCTAACCTGTACGCCTGGTGATGTTAAAGCCATTCTGTATCTCCTGTTGGAATTGGTTTTTCTTGTATATATTTACCATAAAAGGTACAAAACAGGCTTTATAACAGTTCAAAAAAGGGGTGAAAAAGGTGAGGTAAATACACTATGCGACCATTATGTCAATGCGGCCAACGACCCGCAGCAATAAATTATAAAAAAGAAGGTAAAACCTTCTATAGAAAGAAATGCGAGGTATGTTTACGCCACGGAGTAAACCACGGTGTACCAAAATGGAAACAGTCGGGCTATGAGAAAAAAAATTATTGTGAAAAATGCGGATTTAAAAGCAAGCACCTAGAACAGTTTAATGTTTTTCATGTAGACGGAAAGTTAGAAAACTGTCGTCCTAGCAATTTAAAAACAATATGTGCAAACTGTCAACGTGTGCTTCAAAAAGAAGGCGTTAAATGGAAGCAGGGCGACCTTCGACCAGACTTTTAGTCCTAGCAAACAATTGCTCTATTGTTCCGTTGTTGTCTAATTCGTAATCAAATTCAGTTCCTACCCATGCAGTTTCGCTAGCATGTATTTTTAAATGTTTTAATTCTTGTGCAGCCAAATTATGCCCTTGATTAGCAGATACAGCTAGGTTATACCAAGCAGGTAACTCTCCTCTTTTAACCAAAACAATTTTTCCGCCAGAGTCTTTGATACTTTTGATTTCGTTTGGGAACCGACAGTCGCTTATAACCACATTATCTTTGCTATTGCGCAGTTTGTTCTCTAACGATGCAATCCATATATCATCGTGAAAGCTTCTTCGACAAACTTCTGTGCCCCAATATTGCAGAACCCAGCGAGGAGTTAGTGTAGGTATTGCTAATCGTTCTGCCCACCACGGATCTACCTGTTCGCGCCACTCGCGAGCCTCTTTAGTTCGACCTTCAAGCATGGTACGATCCCAGCCAAACACTGCGGCGACCGCATCCTTTAGAGTTGATGCAAAACTTTCTCTTCTAAATTCATGAAAATTAACTAGATAGTCTGCAACAGTATCTTTGCCCGACCCAATAAAACCGCAAATACCAATAATCATATAGCCTCCGTAGATGCTATATGTTACTTTATTTTTACAGTAAAGTCAAATGATAATTAACCAATTATAAAGCCGTAGCCGTTACCACCTGATACTGCGGTTGCTACTTCTGTCTCTAATTTTTCCATTTCGGCTTGTGCTTCTGACTTGAGAGTGTCACCGTTGAGTTGACTGCCGCCCTGTGGTCCAGAAATAGTTGCAAATTTAGACCTTGCTTCACCTAGCATGTACTTGCAGGCTGCAAGCGTGTAGTCTTTAAGCCATTGTTTGGCCATATAGTCTTCGAGCAGTTGACTATCTGGACGATAATTGTGTACATACAACATTAGTGTTTCGTCTGCTCGTGGACGTTGTAAAATAACTAATTTTTTAGTCACTGCGTTCCATCTAAATTCAATAAAACTACCAAACATACGTCCTACTAGTTCTTGGTACTGACTAAAAAAATCATATGTGGCTAATCCGCCCATGTTCGATGAACTTAGCAGGTATGTATTTGTATAAGCTAAGTTAAATGGTTCAAAAATTGTGCCGCCATCGCCGCTGCCTGACCTACTGCCTACGCTTCTACGGAAAATTTGTCTAACTTCCATAACTTCGTTGGGTAGTGTGTACTCGTTCTGATCAATCACAGTATTCATAAAGATATAACTATCCTCAACTGAGCCATCACTACGTTGGCGATAACGGGTGAGTGCTTTTGTCAGCCCTGTTTCGTAATGTACTGGGTCTAGTTCGACATCAACCATCCCACCGCCAAGCATAGCGTAGACATAGTCAAAAACTTCTTGTTTTTGTGTTTTTAAATCAGCCATATAGTTCTCCGTACAGTATTTATCGTAGCGATAAATATACACATGCCAAGATTATCCTTATACAAGCCTGAAAAAGGCAAAGATTACGAGTTTCTAGATAGACAAATTCTAGAAATGTTTACCGTTGGCGGTACTGATATCCTAATACACAAGTATATAGGTACAGATGACGGTACTACTGTAAAAGATGAAACACAGATTCAAGATGTTATGTTTGGTGAAAACCGTGATAGACGTTATGACCCTGATATTTACACCCATAGAGCAATCTATAACGTACAAGATTTAGATTTTAACCTAAGTCAGTTTGGGTTATTTTTAAGTAACGACACACTGTTTATGACTATACATATTCGCAGTAGTGTAAAAACACTAGGGCGCAAAATTATGTCTGGTGACGTGATTGAATTACCTCATTTAAAAGATGAATATGCTCTTAACGATTATTCAATGGCGCTAAAAAGATTTTATGTTGTTGAAGAAGTCACAAGAGCAGCCGAAGGTTTTAGTCAAACTTGGTATCCACACTTGTATAGACTAAAACTTAAACAAATTTACGACGGGCAAGAATATAAAGACATCCTTGATTTACCTGCAGACGAAGAAGCACCCGGTGGACCTAATCTAAGAGATTTTCTTAGTACATATGAAAGAGAAATGCAGATCAACGATGCTATTCTTGAAGAAGCTATTAGTGAAACACAACAAAGCGGTTACGACACTAGTCATTTTTTTACACTACAAGCAGATAGCACTGGTAAAACTGAATTAACACAAGTTCAAAATCCCGAAGGGTTTAGCGAAATGGCTAAGCCTGATCGACCGGGCTATCAAGGTTATCTTATTGGTACACTTGCTCCTAACGGAGAAGTATTTGGACATGGTATTGCATTTCCTAGTACACCGCAAGATGGTGATTATTTTTTAAGAACAGATTTTTTACCTAACAGGTTGTTCAAATATAAAAACAGTCGTTGGAATAAGGTGCAGGACCTACGCCGTGCAGATATGATTAGTGCGGACACTGCAAATAATCAGAAGGGTGATTTTATTAACAACAGTTCTACATCAACAGTGGCAGGAGAAACGTTTGATCAACGACAATCTCTGTCAAAAGCACTTAGACCCAAGGCAGATAATTAATGCAACATTTTTACGATGCTCAGATAAGACGTTATCTAACACAAATTGTTAGAATGATGAGTAACTTTAGTTATAAAGACGGCAAAGGTCGTTTAGTTCGTATTCCTGTAATGTACGGCGATTTAACTAGACAGGCTGCAAGTGTTATAAGTCAAAATTCAGAAAATAAAATTCCTAGTGCTCCAAGAATGGCTGTGTATATTACAGGACTAGAGATGGATAGAACTAGGACCGGTGATAGTAGTTATGTTAACAAAGTTAATATTAGAGAGCGAGCGTTTGATAACTCAGGTAACGAATATTTAAAAACTGAAGGTAAAAATTACACAGTTGAAAGGTTAATGCCAACGCCTTATATATTAACTGTCAATGTTGACATATGGTCAACAAATACTGATCAAAAATTACAGATCATGGAACAGATATTAATGCTGTTTAATCCTAGTTTAGAAATACAGACCACTGACAATTATATTGACTGGACCAGCCTCAGTGTTGTAAATTTAGAAAGTATTACTTTCAGTAGTAGAACTATTCCCGCAGGTACAGAAAGTGAAATTGATATTGCTACATTAAATTTTACAACTCCTATATGGCTTACACCTCCAGCTAAAGTTAAGAAGCTCGGTGTCATTACAAATATTATCACAGCTATATTTGCAGACAATGGTTTAGAAATTAACATGGACGACAGTGTATTTGCTGAAAGCCTTGTTAAGGAAGCAGTTATTGTAGACGAGGACGGTGAGTTGACAACTACTACACGCAACGGAACCAGAGAAGGCATGACTTTTGAAACAGGCATTGTAGCATCAAGTCACAGAAACTACGACCTTGTGTTTTTAAATGGAGTTGCAAAACTTCTAGGAAGAGGTACAATTGGTGCAGAAACTTGGACAGGTTATTTAAAAGCTATTCCTGAAGTATTTGAGTCAGGCATAACTGAATTAAGATTACAACGTCGAGATAATTACGGTGACATTGTTGGTACTGTAAGTATTAATCCTCTCAATGAACGTGAACTGATAGTTAATCTAGATCCAGACACACTGCCTACTGATACTACAATTAACGGACCTAATGGTGCAAGAAGTAAAATTGATTATATTATAGATCCGTTGAAGTTTGACCCTAGAGGAATACTAACAGAAAGTCCAAGAATATTGTTATTAGGCAATGTTGGTCATACTTACAAACAACGTATTGTAACCACTACCAAAACTATGTTAATAGACACAGGTGTGCCGTTTGAAGATGTTAGAGGTATTCGAGTATTAGTAAACGGCAACGAAGTGAATACTACAACTGAAACATGGAGTGATTCATCCAATGACTCAGAAACTTATAAAATTAAATTTCCTGCACTGTTGAACATTGGTGCAATAATTGATTACGAAATATATCTAGACGAAGACGGTCCTGATGCTTGGAAGAATCTAGATGGATCTGACTTTGCTGCGTTTGCAAATGATATAGTAGAGTGGGACGGTTCTCGTTGGCACATAGTATTTGATGCTTCTGCAACATCAACTGTTACTTATACAACCAATTTAAACACAGGTACTCAATATAAATGGCAAGACAAAGAATGGGTGTTGTCATTTGAAGGAGAATATCCAGACGGTACTTGGAGATTAGCATACTAAGATAATTATTAGTATGAGTGATATAGTTTGTAGTGGTGCATTATTCTATGCACTAAATTCTAAACGTTTTTTGTTCTTACATAGAGCCCGAGGAAAACAGGGCAATATGTGGGGCCTTGTAGGCGGCACTAACGAAGGTGCAGAAACTCCCTGGGAAGGTCTTAAGCGAGAAATTGTTGAAGAAATTGGTTCTGTAGAGATTAAGAAAACAATACCTTTAGAAACATTTATTTCTAACGATAATAAATTTAGTTTTCACACATACTTGTGCGTTGTAAAAGAAGATTTTATCCCTAAACTAAATGAAGAACATGACGGGTATGCTTGGGTATCATTTTCTCAATGGCCAAAACCTCTGCATCATGGGTTGCGAAACACTCTTCAGAATAAAACAAATCTAGCTAAACTACAAACTGTATTTCAAGTCATTGATTTAATTAATTAATATGCTATCACTTAAAGATTCAGAAAGTTTTCAACGCGAATATTTGTTGTATAAAGCAGCTATAGAAAATATTGAAGTAGAATCTGCTCGAGAACGGGGTTTTTCTTTATTGGCCAAATTACGTGACTATTGCAATCTAATTGACGAAGGCCATAACTCGCGTAACAACGGAAATATAGATCCTAGGGCACTGCGAGATAATATTTTAGAACTAGTTGAGATTAGAAAAGAACTAACACAACTAGCAAAAGATTCTAAAATTAAATAGTTGACAATCTCTTAACTGTTATTGCACCAACCATCGGTGTAAAGCTAGGACACTGATACCTATAATTTCCAGAAATTGTTTCTGGTACTCTCCAATACAATGTACCACTGTCTTTATTTTGAGCAGCACTGCCTGTGGATACAGTTCCGTCTATAGCTACATGAACGAGTCCAGTGTTATAAGCTACTCCAGTAGGATCTTGTATTTGAAAAGGCAAACTAGGTATTGCAGCTAAATGAAATGCTATAGTAGCTCCCGCCAAGGCATATATTGTAGGATTGTTACCTGAGTAATGACTGTTGAATGTGTATGCTGTAGTACCTACATTATCAACACGCAACGTTGCCATTGCTGGTTCGTAGACTTGATCAATTGTTATATTTGCTGTATCTACGTCTGCTAGATTAGCAAACGATGTGGACTCTGCAAAAGAATTACTAATTGTTATATTTCCATCTGCATCTGTTGCTGTTTCAATACCAGCGCCGCCTATAAACTGTACTGTTTCTCCTTGGCTAATAGGTATTTGTGCAGAATCGTCAGCAGCAATACTGAACACATTTGATAAATTTAAATTTGCATTAAATGTAATTGAATCAGTAACAGGATTTGTAGTTATAGAGATATTATTCCCTGCAATTAAATCTAACACATGTGATGTAGAGTCTGCAATAATACTTGGTTGACCATTAGTTGATATAATTCCAAATGCATTATTAGCCTGTGACAGTGTAGAGAAACTTACATTCCATGCAGTGCCGTCATAGACCCAAGTAGAGTTACCAGATGTGTATACTGCGTTAGTTTGTGGATTGCTTGGAAAATTTAATGCCATTTGATATCCTATTATGCGTAAGTAGTTAAACTGCCTAGTACAGTCCAAGCAGAATCAGCTCTAATCAAAGTAAAACTAACTACATCAATTTGATTTGCTGTTCCAGCGGGCACTGTGCCGCCTTGATATTTTATTGTTTGCGTAACACCGTTAATTTGTATTGTAGAAGGAACTCTTGGAGTAGCTCCTTGAACTAAAATTAATACAGCAGAATTTGTTCTGTTGTTTGTTGTTGGAACATTTGTAAAATTAGCAGTAAAATTTGCATCTATACTTGTATGATAGAATATAGCACCTGTAGAATAATCATGTTCTACAACTCCGGTCGCGTCTACTTTTGAATTAAAAACTTCGCTAGTTTGTTGAATGATTGTTAAACCAGACAACGTAGTATCTGTAAAAGTAGAATCAGTTAAGATGTTACTTATTGATGTGTCAACATATGTTTTGACTGCCCCTTCAGTTGGAACCGCTGAATTACTAGCGTCAACTAATCCCGAGTCTATAGAAAATTCATCAATAGCTACTCCTAGGGTAAATCCTAGAGCTCCTATTTGTGTGAGTGTTATTTCCGCAGTAACACTTAACGTGCCGTCTGGGCTTACTGATAGACCTACACCAGGTTTTACAATTCCAGCTACTTGACTAGTTGCAATTCCTGGTATTGTTGGCTTATTTGATAAGTCACTGTAATTTCCAGACAACGCCACTACAGATAATGTAGGAAGTGTGACTGGCGGAACAGCTGGCTGGATCCATTGCGAACTAGTTCCATCATTAACATATACGTATAGATAACCGTTAGTAGTATTTAACCATAAATTACCGTTGCCGGGGGTGGCGGGTACTGTTGTGCTTACAGAAATTGATGTTCCGCCGCCACTGCCACCGCCTACACCAGCTGAAGCTGCTTTGGCAGCAAATACACTATTAGATATATTGGATAAATCTGTCTTAGCAATTTCAAAGCCACCACGATCTCGCCCACTAAATACTCGCAAGCTGTTAGTAGCACGATTAAAGAAAACTTCGCCGCTAGACCCCACATTTCGATCTAAAAAATCGTCTGCTCTAGGTATAATACGGATCCTATCTACTACAGGTGTTGTTGACATGTTTAGTCCTCTATGTAGTATTTATTTCGGACTGAGATCGTTTTTGATAACTATATTGCATTTTACGTATAATTACACGTATATTTTAAAAATTCTAGGAGAAAGTTTATGGATTTTAAACAAATTACCTTTGGTATTGATAGTAGAGCAAAACTAGTAGAAGGAGTTAATATTCTTGCAGACGCAGTTAAAGTCACACTAGGACCAAAAGGAAAAAATGTTGTAATTCAAAAAACATATGGTACTCCTTTGGTCACTAAAGACGGAGTATCTGTTGCAAAAGAAATATTCTTAAAAGATCATGTGCAAAACATGGGTGCGCAGATGGTAAAGGAAGTTGCTTCTAAAACTGCTACAGTTGCTGGTGACGGAACAACCACTGCAACTGTTTTAGCGCAAAGCATTGTTAAAGAAGGCATGAAATTTGTCACTGCTGGAATGAATTCAATGGATTTAAAACGCGGTATAGATAAAGCAACTGCTGCAATAATTAGTGAGCTAGAAAAACACGCTGTAGCATGTACTACTCAAGAAGACATTGCAAAAGTAGCATCTATTTCTGCTAATTCTGATGAAACTATTGGAAACTTAGTTGCCAGAGCAGTAAACAAAGTTGGCAAAGACGGCGTAGTCACTATCGAAAATGGTACTGGGTTAACTGATGAGTTAGAAATAGTCGAAGGCATGCAATTTGACCGGGGATACCTTTCTCCTTACTTTGTAAATCTTTCTGAAAAGCAACTAGCAGTTTTAGAAAATCCCTATATCCTTATTTGCGATCATAGAATAGCTTCAGTACAAGATCTAGTACACATATTAGATAATATTGCTAAAGAAGGTAGACCGTTGCTTATTATCGCTGAAGATGTAGAAGGTGAGGCTCTTTCTACATTGGTTGTTAATTCTATTCGCGGAAATATTAAAGTATGTGCTGTAAAAGCTCCAGGATTTGGTGATCGAAGAAAACACATGCTTCAAGATATTGCAGTTCTTACTGGTGGTACTCTAATTTCTAATGATCTTGGTACAAAATTAGCAACAGTTAAATTAGAAGATCTAGGTCAAAGTAAAAAAGTTGAAGTTGGTAAAGAAAATACTGTTATTGTTGACGGAAACGGAGACCCTAAAAAAATAAAAGATAGAATATCTTTTATCCTAGCATCACTCAACGAAGTTACTGCTGAGTATGATAAAGAAAAATTAAAAGAACGTGCTGCTAAACTAGTAGGTGGAGTGGCTGTTATCAAAGTAGGTGCAGCTACTGAAGTTGAAATGAAAGAAAAGAAGGATCGATTTGATGATGCTGTACATGCTGCCAAAGCTGCAATTGATTTAGGTGTTGTACCCGGCGGTGGTACTGCACTTATTAAAATTAAAAAAGTTTTAAAGACTCTTAGCGGAAATAACAGCGATCAAAATGCTGGTATTCAAATTATTGCACGAGCAGTTGAAGAACCATTTAGACAAATACTACTTAATGCTGGTGAAACCCCTGAAATAATATTGTCTAACATTGTTGAAAAAGAATTTAACTATGGATATAACGTATCTAACGGAACGTTTGGTGATATGTTTGAAATGGGTGTGATTGACCCTGCTAAGGTAGTCAAAGTAGCACTCCTAAATGCCGCATCTGTAGCAGGATTATTGTTAACTACCGACTGTACAATATCGTTTGACGACAAAGATAAAAGTTAATTAGGGTACCCAATTAAAGTTAATAACTAGTCTATGGTCGTGTGCAATTGGGCTTGTACTAGAGTGATAAGTTAAGCCGTCAAAAATAACTAATCTATCTGCCTTAGGTGATACTGTTTGATCAACAGTAAATTTTTTATTTTTGCTCCACTCGTAACTTGACACACTTAAACTTTGATCTCGTTTTTCTTTATAAAATATTGTATCACCGTCACTGTCGTTTACATAGTAAAGAGCTGTCATGTGGCCGTCGTCCCAATCTACATGAGGTTCATGAATAATTGGATATGGAGTTCTTGTAGTAAAGCCTGCTCTGATTCTAATTAATTTACTGAGCGACATTTGACTTTCGTACAGTGCCTTAATTAATATCGATTGTGCTAGAGACATTAACGGATTCATAATCTCATTATTATTGTACATCATCAGCACCCATGACGGGTCATAAGGTTGTATTCTGTTGTCAAATTGATTATATGCAGTATTTCTTAAATAGAACCAAGGTTGGTCAAGCATTAAATTTTCTAAATAGGATGCATTTGCTGGTGAAGTTACGTTGTCTATAACTTTCATATCGTGTCCTTTACGTCAAACAAGCTGGTAAATATTTATATGATATTCAATAGCCCCGAAATAAAAATTAAATTTAAAACTTTTGATCCATTTGTTTTAAAAAATCTAGCACCACTATCTGCTCAAAAAAAATATCCTTCATGGTTTAAAGATACACCACCATTTAGCGGCGGTGGCGCCATATCAACAAACTTTGAGCCTATTCTAGCTCCAACTATTCGACGATGTCCAGCAATAAATGATTATTTTTCAACTGGTGTAACTATACCTAACTGGACCGATTTAGAATTTTTTATTGACGGACCTAAAAAGTCAATGGAATGGCGTTACTCAAATAATTACACTTCTATGGAATTAGTACAGCCGCACGATTCTAGTCAGTTTCCGCAATTAGCAAACAAGTACCTTCATGCAAAAATTGTAAGTCCGTGGATAGCTGAATGTAATTCTGACATAAAATGGTTTTTAACTAAGCCTAGTTATTTTTCTGAGTTTGATGATCAGGATGTGTTGTTCTGTGACGGAGTTGTTCAATTTTACAACAACTTTGTAACTAATGTAAACTTATTTTTTCCTATTAGAGATCAATCCTATACTGTGAAATTTTCAGCAGGTGAGCCTTTTCAGAAGTATATTCCGCTTACAGAAAAGACGGTAAATATTACTACTGAATATTGTACCCAAGAGTATTATGACCTCGCAGCACTAAAAGGAAGAAAAATTTCCTACCATCTGGGAAAACTATACAATATTTTTAAAAGAAATAACCGCAAGGAGAGAGAAAAATGAGTACCACAAGAATAGTCAACGGCGTAGAATACACAATACCGCCAGGAACAGAACATATATGGACTGTGCCAGAAGAAGTAGTAGTAACTGCTCCTAGAGATGAAGTAACTGTAATTGATGCAATCAACGGTCTAAGAGTGCAGGCTATAGTTCGAAATCAAAATGAAGCAAGAATACTTGCGTTAACAGATCAATTAGCTAGTATTTGGCAAAACTTTGTAGACACTACAATTACCAAAGCTGAATTAACAACACAGGTTGGTAATTTTAGAAACACTGAACTAGAAAATACAGAAGGTGTTGATAATATAACTGTTCAATTTTTTGAAACAGTAATTCTTAAAATGTTAAGCGAAAGCAATCCATGATAAAGCCAGTTAAAAAAATTATAATAGTAGGCGGCGGCAGCGCAGGTTGGATGAGTGCCGCTGCATTAATAAAAGCATATCCTGAAAAAGAGATTGTTGTAATTGAAAGTCCAAATGTTCCAATCGTAGGCGTAGGAGAAAGCACACTTGGCGGAATTAATGACTATTGTAAATTTTTAGAAATTGACGAAAAAGATTTCATGACATTTACTGATGCAAGTTATAAAATGAGCATCAAGTTTACTGACTTTTACGAAAAAGATGCAGGTGGATTTCATTATCCGTTTGGAAGACCATTAACACAAGGTACTATTAACGGAATGAATGATTGGCTCGTTAAAAAAGCACTATATCCAGATACTCCAATCGGTGATTATGTAAACTGCTTTTTTCCGGCCGCTGCTCTATGGGATCATAACAAGTTTGCGTTAAACAACTACGGACTTTTTGATAACTACGAACCAGACAATGATGTAGCATATCATTTTGATGCAACAAAATTTGGTGCTTGGCTTAGAGAAAGATATTGCAAGCCTAGAGGTGTAAAACACATACCTACTACTGTAATAGATATTAAAGTAAACGAAAATGGTGTAGAAAAACTTGTACTTGAGTCAGGCGATGAAATTTCTGCTGATTTATATGTTGACTGTACTGGCTTCAAAAGTATTCTGTTAGCAGGCGCTCTAAAAGAAGAGTTTGTATCATATAGTAATATGTTGCCAAACAATAAAGCTATAGCAACTCGAATTCCATATAAAGATAAAGAAAAAGAATTAGAACCATTTACTAATAGTACAGCTATTGGCAATGGATGGGTATGGAATATTCCTAGTTGGGAACGCTTAGGTACAGGATATGTATATAGTGATAAATTTATTACTCCAAAAGATGCTAGAGAAGAATTTAAACAACATCTAATGAGCGATAAAATGGTAGTGCCTAGAACTAGAGAAGAAGTTGATGCTCTCGAGTTTAACGATATTAGTATGCGTGTTGGAATTCACAAAAGAACTTTTGTAAAAAATGTTGTTGCTATTGGATTATCTGCAGGATTTATTGAACCACTAGAATCAAATGGCTTGTATACTGTACACGAGTTTTTATTTAAATTAATTAAAACACTTGAGCGTCCAGCAATTACCCAATGGGATAAAGATGTATACAATGCAGCAACATTTGGTATGTGGAGAAATTTTGCACAATTTGTTGCAATGCACTACGCATTAAGTATCAGGGACGATACAGAATATTGGAAGGCTAATGCTAATCGAGTTTATTCTCCAGGCATGCCGTCATTAGAGCCAGAAACTGCTATAGGATTTTATAAACTTCAAGGCGCAAAAATGTTTGAGTACGGTCATGATTCAGACATAGCAGGAATTAATTGGATTAGTGTAGGAATGAATTATTTTGTTTCTGATAAGACAACTGTAACTCTTAGACAAAATTTAAGAAGAGAAAATTTTAGAATTACTTACGACCCTATTTTTAGAATGTGGGAAGAAAGAAAAGCTCGCTGGAATGAAAGTGCAAAAAATTACGGAAGTCTTTATCAATATTTAAAAGACAACATTCATAAAGGACAAGAATAATATGTTGGTTAACAATATTTTTGCTGGAAGGCTTGAACCGTCAGCTACTGTAGGCGGGTGCATAGATATTTTTGAAAATGCTTGGCCTGAGCCAGAGTTAACTATTGCAAGGATTGAACAAGAGTGTTCAAATATTAATTCAGGTGTTGGTTGGAGTAGAGCAGGAACCGTAGGTCAAGGGCATCGACAACAAGCTCGTACTAATTTAGGGTTAGGTATTACCTTAGGCGGCGAATCTGTTGATAGTCAAACTATGAAAGACATACACAATCAAATGTATTTTCTTTTATTAGCATCTACAATTCCGTATACTGAACGATATGAAATGAATGAATACTTGTATCATGAACCGTACCAAGCATTAAAATATAGAGACGGTGAAGAATATAAAGCACATTACGACGGTGGAACTCAATCAGGTAGATGTATTAGTGCAGTCGTATATCTCAACGACGAATACGAAGGTGGACACATTGAGTTTCCTAATTTTAAAATTAAGATAAAACCTCAAAAAGGTATGTTGATTTTATTTCCATCTAATTTTGCGTATAAACATGTTGCACATCCTGTAACACAAGGAACAAAATATAGTCTAGTTACTTGGATTCACGATCGTCCAATTCAAGGAATGTAACAATGACTAATGCGGATCTTTTTCAAAAAAATAAGTATGTGCAAGTTAATAATGTATTGTCGCCCGAGCTGATCAATATAGCAACTACCTATGCGTTATTAGATGAAAGAAATGATCTATCATTAGAGGAAGGCGACTCTCCACAAATTCATAATTCGCATAGCAAGTATGCTGATACGTTAATAGAAGCTTTTTTATTGTATCTGCATCCTATGATGGAAGAAAATACAGGTCTTAAGTTACATCCAACCTATTCGTATTATAGAGTTTACAAACCTGGCGCTGATTTAGTAAAACACATCGATCGTCCTAGTTGCGAAATTTCTACTACAGTTACCTTAGGTTTTGATTATAAGGGTGCTGATTACGAATGGCCTATATTTGTTGGCGATGCTAGATGTGCTATGCAGCCAGGTGATCTTGTAATTTATAGAGGCTGTGAAGTAGAACATTGGCGCGAAGTATTTGATGCTCCGACTAATTCGTTTCATGTGCAATTTTTCTGTCATTATGTTGATGCTAACGGACCGTATGCAGATTTTAAGTTTGATAAAAGACCGTTTATTGGATATGATAAAGAAGGTAAATTAAACAAAACTGTTTCCAAACATTATTTTCCAAACAAAAAATATTTGACATTTACAGGATAGTATGATAGAAGTATTTGATAATATTCTATCCGCCGAAGAGTGTGATCACATAGAGCAGTTTTTAAGAGATCCAAAATTTCCTTGGTTTTTATCTATAGGACACAATCATTGTACAACAGATTTTGATAATATTAAAAAAAATTCAAACTCTTGGTCTGGTGAAGCACTGTTACTTACACATGTATTTTATCTTGATAAATTAAAAAATTCTGATAATTATCTATTGTCAGATTTTATATTAAATAGATTCTTAGATCGTTCTAAAATTCAATTTACAGAACTATTTAGATCTAAAGCAAATCTACAACCAGCATCGCATAATGCTAATCAAATATATACAACTCCACACATTGATGGTAATAGTGACCATAAAGTCCTAATATATTATGCCAACAACTGCGACGGAGATACGTTTATTTTTAATGATCATGCTACAGGATCTATACTAAAACAAGTTACTCCTAAAAAGGGAAGATTTTTATTATTTGATGGAAATCTATATCACGCTGCTGGCTTTCCAAGCGAATCAAATTTTAGACTTAATGTAAATTTTAATTTAATATGATACACGGTAAAATAGAAGATTTTATTGGCATTTACGAAAATGCTGTTAGTGCAGAACATTGCAATGCTATGATCAACTACTTTGAAAGTCTTAGAGACTATAATCTTGTTATTGATCAAGATCAATATACTACACAAGCTACTGTAAGAAAAGACGAATCAGTATTTTTATGCCACCCTGATGTAATAACATTGCCTAAAGGTTCACCTATTATTTTTCCGTTTGCAGACGCATTATGGAAATGCTACGAAGATTATACTAAAGAGTTTGAAATGCTAAGAACTGCTGCCAAACACGGTTTTTATATGTTGCGTATACAGCGAACTGATAAAGGCGGAGGCTTTCATAATTGGCATTTTGAAAATACTGGAAATGAAACATCAAATAGATTAGTCACATTTATGATGTATCTTAACGATGTAGAAGAAGGAGGTGAAACAGAATTCCTTTATCTCCATAAAAGAATAAAACCTAAAGCAGGTACTATGCTAATATGGCCGTCTACCTATACACACACGCATCGAGGAAATCCTCCGCTAAGTGGAACAAAGTATATTATAACAGGATGGTTAACATACTTTGAATAAGTTAATATGATTCATATAGATAAAAATTTTAAATTTGTAATTGTAGGCGGAGGTAGTGCTGGATGGATTTCTGCACTATTTGTTCGTGCAAACTTTCCTGATAGTCAGATCACTGTTATACAAAGTAGCGAAATAGGAATACTTGGAGCAGGTGAAGGTACTACTCCTCATATTATAGATTTTTTAGATGAAATTGATGTTCCTGTAAGCAGACTAATCAAGGATGCAAAAGCAGTTTTAAAAAGCGGTATTAAATTTTCTAATTGGAACGGTGATAGAAAATACTACTACCATTCGTTTATGGATAACCCAGAGTTGGATCATACTATATTCAGCGAATTAAAGCACACAAAGTTACCATTATTAGATCTCGAAGTGATTGCTAACGGAGGATCATTAGATGACATAGGTTTTAATTCAGCAGCGTCTGATAGAAATTGTGTGAGATTTATTCCTAATCCATCTGCTACTAACAAAGATTTAGATCCTATACTACACTTTACTAGATTAGGAAGAACTGCGCTTCATTTTGATGCTAACTTACTAGCATCGTGTCTTGAAAATATAGGCAGGTCAAGAGGCATTAATGTCATAGACGGCATTGTTACAAACTTTACTACTACAGACAGTGGACATATTACATCAGTTAATATTGATTCAAAAAAGATTGAATGCGATTTTGTGTTTGATTGTTCGGGCTTTAAGAGATTAGCCATTGGTAATTTGTATAAAACGCCATGGAAAAGTTACAAAGAGTATTTGCCTGCAAAGCGAGCAATGCCATTCTTTATTCCAAATAACTCACAAATAATTCCTCCTTACACAGATTCAACCGCTATGAAATGGGGATGGATGTGGAAAATTCCAGTTCAAGGCAGATTTGGTTGCGGATATGTTTATGATAGCGATAGAGTTTCTGATGAAGATGCCAAAGCAGAACTAGATCAAGAAATAGGTATTGAGGTTGAAGTGCCTAGGATATTAAACTTTGAACCAGGTAGATTTGAAAAAATATATGAAAAGAATTGTTTAGCTATTGGACTAAGTTCGGGCTTTATAGAACCGTTAGAGGCTACCTCTATATGGACGTCATTGATGATGCTGAATGCATGGATAGAAAATCCGGCGGCCATAACACATAACGATCAGACTGCTAGAGATAAAGTTAATCAACGGCATTGTGACATGAACGATAACACTCTAGGATTTGTTTATTTTCATTATATCACAAAAAGGGATGACACTACGTTTTGGAGTAATTTCACTAAAGACAATAAGATTCCAGCATCGTTGCATAAGTTATTAGAAGAATCAAAACACACAATACCTAGTTATGATATGTTTTCTAACATAGGTCTAGACTGGGCTGCAAAGAGCTTTTTAGCATGCGGTAATGGACAAAAGTTTTTTAATCCTGATCATGCTAAAAAAATATTTGATGCTTACTATAATGGTAAAAGAAAAGACGATTATGATCTATTAAAGTATCAGTACTTTAGAAATATTAATTTAAATTTAACAACATTAATAGATCACTATTCTTTTATAGAATATATGAGAAATAATTAATGATTGTAAATAACGTTCTTTCTACTAACGATTATAACAACTTATACAATCTAGTATCGGGCGTAAACTTCCCGTGGTATTATCAACCTGATATAGCATTTAGAGGGTTTGATGAGCCTGTGCAAGATCCACGTATGTTTCCTAGTCATGGTTTTACTCATGTAGTATGGGATTGTGATCAAGGAAAAGTATCAGATGTTTTGCAATTTGTAGCACCAATTATTGAAAGTTTTCAAAAACAACTTGGTGTTAAAATTAATAATTTTTTAAGAATAAAAATAAATTTACAAACACCAATTATTGGATATACTAACGATCACTATAATGGCCCGCATATTGATAGATTTGATCCGCACAAAACACTCATCTATTATCTTAATGACAGTGACGGTGATACTTTCATTTTTAATAAAGAATACAATCCTAACGATAAATCAACTTGGCATCCAGTTAGTCCGGATATTAAAGAAAGAGTTACTCCAATTGCAAATTCTTTATATTTTTTAGAAAACGGATTCACTTATCATTCAGGAAGCAATCCAGTTAATAGTCCAAGAAGAATCACAATTAATATCAATTACAACTAATGGCAAATTTAATAATAGATAGATGGTTTTCAAATCCGGTATGGGAAACTGATCTAAATTTAAACAATGACGAACTTATAGCATATGCTTACGAGCTAAAATCAAAGAAAGACGGAATACATAAATCTAATAGAGAAGGGTGGCAATGTTCTGATATTGAAAATCCACCTAACTCTTATTTAAATTTAATAGAATCAATAAACAACACGCTGGTCGATGTGCATCGATCAATGGGATTAAAAATAGAATATCCATCATATGTTAAAGGCAGTTGGATTAATATTAATCCATATGGCAGTTACAATCTTAGACACCTGCATCCAAGAAGTTTATTCAGTGGAGTATATTATCCTAAAGTTCCAGAAGGCGAATGTGGTGATTTAATTTTTTATAGAGATCATGTAATGCTCAGTTACTTACCAAATCATATTGTAGAAAATTGGAATGATATGACTAGTGGAACAACTGTATATAAAGCAAGGACAGGAATGCTTTTAATTTTTCCTAGTTGGTTAGAACATTCTGTTACTACTAACCTTACTAGTGAAGATAGGATTTCAATAAGTTTTAATACTAACTACGACTATTAAATAGACGTTTTTCCTCTAGTCAGCACACCGTAGTTTTTATCGTTAAATTTGTCCATAAATCTAAAGTGTGCATCTTTAGAATATGGAATTTTTAATTCGTCTATTCTTTCTAATACTTGAGGTTGTACGAATCTTCCATAGAACGCTTCTAGATCTTCACCCCAGTTATGTCGTATGATATAATATTCTGCATAAGGGCACCAAGCTGCATATACTGCTGTGCCGCCGCCTCGTTCTATGATAACTTCCCATATTTCAACATCTTCGATTTCCATAATCCTGTCGTAGCTCCAATCAGGACTAGGTGGTAAAACTATTTTATCTGAGTCCATGTTATTATCATTCCACACTTCGTCATTAAAATCTTCAAAAATATTCTTAGTTGTCTTAAACTGAGGCATTATCTGTTAGATCCTTTATCGATAAATTAAGTTTTTTCCAGCTATGTTTTCCTTCGGTAGCATGCCCAGTATAAAGTTCTCCAGTTTCTTGATCAATTAAGATCCATTTCTCTGGACACTTAGTTACTACTGTAAGTGTTATTGCAGATTCTAATTCTGCAACTTTTTTACTGTTTTTTAATTTTCTTACCTTCATTACAGATACCTATTGATAATTTGTAGTAATATGTTTTAGAAAGTCTGTTTCAGCAATGTGATACATGTTAGATTCTATTAGATCTTTGTGCGCCGATTCAGGATTAAGTAAGTCAAGTCCTGCCATACTCCAATTCCATAAGCCAATTGCAGGTGCACCAAAATTATTAGCTATTTCAAAATAACTTACTAACTTATTTTTTGATCGAGTAATAATATTATCAGCGAACGGACTAACAATATTGTTTTCTTTTATATGGCGCCAGAATGGAGTATCTGCTCTAGTGCCTTGGTAGTGCATAGAAACAAAGTCTAGATTAAGATCATAAAAATGTGCAGTTCGCGTGTTATATGAATCTTGATTTTCTATTAGGTTTGTAGTTTTAAGATCACTTGATAAGAAGTCATTAATAAACAATAGTAGTTGAGCAATAGTAGTATGGATACTTGTAGCTTGTAGCGGTTCAACAAAACAACTTGCTAGTCCTAAGGACAATACATTTTTTTCCCAGAACTTTTCTGATCTGCCTGGGTCAAAATTTATTATCTTAATAGGAGTAATTTCTCTTCCAAGTAACTGCTCCACTTCAAGTTTAGCATCTTCTGCTGATATAAAATTATTGTTGTAAACATAACCGCATCCTCGTCGAGTTTGTAAAGGTATGTCCCACATCCAACCAGATGACAGTGCCGTAGCATCAGTCCAAGGTTTTATTTTATCATTTTGAGTATAGTCTAAAAGAAATGGCATTGCAGTATTGCAGGGCAAATACTTACTGTAGGACTTCCATCCTACATTTAATTTTTTCATTAGAATTTTATTAAAGCCGCTGCAATCAATAAAAAATTCTGATTCAATTTTTCTACCATCATCTAGAACTACTGATTGTATATGTCCGTTTTGAGGATCAAGCACACAGTCTTTAACTATAGCGTCAATGTGTGTGATGTTATCTTTTATGCAGCGTTCTTTAAAAAACTTTCCAACTTTGTGTGCATTAAAATGAAACGCATTAAACACATTGTAGTTTCTTTCTACTTCGTAGTCTAGACCTATTTTAGAAGCGATATGAGCTTTGTCTTTACCAAACTTGTGCAGTACATATTTAAACACATGATCATTCATTCTACCAGCTGAAGGACTGCCGTCTAGGGGTGTAAAAAATGAAGTATTATCACCTAACCAATTATTAAATTTAATACCAATTTTGTTAGTTGCATCACAGTAGTCTACAAACTCTTGTAGATTAATGTCAGTTTTGAAATATCTTCCAGCTAAGAGATCAGTGAAGAATCCTGTAGATCCTTCTCCGGCACCAATAATGCCAATTTCACTTGATTCAATTACTGTAATTTTGTGTATGTTTGGCTGCGACTTACTTATACAATAAGCCGCTAGCCAACCGGCTGTGCCGCCGCCAACGATTGTTATATTCATACTTTAATTTATGCTGCATGTTAGATCAAATCTAACAAAAGTGAATTAAGTATTTCTGTATCGAATTACAACGACTCCAGGGCCGCCGTCACCACTTTGTGTGTTACTCCAATATCCGCCACCACCGCCTGCACCTGAATTTGTAGCGCCTGATTGTCCTGCAACTGAGCCTGTTCCGCCCTCACCTCCACCAAACGCATTTAAACTTCCACCGTGAGCGCCTGCAAGTCCGTAATGACCGTAGTTACCTGGGGCGTGTGTACCTGCGCCACCACCGCCAGCATATCGAGTAAGAGTTCCTGTTACTTGACTTGCTAGGCCAGCACCACCTGTGCCCATTTCGTTACCACTGCTTGTTGGTTTACCAGACGATCCAGCACCGCCTCCACCACCACCGCAGTGAATGGTAGTAGAACCTGCTGCCCAGCCAAAGCCGCCACCGTGAGCACCAAAGCCGCCAGGGTGACCTTGACCTGCTATACCGCTGCCATATCCATTGCCTTCCATGGAAATATGATCGTTATTGTTTCCTGTAGGCGTACCTTGAAGTGTAGCATTTGGCATTCCTGCTAACCAAGGATGGTTAGTTCCTTGATTTCCGTGACCGCCGGGCGCTTGTGGCCACCAACCGCCCTCACCTCCTGCTCCTGGTGTGTGTCCGCCAGGGCCACCGCCACCACTACCACCGTTATTCAATCGTATTACTGAATGTCCAGAAGTATATGAACTACCTCTACCGCCGCCGATAGCATTGTACTGCTGAGGTATTCCTGCTCCTACTACACTAGAAGGATTTCCTGGGTTTTGATTGTTAGCATTATGCTGTGTTTCTCTTGAGCCGCCTGCGCCTACGTTAATGGTATAGTTGCCTGCGGGCAAACTGGCCTGCGATTCATATATCATTCCGCCTGCGCCACCACCACCACCAATTTGTGCACCACCACCACCACCGGCAACCATTAGTACTTCTACCTGTCCTGGATATGTCATAGTAAAGGTTGTAGATCCACTGGTAAATGTGTGTATTCTATATCCACCTGTGGTACTAAGTGTACCGCCAGAACCTAGTGCAGATCCTTCGAGGGTTACCCAAACAGTTCCGTTGTATACTTCATTTCTTGCGTTATCGGTATTGTATCGAATCATTCCAGCACTTGGAGTGACTGGACGTTGTGCAGTTGTTCCACTAGGAAGTTGAATAAATCCACTATCGTTTACTGTTACATTTTTTAACGTTGCCATTTATTATATCCTATATTTCACAATAACCACACCCGGGCCGCCCAAGCCTGCTGGATTTTCGCCGCCTGGGTGAGCACCACCTCCACCTCCACCACCTCGGTTAGTTCCACCAGCTGTAGCTACTGCGCCGCCGTGTGTACCTGAATTTCCTGTGCCGTCGCCGGCACCACCTGGATCTGGACTATGGCCGTAGGCAGGATTAACGTGTGTTCCGCCAGCACCGCCAGCTGCATAAATTACTGCTGAGCCGCCTATTGCATTTGTAATTCCCTGTCCGCCGTGACAGCGAACCCAATTAGAATATCTGCTTATTCCTCGTGATCCTGCGCCACCACCTGATCCTCCAGCATGTGTTGCTCCAGAACCTTGAGTACCCGGATTTGGATATCCTGGGCCAGTGCCGTGGTGACCGTATCCGCCTGGATGTCCTTGTCCTATTACGCCTGTACCGCCTGGATGTTCACCGGGATAGCTGGTATATACTGTACCTGGAGTTCCGTTTCCGCCTGGACCGCCGCCACCTGAACCACCGCTCATTGCAGGAATTGTACTGCCTGCACTATATTGGCCACCTTTGCCGCCGCCCACTGCTTCGATGTTTGCATTTGGTCCAACAAAACTTGATGGACCGCCGGATGTTCCTTCATCTGAATAGTGATGGAATCCGCCTGCGCCACCGCCACCTCTATTAATTGTATAATTCTGTCCACCTATGACCGATACTGCTGATTCATAAACGTATCCGCCTGCACCGCCTCCGCCGCCGATTGGAGCGCCACCACCGCCACCACCTACTACCAATACTTCTGCTCTACCTGTATAAGGAGCACTAAAAGTACCACTGCTAGTAAATGTATGAATTCTATAGCCGCCTGCTGTTGTAATAGTACCGCCGGTTGCTATTGTGGTTCCTGAACCTGCACTTATTGACCCGTCTGCTGTTTTCCAAACTCCGTTAACATACTGTTCAACTTCGTTAGTAGTAGTGTTAAATCTAAAATCACCGTTGGTATTGGTTCTTGCAGCAGTATTACCTACGGCTGCTTGTATAAATCCAGTGTCGTTTACTGTTAAATTCTTTAGCGTTGCCATTCTTAACCTCGATATCTTACAATAACCACGCCTGGACCACCTGGGCCGCCGCCTTGTGGTTCTGGTGAATATGGACCACCACCACCACCACCACCTAAGTTAGTGCCGCCAGCTTGACCGTTTTGACCCGGAAGTGTATTTCCTAAACTGCCTCTACCTGCAAGAGTTGATACTCCGTGACCTGGGCTGTGATAGCCGCCGCCACCACCGCCTGCTCTCCAAACTACACCGCCGCCAATGTTTGATGCCATGCCTTCACCGCCACGACCTTGTTGATTACGATTTGAGCGTCCGTAGCCCATTGAGCCTGCGCCACCGCCTCCACCACCACCATAGTGTGTACCTGTAGGAGTTCCGTTATAATGAGCACCTACGCCACCTGGGTGTCCTTGTCCTGCTGTTCCAGCTGCTCCAGCATGTATAGTTTCTGGACCACCATTCCATCCTGGGCCACCACCACCTGATCCACCGCCACTAGTTGGTTGACTACCTGGGGGATAATGACATCCTCGGCCACCGCCTGTTGCTACAATTGATACTGGAGTACCGCCGCCAAATGTGCTAGGATTACCTGAAGTACCATCATTTGCACTATGACTTGAACAGCCATTGCCACCTGTTCCAACAACTGCGGGATACGCAGTTCCAGCAACTACAGGAACTCCGCTAACATAGATATAGCCGCCTGCGCCGCCTCCACCTGAAATACTGTGGCCTCCGCCACCGCCTGCAATTGTTAGTACTTCTACAACACCGTCTTTGGTTGGTGTAAATTGTTGTGTTCCAGAAGTAAATGTGTGAATTCTATATCCTGCTGCGGTAGTGATTGCTCCGCCTGTACTAGCATTACCTACTGTTGACTCTTCTACACGTACCCAAGCACTACCATTCCAATATTCATTAGATGCAATATCTGTATTGTATCTTATCATACCAACCGTTGGACTACCTGGTCGCTGTGCGTTTGTTCCGCTAGGAAGTCTGATAAACCCAGTATCGTTTACAGTAAGATTTTTTAATGTTGCCATTACTTAGCTGCCCTTAATTCATTAATTTCTTGTTTTAAAGTTTTAATAGATTCAATTAGATAAGCTGTTAATTTAGTATATTTAATACCTATAGTGTTACCTAGGTCATCTTTAGTAACTAAGTCTGGTAACACTTCATCTGTCCATTCAGCAATCAACCCTGCTTCGTGTTCTTTATTATCAATACGATCGTAAGTTACGCCACTTAGTTTTAAAATGCTGTCTAGTGCATTCTCAATTGGCAAAATATTTTCTTTTAATGTTATACTAGAAGTTTCAACAATGCCTGCCGCAGTTAATTGACCACCAACACCTACTCCACCTGTAACTACTAATGCTCCGTTTGTAACAGCATTTGATACTGTACTTGCTGTTACACGCATCTCTGTTGAACTCAATACTCCTGTACTTGGCACAAAAGTTAGTTTAGTACTGCTTACAGATACTGTTGACACTGTTCCTGTAGTAGCAGTAGTAATTGCTGGATAATATACTGCTGTGTCAGCTGCTTGGTTAGCCACACTAACGAATGGAGCAACCCAACTCAAATCTCCGCTTGCGTTACTTCTTAATACTGTATTATCAACGGCTGCGGCTGGAAACGTATAAGTTACGTTAGCACTAACAGTTGCGGGTGCCCTAAGTGCTACAAAATTGCTAGAGTCAGCATCGGCTAATCTTAAACTATTTTGAGCATTAATCTGCATAGAACTAACAGACTGCACAATGCCAGAGCCATTTGGTTCTAACAATACATTAGCATTAGACACTACAGATTGAATACTATTATTAACGGTAGTTAGGCTACCTAGCACTGCTCGACCTACTTTACCTGATGTGATTTTTCTAGACATAATCTATTTCCTTGGATTTTTATACTGTTGATGTTTCTATTCCGTAGACAACAACATCAGTGTTTGCTTGCGTTGAATAGGCATAAATTGTCCTACCATTTTGTATTACAACACCGCCACGTTCTAATACTCCACCTGGTAAAACTTCTGCATTATATTCAATGTAGTTACCTGGTGCTGGTATATTAGGATTAACTGCTAATGCTATTCGCACATTAATTGCTGTTGCATTTTTATTACAAATGCTTATAGTTACCACACTAAATGTATCTGCGGGCGGGCCGTATATACTTGTGTAGGTTGTTGCTGCCAGGGCAGCATTTGCTAAAATTCCGTTCATGTTATTTGTTCTCCAATTATCTTAAGAAATAGTTATATGCTAGAGGTAATCCTAAAACTGTGCCGTTAAACACTACATTACCTTTTATATTTATCGGAGCGCCGCTTACAGTTGTAATTGTATTGGCACCAACAAATATGTCACCTGCTGTTACTGAGTTTACATTCAATGAAGCGCCGCCGCCACCGATCTGTGCTTCAATGTACGCTTTAACAGCTCGTTGAGTTGGCACAATATTATCTGAGTTAGCAGTAAAGAATGGATCTGTACTAAATTCAGTAATACTTGCTGAGTTACCACCTAGTGTAACTTCACCTAAACTTAACTCTTGTAGTCCTGCAATATTAAATGCATCAGCATTAAGTGTTGCAACACCTGTACTCTGCTCAATACTAAACAAATCGCCAACTCGGAAATTACCGTCTTGGTCAGTAGCTGTGAAGAATACTCGTCCACCATTTGAATCAACTGTTTCGTTAGCTTGAATAGGTTGTTGTAAAGGAGTGTTTGGATAATTTGTAGTATTAAATCCGCCAGTACCAATATCTAAGAAATCGTGACCAGTTAATCGAACTTGCGAGAATCTAATACGTAGTTCTACTGCTTCGTTGTTAGCTAATCGAGTACCTACTGGAATAGCAGGACTTACTTGTAAAAATCCTGTGTACGATCCTGGACTAGTTCCTAAGAAACTAACAGTATTAACTAATTTAAAGAACTGTCCAGGTAAACTATCAAACACTATGTTTGATCCTGATACTGGCTGCTGTGTTAGTCTCTTCACAGCAATAAATGTACCGTCCTGTATAAAGTCTGCACTACCGTTAGAATTTTGACTATCAATTTCTGCACTTGCAGTAATGAACCCAGTTCCTCTGTTAACAAATGTAGGATTAGCTATTGCTCCGCTATTTAATCTTGCTTCTACTACTACATCGTCAATATTGTTAGGATCAGTGACTGTAATAGTTGGTGCACCGCTGGTATAGCCAGAGCCTGGTTCAATTAGTCGTATTTCAAATATCTGTTCGTTACTAACGCCAGCTCTACCTCGAGCTCTAGCTCCAATTCTTGCATCAAGGCCTGCTGTTGTAGTACCTGAACCAATTAGTACAAATTTGCCCGTTCTAGCTGGATTACCAAATGCTACAGCAAAATATCCTGTGTTTGGTAAGCTGGTAACTGCTGTCCATACAATTCCATCTTCTGAATGGTATAATGCTGTTGTTGTAGTTGTTACAACAAATACACCTTGTCCGTATGCAATGTTGTTTGTAGTTATGCTTCCTGCAATAGTTACAGCACTACTCCAAGTAATACCATCTAAACTGTATGAGCAAGTGCCGTCACTAGCTAGAGCAACAAATCTACCATTACCCCAAGTAATATCATTCCAAGTTTTGTTTGGTAGTCCTGAACCTGCTGTCCAAGCAATGCCGTCAGTGCTATATACACTATTAGTAGTACCGCTCTTAATAGCTACAAACAATCCCTTTCCGTATGCAATAGGAAGATATCCAAGTGCTGGTAGAGCATTTGTTGTTAATGACCAGGTTGCGCCGCCGTTGTCTGAATATGCTACATCTCTGTAACCTTCTGCGATTACAACAAATCTACCAATGTTGCTTGTAACTTGTCCAAATGCAACATTTGTTTGATAGCCAGCACCCGTTGGTATTGTACTAGTGCTCCATACATCACCGTCATTTGAATATGCTGCTGTTGTACCTGCTGTAACAATCACAACACTTTGTTTAAATGTACTTGATCCATCGTTAATTAGTCCGCTAGCAATATTTTTGTATGAACTAGCACTAGCAGGTAATACCTCTGCACTCCAAGTTACACCATCTATACTCTTTTGAGCACCAGTACCGCTGTTAGGTATTGCAAGGAATAAACCTTTTCGTGCAAGACCTGTAAAGTCGTAGTTGACTACTGCTCCTGTTACACTATTGATACTAGTAATAATTACTGTAATATCGTTGGCAGGGCTTGCGCCACCAACAGATGTGCCTGCAATAGTAATTGTATTACCTCTAACATAATTAGATCCTGCACTGTTAGTTGTTAGGTAGTATCTTTCGCCGTTACGTGTAATGTTGAAAGTTAATCCTGTACCGGCGCCGCCTGTAGTTGTAACGGCTGTATATTGTGCAGAAGTTTCAAAATAATGCGCATTTGCATAATTACTACTGCTAATAGTTGTAGCTGTTGTTGTCTTAGGAGGAGCTGTAAAAGAAATAGCTGGTTCAATCAAATAAGTTGACGAACTGTTAGGTGCTACAATGGTTGTGCCTGGAATAACATGATCCCATCCAGCTGCACCGTTACTTTCTCTTATTACCTCTGCTTCTTTAGAACCAGCATCGTAAGTGCTTATTATACCATAGTTACCAATACCTGCGCCGCCTATGATATACACTTTCATTCCAACATAAGCTGTACTTAAAGCACCATCAGTTGCTGATAAAAATACACTAGTTGTTGTTCCGCTCTGTGCAACGTTACTTACTCGAACATAGCCACTTCCACCTAGCGGTGCAGGTGTAGCTGGCGGAATAACTGTTTCTAAATCAACTTTAACATTTATAACAGCATTGTCGCGGAACTCGTCAGCTACAACTACATCCCCAGTTCCAGCACCAAAAATATCAATTACAGCTTCAGTATAATCGTTACCTGCATGGTTAAATTCAAATCCTAGTAGCTGATTGTTATCAGTGAATACATTGCTAATTGTAGCACTATATTGGGTTTGATTATCAACTACTGCTGTTACAGGAGTTTCGTCAGGGTCAACACCTTCTGCTACAGATCCAAAGTCACCGTAGGAGTTGTTGCCGTTGGTTGCACGAATTCTGCCACCAGTTTCTGCTAGGTAGCCAATATGAGAGTAGTATGTAAATACAGATACAAGTTCTGCTCTACCGTTATTAGTAATCCATGCACCAATACCGTCTGAAATAACCTGAGTAAAGTCGTTGGATGTTATAGAATCGTTGCCGCCGTTATGCAGATTACCGTCAACTTTTTGTCCGATAGCCGCATTACCAAATGTTGTTAGACCCTGTACATACGGTGATCGTGTTATGATCCATGTAGTAAAGTCGTCTGGTCCCCAGCCTGGATCTAAGCTAGCGTAAGCACCAGCTGTCACCCGACTTGTACCAAATTCGTTTGGTGGTGTTAAATCTCCATTTAATCCGTTTAATGTACAATCTCTTAAGCCAGTTGCATCGCGTAAGTAGAACATGTCTTCTTCTCTACTGCCTCGTACTGCGTTAGCATAATAACGAGATACATAGCGAGATTTGTAGTTGCCTGGATATTTTAGATCATACTTTAGTGCATCAATGTATAGTCCAACATCGCGTAAGCACAACTCTACATCATATGTATATCCTGGATAAGTTTGTGCTACATATGCTGCAACTTCTGCTACAATAAAGTTTCTATTACGCTCAAGCTGTAGTCTTGCGTATTCTCTATTTTGATTTTCAGTTTGACATACACTACCTTCGCTAGATCCGCCAAATATGATTTGATCTACAATTCTGTAGCTTTCTGTTAATCTTGCCTCAGCTGTAGCATTACTCATTAATCCTAATGCTGTGTTTCTAGCTACTGTTAAACTGTTACGAGTAGCTTCTTTGATTCTATCATCTCTATCAAATAATTCTGAAGATGTTAATCTTAAGTATGCGTGTGCTGCTTTTAATGTTTGATAATTGCTATTAAACATAAAGTCAAAAGCTACTGCCTTAGCAACGATTGCCGCGTCTCTACGAGCCTTTGTAACACTGTAATCAACATCTGAATAATTTGTAGCTAGGTATGCTTCTACAGCATCTTGTATAGCGTCAAACCCGCTGGCACTGATTGCAGTATAGTCACTAATTAGTGCTGTTGTAGTATTAACGCCATTTGCTGGTGTAGGATCAACTAGTGTTACAGTTGTACCTACTGCACTTGGTCCAACATCTAATATTTCTATAATGTCTTCAACATTATTAGCAATCTGTGTTATACTTCCAACATTACCTGTAAGCGTTTGTGTTACTAACGTTTGTCTAGGACTAACAACAGTAGTATTGCCTGCTATGCTTTGTAACGTAGTTTTTAAAAAATTTAAAGAATTAATAGTTGCAGTTTTAATACTTGCTGGAATTTGAGGCTGTGTATTATCATCACCGTCCCAATAAGCTAATCCTGCTGCAACACTTAATGCATTTCCGCCATAGGTCAAATCATAGACTAATGCATCAATTATATATCGTGCATCTCTGCGAGTTTTAGTTTTGCCGTAACGTAGCGCAGGATATTCTTCTGCTAGGTATGCAATAACTTCTGCTATTGCAAAATCTATATTAGTGCGAATATTTTGTCTTGCATTTAACAAACTAGTACTATAACCAGTTGGGTTTGTTAAGTATGCGCTGTGCATAGTATCTAACAGATAATCTGCACGATACTTCATTACTTTAACTAAGTCGTATACAGCATCGCTTTCGGCTTGAATCGCCAACGGCCATTCTTGACTTTGTAATTCGTTGTTACCTACGGTAGGTGTTACTGTGACACCTTTGACTACGTTAGACACTACATCGGCAATTCTATCAAATGTAGCGATTGTATATACTGAATCACCTGCTGGTACTGTAGATCCTTGAGCAATAATTTGTGTAGAACGAAGTTCGTCACCTTGTACACAAGTATAAGCTGGCACAATTATTGGTAGAGTTTCAAAATGCTTACCAGTAGATACTTTTATTAGACTAAAAGAAACTTCTCTAGCTGGTATTGAATTCACATTGCCTGTGCTTATTGCTGTAATAATAATATTAGCTAATTCTGTTATTCTAGTAAGTGCGCCTTGTTCAATGCGTAAGTTAACATTGAAATATTGATCTACGATAGCTACTGAATCATCTACAACATTTTGATAAATTACAGTTGGTGCTTCATTTGCAAGTACGGCTTGTATTAATACTAGCATGCGGTTGTATGCAGCCACGCTTTGTAGTCTTTCGCTTGCTAAATCTCCGTACGGGCCAGTTCCGTTATTTTCTGCGGCTGTTGAGAACGGACCGTCTGCAAGTGCATTAAGGAATGTTTGTGCAGCGGCTCTAGTTTTTAAATTGCCACCGTGGCCTAGATCATGTAAAATTTTATCAAGAACAATTCCAACATCGCGTTCGCATTTTAAAGTATCGTACTCAAAATTTTCCCAGATGCTACCTATTGTAGCACTTGCAACTTGATCTCTAATCCAAGCAGTTATTTCTTTCTGTATAAACACTCGGTTTGAGTCAAGCATAAATTGTGCTCGTTGATTCTTAATTCCCTGTTCAACTTGTTCACATGCATAGCGAATAGTTTTAAATGGTCTATCAACACTTCCACCGTAGATAGGATACTCTCCGTCTACACCGTGTTCAGCAACATAGTACACATCTTCAACACTGCTTAAAAATTCCCAGTTAGGTAAATTATTTGCACTAACTGTTAGTACTTGTCCATTTTCACCAATTGGTAATCTTGCTGGTGCTGAACCTGTAAAATAAACTAAGTCGCCAATTTCTGCTAGTACACTTTGTTCAGTGCCAACTGCTATAATATTCCAATATTGACTACTGTTTACTAGATCTGGTCTACTACCTGGATCACCGCCAAAAGTAGATCCGTCGTCGCCTTCTGATATATGTCCTTGTATACAAATGTATGAGTTATCACCAAATCGAACAACGTCACCTTCGTAGTACTCTTGGTCGTCTAACCATACATTGCGCCATCTAAATCCGCTGTTAATCTGTTTCCAATATTCTGCATCAGGTGGTTGTTGTGCAGTTGTATGATCTTTAACGCACACATAAGTGAATCCGCCAAGACGAATAACTTCGCCTACTTTATAATGTTGGTTAGCACTGTCTTCGTTCCAGTCGCCAATGAAACGAAACCCTTCAGTGAACAAGTCCCAGTCGTCATTGACGCTGGTTGGAATGACTGCTAAATTAGTTGATCTGCTTATGTACTGATTTCCGCCGTAGCGAATAACATCACCGTCTTGATATTTTACAAATGGGCTCCAATCATTTTCATATTGGAAGCCTTCTACAAATTTAGACCAATTAGCGTTATCAGTACCAAAGTCTGCAGATGCAGTATGTGCTACTGTACTAATCCAAACTCCTGCACCGTAACGAACTAAATCGTTAACTTTGTATCGGATTCCTGAAGTCCAAGTTCCTTTAAACTCAATTCCTTGATTAAAATAATCCCACTTGTCTTGATTAGCTTCTAATCCCAAAGAAGCTGTAGCGGCAGACGTATGCAATTCATTACACACATAAGTAGTTCCGCCGTATTTAACAAAATCATTTACACGATAACGAGTGCTTGGAGTCCAAGCACCTTTCCAGTCTAGTCCTTCAGCAAAAGCATCCCAGTTAGCAATATCGGCTTCGAGACCGGCATTAACATCAGCTGTAGATGTATGAACAGTATTTGCAATGTATAGTCTAGCACCATATTTAACTATGTCATCAAACACATAACTTGTGCTAGTAGTCCAATCGCCTTTCCATATTTGGCCATCGCTGAGCAAGTTCCATTTTGGTGGAACAAGATTAAAGTCTGAGAAAAAGTTGGGTTGACTAGTGTGTCCAATAACGCAAATATATATTTTTCCACCAAATGCAATTACGTCATCTTGGTAATACACCGTAGATGGTGTCCACACGTTTTTCCAAACAAATCTGATTCTACCTAGTTTAAATTCTGCCATTTTTTAACTCCGCTCGTATATTTATCATAAGATGTATCATTAATTATTGCATCCCTTCGTCGGGCTGTCTTAAGAACAATATCTGACTCACTATAGTTCCTGATATATTAGTTTGGCGTACAATATCAGGCCCAGTTAGTTGTGGTTCTAAGTATGTTCCGTCAAACGTTACAGGTACTGGTATAACTAGATACTGCTGTAATACATTTTCTATTTCACTCTCGCTGCCGCCAAGACCAACCCTACCTGCTACTATTCTGTTAACTTCAAGATTTTCACCACCTACGCTAAGTCTGTTAGCAACAAATGTTGCAATAGCTCGTTGTGTAGGTATGATGTTATTAGAATCCGCTGTAAATGTAGGATCTGTTGAAAATTCGTTTACTACAGTGCCAGAGCCGCCTAATCTAACACCGCCTAATGCTAATTCTGAAAGACCGTCTAATTCAAAGAATTCTGCACTAATTGTAACAATACCTGTACTTTGTTGAACAGCAAATAATTCGCCAGTTCTAAAGTTACCGTCTTGGTCAGTTGAAACATAAAATACTCGACCACCGTTTTGTTCAAGTACTTCGTTTTCAGGTGATGCTGTAAAGAAGTTGCCGCCGGCGTAGATTTCTGGATAATTTGTTTGTTCAAAGTTTCCAGTGCCTATATCTAAGAAATCATGACCTGTAATACGACATTGGCCGTATCTTTCTCTAAGCGACACTGATGTGCCGTGTTCTAGATCATATTCGTTGCGTAATCTTGGAGACACTGTAAGTCTAACAAGTCTAGTTCCATTACCACTACCGTCATCGCCTAAGTCTGTAACAATTGCTCCTGTAAATACTCGTAAATCAGTTAAGTTTTCAGTTAGTGGATCTAATATACCAGATATTCGAATTTGTACTCCTGATCCTGGTACTGTAAGAACTCCTGCAATAATTAACTCGCTATCTTGTGGGATAATGTCCGCATAGCCGTTTCCAGTAATAGTAATTACCGAAGTAGTTGTTCTATATCCAGATCCTCTGTTAACAAAATCTGGTTGGCTTAATACTCCATTTCCTATTCTTCCGTCTATCTCAACCGCAGTTGTAAAATTAGGGTCAGTAACAGTAAAAATTAAAGGTGTATTTTCATCGTACCCACTACCTGGCTCCCAAATTTTCACAGCTCTAAATGATCCTTGTAATACGTCTGCTCTAACTTTTGCGCGAGCACCAACACGTACATGATTGATACCTCCAGTGCTAGAATTACTTGCTAACACTACCCACTTAGATACTCCGTCTACTTTACCATTGGTTACTGCTGCCCACCTTTGAGAACTTGATAACGTTCTAGAAGTCCACAGTATTCCGTCTTGAGTAGTTGCACACAACGTAGTTGGATTAACTCCTTCTAATCCTGTAGCAAAAAATACTCCTTGACTATATTTTAAATTTGTCCAAGTTGTTAAACTAGATAGGCCTGTAAGATCTACTAAAGTAGTCCAGTTAATTCCGTCAAGGCTAAACGCTGCATATCCAGCTTCATGTAACACAATAAATCGATTATTGCCGTATTCTATTGCTGCTACATTCCAAAGTAACGATCCTAATCCTACAGTTATTTCAGGAAGTGCTAGTTCATACCTAGTCCAAGTTGTACCGTTTGTAGATACTGCTACACTCCTGTCGTTGCCTGATACTGCAACAAATTTTCCAGCACCGTATGTTACGTGTGTCCATTGACTTACTGTACTATCACCAATTGTATCAGTGTCAGGAATGGTTGCTGTTGTAAATGTTGAACCGTTTGTACTTACTAGAACTGTGTTAGTATTATCACCTACAATTATAAATTTACCAGCACCGTATGTTATATCTCTCCAACTACCTAGTTGAGGTAAATTTACAGTTGTCCAAGTTTGTCCCGTTAGTGACACACTTACACGATTTTCGTTATTAGCTAGTGCAATAAATCTATTGTTACCTGATGCAAGTTTTCTATAATCGCCTATAAAACTTAAATTAACTTCAGTCCAACTAGTAGCATTGTCACTCCATCTAGCATACTGACTATTTGTCAATGCTACAAATCTATTAGATTTAGCACGCCCAGAACTAGTAAATGTTTGAATACTATTTGAACTATCATCTGTTACATCAGTTATAGTTACTATTAGATCATTTTCTGGTGTAGTGCCGCCAAATAGTGTACCTGGAAAGGTAATATTATCACCTACACTATACCCTGCTCCAGGATTAACTAGTGTGGGGGAATAACTATCGCCTGCCTTTATTACATTAAATGCAGCAGCTATTGCAGGACCGTCAAATGTTTCACCTGATCCAGCTTCGTATACTAAACTTAATTGTTCGCCTTGAACAAAACTTGTAGGATCTCCTATACCATCTACTTCAATATACGATGTAGCGTTTGCACTAACATTAGTTACTTCAAACTCAGTACCACTTAATTTACCTCTAATCGTAAATGGTACCGCAGGGTTAGTTAAAAATATACCAGTAAATTGAACTGCTACACTAGATATAACATCCTTAATAGTTACAGAATTATTTTCATTATCTGTCCACAATGCATTACTAGGACCTGTAACATTAGTATATGACTGTGTTGTTCCGCCGTACGCTGCATCCACATAAATTCTATTTGTAATTAGATCAAAACTTGTACTTGAAAAATTTGGCGAGTTAACTGTAACCCTTGGTTCAATTCTATATCGTGTTGTTAAATCTAAACTAGGTTCTATCGCTGTTCCTGGAATAATGTGTTCCCATCCTAATAATCCAGTACTTTCTTGTCTAACTGTAACTGTTTTACCTACAAATTCAAATCCACTAATATATCCGTACTGACCAGCGCCAGTGCCGCTGGTAATTATGATTCTCATTCCTTCTATTTCTGAAAGAAACTGCGTAACATCATTTGCTGATAATCTAACTGAACTTGAAGCATCTATTGTTTCTTGTGCAGAACCTTGTCTTATTAAATATCCAGCACCGCCTTCACTTCCTGAATCTTGACTATTAACTAACCTAGCTTCAAACAATGCACCATCTCTAAAATCTGTATATTCAACTGCGGCCGCTGCACCAGCACCAACTATCGTTGCATTAGCTTGTGAGTATTGTTCACCGGCATTAGAATATTCAAAAGCAAAAATAGTATCACTTACTCCACCAGCAAATGCACTACTTACTTGTGCTTCGTTATTTCTGTTAAACACAGTTACCTGCTGAGGAATTTCGGTGGCGTCTGCACCGTCAGCTACTGCACCGTATCTGCCATAGCTATTATTGCCGTTGGTTGCACGAATTATTCCGCCATTTTCTGCAAAATAACCTATTTGACAATAGTATGTGAATACAGATACAAGTTCTGCTCTACCATTATTAGTAATCCATGCACCAATACCATCTGACAATACTTGAGTAAAGTCATTAGATGTCATTGACCTATTGCCGCCATTGTGTAAAGACCCGTCAACTTTTTGTCCGATACATCCTGTACCTATATTTGTAACTCCCTGGATATATGGTGAACGATTTATAATCCATACTCGCTCGTCTGCTGGCCCCCAACCTGGATCTAAACTTACACATGCACCGCCCGTTGGCTTTTGATATAAATCAAATACTCCAGGAGGATTTAATACTCCTTGCAGTCCTTGCGTTGTCAAGTCTCTTAGGCCTGTAGTATCTCGCATAAAAAACATACTGTCAAATTGAGAACCTGTAACAGCATTTGCATATCGTCTACCTGCTAATAAAGTTCTGTGATTGCCACTAAATTCTAAATCTTTAGCAATACCTCTTAGAAGGGCTCGTACATCATTTTTAACTCTAGTATCGCTAAATGTTACTGTAGGGTATTCAAGTTTAACATAGGCTAGTAGTTCGCTTTCGACAAAACGTTTATTAATTAGTAATGCGCGACCTGCGTTTGCAATTATTTGTGTTGCATTTGGAACATTTGATCCTACATTCACAGGATCTACTTCACCGTTTGCTGTTCTAAATAAAATATATGCTTTGTAATCTTCTATTAGATCAACTACCGCAGATGCTCCTGCTACATTTGAATACGGAAAACTATTTACTAATATTGGTTCACCTGTGATTGGATCAAGCTCTGGAAGTCCTGTTCCTGGATTAATCTGAGGTGTTACTAAAGTGGTAATTTGATCTTCAGTATTACCTTGCGTTGGTGTGACAGGAACTCCTGTTATTAAATTTAATAATATTGTTATAAAATATTCTAAATAATCATCAACATATTGAAAATCATCTTGATATTCTGCTATTGGTGAATTTGCAATGATAGTAGTACTTCTTAGTTCATCACCGTTAACTGCACAACCAGCAGGAACACTTATTGGTGAAATTTCTTCAAATCTACCAGTAGATACTCTAATAACAACAGGTGTAAGAGGTGGAAAAGTATCTTCAACATAGTCAGCAGCATATCTTACTGTACGAAATGGTTTTTCAAAAGTGCCTCGGCCGTCGTCATCAACTCCGTTAGTTGCTACAAATATTGTATCACTATCCCCTGCAACGGATCTCCAGTACGCTTCGAGATCAGAAGCTATTGAAAGTACTTGACCTGTTTCTCCAATTGGAATTCTAGTATCGCCTAGAGTACTTGTGTCTAGACTACTACCGTCTAATGACTCTCCTAAACCTACTGTAGGACGTGATAATCCGTATGTTAACAAATCACCAGCTGCTACAAATCCTCCAGGACGTCCAGCCTGTATTAAAATATCCCAGTAATTAAATATGTTTCCGTTGTCGCCTGGAAAATTTTGATATCCAGATTCGTGTTCAATATTACATACATATGTTGAGCCTAAATGATAAACTGTATCGCCTATGCTATATATTTGATCAGTCGTCCACAATCCTTGCCATTGTTTACCTGGTACTAATAGTTCCCATGTATCGTTTTCTAAATAGTCTAATGTGCTTCCATCAACTGATTGTCCTGCGCCAATATCTCTAAGTGCGTTATATAAATTTCCGCCTCTTAAAACAATATCACCTGTCTTATATGCAGCATCGGTATCCCAAGGACCTACAAAATTAGAACTTCTTGCTAACAGAATCCAGTCTGATGATCCGTTGTCAACATAAGGTCTAGAATTTTGATTATTATTAACAGCATAGTACATAAACCCACGATGGCGGACAACATCACCTACGTTATAATAAGTTAGATTAGACCAGTCATCGTTAAATTGTGCTCCAAAAATTTCAATTTGAAATTTTGTAGTGTCTAAATTTGAAGAGTTTGATGAATGTGTTTCTGTGCAACGAAATACTGTGCCGCCGTATTTTACTAGATCATTTTTTCTATATAATGTATTAGGTAGCCAGTTATTACGAACTTCAATGCCAACATGATATTCTTCCCAAGAAGCTATATTGTTTTCTAATCTAGTATTAGCTGCATGAGAAGTTATACATTTATATGCTATACCATTGTAACGTACAATTGCTCCCGGAGTATATGAAGTTCCGTTAGTCCAATTACCTACATAACTAGAAGTTTGTGCAAACACTGTCCAGTTGTTAAAATTTACTGCAAACGAACTTGCAACATGATTTACAACGCAAGTCCATAATGACCCGTTGTATAAGACTATATCGCCTAGATTATATGTAGTTCCTTGCGCCCAATCTCCAACAAAACTACGACCGCTAGTCATTACGGTCCAGCGTGGTTGTATTTGTGGTGGTACAGAATTTGGAAGGATAGCTGTTAAATCAGTAGAAAATAAACTGCTAGAAGTATGTGCAACCAGACATACATAACTTTTACCGTTTAGTCGTACTACATCGTCTCGATTATATGCTTGTCCGGTATTCCAGGTGCCTCGCCAGTTATACTTAAATCGTTCTAGTTTAAATTCAGCCATTTATAATTGCTCCTTAATATCCTGGACCTGACACGTCTGGATACACATATGCTCTTCCTACTACTTGTACAAATTGTCCGTCAACTGGATCTACATAATATAACACACTTCTACCATCCCATCTTAGTTGCGGATAACGTAAGTTTGCGTACACACGATCATGATCTGCATCAATACCTTCAAGAAAATCAATACCTTCTTCAAAGTCTAAAAAGTTTCCTTCTGCAACACCAATTTCGTTAATAACTACTTCTTGATCTGTTGAAGCGTTCAATTGATCAACTTTGATTAGAAATAATTCTCCGTCGTCATTTCTTCTAAGACCGTATAGATATCGTTTAGCAAAACCGCTTATAACGTCTTGCGGGGTAGTGCCTATATAGTAACTCATTATGTAATCTCCACATAGCTTACAATAACATCAACTGAGTCATCTAAGTTTGACGATACTAGTAATCTATTATTAGGTGCTAATACTAATTTTTCACCTGTTGATACTGCTCGCAAACTAGATCCTGCAGGAAGTATTGAATCTTTTAAATAATAACCAGCCACACTTGTGTCATCTTCTACTAAAACATTTACATAAACAAATGTTTCTGTTAAATTAGTAAAACTTAATCCTAACACTGTAACTCTAGTTGTAGGCAGAGTTTCGTATATTAGTACTGGAACAATTCCAACGTTTTTAATTACAGTATTTTTAAGTATTGTTGCCATTTGTCTTTATCCAAAAATTAAAACTTTTTCAATTGCTATACCTTCTGCATCCGCAAAGCTGATACCACCGCTTGCGCCTGCTACTGATACCCAAGTTGTTCCATCGTATAATTCAACTCGTTTATCAGAAGTATTATATCTAACCATTCCTGTTACACCTGATGGACGAGTACTGTTATCTCCAACTGGCAGCACTACTCCGTACGGATCTGTAAATTCAAAATATCCTGTACCAGTAGTTTGTAAAATTGTATTGCTGCCAGAAACTGTATTTGTTATTCTGTTGTCTTGGAATGCAAAATTTTCAAATCTAACTCTACCGGTACCATTTGCAGAAAGTACTAAATCTGTATTTGGTGTAATAGTACTTATCACATTTCCATCTACCTGGATAGCATCTACGACTACTTGAGGTGCATTAAGTCTAATGGTGTTTATGTCTACTATGGTATTATTTTGAACAATGAATCTTATAGTGTTATCGTTAGCACCTTCTGTTAATTCTGCTGTGACTTTGGTATCGCCGTCAACATCTACTACACCATGTAACTGAATCCAATTTGTACCGTTATACCCTTCAAATCTTGCCAATTCACTGTTGAACCTAATTTGTCCGGCAACTGCTGCGGGGCGTTGTAATATTGTTCCAGCTGGCAATTTAATAGCACCTGTACTATCAATTATTACTGATCCACCTGCTGGAGCTATTGTAAAATTGCTTACAGAACTAATAGTTGCATTGTTGATGCTAAAATCATCAATTACTATTGATCCAGTTCCGTTTGCACGTAACTCTAAATTTGAGTTAGATGTTGTAGTTGTGATAAAGTTATCATCAATTAGTATATCGCCAGTAGTAAAATTATTAGCAGTAATAGTACCGGTGCTGGTAATGTTACCTGTAGTAATTGTTCCAATAACGGTTAGATCATTTGATATAACAACATCATTATTTGGAATAGAAATTATACCAGTGCCGTTAGCACGTAGTTCTAAATTAGAATTACTATCAGTAGTAGTAATTACGTTTCCGCTAATTTGAATATTTTCAAACTGTGCGCTTGCACTAACTGTAACAGTTCCTGTGGTTGCAAAGTTGCCAGTTATATTGATATTACCTGTTTGTGTTACTGCACCTGTGTGAGTAATTGTTCCTATTATGGTTATATCTTCTAGATCTGTGTTGCCATTAACTGTTAAATTCTGCTCAATGATAACATTGTTACTAGGTACTACTACTTCGCCTGTTCCGTTAGCACGTAGTTCTAGATCTGAATTAGGTGTAGTAGTTATGATAAAATTATCATCAATTAGTATATCGCCTGTACTAAATCTATTAGCAGTAATAGTGCCAGCACTATTGATATCCCCTACAGTAATTGTACCATCAACAAATAAGTCGTTTGATATAACAACATCATTGTTTGGAACTATTACTTCGCCTGTACCTGCGGCTCTTAGTTCTAAGTCTGAATTACTATCAGTGGTAGTAATTACATTATTATTAATTTGAATATTTTCAAATTGCGCAGAAGCACTAATTGTTACTGTTCCAGAAATACTATAATCGCCAGTTAGTGAAATATTTCCAACCTGCGTTACATTACCAGTATGTACAAGTGTGCCTTGAATTGTTGTGTCGTCTAAATCAGTATCGCCATTAACTGTTAAGTCTTGGCCTAATACAACATCGTTTGTAGGCATAACAACATTGCCTGTGCCATTAGCACGTAATTCTAGATCTGAATTAGAAAGTGTTGTTGTGATTATATTGTTATCAATTAATATATTACCAGTGCTGAACTGATTTGCTGTAATTGTTCCTGTTGTAGTTAAATTGTTTGCATTAATATCTGCTACAACAGTTAAATCATTTGTTATCTGAACATTGTTGTTAGGAACAAGAATTACACCTGTGCCATTAGCACGTAGTTCTAGATCAGTGTTGGAAGTAGTAGTTGTAATAAAATTATTATCAATTCTAATTTCTTCAAACTGTGCATATTCTGCAATAGATAACGAACCGTTTATAGTAACATCACCAATTATGTCATAATTACCTGTTTGTGTTGTGTTACCATTAACTGTTAAAATGCCGGTTACGTCAACATCGCCTAGAGTAGATTCGCCAATAACTGTAAGTTCGTTATTAATTAATACGTTGTTGTTAGGAACAAGAATTACACCTGTGCCATTAGCACGTAGTTCTAGATCTGTATTACTTACTGTCGTTGTGATATAGTTATTAGATATAGAAATATTATCTACTGTTACGTTATTAACAAAAATATTTGACCAACGTAGCGCGGCTGTACCTAAACTGTAAACACTGTCCTGAGCAGGTATAATATCAGAATCAATGCCTGCTATAAATTGAATTGTGTCAGTGGGTGCATCACCTATAGTAATGTTTCCGCCAATTGATACATTGCCAGTTACATCAAGGTTGCCTGTAATAGTTACATTATTGTTTAGATTGATTTCATTTGAAGCTGCAACAATGTTAACATTGCCAGAGAGACTTTCAACAGTGTTTCCACTAATGCGTAGATTGCCTGTGTCAATTCGTGTACCGTCAATAAAAGTTATATTAGAACCGTCTGTAAATGTTACTCCAGATTCCGATACGTTAAAATTTGAAACAGTCAGTTCAACTGTTCCTGTATCCTGATTAACATAAAACAAATCACCAACTCTAAAGTCACCTTTGTGGTCTACAGAATTGTAGCGTATTTTAGCACCGTTAGTTTCTACTACTTCGTTGTCTTGTATTACAGTAATAGGATCATTAGTAACTTCTTTACCGTTGCCAATATATGCTAGATTTTGACCTATAGCATACATTAAAACACCAGGGCCGTCACCAACTAATCCAAAGTTACCGTATACAGACGCTGATCCAATTAATCTAACTTCTGCTCCAAAGTCTGTAAAATCAGTTAGGGTAATATACTGTGCTGTGGCACCGCCTGAGAATCTAATGTCTTGTGCATAAACAACATCATCTTCAAATGTTGTCGAATTGTTTGCACCGTCAAAGCGAGCCATTAAAACTGTGTCAGCGGTAACTAATGCACGAGTAGTTGGTGCTGTAAAAGTAGTTGTATAGAGACCAACTCCTTTAATAATTCTTAAATCGTCAATATATCCGCTAAAAGAAGTGAGCCCAACAAACGAGGCACCTAATACTAAGGGTTTTGTAGTTCCGTAATCAGTTGTATCAACATAAGTATTAGTTGACACAACTCCATTAATAAAAAATCTAGTTACGCCACTAACACGAGAGATAGCAAGATGATTCCAAGCATTAAGTGTATGAGTATTGCTAGATGTTAATACAAACACTCCGTTTACAAATAATCTTAAATTATTTGCGGAGTTAGACTGAACCATAATTGAATTCTGAGTCGACGTTGTTCTAGTATCAATTAAAATTTGCGAAAGTGAGGCTGTTTTATAGAACCATCCATCGATTGTGAAGTCTCCCGTGCCAAACCCAAAATCTATTGTACTTTGAATACTAGCATAATCTCCTGTGCCGTCTAGGGCAAGACTTGATGTACCAAACTTTTTAACTGCTGTACTTAGTTTAGCATCTCCGTTGGCTGCGATAGTTTTGCCGCCTCGTTCTGCGGCTGTTTCAAATCCTAACTGTTTGCCGTCAATGAATATTTTTCCGGTGCCATCAATACTAGCAATAGCTGCGCTTCCTAAAAGTGTAACACCATCACTGTCGTAGTAACTGATAGTTTGTCCAGTAGTAATTGACCCTGCTAATCCGTCTACTCGTATTGCTGTTTCACCCTGGCCTTTAAGACCACTTACTCCATCTACTGCATATAATCCTCTGTTAGCAAAATATGTAAACGAATTTAACCACTCAACCCTAACGCCGTTGGTCATTACTATAGCGTCAACTCCAGGTGTTATAAATGTACAACTGTGAAATAAACATGCTGCTTCGTTGCTGAGAATGTTTGCTACTGCACCGTCTAGATATGCGCCTCTACCAGCATTACCTGCGTTAAATCCTCTCGGGTCTTCTAGTGTAGTTACGCTACCTTTGGTAATTACACTGATGTTTTTAATGTATGGACTGCGACTAGTTACTGTAAACCCAGGTGCATATTTAAATGCAAATCCGGTTTCTACTGCGCCTGTTAAATTATAAATGTATGTTTTACCTGATTCAGTACCGCCGGCATCATCCTCAAGATAGGCGCTAACTACGGCATAGTTACCTGATATTGCAACTGATGCAGCAAAGAAATCACCTGCACTTGTACCAAAAGCATTAGGGTTATTAATAGTTTGTATTAGCTGTCCGCTTATAGTACTGAAAATATATGCTTTGCCTGAACCTCCGCCACCAGCATCATCTTCTCCGTATGCGCCAACTATAGCATAGTTACCTGATATTGCAACTGACCAGCCAAAGAAATCACTAGCACTTGTACCAAAAGCATTGGGGTTATTTAGGGTATGTACTAGGGCACCCGTGGTTACATTAAAGATATAGGCTTTGCCTGAATCGCCGCCGGTGCCGCCTGCGTCATCCTCTTGATAGGCACCAACTATAGCATAGTTACCTGATATTGCAACATTCCGTCCAAACAAGTCACCAGCACTTGAACTAAAAGGATTTGGATTGTTTAATGTGAATAGTAATGCGCCGGTAGTTACATTGTAGATATAGGCTTTGCCTGAATTTCCACCATTGGCGTCATCTTCTAGCCAGGCGGTAACTATAGCATAGTTACCTGATATTCCTACTGCGATACCAAAGGCATCACTCGCACTTGTACTGTAGGCATTGGGGTTATCTAGGGTATGTACTAGGGCACCCGTGGTTACATTAAAGATATAGGCTTTGCCTGAATCAGCGCCGCCAATTTGATCTTCTGCATAGGCACCAACTATGGCAAAATTATCTGATATGCTAACTGAAAAACCAAAGCCATCACCTGCACTTGTACTGTAGGCATTGGGATTGTTTAATGTGTGTACTAGGGCGCCTGTAGCTACATTAAAGATATAGGCTTTGCCTGAACCTCCGCCACCGGCATCATCTTCTGCATTTGCCCCAACTATAGCATAGTTATTTGAGATTGCTACTGCGCCGCCAAAGGTGTCGGCGCCACTTGTACTGTAGGCATTAGGATTATTTAATGTATGTACTAAAGCCCCAGTTGTTGCATTAAAAATATAGGCTTTGCCTGATTCAGTGCCGCCTGCGTCATCTTCTTGCAAAGCGCCGACTATAACATAATTACCTGATACAGCAACTGGGTAACCAAAGAAATCATTAAGACTTGTACCAAAGGGAGTTGGATTGTTAATTACACTAGATAACGTGATTTCTGCTGTTGAGCTACTATAAAAGTCAGCTATTGTTATATCTTCAACTGTTGTTTCGCCGTTTAGTAAAAATGCATCATTAAATTGTGTACCTACAGTAGGAACAATTTTTACTGAACGTAGGCCTTGGCCTTTAACTGTTACACCTACTGGTATTGTTAAAGGAAATATTTCTGTGTATACACCAGGATAGATATGTACTGTGTCGCCTGTTGTAGCTACGCTAAGTGCATGCTTCACTGACGCAAAAGGCGCTTGAGGATGATCACCAGGTGATGCGTTGTTGCCGTTTTCTGCAACATAATAAATATTACCTTGGCGCAATACTAAATCAATTCCAGCAACTGACAGGTCTGTTGAATTAATAGTTGATGCTACTAGATTATTAACATAAACATCTTGCCAGCGTTTGCTGGTAGTACCTAGGTCATATGTTACATTTACGTCTGGAATTATATCAGATGCAACTTCAGCATTAAATACTACATTGTCAGTGTCTGCATCACCGATCGTTACGGTTCCGTCTGCACTAATATTTCCAGTTGCATGAATATTTCCAGTAACATTCATGTTTGCATAAACATGTACTTCGCCGGTTCCGTTTGGACGTAATTCTAAGTTTGCGTTTGAGCTATTGGTGCTAATAACATTGCCTTCAATGTCGATTGAATCAACACGAAGTTTGTTATTGTAAATGATGTTGTCAAATGTACCTAATCTTAGATACTGTTGATCAGTACTAATAGTATTGCCTTCAATATTGACATCTGCGATGTCTGCTCTATTGTCAACTATTAGTGTTGTTGTTTTTGTTGTACCGTTTATTTGTAGTTCGTGCGTAGGAGCTACGGTTTTGATGCCGATGCGTTGATTAACAACATCAAGATATAGTAGATCTGTCTCAAAGGCAATATTAATCCCGTTTCTAACGAGATTTTCCTTTAAGAGTGGACCCGAAATACGACCAATCGCCATCTCTTCTCCTCACACGGGGATCCTGTCCCTCTAGCCTAATTTACAGCTTGCGCTCTTTGCTGGCTAACCACAGTATATCCTGCAATGTGCGGTCTCACATTACATTATCAATATTTATCCGTTTAGTAAAATATATTGTTATTAGCCGTATATTAGAGTTTGGATGAACGCTTCGTCTTCCATCTGAGCAACACTGATAGAGTCAAACTGACCCGCACTAGATCGCCACTGATCACCTATCCAGGTTTCAAGTGTGTCTGAATCAATATTATGTCGTGTTTGCCCTAGAACCGGGCTTGCAGGTCTAGACCCAGTATCTCCAGAAGGAAATTTAACGGCTGTGTTCCCTTCAAACACTATCCACTGCTGTCCTGTTCCGCCTAGTCGAGAAGCAGAATTAAGTGTAGTAGGAACAATAATATTGCTCTTAATAGTAAACGCTTCGACAAGTAATTCGCCTGAGCCGTCTGCTCGTAATTCTAAATCAGAATTCGATGCGTTTGTAAAAATTGCATTATTATCAAATACTATGTCGTCAACATCTAATCTATGAGTAATTAATCCGTTAACAGTTACTTGGGCCAGCTGTACTGTATTAATTGTTAAATTTAAAGTATTATTAGTAGGATGTGCTACTAGGTTAGTTCTGCGATCGCTAGAGTAAACACCGTTAAATGTTATAGTGTTAGACAGACCGCGAGCTTCAAATACATTATTAGAAGTATCAAATCTTAAATCCCCTACGGTGTTTGATTGTTGTAGTGTAGTACCACTTGGTAACTTAACTGCTCCTGTAGAATTAATTGTAATATTTTCTGTTGGTGCAAATGTTATATTTCCGCTTCTAGTTCCTAGTCTATCCGTATTTACAAATACATTTTCTAACAGTACATCACCTGCACTATTAGCACGTAATTCTAAGTTTGAGTTTGTATTAGTAGTAGTAATAACATTATCAAAAATTTGTATGTCGGTGCTACTTTCTAATGCTTCAAGAGCAAAAGTATTATTGATTGTTAAATTGCTAGTTACTATACTTTGAGCAGTTAGATCCTGTGCAATAAGCAGACTATCATCAAATACAATATCTCCAATGCCGCTGGCACTTAGTATTAAATTTTCGTTTATGTTAGTGGTTGCAATAAAGTTATCAACAAGTTTTATTGCTTCTAGTTGTACATCGCTTTGAGTTGAAAACTGCCCAACTATTAAATTTCCTGTTTGAGAATAATTACCTGTTTGAGTTCTATTACCTGTGTGATTTACAGTCCCGTTAATAATAATATTTTTTAAATTAGTAGTGCCGTTAACTGTTAGATCTTGATCAAATATAACATCGTTGGTTGGCAATGCAACATCACCTGTTGCACGTAGTTCTAAATCTGAATTAGAAATTGTTGTTGTGATATAATTGTCGTTGATTTGTATGTTATTAGTTCTAACAATAATATCATCTAAGTCAATGTCTTGATCAATTATAATATCACCAGTAGTTATAGTTGCAGCAAATAAATTATTTGTTACTCTAACGTTATTATTAGGTACTAGTACTTTTCCAGTTCCACTCGCTCGTAAGTCTAAATCATTATTACCTACTGTAGGTGTAATAACATTGTCGTCTACTGATATGTCAGAAAATTGTACTGCACTGTTAACAAACATATTTCCGCTTTGTACTAAATTACCTGTTTGAGCGTAGTTTCCTAGTTGTGTTCTTAATCCTAACTGATCTAGTGTACCTATTACTGTGACATTTTGTAAACTTGTAATGCCGTCTACTGTTAAATCTTGTTCAAAAATAACATCACTATTTGGCAATGTTATATCGCCCGAGACAATAATATATGTAAATTTAAAATTGGTAATTCCAGAATCAACTGTTGGGCCACCAAATGCCCAAGTACCGGTCATTCTATATACGCCACTGCCTTGACTTACCCAACCGCTAGTGGAAGTAAAATTTATTAAATTACCGTATCCAGCAGGGTCTAGCTGTAATATTGAACCGCTAGAAACTGTTAGTAGATTATTAAATGCACTAGTGTTTGTCCATGCTGATAATGTTATTTCCAAATAGCTACCGGTAGCCCAGTAATATATTCCCCATGGATCGCCGCCAGTTGGAAATACTGCAAAATCAGTATTGAACCCTGAGCCATTTGCCCAATACGTAATACTACTACTGTTTATAGCACTAATTACTAGGTCTAAGTTACCGTTGTTGGTTGTGATATAGTTTTGTGAAATATCAATGTTAGCTACGTCAGCTTTATTAAATTCTACAACATTGGTTATTGCTATGGTACTGGTATTATAGATATTATCAGCACTTAAACTATTACTTACTAGTACATCGCTAGTAGGAACTAAAATTATTCCAGTAGGTTCTGCACGTAATTCTAAGTTTGCATTTGATGAAGTAGTTGTGATAACGTTGTCGTCAACTAAAATTTCTTCAAACTGTACTGCCTCAGTTACTGACAAAAATCCGTCTACTGTTTGAGACTGTACACTTACATCACCTACAATATTTACAACACCGTTTAAATTTAAATTTGCTACACTGACATTATTGTCTAAAGATGAATTACCTACAACTGTTAAGTCATTACTAAATGATACATTGTTACTAGGAATTAAAATACGCCCAGATCCGTTTGCACGTAGTTCTAGATCTGAGTTAGAGTCTTGTGTTTGTATTACATTGTCAAAAATTCTAATACTATTAATATTAGCTTCAGATAACCAAACATTTAACCATTGGTTGCTTATTGAACCTAAATTATATTGTGTATCTATATTAGGATTAAAGTTTTGTTCAATGTCTATATTAAAATCTACAGTATCAGTATAAGCATTACCAAATAAATTTAATGAGCCGTCAAAATTAAAATTACCAGTCATTGCTAAATTTTTAGCAACATTTACATCAGAATTGAAATTAATATTTTCACTTGCACTGTCAATATTAAATTCTCCAGATAAACTTTCAACAGTGTTTCCAGAAATCCTAATGTTTCCTGTATCTATTTTGTCGTAAGTAATAAAAGTAAAATTAGGATCGGTTCCTATTTTCATTTGAGCAAGATTATCAAATGTTACAGAACTAGTGTCAATACTAGTAGTACCGTTTTCAAAATCTACATAAAATGTAGTTCCAACTCTAAAGTTACCTAGATGATCCGTAGAACTATAATAAATTCGACCTGAATTTAATTCAACTGCTTCGTTAGCTTGTATTGCTAGTGTCTTATCGTTTGAAGAATTTAAACCACTGCCAATATATCCAAAATTATGCTGTATTAGATACATCAATGTATCTGCACCGTCAGCTACTGCGCCATAGTTTCCATAGACTGATGCTGATCCAATGCTTCGAATTTCTGCTCCATAAATTACTGTACTACCGTCTTGACTTATTCTTCCAGTTGCTCCATCTACTGCGTACAATCCTCTATTGGCAAAATACGTAAAACTGTTTAGCCATTCAACCCTAACACCATTGGTCATTGTTATTGCATCTGCATTTGGTGTTATGAAAGTACAACTATGAAACAACATCGAAGCTTCAATACTTGCTGGATCCATTTCGCTACCATCAATCCAGGCCCCGCAGCCTGCTAATAAAGTAGTACTAGTAGTTGGAGATGAAAAGATTGGAATACCAGTTCCGCCAACTAAAAAGGTAGTAACATAGATTCTCCACTGATTAGTATTAACTGGATCTTCAATAATATAATCAACTATGTATATTGTGCCGGCAACATTTATTGTCCAACCAGGTTGTACTGTAGTTTCAAAATTAGCTGGTAAATTAGTTTTAAAATATGCTACCCATTTTTCACCAACTGAACTTCCGCTTGTATCCCAAATATCGTTTGTGATAATTAAAGTGGGATCAATAGTTGAATAAAAACTAATGGGTTTTATTTGACCAGTTGGATCAAAAGTTGTATCAACAGTCATTCGCCATTGAGTTGGGTCCGATGGCTCTGTAACAATTGATATAACTGTATAAAATAAAGGAGAATTAGGATATCTATCAATGACTGCTGTTTGTCCTACTAACAAATCTACAAGAGCTTGGCTATAAAATGTTTTAGACAGTGTTACACTATTACTAGTTAAGGAAACACCAGTAGGTGCTGGGCCAACAGTTATTTGTCTAGGCGTTACAAGTTCAGTATTAGTAATAACCGAAACATCTTGTACGTACGGACTTCTTGAAGAAAATATTGCGTTAGGAGCAAATCTAAAAGCATATCCTGTGTTGTTTATATTGTCGTAATAAAAATCTTTTATTGTTAAATGCTGTACAGTTGTTTCTCCATTAAGATGAAATACATCTTCAGTTTCGTATCCGGTTGCTGGCACTACTGTAACACTACGTATTCCTTCTCCAATAATAGAAACATTTGAAGGTACTACTAAAGGCAACTGTTCCTGATACTCTCCAGGATAAACAAATATAGAAACAGGACCACCGTTGCTTGCATCAGCTGCATCTAGTGCTCTGCGAATTGTTGCGAAAGGACCTTGTGGATGATCTCCTGCATTAGTATCATCTCCATTTACTGCTACATAAAAAATATTACCTGAGCGCAATGCAAGGTCAATACCGCCGCCTGAGATTGACGATGTTGTAACTACTTCACCATTAACTAAATCTGTATATAGCTGTCGCCATTTTTTAGATGGGGATCCTAGATCATATGTTAACGTCTGATCTGGAACAATGTTGCTGCTAACATCAGTATTAAAATTAACAGTATCTTCTACGATGTTATTACCAAATGTTATTGTACCGCCTAGAGTAATGGTTCCAGGAGTTGTTAAATTTCCAAAAATTCTTAGACTGTCAGTTTCTACAGTACCTGTTCCATTAGGAATTAAATCTATATTAGCGTTAGAACGTATAGTGTTTATTCTATTGTCAGAAATAGTAAACTCTGATGTTTCTAAATTTGATAAGACGATAGCATCAGCAGCATCTAAATTGATATTGCCAACTACAGCATTTATTTCATTGTCTTCTATTCTTAAATTAGGAAGTATTAAATCATCAGCAATAAGATTTACGGTTCTAGTAGTACCAAAAATTTCTAATTCGTAGGAAGGATTATTAAGATTAATACCAATACGACGATTATTAACGTCTACATAGAGTAGCTGAGTCGTGGATGTATTATTACGAAAAGCGATATCTACGCCATTACGTATTAAATTTTCTTCTAGTAGCGGGCCGCCAATTCTACCAATCTGTGTCATATAATTCCCTCAACACAGTATTTATTGGTTATTTGTCGAAGTTATGTAGTACAGTAATTGGTTTAGCAAGAGGTGGAGCAGATGTAAATTTAATGTACCATCCATCTGCATATGGTGAGTTAGGGCCTGTTAGGCTTCCTGATACACTTTGCTCAAGTGTGTAATTTGTTGTAGATATCTGAAAAACGTTTTCGATTAATACTAACACGTTTTGCGCTGCTGCTGGGATAGGAAAATCTGTATCGCCGCTGTTTAACGGTCCAAACACAGTTTCAGTAGCATCGCCATTTCCTAAATTTTGCTGAGTTATTGTGCCTGGTTCTTTATAACGAAGTTCTCGCCAAGCACTGTTTTGATATACTTCAAATTCGTTATCATCTATATTATAGCGCACATGTCCATTAATTGGACTTGCTGGTCGTTGCGCTTGTGTTCCTTTAGGAACTAGCACACAATTTGTACTGTCAAGAATAACTTGATCGTTTACATCGTACTTAACACCCTTACCCTTAATGTTTCGTAAGTTTGTATTTTGTGCTTTAAGTAATCTCATTATACTTCCAAATAACTTATTGATGCTGCTAGATTAGTAAAATTTGATCCTAGATCAGGTTCTGCAACAAACGATAACTTATCGCCTGGACCTAGTACAACTTTTTCAGAATCAAATGTAAATGTTTCGCCAGCCGGTAATTCAAGTTCTCTAACTACACAAGTGACACTATTGTTAAGTGCTTGTGAATTCTTAATAAAGTGCATGTCAAAACTTGCGCCGTTGGTAGCAGGTGAAGCACCGTTTGGACTGTATGTATTGCATACCATAATACTAGTAATAGCATAACTTTTACCTGCGGGCACGGTTAATACATCAAGTTGTGTAGTTTTTAGTTGTGCATTTTCTATAGCCATTTTTTTATCCTTAGAAGAGCATGCTCAATAATAATGCTCTATTTTTACTTATAAATTCTCCGCTGGTGTTACTTCTATTAACGAAATATAAACCAGTATCTCCAACACCTTCTTGCTTACTGTAGACTTTAATGCCTTCTAAAGGTGAACTTGGATCTAAGCTACCATCATCATCAGTTGGAGTTTCAGAAATTGCTAGTACGTCTTTTATTAAAACGTTACCTGTTCCTGGTGCTCCTAATATCAAATTAGTATTACTTTCAGTTGTTGATATTTCTGTTCCATTAACTTTAATACCGTATAGTTCAATTCTATTTTGATAAAAATTAGCAATTTCACTATTTTCAACAGTAACTGAAATTTTACTGTTATCACTAATTGCTCGACCAGAACTTGCTATATATTTTGTTATGTCACCGCCGGTCGTGCTGCGATTAAATTCGATAGTATTATCAGTTGGAGTATCTGTAACTGTCCAAGTTCCGTTAATACCGTTTATTATTGCATCTACTGGACTTGTTGTAACTCCAATAATTGTTATGCTATCACCTATTTGATATCCGTGAGTATTTGTTGTTCTAATAATAGTTCTAGAGCCAACTTCAATAATAGCCCCAATTGTATTATTTTTATCAATCACGCTAACAGAACTGTTATCTTGACTAATAACGCTAACACCAATGTTAACAAATGAGAAATCAACAAAGTCAGAAACAGCTTTTGCATTTGGTATTGCATCGTCATTGACAATAACAGATCCAGTTACTGGATCCGGAGTAATTATTCCAGCATCATATCTAAAAACTTTTTCTTCGTAATTAACACTACCTTGTACAGTGATAACACCATTCCCTACACTAACAAATAAATTCCCGCCTGCAACTATTCCAGGAGTTGCTATAGGTAAACGTTGTGTGCCTTGTTCTGCCAACCACGTACCAATACCATTAACTTCACCGCCAAGGCTCCACGTTATGCTGTCATCGTATACCCATCTTGCATTTACAAATGCACCCCTTTCAATTTCAATTCCACTTGAATAAGGTCTATCAAGGCTTGCTGGTAATCCATCTGCTGTATTACTTGCGCTTAGTATAAGGATGTTATCGTCAACTTTTACTATAGTTGAATTTACAGTAGTGGTATCACCTTTAACTTCTAAATCACCAGTGATAAGAACTTTACCAGTGCCGTTATTTTTTCCGTTAGTAGTGTCGAGGGTAATTGTGTTACCCTCTCCTACTATAAGTTTATAATCACTAGTTGGTATACGAAGTACTCTTGCCATTTTATATCCTTAGATAAGGAACTACAGTTCCTTATAATTTTTAGATCGCAGTTAAAACAATGTAATCGTTAGAGCTATCGTTTTCTAGACGCCACGTATACTTGTTACCACTAAAATCAGTAGCCATACGTTTTGTAAGTTTAGCAATAGATACAAGTTGACCGCTGTTAGAACTTAGATGACCTCGAATACGGATTTCACCGTTAGTTCCAGGTTGTGCAGAAACTAGTACACCAGTCTTTAAATCTGTACCGGTAACTGTTCCAGGAATGCTTTCGCTATCAGTAAGTGCATCAACTGATGCCTTTAGTACTACGAAAGTTTTCTTTCCTCTTTGTTTTACAAGTTGATAGTCTGTGCCTAATGCACCACCAAAATATCCTTCAACTCTAATACCTGCTTGTGTTGTTGTTGCTGAACGGGTTACTTTAACACCGTTAATATCTTTATGTAATGGACGTCCCATTGTTTTCTCCTTAATTTGACGTTTTAGGTCTACGCTGCGGGTTACAGCATAAGTTCGCATTACGCGAATATAATTTAGACAAAGTATTTATCAGAAACCTAAGATAAAAAAATAGACCCCGGAGGGTCTATTTTTATTTTGCTACCTAGTAAAAATTACTGGAATGTAACGTTACCGCTAGTGATAGCTACGTTAGCTAGGTAGTCAGCAGCATTACCTAGAGATGATGCTGTGTTGCTTAATTCAACATATCCATAACGAGTCATAAAGCTCACGACTGGTTCGAATGTGTCTGGATCTAGAACAACACCAGAGCTCATTAGAGGAATGTAAGGGCAATAGAATGCCGCTGCATCTGACTCTGAAGAACCTTTGTAACCAACTAGAACACCTGTTGCATCAGATGCATAAGTGTCAACGAACACACGCATAGCGTTGTTCAATGTACCAACAAACTTGGTATTAGTTGGAGCTTCGAATGAACCTTCTGTTGTTCTTGCGAACGCAGAAGTAGTTGCACTTTGAAGAATTGTTAAAGCAAACGGACTAACAACTGCAAAGTTACCAGCACCACGACGAGTACGCTGAGCGATCAAATTAGCAGCACGGTTGATTTGAACAGCTAATGCAGCGTGTTCATCACCAACGAATGTAGCTGTACCTGAAACGGTAGCTTGGTCGTATGTTTGTACTGTGCCTGCTAGGCTACGTAAAGAAGCAAGAACTTCTTGATCAATTTCAGCTGTAATTTCTTGAGCCAAAGCAGCCATAATTTCTGCTTCGATATCAATACCATGCTGAGATTGTGCATCCTGTGCAGCTTCGAATGTCCAGCGAGCTGATAGCTTTCTGGTCTTAGCTTCAACAGTTTGCTTCAAGATCTGGATGGACATTCTTCGTCCAGCTGCACCTTCTAAAGCTGCTGTTGCATTAGCTTTACCGGTATTAGCACCAGAATACTGTTCAGCAATCTTGAATGGGCTTAGAGCTTCTTCACCTGCTGTTGTACCAACGACACCGCCGTTAGCTGCTACTGTGTCGCTGTAGCGAACACGTAGCGTGTGGATCTGACCCACTGGACCAGTCATAGGCTGGACACCTACCAATTCGTTAGCGATAACGGTTGGCATTACACGTCTGATGACGGGTAGGATAACACGATTAAGTGTTGAGACATTACCAGCAGAAGTAGAACCTGCGGTAGCGGATTCACTTAGATAACGACGAGTGTTTTCTAATGTGGTTTCCATTACGCTTTTCTTGGTGCCTTGTAAGCCCTCAAGAAGTGCAGTCTTTGTATCCTGCCAGCGACTTTCTAATAGTTCTGACATTTGGTTTTCTCCTTATTTTAATCCAGCTAGACGCTTGATATCGATTACATTTGAATCGTGGTCTGCTTTTGAACTAATACTTTCTTCCCTATTGCCTGTTACTTCTTTGCCTTCTGATAATACTGCCTTCTTCTTAGCTGGAGAATTTCCGTCAATTACTGCCGGTAGGTATTTGTCAAACGCAGAGCGTAGCTTTGCTGTCTGAACAGATTCCAGTAAGTCTGTCATAATTTCTCTTTGGCCTGCGTTTAACGGCGAAACCAAGTCGTTCATTATTTCTTTTCTTTGTGCAGATTCAACTAAACGTTGTTTTTCAACGCTAATTGTTTCTGCAAGTTGCTTTGCTTTAGCCGCAAATGCTTTTGCTTCAGATATTTGTTGATCTTTTAACTCAACAACTTTCATTAGTTTAGCAGTGTCTGACTTTTCATTTAAGTAGCTGCCTGCGTATTCAGAAGCAAATGCTTCAAATAGCTTGCGGCCAAAGTCATTACGGCGTGCTGTCTCAATATCTTCTTTAAGCTGAGTCATCTCTTGTGTGAGTTTCTTGCTTACAGTTTCTGATACTAATTTAGCACTCTTGTTAATAAAGCTCTTTTGAACTTGTGCAAATTTTTCTTTAGCTTCACGGACTAGGCGAACCTTTGTCTCAGCTAGATCTTTCTTATCTTCGTAAAATTCTGCGATCTCAGTAGCTAGTGCTTCTACAATGAATTCTTCTAGTTTGGCAAACTTAACTGCCATAGTCTTTTGATCTTCATGTAGCTCTCCGACTTCCTTACCTAGCTGACTTACAACAAAACTTTTTAGTAGATTTGCGTTTTCACGCATTGCTACTGCATATTTTGCTTTTGCTTCTGCTAGTTGTCTGCGATCATCTGCAAACTCTTGGATTTCGGAGGCAAGGCGCTCACTAAGCATGGCATCAATAGCTTCAACCATTGATGCTTTATCATGTTCGTATTTTTGAGCGAACTCTTCGCGTAGTTCAGCAGTGACAGCTTGACGGTTCTCACGAACCCTAGATTGCCATGCTTCCTCGATTTGGGCACGCACTTCTTCTGATACAACATCATTTTCGAATAGTGTTTTAAGTGCATCCAACATTTATTTTCTCCTCTTATTGGAGTCGACTGATTATATTAATCAGCGAATCTTTCAAATACTTCTGTGCCTTGGGGTCGTGTCTTGTAGCCTGTGCGATTTCATAAGCCTTGTAACCGCCACGAGCATTCATAATATGTTCGTAGATGGGTGTTGGGTAAGCACCAGGTGCGCTGGGTTGTGCCACAACGTCAACGTGATTATTTCAAAATCTGATACTTCACCGGAACCGTCCTCTTGGACGTTCCCGGATCCGCGTGATGATACTCCTAACTTTACCCCGCTCTCTAGCATTGTTTTAACTAGATTGCCCATTGGTGTTGGTAGGATCTTTAACTTGCCATAGCCGTTTGGTCCATCCATCCACATTTCTGTGATCATATGGCTTACGCGGTCTAGGTTGATATTAAGGCCTTCTGGATGATCTACTTCGCCGAGAACTGAGTAGCCTCCGCTAACTTGATCATTGAGAGTTTTGACAGCCCTGCCAATTTCATTTACAGGATACACTCGCTGATTTGCGTTGCGCACTCCGCCTTGAATACAAATGCCTTTCATGTAAAGACTTTTGCCTTCATCAGCGGATTCGATCACAATCTTAGCTTGGTCGAATGTCAGGTTCTCTCGTAAGTTTTTCATTCGAAGTTCCTTACTTGCCGCCAATGATTGATTTCTTATTGGCTGCTGTGTCACCGGAGCCTTTCTTCTCTGCGCCGTGACCTTTTGCTACACCACTCATTTTAGTGGCGCTCTTTGAACCAGGAACGTTTACATTGCCAGCATTGTCTTCTTTAGGTGAACCACCTTTGAAAACGCCATTGCCTTTTAGTTGACCTTTGTTAGCTTCAACACCTTGCTCTGTTCCAGCTTGGTTCAAGTTAGATGCGGTACCGCCCATATCATTTTTGTTAGCAACTACGGACTTTGTGTTTGCTCCGTTGTCACCCATTTTACCAAATTGATTGTATGTTTGGCCGCCTACTTTTTCGACATATTCACGCATTTCTTCTGCGGCGGATTTTTTCATATCCTTTTTCTTGTCGTCTTTTTTATCTTTTTTAGCTTCGAAAGCATAAGATTCTTTTTCTTCTTCGTCGTCGGACTCTTCGCCTTCTTCGTCGTCGGAACCTTCTTCGTCACCGCCCATGTCATCCATGTCGCCGTGCTCTTCTTCACCTTCTTCACCAGACATCATTTTTTCAAATTCAGCCTTTAGTTCGTCTAGTGCGTCTTCTAGATCAACTACACGATCTTCAATACCGCCACCTTCTTCGTCACTGCCCATGTCATCCATGCCCATGTCGCCGCCGTCTACTTCAACGTCACCCATCATGTTGTCAGCTGGATCACCGCCCATCGCCATTGGGTCAGCTTCTACTTCAAATTCGTCTAAGTTGAAATCTTCGTCAACTTTTTTATCTTCGTCATCAGACTCATCAACTTCTTCGTCGGAAGCTTCATCAACTTCTTCGTCATCTGACTCATCAACTTCTTCATCAGAAGCTTCGTCTACATCTTTATCTTCTAGATCATCTTCTAAAAGTGCTTCGTAAATTTCACGTGATTTTTCAACCACGATTTCATGGAAAAGCTCTTCAGCACCTGCTTTATCTTCATTGATAAGGCGCTCAAGCATTTCTTCAAACTTTTTGCGATCTGCCATTTGTATTCTCCTGTAAGTAATTACCTGTGGTAAGGCTGTCATGTTTATTTACTCGTTTTGGGGAAAAGTGCGCAGATATAGGCAAAAAACGGCTCGTTTTGAGCAGTTTGCCTAAAGATTGAACATTTTCTTAAAGTCATCAACAAAGATTGTCTTTAAGTTGTTAAATTTATTTAGTTCCTCTGGACAATAATTATCAGGTAATATTACCCTGTAAAACTGTGTTTGAGGATTTTCTTTAATAACACTGGCTGTTTGACGTAACCAATTGCCAAAGAATGTAGCGCCGTCAGTGCTTTTTTTATAGTTAACTGTGTCTGCATACAGGTTATTAAATTTTGCACCTTCGTTTAATCCTTTATAATCAAAGCCTAGTATAAAGATTCGTTCATACTTGTGCTGACTAGATAACCATAGTGCAGTAGGTCCTGAACTCCATCCTTTACTAGGATGAAAATAATTTAAATTTTGTATACGTTGATATGATTTATTAGGATTAGTCCATACTGGATTTCGATGCTGATAGCCTGCCTTTGAAATTTCTAAGACCATTTTTACATCTACTGCAACTAGATAGTCTGGTGCAAAAGTTCTGTACAATGCATTACAGCCGTATGTTTTTCCGTAAAGTTTTAATACTTTAGGATCTATGCTGGATCTACTAGTACCGTTGCCTAGTACAAAAGCTGTAGCAGTATCAAAAGGTACTACTAAAGTTTGCGGTTGAGTGTTAGGAACTGAATTAACAGCTTCGGCAATTTTTTTTTGCCTACGCTGTTCTTTAATTATGTTCCATTCAGTTTTAGTATATTTTGATTTGTCTATCTTGGCCATTACCCACCTGTAGCCGCTGCTTGTGCTGCCATTCCGTACATCTGTCTAATGAAATCTAATTCTTTGACAGTTTCTTTTTTATGTAGTTCAGCAGCTTTTCTAGCACGACCAATTTGGCGTAGGGTAAGACGTGTTTTGCGTGTGTCAGACGGTTTTAGTATAGATGTATCGTAAATGGGATCATACCTGTCGTTTTCAACAGGTTCTAATGTTTCTTTATCAAAATAAAATAATTCACGCAATATCATAATAGTATTTATATCGTTTGTGATCCTGCGGGCGGTGCCGCACCGGGTGATGTGCCTGTTGATGTTGTTGGCGGAGCAGCATCTCCACCTGCAACTGGTTCTTCTCCGGTAGTGTCAATGTCTTCTGCGCTGCCTATGTCTGCACTGATGCCTGCTGAACTAATACCAACTCCTCTCATCTCGCCGGCAGCGTCTGCTGGGCTTCCGTTGACATTTTCTTCGTTTTCTTCGCGCCACATTCTTTCGTTCTCTGCTATCTCTTCTGGACTCATACCTAAGAAACGTTTCATTGCAAAGCGGTTTGATATGAATGGAATTTGTTGTACCTGCGCAAAGGTTGGTATACGTGCATTGTCTAATTCTGATTGACGATAAGCCGCAAAGTTTAAAGGTTCTTGGAAAGCAATGTCAAACATTGCAACGTCTATGTTCACACCTTTTTCTAGCAAATAGCGTTTAAATTCTTGGTTAAACTCTTCTGCAACTAATCCTTGTAGACGTTCGCAGTAGTTGTTGAATCTTAATTCTTGTATGTAAGCTGTGCCTACTCGACCGTCATTAAACTGGCTAGCACCGTCATCTGCACCTGTAGGCAAGTATGAACTAGGTATACGCAGACCTCTAACTAATTTGTTAGTAAAGTAGCGTAAATCATCAATTTCACCTAGGTTAGTACCGCCTGGTAAGGTTTCAACTTTAGAACCTCTACCTTCTGCTGTTTGCGGGAAGAAGTAGTCTTCGTTAATACTTAACGGGTTGTAGCTTGAGTCAATTACATTGGTACCACCACCTGTTGTAGAAGGTATGCGTCTTTGATGTATTTCTGTTTTTACACGCTCAACAAAGGCCATTGCTAAGTGACTAGGCATATTACCTACGTCAACATAAAACACTCTACGTTCTGGAGCACGTTGTACTCGATAGATAATAATAGCGTCTTCAAGTAATTCTTTTTGTTTGTAAACTTTAAAGATTGATTCTAATAAACTGTTACCAAATGGATAGTTATTGTCTAAGCCTTCTGATAAACTTAGATGAACAATGTGTTCAGCATCAATTGCTACTTCACCATCACCAACTTGAAATCTGCTGCCTGCTTGTTGTGGTGCGCTGCCTACCATACCACGGCCACCACCTGTGAAGTATCCTTCACTCTTACCTGCACCTGTAATGTTACCTGTGGTAATATTAGGAGTAGTTGCTACTAGATGTTTAAAGTTTAGGTTAACATCTTTGATCATGTATTGCTCGGGCTTTTTACCTTCGCTTTCGTTTACTATAATTCTAGTAACTTTAGCTGGATCAATGTGAAACCATTTGCCTGTTTCTGGATCTCTGATAAAAAATGCATCACCATACTTGAATACATTACGAAACACACGGAACATACGTGTGTCAAATTGATTATTCTTACACCATTGTTTTAGGTACTGACCTAAAATTGTTACTTCACTGTTAGTAGCACGTTTGTTAAAAGTAAATTTGAAGTTAGTTTTATTTTCGTCATTGATCTGTGTACAGAATTCTGCAAGAATATCCAGAGCAGCATTAACTTCTGAATCCATATCCATAGTGTTATACTGCCCATAACGTTCTACACGATTAGGTGAACCTACATACACGTCTGGAAGATATGAACTATAGTTTGTTCTTGCAGGTCCAGGGCGGCCAGTACTGTTTCTTCCGCTGAGAGGACTGTAGCTTCCGCTTGCGTTATCCCCTGTTTGCACAGGAGTAAAATATTTTTTCCAACTCATATTAACCTAATCCTCTCATAACATCACCGCTCATACCTCTAATGCCTTTAAGTTGTTTCTGTTGAATTTCTAACTGCTGACCTGCTGTTTGGGCAAGTTGTTCCATTGGCCCTTTAATTGAGCTTGCTACATCTTCAATTGGCTTTTTAATTTCGCTCATTGCAGATCTAAATGATTGCGTTAGTTCACTCATATCCATACCTTTTGCCGAAGCATTTGAAACCATTTGCCTAGAAGTATTCTGCATAGTATTTAACATACCGTTAAGTGTTTGTACGTTATTTGCGGCTAATGTTTCCATAATTGGCGTTACATTGCTTGCAACATCATTTGATAATGTTCCTACATTAAATATGTCGCTTACTGCTTGTAAAGCGCCAAGAGCACTATTTCGCATAATGCTAGCAGTCTGTTCTGGTGTTTGCACAGATTCAATACCATGCAATAACATGTTAGACTGTTTACCAAAATTTTCAAATAGTCTACCAGTTTTACCTAGTGACCCTGTTTCGCGTCCTGGGTCATTTTGAGTTCCCCTTCTGTCAGGCGGTATTGATCTTTCATTTACTGGTCCGTTTACTACTACGGTTCCTGTTGCATTTACGTTTACATTTTCCCATGTTAAACTCATTGCTTCTTTTATTTTAGATGCTAAATCTTCAATTAATTTTGTACGCTCACTTTCTGGCGACTCTTTAATTTGAGTAACTAATTTATTAATTTCTGCAGCAAGTTCTGGGTTATTAGCTTGGATAGCATTTCTAACTGCTGCACTTGAGTTAGCTACTACCGCTGCCATATCAGATCCACCTATTCCTAAAGTAGATCTAACAGTAGATAATATATTGTCAACTTCATTTTTGACATTAAGTTGTGTTCTTAAGTAATTTGCAAAATCGTCTGCACTTTTTCCAAGAGTACTATATAGTCCGCTAATTTGTTTTTGTGCTTCTAACGCCATCCCACTTGCAATACCCTGCAATTTTAATAAGGCTTCAACAGCTGATCGACCTTCGTCTTCAACTTCTTTACCTGTCTTAGGATCTATTGTTTTAGGTCCTTTCATTATTTCTTCTTGCTTTTTCTTAACTCTATCTAAGAACTCAGCACCTGCTAGATCAACATTTTTTCCTTCAGCTTTAAACTGATCTTGAACTTGGCGAATGGCTTCTGCTAATCCAAAAGCTCCTTCACCAAATACTCTACTGTACAATTCTGTAATATTAGAATCAACTCTGCCGCCTAATTTAGCTAGTTCTCGCATAGTAGTTGACTGTTGTTCTGCTGCCGCAGTACTTAGAGCTGCTGCAAGGGCTGCTTCGCGCTCTGCATCTGTTCCATTCTTTAAAACTCTTTCGTATTCTTCAAATGCTTTTACAGTTTTAGGCATCATAGCAACCAGCGGAGCAACATCTTTTCCTGGAAACTTTCTAATTACCATATCTTCAAACAACTGCTGCATAGCAGGACCCATAGTTTTAAATAATTGAGAACCTTCAAGGAAAGATTTTCTTGATTTAGTATCTAACTCAGTTAGATATGCTGCTACGTCACCCTGACGCATTTTTGCTTCTATCTCTTTTTGTAACTGTTGTGTTTGCTTACCAGTTAATTTAGATAGTTTGTCAAGATTTTTAGTGAACTCCATTGCAGATGCATTTCGTTCTTCTTCTGTTTGTTGTTGGCCTTTGCGTCTATAATTTTCTATAGCATCGTATTGTAAGAAACTTTCGTTAATATCTTTAGTTGTTAGACCTAATCGCTGTAATTGTAGAGAAGTTTCAGTGGATTGGCCCTCTAATGTAAAAAAGAACTTGCGCTGCATGTCCAAGAATCTTGAAGCACCATCAGACACTCCTACTAGGCCATCGCCAAATGTTAAAAGGAAATCAGTATTGCTGCTTATCAGCGATGCCATTTCATCAAGTTTTAATCTAGCACCTGCGGCAGATTCGTTCATCTTGCCAATACTCATACCAAAATCTACACCAAATCTTGAAAACCCTTGCAGTGTACCTAAGCCACCTTCAAGATATTTTACAACTGAATTAAGTGCTCCTAGACCAGAAGTAAGATCAGATAATTGAGGATTAGTATCTAGTAGACCGCCAGCAAATCCTTTAAGACCCGCAGTAGCTTTGCGTACAGTGCCCGTAAACACATTACCTGCACCGGTAGCTACTTTATCTGAGACGGTTTTGTCATTTTCAGCCAATCTGCTTCTCCTGGTATTTTAGCACTTATAAATATGAATACGCTATTGTATATTTATCTTTAGGAAAAACACATGGAAAACTATTCAAGTCCTCTTCAGAAGTATAAGAGGGAACCAAAATTGTTAATTGACTTACCCAGTAAGGGAAGTTTTTACCCTCGCAACGCACTAGAAAAGGCAACTGAACTTGAAGTGTACAGTATGACAGCCAGCGATGAAATGCGATTAAAAACTCCTGATGCACTTTATACAGGCAATGCTGTTGTTAATACAATTCAACGTTGTATACCCGGTATCAAGGACGCATGGGCCATGCCTGTAATTGATGTTGACTATGTGTTAGCTGCCATTAGATTGGCAACTTACGGTGAAAATATCACTATAAATTCAAAATGTCCTGAGTGTAGTAACGAAGATGCGTACGGTATTCCAATTCAATCTATACTTGATCACTACAATTCAGTTAACTTTATAAACGAATTTAGAATTAACAATTTTATTTTTAGAATACGTCCGTTAAACTATAGAGAATTAACTGACATACAACAAAAAAGTTTTACTATTCAGCGACAACTTAATCAATACGTGTCACAAATAGACGACCAAGAAAAACAACAAGCTGAGGTTAATAGATTATTTGACGACATTAACTCTATTACTATCAACACTATACAAAAAGTTGTTGTTGAAATAACTACGCCTGACGGTGACAAAGAAATGCATCATCAGTTTATAGTTGACTTTTTAGAAAACGGCGAAAAAGAGTATTTTGAAGAAACTAAAAAAGTTTACGAAACTAACTTAGAGAATTGGAACATTAAGCCTAGTAGTGTTGCGTGTAGTGCCTGTAGTCACGAATATAAAATATTACCAAACTTAGACTATTCAAGTTTTTTCGGTCGAGGCTAATTGAGACTCCGGACTCTGCATTACCTCAATTAGCCAAAGAATACGAAAACGAAATTAAACAACTCAAGCACAACATCTATAAAATTTGTTGGTTCATGCGAGGCGGAGTTGCATCAGATGTATTATTCACTGACACAGATATGGATGACTTAATGATTCTTCATACTGTAATTGAAGAAAATATAGAGACTGCTAAAAAGACAGGAATGCCGTTAATCTAATCCTGCAGCCCAATTTTTTCTTGTAGGTTCAGACTTCGGAGGCTCAGACTGAGAGCTGCTGCTACTTGGTGCAGAACTACTTGCAGCGGGCGCCGATGCCGATGCAGTTGGAGCAGGTGCAGCAGGTGTAGGCTTAGCAGATGTATAGTCTTGCTTACTTTTCTCAACACCGGCTTTGTCTCTCGGAGACATACCCATAGCATACTTCAAGTCTTTTTGTACATCATCATCGAGAGACACATCAGGATTAAATTTTGAAGCTGTTGCAAACGCTAATGATATTGCTGGAGCATTCCAAGTATATTCTATTAATGCTTCTATTGTACTAGGTCTGTTAATTAACCACATTGCTCCATAACTTGCAGCCTCGCCTAATAGGTATGCAATTAATGCTCCTATTCCTAGTGTAGCAGATCCAGCAGCCAATGCGCCAGCAGTTCGTGCTGCCCGTATTCCATTAATAATTTTTGCAGCAATTACAGCTTGTGCTCCACTGGCTAAGATCGTTGCCGCTGCTGAACTTACCCAAGCACCATAAATTACTTTTGATCTTTCTTCATATTTTTTTACTGCTTCAGGACTTCCCATAGTACCAAAATTACCAGCCCTATAAGACTTATATAATTCAGTTTGTTCTGTAACATGTGTATCTACACTGCCAACAATTGAATACCCTGCGAAAAGAATTCCAAGACCGCCAGCAGACAGTTTTAGATTACGATAAAAGCGATTCGTTGATTTTATTTTATCAAGTTTATCTTTTTCTGCTTTTTCAGCATCAGCTACCTTTTTATCAGCAGCCGCTTGAACTTTAGCATTTGCATCTTTAGCAGCGGTACGAGCTTGTCCAGGAGTACGATATGATCCTAGTTCTTTGCCAGACTCTGGATCAATTACAACAAAAAGTTTGTTAGGCGGATTTCCACGAGGTACTACATCGTACTCTTCATTTAGTTGATCTTTAGCACTTACAACATCATAAACTCGCATAATCGTGGTAATCCTTAGTGATAATGTATTTATTAAGAGTAATGAGCTAACGCTCATTAAGTTTTTCGCTATCGCTCAAACTAACTTGTTTTCTTTAAATTAAAGAAGTAATTTAGTATGATACATTGCGCTATTACGAAGTGATAGCGTTTAAATTTCATGTAGATTGTTTTAGTCAGACGGAACCTACTACGGGTTCCATCTAATCTCAAAAAGCTAACTTCATGTGAGTTGTAGTAGCCGAGACTTGGAAATAGGTATTTTAGCTGCTACTCAACGGGCTCTAACCTTTCCCGTACCTACGTCGACATATAGTATTGCTACTATTACCCTCTGCTTCGTTCCTAGTGCAAGAGGTTTTTATGAGTAATGCGCAGTTTTTCGATCGCCAACAGACAACCTATATCAACCAGTGAGCCCAATTTGTTTGATGGCTTCCTCCCTCTGGGGAGTCGATCAATATGTTACGTGTGCTCCTATCACAGATGCTTTTTCCACAGCGGTATTACAAACTGGCCCGCTAACCTTAAGTGTTGGATTATTTTGCCTTGCGCTCTTGTAGAGCTTGCCTAAGTGATACAGAACCGCCTACTCTTACATTAATGATACCGTTATAGTAATCATCTGTCTCAAGTACACAGCGGTCAAATTGTTCTTTAGCCTCTAAGTATGATAGTTCTGATCTTGATTTACAGTAGTAAATTATTTCTCTTGTGAATTGTTCCGGGCCTAATGATGCGACATCTGCTTGTAAGCTCTCTGAAGAGCCCCAATAATCTCGCCAATCACTTTCTACAGTGGTTTTGCGCTTGCGTTTTTTGCCTTTGAGTGGTGGTTTAGTGCGTTTAAACTGTGCTAGTTTTTTGCCTATATATTTGCGCCCGGTAGTTAGATTCGTTATCAAATAAACAAAGCCAATAATGTCTTCGGGTATTTCATCGACGATGATTCCTTGATAAGTCCACTGCATGAACTAGTTATCGGAGTCTGCGTCGTCTGCCTCTTCGTTTTGGTTAGGATATTTTTGTTTGTGCCTAGTATGTATTTCGTCCATACGTAACTTTGATAAGCGTCGAATTTCTCTAAGCCATTTTCGACTTGCTTTGTGTGTCCGTACAGAATTGCGCTGTTCAAAAGCCTCGTTTGCCTTAAAATATTTTAAGTATGCCTGTGTTAGTTGATCGTGGGTGTCGTCCATTACTCTACAATATCGATGTCATTTGCAAAGCTAGTAAATCCATTTTCTTTAATAACTTTAAGAATATGATTTACACGACCAATAAGTTCGTCTTTGTGAGAAATTAAAAATATATTTTTGTCTCGTTCTCGTCCAATCTTTTTAAGAACGCTTAAACTATTTTCAACTCCTGCTGTATCCATACCGCTGTCAATTAGCTCGTCGATGAACAATAAGTTAATGTTTTGGTATAAACTTTCCCATACATCACGAAATGCAAAGCTCAATCCTAATATAAGTCTGTTTCGCTCGCCTCTGCTTAGGTTGTCAAAATCTAGATCCTGACCAAGCTGAGTAATTTGTACGTTTAGATCGTTTTGAAACTCTACTTGATGTGGTAACCCTAGCTTATCAAGATAATATGTAAGTCTATTGTTTAGGTACGCTAAGTTTTGATCAATAATCTTTTTACGAATAAAACTATCTTTGTTTGTTAACAATTTAAGTAAAAACTCTTGATGTTCTTTAAGATTATTAAGATCGTTAACAACAGACCAGTCGATAGATTGCAGTGCTGTCTGTGTTAGGTCATCAATCTGTGCTTGATACGGATCTTCTTCTGCTTGTTTATTTGTTAATGCTGTACGAAGATTATCTACGTTACCTCGGTGAGCGTATGCTTCTTTAGCAGTTTCATAATAAGTATTAGGGCGTCCATTAATGTCGCCTATGGTACTAAGTCCAAGCATAACAACTTCTAACTTACCTGCAACTTCTAATTTATAAGCGTCTGCGTCTTTAAATTCTTTTAATTTTTTTGCAAGAATTTCTTCTTTTTTATCGTCATGTAAGGGTTGTCCGCAGGTATAACACAGCGCATCTTCTAAATTTGCGATGTCTTTTTCAACCTTTTTTACAGTTTTATCAGCTTGCATTAGAGCACTCTCTAGTGTGCTTTTCTCTTTGTTTAAGGCGGTTATTTTATTGTTTAGCTCAGACCAATTAGCAAGTTTTTCATGTAGATCTAGTTCGGCATCGATGTCAAGATGCTCTAATTCCTGTATTGCTTCTTGCAATTTTGTAACATCTTGAGTCTTTTTTGCCTGCCAAGCACGTTGAGTCTTGCCTAAATTTTCAATAGCAACATTGATTTTTTCGTTTGCGGCCTGTACAGCATTAATTTTTGCTGTTTCTTCTATAATAGCATCTTTAGTAGCACGTACTTGTTCCTTAAGAACTTCTGCCTTTACTGAAAGTAAAGTAATACCTAGCAGTTGTTCAATAATATCTCTCTGTTCATTCTGCTTCATGCTTAAGAATGGTTCAGAGTAAGTGTTTAACGCAACAATATGCTTAAACATATCGTGGCTCATACCTAGTAAATTGCTAATGTAGTTCTGTGTTTCTCTACTGTCGCCCTGACTTTCGTCAACTGATTCTTGTTCTTGGTCGTTAACATAGAACTTGAGTATGTTAGGAGAACGCCCTCTCTCTATGCGATAATCCTGCCCGTCTTTTTCAAAATGCAGTGTAACCAACATGCCCTTACTATTGGTCTTATTAATTAAATTATTTCTTTTAATGTTAGTTAACGCTGTACCATAGAGAGCATAGCTTAGTGCATTAATAATAGTAGTCTTGCCAGTACCATTGCGACTTCCGCTGTCGTCACCGCCTTGATCTAAGTTTTCGCCTAGTACTAGTGTTAGCTGTTCTTTATTAAAATCTACAGCTTGGGTCTGATTACCCACACTCATAAAATTCTTTACAGTTAAATCTTTAATTTTTAGCATATTATAGCTCGTTATAGATGTCTAGCAATAACTTTTTATTAAATTGTTCGGAGTCAATAGCACCAATTTCTTTACTAACGATTTCGTCAACACTCTCAAAGTCTTTAATATCAATTTGAGAAGTAATTTCCTCTACTTGTTTTTGAGGAATTAGTGTAATTTCTCTACAATCGTGATTTTTTATAAATGTTTCTTTGATAAATTGTGCTTCTTCGTAACTAATAGGAAGATCCAACGTTACACGCAGATACATTTTAGGTTTGATTATTTCTTCTGTCTTGTCTAATAGGGTTGATAACTTAACTGTACGATACTTAGGACAGTTCCACCAATTAATATACTCAGGTGGTTTATTATTTTCTCGGTCTAAAATCATCATACCGCGCTCGTCGTCGCCAGAATCAGCATAGTTGTGCGGAAAAGCGTTGCCGATGTAATGTATTTTACCCTTAACTTGACGCTTGTGGAAGTGTCCTGAAAACACATAGTCTTGGTATTCAAAATGTTCTGCTTTAAGTTCACCGTGATCTGGCATCTGTACCATTGCATTCATATAAAAATGAGGCAATTCAAAGTGACCAAACATGTATTTTGCTTTACATACTTGTATTTTCCTCCATTCGTCGCCTACTAACCAGGGCACAAGTGCAACATCATCAACTACAGTTAGTTCGTTTACAACAGTAACACCCGGTACGTATTTGCCAAATTCTACTGAATGAATGTCTCTACGATCTTTATAATATAGATCATGATTGCCAGGAAAGTAAAAAAACTGCTCAAAGGCTGCACCTAACTTTTCTAAACTACGTAAAGTAGCGTCCATAGTGGTGATATTTAGACTGTTTCGATTATGATGCCAATCTCCGCAGAAAATTCCTGTCTCACAACCGTTTTTCTTTGCTTGATCGATGAACCAGTCTACGAATTCTTCGCAATCGTCGTTGTGTACTTTTGAATTGCCTTTAAGGCCAAAATGAATGTCTGTAAATACGGCTGCTTTTTTAAACAAAATAGAAATCTCTTTTTATATAGTATAGTTCTTTTAGCTGTTTTGTCAACAGTTTATTCTCCAGAATGTTCTCGTTCTCTACGCATTGCATTTTCCCATTCTCCACTCATTTGTCTAGAATAGCTAGGGTCCATACCATTCTGCTCTAAGATATCGTCGCGAATGTTTTGATTACGTTTTTCAATATTAATTACTCTTACAAATGAATTAGTGACAGCGGCTGTATAATATGCAAAAGGATTATTTGACTTAGATTCATCAAACTGTAGACCTATTTGAGTCAATTGCAGTATAGCTTGTCCCTTCATTTCGTCGTTGTAGGTATAACCTCGAACATTACCGCGTGTAGCATAGCGTTCGCATAACTTCATCCACATAAGAGCTAATTTATTAGTAGCCTGACCGTGATCTTTAGAAAATTTGCCTTTTTCGACAGTGCCTTTCCAATGGCTTTTTCCAACGCAATCTAATTGGTCTTCGTCGTTGTATTTCCAATGTTGGAACGGCGGAAAGTTTAATTTAGATTTTCCGTCTGCTACAGTCTTTGGATTTTTCTTTCTACCAACTTCGTCTGGTATGTGTTCAAACGTCATAACTCGAAATATTAGCTCAGTCTTTGCAATTTTTTTATAGTCTACTTCGCAGTCTGCTTGCTTTACCTTTTCACCAGCTGTCTTTCGACGTTCATATGCTTCTTGACTTAGTCGTTTAGCTTTATTACGTTTAGCTTCTGCTATGGTTCGAATATTGATCTTATCCAAACTAGTAAGAATTATATCGTAATCAGCATATTCGGGCATTTCGTAACTGCTGTATGTGTTTTTTGATCTATGTATTTCTAGTAATAAATCTTTGTTATTTAAATAATTGACTTTTCTCATAATTCTCCGTTCGTACTACTATTATAATATACTCACATAAAAAAGTCAACTAAATAATGTAAGGAGACTAAGATATGACAATTGATGTAAGAAGTAGTGTTGATAACTTTATAGGGTCCGCTGGCGATGCATTTAACAGAGCTTCGGGTTCAGTAAGTGCCGCTGCAACTAAACTAGTAACTGATTCTGGGTTTGGTAAAGCTCTACGGTCAATTGGACTGCTCCCCGGTGCAGTACCTACAACTGGTATTGCATTTACAGATGCTAATTGGGGATCTGAGACCGATCTTGACTGGAGAGTTCGTTTATCCATACCACAGCTTTACAAAAGCAGTCCGCTTTTACAGCCGTTGTTAGAAACTAACGGTTTCTGTTTTCCTTACACTCCTCAAATTATTATAGAACATCAAGCAAACTATAACGCATTAACACCGACGCATAGTAATTATCCTTTTCCTGCTTATCAGAACAGTCAAGTGAGTGCAATGACAATTATTGGAGAGTTTCTAATAGAGAATCCAAGAGAAGGCGAATATTGGGTAGCCGCAGTACATTATTTGCGATCAATTACAAAAATGGCGTACGGTGCAAGTTCAAATCAAGGTAGTCCTCCTCCAGTAGTTAAATTAAACGGATACGGTGATTACGTTTTTAAAAATGTACCTGTAGTAGTAACAATGTTTACAGTAGATTTGCCTAATGATGTTGACTACATACAAGTAGGCTTAGGCGAAAACGGCTCTTGGGTACCAACAAGAAGTCAGATGTCTGTAACCGTGCAACCACTATACAGTAGAAAAAGTGTTACACAATTTAGTCTTGATGCATTTGTTAATGGTTCGTATGTTGTTAATGGAAAAGGATTTATTTAATGGCAGCTTATGTTAATACATCTCCGTGGCACGTTACTCCTATTATAAATGAATTTTATCTAGACATTTTAGAAATAAGACCAATACCTGCTGAGAATGACGATATAAAATATGTTGTACAGACACAGTATGCATACAGACCAGATTTGCTAGCCTACGACCTGTACGGAACAACTAAGTTATGGTGGGTATTTTCTCAACGTAACATGGATATAATTAAAGATCCTATTTACGATTTAGTACCAGGTATAGAAATTTATCTACCAAAAGGTCCTAATTTATCTAGACAACTAGGAGTCTAACATTGGTCACCCAAGTAAACGCCAACGGTAACCCTGTACTTACCCCTGGGGGTAATACAATAACTACCACTGCATCTAATCTAGTGCAGTCTAGTATAAACACTAGCGGAAGCATTGCATTAGGAACAGCAAATGTTGTTGTTGGCGGCGCAGCGTCTGCTGTAGTAGGAGTTGCAGGTGCTGTGGTAGGAGCAGCAATTAAACCTGTAGTTGATGTAGCACGTCAAGTTAACACAGTTGTTGAATTAATTCAAAATCCTACTTTGGGAGGCGCCCTGGCGCTCTTAGGACGCGGATTTCCACCTTACAGAAATGAACTAGACCAATTTGCTAGTTACAATTATATTTTTACTCTGTCGTGTTTGACTAATTTAGAATTAAACTATCCGTTAAGTTACAGAACAGTTGGCCCTTTAATACAAATAATTAGAAGCGGAGGCACTGGTGGAAAAAAACTTCCCACTATATATGAGACAGACGGAGTAGTTGAATTTTTTATTGATGATGTAACAATTGATTCATATATTGCACCTAATTCTAGGACTAGACATTCTAACGCAATGGCGATTAATTTTAATGTAATTGAACCATACAGTATGGGCCAGTTTTTACAGAATCTTAGAACAGCGGCATTAGTTGCTGGACATTTAAATTATATTGAAGCACCGTTTTTATTATCAGTAGAATTTATTGGTTACGATGATGAGGGTAATATTAAATCACCGTTCTTTTCAAAGAGGCATATTCCAATTAAACTTATTAAAGCTGATATGAATGTCACCGAAGCTGGCGCAGTTTACAGCGTGTCTGCGGTTCCATATAATGAAATAGCCTTAACAAATACTAATAGAGAAGCAAAAACAGACGTTGACGTTAGAGGATCAACAGTAGGTGAAATTTTACAATCAGGACCTAATAGTTTAACCAGCGTGTTAAATGAGACAATGATTAAACTTCAAGAAGCAGGCCAAGTCAATACTGCTGATCAATATGTGATTAGTTTTCCTAAAGGTGATTTTATCTCTAGCGCAGTAGGCGGAGTTACTAGTTCTACAAGTGCTGTTACATCGTCGTCTAGCACACGCCAGCAACTGTACGAAGCACTCACTGGAATTAAAGGAGGAAACATTCCTCCAGAGTTTGAAAAAAAATTACAAGAATTAAAAGGGGTGTCAATCACAAGATCAGCTCTTGGTGAGGCTGTTCGTGCCGAAGCCAATGCACAAGTTTCTTGGAACGATATAGGCAGTTCTAAAATTGTTAAAAGTTTCTTAGACGGCGGAAAAATGCCATTTGCAGAACCTTCTTTTGTTGAGATGCAGGATAATAAAGGTCATATACTGCGTGGCGCAATGCAGACTAGCGATGAAAACAGAAAGTTTACATTTAAGTCTGGAACTACTATTGAAGAAATGATCGAAGAAGTTATTTTAAGCAGCGACTATGCTAGAAAATTTGTTGAGAAAACAGCAGATGCTAAAGGCAAAATAACATGGTTTAGAATTGAAACTCATGTTTACAATGTAACAGATTGGACAACTGTAGGACAAATAGGAAGGAGTCCTCGAATATTCGTATATAGGATCTTGCCTTTTAAGATTGACGCCGCAAAGATTGAAGGATCTAAACCTAACGTATTTAAATCGTTAATTAAACAGTCTAGTGCTATTAAAGCATATAACTACATTTACACTGGACAAAATATCGATATTATTAATTTTGATTTAAATTTTGATCTATCATTTTTTACTAATATTTCAACTACTAGAGGCCAAATGCAGGCTGGTAGTAAAAAACCAGATGGTATGGCAGCTGGTACACCTGATCCTAATTTTGTAGGCCCGTTACCAGTTCCGTCTCCTGCGCCTGCTGAAGGTTCAGCAGCAGTTAATAATTCAACAGGTCCTCAGACAGGTAAAAAAGGTGGCGGCGCTAAAGAACACGTTGAGAATTCTATAGCTAGAATGTTTAATGATTCTATATTAAACAGTGATGCAGATTTAATTAATGTAAAATTAACAATACACGGAGATCCCTTTTATATTATAGACGCAGGTTTAGGAAATTATTTAGGAATTGAAAATCCAATAAACGAAGCAATAACTATAGAAGGATCGTTAAATCCTAGAAAAGGTGAAGTAGATGTAGTTTTAAATTTTAGAACTCCTATAGACTATGATGGCGAAGACGGCTTTGTGAAATATCCTCTAGGAGGGTTTTTACCTATAGGTATGTTTAGCGGAGTATATCAAGTTATTTTAGTAAACAACAAGTTTAGTAAAGGTCAATTTACACAAGAATTAGACCTAGTGCGAAAACGTGGCCAAGACTTAACATTAGAGGGCCTTGCAAGTTCAGCAGTATCATTATTTAAAGATGCTAAGGCACTAGTAACTGGATCTAAGAAAAATCAAATAGATGAAAAAGACGCAAATGCAGGACCTCCATAATGTCAACTGATTCAAGAACTGCCCCTAGAGAGCAAAACCCTTCCGGCATATATGTAGGAATGGTAGTTAGTCATCTCGATACAAAGTTTATGGGGTCTTTAGAAATTGAACTATTAAAGTCAACAGAGTCGGGTAACTTAACAAGACGCACAGGACAAATTGTTCAAGCAAAATACATGAGTCCTTTTTACGGAATAACACCGTATAAAGATATGACCAAAAATAGTGGTTATGCTAATACACAAAAAAGTTACGGATGGTGGGCAATACCTCCTGATCCTGGCTCATTAGTGCTTGTGTTGTTCACAGAAAATAATTTTGGTAATCCGTATTGGATAGGCTGCGTACAAGACGAATATACAAATTTTATGTTACCAGGGTATGCTGCTACCACGTTCAATGATTTCGACAAAGCTACTGCTTTACCAGTTGGTGAATATAATAAAAAAGTAGAAACTGCCTCGGGTAGAGATCCTACAAAATTTATTAAACCGTACAACAACATTGCATTTGACCAACTTGAAATCCAAGGCCTTACAGCTGACCATATAAGAGGAACAACAACCTCTAGTGCTAGAAGAGAAGCACCTAGTATGGTGTTTGGAATGTCAACCCCGGGCCCATATGATGTAAAAGGACCAAAAGCTGAATACGGGCCTCAAGGCTCAAGAATTAACGTGCCATTTAATCGATTGGGGGGTAGTTCGTTTGTAATGGACGATGGAGACATGAGTCTTCTTCGTAAGAAGCCACCCAGCGGAACCGACGCTGGCCCATTAGAATATGCTAGTGTAGAAAACGGAGAAAAAGACGGCAACGTACTTCATCCTGCAAATGAGCTAGTGCGAATTAAAACAAGAACAGGTCATCAAATTGTATTTCATAACTCTGAAGATTTAATTTACATTTCCCACGGTAGCGGTAACAGTTGGATTGAAATGACTGGCAACGGCAAAATTGATATTTACGCTAAAGATTCAATCAGTGTACATTCAGAAAATGATCTTAATTTTTCAGCAGGTAGAGATATTAACTTTAGAGCAAAAAATAATATTAATGCAACAGCTGGTGCTAATGTTTTTGTAAAAGCCATAGAAAATATAGAACTTAAAGCAGACAAAGATGGCAGAATATATGCCAAAGGCAGTACACATATTAGAGCTGAATTAGATCATATTGAAACTACAGTCAAAGGCAAAATTTTTATGAATAGCTCAGTTACGGCAATTCAAGCAAAGGATGCATTTATACCTAAAAGAGTTCCTCAACACGAACCGTGGAGAGAACACGAAAATCTTAACCCTAAGGATTTTACACCAGAGCAGACTAAAGCGATTAGTCCTACAGAAGAAGATCCAGATGCAGTACTACCGCCATTTAATTTTCCACCAATCGCTGACACATTTAAGAAGCCTACAAAATAAGGTAAATATATTATGAGCGCACTAGAAAAAAATCTTTATAAACAAATATCAGTTAAGTCAACTAGATCTAGATCCAACGATAATGTTGCAACCGCAGCACCTACTTATAAAGGATTTAGCACAGTAAATTCTACAAATTCTAGTCCAGCACTTTATGATATTGCTCTTATCAAACAAGATATTATAAATCACTTTCATATTAGGCAAGGTGAAAAATTAAGTGATCCAGAATTTGGCACTATAATTTGGGACATTATTTTTGAACCTCTAACAGACGATACTGTAAATGCAATAATTCAAAATATTTCTAGGATTGTTAATTATGATCCAAGAGTCAAGGTTAATAAGATTGATGTCAAGCAACCTTACGAACATGCAATTCGGATTGATTGTGAATTGGTATATTTGCCTTATTCAATTGTAGAAAAATTACAATTTACGTTTGACGAAAAAGCTGGGTTCATCAATTAACTACGCACTTTTCAAATCAAATAAATATTGATATAGTTAAGGAAAGCGCACATGTCATCTACAGATAGACAAAATAGATTATTACTTGCAGAAGATTGGAAGCGTGTCTACCAATCTTTTCGCAATGCAGATTTTCAAAGTTATGATTTTGATAATCTAAGACGTACGATGATATCGTATCTAAGAGAAAATTATCCCGAAGACTTTAATGACTATGTTGAATCAAGCGAATATCTTGCGTTAGTAGACTTAATAGCGTTCCTTGGGCAAAATATTGCTTTCCGTATAGATTTAAACGCTAGAGAAAATTTCTTAGAATTAGCAGACAGACGTGAAAGTGTATTACGACTAGCTCGATTACTTTCTTATAATCCTAAGAGAGTACAATCTTGCAATGGATTATTAAAAATTGCATCAGTTAGAACCTCAGAAGAAATTCGCGATAGCAATAACATTAATTTACAAAATCAAACTATAGTATGGAATGATCCTAGTAATATTGATTGGTACGAACAGTTTATAAAAGTAATAAATGCAGCCTTACCTGTTAATGGTACGTTTGGTCGCCCAGTTAAAAAAGACAACGTTAATGGAATTCCTACAGATCAATATAGATTGAATAGTACAAATTCAGAACTACCTGTTTATTCATTTAATAAAACAATTGACGGCAGAGCTACAACTTTTGAAATAGTTTCAACTGATGTATCTGATGGAAATATTCTTGAAGAAGCTCCCTTCCCAGGAAATAATTTTGCTTTTATATATCGAGACGACGGACGTGGTCCAGCAAGCTCAAACACAGGATTTTTCTCACATTTTAGACAAGGAAATCTAGACGAAGGATTGTTTAATATTTCGGCGCCTATCTCAAATCAAACTGTTTCTATTGAGTCTCCTAACATTAACAACTCCGATGTATGGCTCTATCGTTTAGATTCATTTGGCAATGAAACAGAATTATGGACTAAGGTTGATGCACTAGAAGGCAATAACGTAATCTATAATAGTGTAAACAAAAAAAATAGAAACATTTATAGTGTACTAACTCGTGTAGGTGATAGAATTAATTTAATATTCTCCGACGGCACATTTGGAGAATTACCTAAAGGTCAATTTAAGATATATTATAGAACAAGTCTACCAGATAGATTAATTGTTGGCCCTGAAGATATGCGAGCTATTTCTATTACAATTCCGTATCTAAGCAAATTAGGCAAAGAAGAATCAATAGTTATAACTTTTGAACTAAAATATACAGTTGATAATAGTAGTCCTAGCGAAAGTAACGACAGCATTAAATTAAATGCTCCTAGCACATATTATACACAAAATAGAATGATAACTGGTGAGGACTATCAAATAGCACCTCTAGGTATTAATCAAGAAATTATTAAAGTTAAAGCAGTTAACAGAACATCAAGCGGAATAAGTCGTTACTTTGACTTAATAGACGCTACAGGAAAATATAGTCAAACTACCCTGTTTGGGAACGACGGTGTTGTGTATAAAGAATTTTTAGAATTACAAAAAAGTTTTACTTTTAATACTCGAACAGACGTTGAAGGAGCAGTAGAAAATATAATCGTTCCTATCCTCAATGATAAAAAACTTAGAAATTATTATCACGATAGATTTCCAAAAATTCTAACTAGCGACTTAGGAGTTAACTGGGTCCAAGAAACTAAAGAAACTAATCTAAGCACAGGATATTTTAAAAATAGAGAAGAGGTAAAATCAAGACTGGGTAGTTTTACAGCATCTATTCTTAGTCTAGTACGTCCAGGAGCCATGATAAAATTAGTAGCACCTGGATTCCGACCAAAAACTGTTCCAACAGCAGCGGACCTATCAACTAATCATTTCGTTCCTGATGGTACCATGCGAACCGGCGTTGCTAACAGTCTAGGTGCGTCTTATTATAATTGGGTTAAAGTGTTAAGTGTCAACGGCCCAGGAGTTGACAATACAGATGACGGATTTGGACCTGTAGCACTCAATGACATAATACCAGGACCAACAGCAGGAGTATCTCCAATTGGAGCAATTCTTGCAGAAATTAAACCAACATTACCTAACGATTTAACTGATGAAGTTAAGGCTCAAATAATTGATCAAATATTTGCTAACAGAACTTTTGGTATCCGTTTTGATCAAACTAGCGGTCAGTGGCGTGTTATTACAGAAAATAATTTAAACACAACATCTGAATTTTCTACAGGTAAAACAGGTGATGCTACAAATCAGCGGTTAGATTCTAGTTGGCTTGTATGGTTTAAAACTGACGGCGAGCGATATACTATTACATATCGAGCTATGAGATTTGTATTTGAAAGTGATCAAGAAATTCGGTTTTATTACGATAGCAGCGACAAGATATACAACACAAAAACTGGCAAAATTGTTAAAGATACTATAACAGTATTAAACGTTAATAATAAACCTGATGAAACAAACTCGTTCACTAAAGATTTTAACTGGGAAATAGTTGAAGCTTATCGTGATACTGAAGGTTATGTTGACAGTAAAAAAATAGAAGTTAGTTTTTATGACGACGACGAAGACGGAGTAGTTGATGATGTAGAATTATTTGAACAAATCGTATCACCACAAGTTAATCAAACACAAAAATATGTTATGTTTGAAAAATATCTAACACAAGACGGAGTTGAAGATTTTAATTTTTATTCCAATGATACTCAACAAATAATTGTACTAGCAAGGAAAGCTGACCTATTACCACTAAGCGCATACAACGACGGCCAAGTTTTTTATTACATTGATCTAGATATTTTTGAAGTATGGAATAAGGAACGAGGTGTGTTGGAGTTATCAATTAATTATAAAGCTCGCCTTGGCAGAGATAAACTTAAATTCCGTTATATTCATGCTGCGGATTCTAATTCAAGGATTGATCCTAGCGCAAGCAATATTGTTGATTTATATTTGCTAACAAAAGCATACGATACAAGTTTTAGACTTTGGTTAACTGAAGAAATAATAACTAAACCATTACCACCAAGTAGTGATCAGTTGTTTATAAATTATAGTTCCCAACTTAATCAAATTAAATCACTTAGTGACGAAATAATTTATCATCCAGTTAAGTATAAGATACTGTTTGGAAAAAATGCAAGTGATGATTTAAAAGCAACATTTAAAGTTGTAAAAAATCCTGACATGGTATTAAATGATAACGATATAAAAGCAAGAGTAATATCAGCTATGTCACAATTTTTTGCACTTGAAAATTGGGAGTTTGGCGAAACGTTTTATTTCTCTGAATTAAGCAGTTATGTTATGAATAGAATGGCACCAGATTTAGTAACATTTGTTATAGTGCCGTTCCAAGATTCTCAAGCATTTGGATCATTGTTTGAAATTAAGGCAGAAGCAGATGAAATTTTTATCAGCGGAGCAACAGTTGATGATATTGAAATAATAGATGCTATTACAGCGTCTAGATTAAAAGCAGGCGGAAGAGTGATTACCCAGTCAACTAGTACTAATGTAGGAATACAAAGTTCGTCTACCGGAGGATACAATTAATGGCATACGATGATAGACAAACAGAATTACCTTTACCAGGTGACGGATCTGAAAAAAGAAAAAGTGAAATTCATCTTCCAAAATATTTTCGAACAGAATCTAATACTAAATTCTTATCAAGCACCCTTGATCAGTTACTACAGCCCGGCGTGGCAGAAAAACTTAACGGATACTTTGGCAGAAAAACTGCTACAGCGTTTAATCCATCAGACACATATATAGCAGATGTTTCCAAAGACAGAGAGGATTATCAGTTTGAACCAGCTTCAGTAATTACAGACGCATTAGGTAATGTAGAATTTTTTAAAAATTATAATGACCTTATTAATCAAGTTAAAAACTTTGGCGGCGTTAATCGCAATCATAGTAATATAAACAAAGAAGAATTTTATACTTGGGATCCCCATATCAATTGGGATAAATTTACAAATTTTAGAGAATACTATTGGTTACCCACAGGTCCCCAAACACTTAATATTGTTGGTGATGTTAAAGAAATAACCAGTACATATTCTGTATCTTTGCAAGATAACGGTGACAATTATTCTTATATTTTTTCGCCTGACGGATTAACTCCTAATCCTAATTTTAAATTATTTAGAGGAGTTACATATAGGTTTGAAATCAATACACCGGGTTTACCTCTTACTTTTAGAACACAGCGTACCCTTGATGATGCATTTTTAATTAAACAAGGAATTAATGCCCAGGCAGTTGAAAACGGAGTTATTGAAATAACTTTAAATGAAGCTACTCCTAATGAAATTTTTTATGTAGCTGATAATAATATTAATCTTGGCGGAGTAATTCGCGTAGCAAATATTGAAGAATCTAGTTTTATTGATGTAGAAACAGAAATTTTAGGTAAAAAAACATACACTACAAAAGCCGGATGGAGTGTAACTAACGGTATGAAAATTAGATTTGTTGGAGAAGTAATCCCAGCAATATATTCAAACTCTGAGTGGTATGTAGAAGGTGTTGGAGATAAGATTAAACTAATATCCGACATTGATGTTGAAGTATCTTTTCCGGTAGGCATTGACCTAAACGTTCCTTTTGACACCGAAGACGGATTTGATAGATTACCATTTAGCTCTGCAATTGGTTTTCCACGAGATAAAGATTACATTGTAATTAATAGAGCATCTAGCGACGGCAATTTTTGGAGTAGATATAATCGATGGTTCCATAAAGATGTCATAGAATTAGTAGCAAGTATTAATAATCAACCAGCAAATCTTGATCAAGCTGCAAGAGCCAATCGACCAATTATTGAATTTGAAGCTAATTTAAAATTATTTAATTTTGGTACAACAACAAAACCTGTTATTGATTTAATAGATGATTTTAGCGTAGATGCATTTTCCAGTATTGAAGGAACACTAGGGTATAGTGTTGACGGAGTTCAGTTAAGAAACGGAATGCGAATATTGTTTTTAGCAGACACTGATCCGTTAGTAAGAGGAAGAATTTTTAAGGTTGAATTTATTAAATTTACAGGTAGTGGTGTAGCAGGACAGATCGCACTACGAGAAACAGAAGATTCTTTACCTCAGATAAACGAAAACGTACTAGTAACTAAAGGAAATACCTACACAGGATCTATGTGGTTCTTTAACGGTACAGAGTGGAAACGTGCCCAGGAAAAAACACAAGTTAATCAGCCGCCACTGTTTGATGCATACGATGCCGCCGGCGTCTCGTTTGCAGATACGTCAAAATACGAAGCATCAAACTTTAAAGGAACTGAAATTTTCAGTTATAAGACTGGAGTTGGCACAGCTGATTCTGTATTAGGGTTTCCGTTGGTATACCGTAGTATTGATAACGTAGGCGATATCTTATTTGATTTTGATTATAATTCTGATATAGTTGAATATCAGATTGATACAGTTCCTCAAACAGTTCCAATTGCTTCTGGTTATTTAAAAAAATATACAGATAAAAATAATTTTATTAATTTAGGTGCATGGACTAAAGCTGATAAACTTTCGTCTCAAGCTGTAATACTACAATATATTAATGATAACACTAAAATAAATTATCCTATTAATTGTTTTGATCAAAGTGGATTCCTTACTGATTTATTAGTAAGGGTGTTTGTAAATAACAAAGTAGTTAAAGAAGGGGTAGATTATGAATTAGTACTTACTGCTGACAAGTTTAAAGCAGTTAAGTTCATTAAAAATATTAAACTTAATGACGTAATTAAATTTAAGTGTTTTTCTAATACTGCAAAAAACGAAAACGGTTATTACGAAATTGCTGCTAATCTTGAAAAAAATCCTCTTAATGAAGATGTAACAGATTTCACACTAGGCGAAGTTAATGATCATGTAGCAAGTATTGTAGAAAATTTACAAGCATTTACAGGGGTATTTCCAGGAACAGGAAATTTACGTGATATAACAGATTTAAGTAAGTACGGCCGTAAGTTCATAAAACATTCCTCGCCATTAAATCTATCAATGTATCACTTGCTTGATAGAGAAGCTAATTTAGTTAAATCAATTCGATACGCACGAAGAGAATACGGTAAATTTAAACGTCAATTTTTAGAGATTGCAAGCTCGTTAGGGTATGAAGGTCCAGTTAAAGAACACGTTGATCGAATACTGCTTGAAATTAATAAAGATAAAATTAATAAAATGCCTTTCTATTCTAGTGATATGCTTCCTTACGGAGCAGCTATTAGAAACAGAATAACTGTAGAAGATCCTGACTCAAGATTTTATTCACTAACGCAGCCTTTTAAGTATAATGAAATTAATACAAGGGCTGTTGGAGTATACATTAATAATGAACAATTATTATATCAGAAAGATTATGAGTTTAATGATAACGGATTTTTAATAGTAACGGTACAAAAAGAATTTGGCGATGTTCTCGATATCTACGAGTACGAATCTACTAACGGAAGTTATATTCCGCCTACGCCAACTAAATTAGGATTATATCCTAAATTTGAACCTAAAATTTATATAGACAATAGTTACAATAATTCTGTTAAAGTTATTCAAGGCCACGACGGTAGTATAATTGCAGCGTATGATGATTTTAGAGATGCATTAATTTTAGAATTAGAAAGAAGAATATTTAATAATATTAAAATAGATTATAATGCTGACCTATTTGACTTGAATGACTACAAACCAGGCGCATTTAGAAACACTGGATTTACGCGAGAAGAAGTTGATCAACCTATTATTACTGACTTTGTCCAATGGCTTCAATTAGTAGATCAAGATTATACTGAGCACAAATATTTTGACAGAGAAGATTCTTTTACTTTTAATTATTCTAGTTTAAGAAGTCCAACAAATACTTCGTTGCCAGGTTGGTGGAGAGGAGTGTTTGACCATGTGTATGACACTGACAAACCAAATACCAATCCGTGGGAAATGTTAGGTTTTAAAATTAAACCAAATTGGTGGGAAGAACAATACGGCCCTGCTCCTTATACTAGTGAAAACTTATTACTATGGGAAGACCTAGAGCAAGGTATAATAAGAATTCCTGGTCAACCATTTAAAATTAATTCTAAATATGCACGCCCGGGTTTGAAAAATTTCTTACCAGTAGACGCAGACGGAAATTTATTAAGCCCATCTGATGCTAATATTTGTTTAAAGTATGATAGTTTAGATATTAAAAATAGTTTTAAATTTGGTGATTATTCTCCTGTTGAATTAGCTTGGAGAAAGAGTTCCGAATACCCGTTTGCAATGTTAGCAAGTTGGGCAATAAATCAACCAACTCGACTATTAGCTACAGGTTTTGATAGATCTAGACAGATTCGAAATAAACTTGGACATATAGTTTATAAAGACTCGGGCAGACATATACAACTTGCAGACATTTTATTTCCTAATACTGTTGACGATACAACACAAGTATTAACATTGGGAGTAGTTAATTATATTGCAGACTATATGGCATCAAGTGTAACTGCAAATTTTAAAAATTATAATACTAGACTAAAGTCTATAAAAAATAATCTAACTATTAGATTAGGTGGATTTACTGACAAATCTAAATTTAAATTAATTTTAGATTCAAGAACACCGTTAAACAAAGGTAACGTTTTTGTTCCAGAAGAAAACTATAGAGTTTTCTTAAACACTAGTTCTCCATTACGAACAATTAGCTATAGTGGTGTTATAGTTGAAAAACGACAATCTGGATTTATTATTAGAGGTTATGATTCTGAATCACCAACATTTACTTACTTTGAACCTTTTAAAACACAACGCGATACGTTAATAAATGTAGGAGGAATCTCTGAGATTTTCACACGTTGGGAATCTGGACAATTATATAGAGAAGGCTCAAATGTTGAATATAATAATGCTTATTATAAAGTAATTACAACTCATACTGCAACTGGAGTGTTTGACGTAACTAAATTTGCTAAATTGCCTGCACTGCCATTAAAAGGCGGCCGATCAGCAACATTTAGTAAGAAATTTAATACCTTTCAGCCTATAACTATTCCTTACGGCACATTGTTTAAAACAGTCCAAGAAATTGTTGATTTTCTATTAGGTTATGGTAATTGGTTAGAAGCTAATGGATTCCGATTTGAGTATTATGACGGCGAAGAAAAGATTATTTCTAACTGGGAAACTAGTGCTAGAGAATTTTTATTCTGGACTACTCAAAATTGGGGAGAAGGTACATTATTAGCTCTAAGCCCAGCAGCCGATGAAATTAATTTTACTACAGAGTATAGTATTGTTGATAATATCTATGACAATTTTTACGGTTACTCTATTCTTAAAGCAGACGGTAAAAAATTAGTAGAAGAATTTAGTAGAATTAATAGGACTGATCCTAACAACTTCCAATTACGTCCAAAGAATACCGCTGACGGAGTTTATGCCATACAAGTTCCAGTAGTTCAAAAGGAACACATAGTTTTAATTGACAATTTTACAGTGTTTGGCGATGTAATTTATGATCAACCTACTGGTTATCGACAAGAACGTATTAAAGTTCTAGGATACAGGACCTCTGACTGGGACGGTAGTTTAAATATTCCTGGATTCTTATATGATGCAGCCACTGTTACAGACTGGAAACAATGGACTGATTATGCTATTGGTGATTTAGTAAAATATAAAGAATTTTATTATACAGCTAAAAATAAAATAGCAGGTGCTGAAAATTTTGAAATAAACAGTTGGGCACGATTACCTAGCCGACCTGAATCAGGTTTGATTACAAATTTTGAATATAAAGTAAATCAGTTTGCAGATTTTTATAATTTAGATAGTGATAACTTTGATGTTACACAACAAAAACTTGCACAACATTTAATTGGTTATCAAAAGCGTGAATACTTAGAAAATATTATAAATGACGAAGTTTCTCAATATAAATTCTATCAAGGAATGATACAAGATAAAGGTACTAAAAATGCTCTTACAAAGTTATTTGATGTACTAAGTAGTAACGACAAAGAAAGTTTAGAATTTTTTGAAGAATGGGCCATTAAAGAAGGTCAATATGGTGCCAGCGAAGGGTTCGACGAAGTTGAATTTAAATTAGATGAATCAAAATTTAGAAATACTCCACAGCCATTTGAGCTAGTTAGTTCTGTACCTGGCGGCGAGACAGATTTAATATATCGCATACGTCCATTTGAAGTATTTAAAAAACCGCTTAATTATAATCATAAGCCTTTTCCTGTTAGAGAATCTAGCATAGGATACACCCGCGATGCAGGTTATGTAAATCAGGAAGATGTGCAGTTTATTGTACCTTCATATTATGATATTTTAAATATTAATATTGATGAGTTTTCTAACAAAAATTATGTATGGGTAGGCACAGAAAAACAATCATGGAATGTTTATCAACATGTCTTATCAGATTATCTTGTTACAAAACTTGTAGGTAATGCTAATGCAGTATCAATAGGAGATCCTACAAAAAATCAATTTAAATTATCTCTAAACAAAGCAGCTACAGATATTAAAGCAGGCGACATTATCGGATTGTACGATTTAATAATATCAACTAGGGGCGAAGAAGATTCAACTACTATACCTATAGTAACACAAGAAACTTCAACAGTTCAAGGATTTTTTAAGGTATTAGCAGTTAATGTTAATGAACTTATTATTGATACTGATCTTACGGTTAGTGACATTGACGATTGTCGTGGTTTACTAACTCGTTTAGTGTCATCAAGAGTAGAAAATATTAACGAAGCAAATATTCTTACACAAGGTACAATTGACAATAACGACTTGGTATGGATTGATAATGACGGTGTTGATTGGAGAGTAATAAAAAATAATCAAGCCTTTGACTTATTACAAAAAATTCCCGCAGAGGAAGTTGGAATATCAAATAAATTTGGATTTTCTATAGATGTAGATAGTCGTAATACGGTCATTGTTGTTGGATCACCGGGTGCTTCAACTAATGGAAAGGCTTTTGTCTATACTCGTGGTGCAAATTCTCAAAACTTTCAATTTACACAAATCATTGAACCTACAGACAATTTAGCTGACCTAGGGCAGCAGTATGCTGAAAGTGTAGCAGTATCCCCAGACGGCAAATTTATTGTTGTAGGTTCGCCTAATGCTTCAAATATAAAAACTTTATTTAGAGGTGACTACGACGAAGAAACAGACTATCAAAACGGCGAAAGTGTATTGTTTAGCGATCAACTGTGGGAAGCTGTTGTAGACATTCGCGGAGCAGACGATTCACTTGAGTTTTCTAGCTTTGGATCAATTATTGAAATTTTACAAAAGTATAATATCACTGCCGGCGAAATTACATTTAATAATTTAATAACAGGTAATTATCCGTTTAAAAATGTAGAAACAAATCATATATTAGTTAGAGCACCAGCAGATCAATATGCCGGTACAGGCCCGGGAGATAGAGTATTTTTAGATTGGTATTTAAGGACCACAGCAAATCAAGATCAGCTACCTTTAACTTTAACTGCTAGACAACCGTTTGGCGGAGCAGTAACTGGATTTACAGAGGCAAATCTTGAAGGTGGTTTAATAATTCAAAAGAAAATTGATGCAGTATTGTATGTTGAAACATTTGCTAATCTACCTGAAATTGGAGAACAAATAGACTCCGAAGGAGTATTTGGATATGTGGCTTATGTATATCAAGATGAAGGCGCAGCAACAGTTTATGTTGAGGGATCGTTTGGTCGTTGGCAACCTACAGGATCTTTATTTACTGAACAAGGCGAGTTCGTAGGAGAGTATGTAAGAGTTGCACCAATTGAAACATTAGATGTATCTGATGATCTAGGCGGATATTGGTGGTTTAATACTACGTCAACAATCAATGTAGGATTAGTTAACGAAGATGAAGGCCGAGCGTTAGCAGTATACAACGTTATACCTAACGGAAAAGCTGATCCAGGTGCTCGTGGCGGCAATATCTATGATTATAACAACACTATTGTTAATAGTGAAAATAATATTAATAGCTATATTAGAACACTAACGTATCAAGGAGCACCAGGTGCATACAATAATCTAAACATAATTCCAAGTGATTTGTTCGTAGTTAGAGCACCAAATAGTCTTACAACTAAATTATCAACCGGTGACAGAGTTACACTTGAAGTAGTTAATTTACCTAATTATTCAGATGGTGGGTTTGTAGATATTTCACCGCTTGGTATAACTACTTTTAATACAAATAAAACACATACTATTGTCGACGTATGGAGCGGCTATATTAATTTCAATCTAGATGAGACTGATACATTTGGTAATCCGTTTGAACCGCGTGTTGGACAGTTTGTTAGAGATAGAAATACTGGCGCAACTGGTCTAATAACGTTTTATCAACGTAACGGTTTAAGTGCTACGATCTTTGTTAAAAACGTTGTAGGAACTTGGTCAAGAGGTAGAAATTTTGGTAATGTTTCTAGCATTGAATTTATAGGAGAACCAACTGATCCAAGTCCAGTGTATTCAGTTACTAGAAGAATGGGCGAAATTCGCTCAGTATCTTTAGGTAATGCATCATTAGGAATTGGCGGTTTAGTAGTATTTAGATTAGCTGCACCTATTGTAACAGTGCCTGTTCAGGCAGTAATAACTGGTGCAGAATATATTATCTATAGAGACGATCCTATACTAGGTATTGCAACACAGCCTAATATACCGTCACAGGCAAATTTTGATTGGAGACCTATTTACAATGTATCTGTAAATGCCGATGGGTTTGTAGTTAATACTGATAATCTTGGCATGTTTACAGTTTATGCTAAAGAAGCTTCAACAACTTATAGTTTAGTAGGATCGTTTATTGTTCCAGAAATTCAAGATAATCTAAGATTAGGCTCAAAAGTTTTAATTAGAAAAAATAATAACTTATACAAATTATTTGTAGGTTGTCGTGGCTCAGGAACATCTAACAATCCTGGAAGAATTTATTTTGTAAATTACGGACTTACTGCCGACGGAACTTTCTATAACTGGGAACTTGCTAAAAATAAAAAATACAGGGGTGAGTTTGGTCCAGAAAAAGAATATTTTATAAATGATATTGTTTTCTTAGATGGAATATTTTATCAAGCACAAACTAATATTGCCCCAGGACTTCAGTTTAATATTTTAGATTGGGAAAGAGTTGCCTTTGACGGATTACAATATACTGGCATTGATTATGTAGGTTATATTCCTAACGATACAAATTTTGTTCCAGGTAATGATAGTTCGTTAAATCTTGATCAAGAAGGGTTACTTGAGTTTGGAACTATTTTTGATGCAGACGAAAAAGGTGAAGTTGTTGTTGTTACAGCAATTTACAACAATACTAAACCTAACAGGGTTGTTATATACAGAGCAATTAATGGTAATTATATAAAAGCACAAGAGTTATTAGCTACTAATACTACATCTAATTTTGGAGAAGCAGTTAGTATTAGTCGAGATGGTACATTGATTGCAGTAGGAGCATCACTAGACTCAGCAGATATAGATAGTCAAGGAGCAGTTTATGTATACCGACAAGTTGCCGGTGAATTTGTACTAGATCTTAATAATAACACTGGACAAAAATTAACTAGTGCAAATGCGAAAAGAAAAGAATTATTTGGAGCATCATTAGATTTTGACGGTGATACCCTTTATGTTTCTGCTCACAACTCATATTCAGATGAAATCACAACTTTTGATAATCATGCAAAACCAATATTCAATTATTTGTTAGGGTATGACAATGATCAAGATCCAATATATTCACAATTTGTGCTTGATCAAGAGTCGTTGTTAAATGAAAAACGTACAACGTTTGATAATAATTTTACAAACTTTAAAAATAAGATTTTAGGTAACGGTGTTGTTTACGTTTATGATAGAATAGAAAATAGTTTAGTCTATGGTCAAACTTTAGATTTTAATGATACTGAAGCAAGATCGTTTGGACAGACCATTGTTGCCAAGCAGAATCACTTATACACAGCATTAACTGATTTTACTAATACTGGGGGTAAAAAAGGTGCAGTGTTTGATTTTCGTAGACCTGAAAACAAACGTGTTTGGGAAACATATCGTGTTCCTAAGAAAATCCCCAACCTTGACAAGATCAAGCGAGTATTAATTTACGATAATTTAAAAAATGAAATCATAACTAACCTTGATTATATTGATCCTGTACAGGGAAAAATTGCTGGAATAGCAGATCAAGAAATTAGATACAAAACAGTATTTGATCCTGCTACATACAATATAGGATTAAATGGTGCAACAGTAAACAAAACAAGCACTTGGGGAGCAGAGCAAACAGGTCAACTTTGGTGGGACTTGTCAATTACTAAGTTTATAAATCCTTATCAATCTAATGTAATTTATTCTACAAGTAATTGGAATAGATTATTTGTAGGTTCGTCAATAAAGGTATATGAGTGGGTAGAAACAGAGCTAACTCCTGTAGAATGGGACGAAATAGCAGAGTCGCCTGATGGACTTTCGTTAGGAATAACAGGCAAATCCAAATACGGCAACAACGCTTATGTTTCTAAAAGAGTCTACGATCCTATAGCAGAACGTTTTACCCCTCTAAACTATTTCTGGGTCGAAGGCAAAACTACAGTCCCAGATATAGAATCAAGATCAATAAGTGCAAAAACAGTAGCTGATTTTATAGCCGACCCTGCAAGTATAGGACATAAATTTATATCGTTTATTAGCGAAGATACATTTGCATTATGGAATTGCGGATCGCTAATCAAAGATACTGATTGTATTTTAAATGTTCAGTACTGGACATCTAGTGATAAAAATTCTAATATACATAATCAGTATCGAATTCTCACAGAAGGTCTTGGATCTAGTAAGCCTAGTACTGATACGGAGCGTAAATGGTTTGATAGCTTAATAGGGTACGACGAACAATCGCGAGCTGTACCTAATCCTAATTTGTCTCCTAGAGAACGATATGGTATTTTAAATAAGCCACGACAAAGCTGGTTTGTTAATAGAACTGAAGCACTAAAACAGTTTATTGAAAGAACTAATTCTGTTCTTCGTAATAATCTTATTGTAGAATCTAGAGATATTAGCGAGTTATTCCAGAGTGATTTACCACCAACTAACACATCCAGACTTTATGATACAGTAGTAGACACTGAAATAGATCTACAATTTGTTGGAGTTGCCCGGGCTGAACGTGCAGTATTAACTCCAATTGTAGAAGATGGCAAGATTGTTCGAGTTGATATAAAAGAACGCGGTCGAGGTTATAAAGTTGTTCCTACTTTTGAAATTTTAGGTACCGGTAGCGGAGCAAATATAGAACTAACTATTAATAATCTAGGACAAGTGGTATCTGCTATTGTTTTAGATGCTGGTAATAATTACAAATCTGACACACAAATAATTGTAAGACGATTTAATGTGTTAGTCAGCAATGACTCAAGTATACGTGGAAAATGGGCAATTTATGAAAGAATTAATGAAACCCGTTCATGGAATAGGATTATAAGTCAATCTTACGACACTACTGCGTACTGGGAATATTTAGATTGGTACGCTGACGGTTATAACAGCTTTACTGAAATCGATTTTGTAATTGATCAAAGTTTTTCATTACAAACGCTAGACGATGACCTAGGTGATATTATAAAAATATTAACAGTAGGCACAGGCGGTTGGTTATTACTTGAAAAAATTGATGTTCAAGATACAGTTGACTATACAGTAAATTATAAAACAATAGGAAAACAAAATGGTACTATTCAATTTAAATCTGATCTTTACAATTTACAGAATAGTCAAGTAGGTTTTGATAGTCAAAGCTATGACACTAAGTTCTTTGATAGTCAGCCTATTGAAGAAGTTAGAATTATTCTTAACACAATTAGAAATAAGATTTTTACAGATAATCTAGAAGTTGAATATAATAAATTATTTTTTGCAAGTTTAAGATATGTATTTTCTGAACAAGGATATGTTGATTGGGCTTTCAAAACTAGTTTTGTTAAGGCTAGACATAATGTTGGCGACCTAAAAGAAAAACTAACATTCCAAAATGATAACCTTGCAAGTTATGAAGATTATCTGCAAGAAGTAAAACCGTACAAAACAAAATTACGAGAATATTTAAGCACGTATGATAAATTAGAAAATTCTTCTAGCGTAATAACTGATTTTGATCTTCCACCAGCGTACGATCCTATCAGAAAAGTAATATCTCCAGTATCAGTTAAAGTTATTAACGGCTTGTTAGTAGGCGATTCTGTTAGCTCTTATCCTAACAAATATTGGCTTGAAAATGTAGCATATCAAATAGTTGCTGTTAAAGTAAGTGACCCGGGAGAAGGGTATATAACTGCACCCGTTATCAGTATAGAAAGCGAGTCAGGAGAAGGAGCAATAGCAGTAGCATCTTTAGGACCAAATGGAACTATTGCAAGTGTTACTGTTACAAATCCAGGCAGTGGTTATTTAACAATTCCTCGAGTAACAATTAATGGTGCTACTCGCGATGGAGGCCGTTCGGCAGTTCTTGCAGCAGAAATAGGCAATAGCTTGGTTAGAAACATACATTCTGTTGTAAAATTTGATAGAGTTTCAGGATCATTTTTAATAACACAATTAAATCAAAGTGAAAGATTCGTAGGAACTGGTTCTAAAACACAGTTTAATTTAAAATATCCAATGGATATGAGAACTAATACTATTGAAATTACCATTAACGGAGTAGTAGTGTTAGGTAGTCAATACACATATGAAAATGTCCTTGATAGAGATAATGGATATGATAGATATAGTGGCCGAATTAGTTTTGTTTTACCGCCAGAAAATTTAAGAGAAATTATAGTTAACTACAAAAAGTCTATTAGATTATTATCAGCAGCTGATAGAATTAATTTGTTTTATGATCCTAAAACTGGTCAAATAGGAAAAGACATTTCTCAATTAATGGAAGGTATTGACTATGGCGGAGTAGAAGTTAGAAGCTACGGGTTTGTTGGCCCTGAAGGTTGGGATTCAGATCGTTGGTATGAAAATGCATGGGATCTATTTGATGAAAATTTTGACGAAGAAAGTTTCGAAACTGACGGCTCAACTTTAACATTCCAATTAAGCAAACCACTAGCTAAAGATGTAGAATACAACGTTTATATTAATGATGTAAGAGTTGACGATAATAACTATGATGGTACTACATCAACAGATAATTTAGTAAACAAGCAAGCATTTATGGCTCCTGTAGTCGGCGACGGCATAACAGATACATTTACGTTTGAGAATGAAATAGGTTATCGAACTTACTTAGAACAAAATTCTGCTTCAGGTCAAAATAATCCACCTATAGAAATAGTAACAATTCGTAGAAGCACTAGTGACGGTTCTAGGGAACTTAATGCAGAAAGTTTTGATACAGCATTAATAGGCGGCGACTTAGCATATACAACAGCTAAAGGTATTAAGGCTGAAGAAATTACAGTTGATGGTGACGGCTTTGTAACTCCTACAACATCAAAAGGTCCAGAAGAAATTATTCCTGGACAAATTATGGATACCTTAGATATTACAGTTTACGAACGTCCAGTTGGTGGTTCAAGCATTATGTATAGTTCTAATCATCGAGGCGATGGTGTGACAAAAGAATTTTTTATGCAAGGATTGCCTTTCTCGTTTAGTTCTATGTTAGTTAAAGTAGACTATGAAATTTTGACACAGCAATCTGATTTTAGAATCGATTGGGACAAAAAGAGTGTTGTATTTTATCAAGCACCTACTGCCGGTTCTGAGATACATTTATTAGCTATGGGACTATCTGGTGATAATATACTGGACTATGATGAGTTTACAGCCAACGGTTCTGTGGCTGAATTCTTAACAAATGTAAGATGGACAGATAACATTAACGGATATGTAACTGTAAACGGTGAAGTAAAACCTTTTGAATTATTTGAATCAGATGACAGTTACGCTGTAGCTAATAACGTTGTAATTAAATTTGTACAGCCACCGTTAGCTGGAACTAAAATACAGTTTGCACTGTTTGAAAGTTCAGCAATTACGTTTAGTCAAGTAACAGTAGACGATTTTATTGCCGACGGCAGTTCAACGTCATATCAAATTAGTCAAGCACCGTTTAATCAAGAACCAGTACAATTTTATACCCTTGTAACTGTAAACGACAAAGTTCTAAATGCTGGTTACGTTCAACGATTTGATGTCACTACCTCTAGACAGTATCAATTGAAAAAATGGCAAGTGCCTGTAGGTTCAATAACAGGTGATAAGATTGATGTTTACTTAAACAATAGAAAACTAAGTCTTTTACAAGAGTGGACTTATGAAGGTGCAGGATCTTTTAATCCTGCTATTAGTCCTGATGCACAAGAGGGTAGTACAGTTATTTTAAATAGCGGTGTTGGAGTTCCAGGCGACACATTGCGTGTGCATTTAATAGCTGACGGCGAGTATAGATTTGGGTATTTTGAAATAGGTGAAGATTCAAGTGACACGTTTGTAGGAACGCCTGATACAATTTATTTTGATGATACTTACCCTGCAGGCACTAAAATTCGTGTATATCAATTTAGTAATCACGACAGTCAAGGCATCGAAAGACAAAAATTTGATGTAATTGAACGTACACAAATGAGTGAAGCGTCAGACGGTTATCATGAATACAGAACACTTAAAAATGGACTAATTCAGTTACGTGAGCAAGCAGTAGATGTAGCATATATATGGGTATCTGTAAATGGTACCTTATTAACTCCTACAGCTGATTACATCTTATTAGAAAATAAACGTTACATTAAGATGATTACACCACTTAATGATAATGATGTAGTTGATATTATACATTTTAGTAATCCGCCTGTATCAAACAAATACGGTTGGAGAATATTTAAGGATATGCTAAACAGATATCACTATAAGAGATTAGGTAATGATGCTCGATATACATTAGCAGAACCTTTACAATATTATGATAAAATAATTACTCTTGACAATGCTGAAGGTCTACCAACTCCTGCGGTACGTAGTCGTATACCTGGTGTAATTTTTATTAACGGAGAACGTATTGAATATTTCCGCAGAGAGGGAAATGTATTAAAACAACTACGCAGAGGTACGTTAGGTACTGGAGTTAAAACAGTTCATAGTCTAGGAGACAGGGTTTATGATCAAAGCATAGATTCTAATATTCCTTATAAGGATGAAGTAGTAACATTTGAAGCGTTCTCAGGCAACTATAAGGATATGAGTGTTGACTACAACAATATAGGTGCAATAAGTGTAAACAGTATAACATATACAGCTAATAATAACACGGCATTTCCTTTAGGATACGAAGAACTTGATAATTTAGGTCTAGGTCTCCGTCAAAAGTGTGTTATAAAAGGTAGCGGATTTAGACCAGTTGTAAAAGTTATTATGCAAGGAACACTTGCAGATGAAAATACTCAAACAAATGTTGAACTAATAACAGAATATATTAACGATACAGAAATTCGTTTCCGATTGCCTGCAATGTCAGTAGGAGCATACGATCTAGTAATTGTAAATCCAACTGAAACAGATCCTTTCTTAATTCCTGCTACAAGTTTAGTGGTACCAAAAGCAATTAAATATGTACAATTATTATTGCCATTTGCTCCGTTACCTAACCCAAGAACAGAAACTGGTTGGTATAAAGAACTTAGAGAAATAAATGTTTCAAGTATTATACCTGGCAGATACTATACAGTTAGCAAAATAGGCAATACAAGATGGAGTAATGTAGGCGGCGCAAGCGTAGTAGGATACGACTTTAGAGCAACAGCGACCGGTACAGGAACAGGCACAGTTTACGACTATAGCAGTATACCATATGAATATTGGGAAGGCATGGACATTGATATATTCATTAGTGGTCGTAGACTACGTAAGAATCCATTAACAATATGGGATTCTACAGTAGGACAAGATAGTCCAACGGGCGATATTACATTAGAAGCAGAATACGCTGTTAATAGAGTATTAGGTACTTATGTGCGATTTACTACTCCGCCTGCACCAGGAACTAAAATCGTTGTACAGAAACGTACAGGATTATTATGGAATGAACCAGGGGTCTCATTGAGACAAAGTTCTACAGAAATAGCCACTTTCTTACGCGAGAAAACTATTGATTTACCGCGATAAATACATGTACAGGACATAAACATGACAGATAACTTTAAAGAAAATAACGGAATTTTACTCCAAGGTCACATAAAAATTCACGATCCGATTAGTGGAGAAGTACTCATCAATAAGCGTAATGCTATACATTACGAAAATATGAGTATTTCTTTAGCAGAAAGTTTAGCAAATGCTGGACAGGGTTGGATTTATGAAATGAGTTTTGGCAATGGAGGTACTAGTATAGACCCAACAGGGATTATTACGTATCTAACACCTAACTCAACCGGTGCTAATGCAAGTTTATATAACCAAACATTTACTAAAGTTGTTGATGACAGAAGTGTAAACAATATTGATCCTGTAAGAAATAAGATTGAAACTCGTCATGTAAGCGGAACAAATTATACAGATATTCTAGTTACTTGTTTATTAGATTATGGCGAGCCAAACGGACAAGAAGCGTTTGATACAGCAACAGATGTTAAGAGTTTATATGTTTTTGACGAACTTGGTCTTAAAGCATTTAATCCTACAGGTTCAGGACGACTATTAACACATGTAATTTTTCACCCTATACAAAAAAGTTTAAACAGACTAATTCAAATTGATTATACAGTCCGTGTTCAGAGCTTAACTGGTTTTAACGAGGTATAATCATGAGCTATACAATTTCATATACAGACGTTGCTAATAAAGGTACTATTGTAGTTGAAGACGGTACTGTTAATACAGAAACTAGTATAGGTATCCCTGGAAGAAATACAACTGCTTATGGTGCAGTTATTGCAGAAAGTTTTTTACATCTTTTAGAAAATTTTGCAAATTCAACAGAACCTAACAATCCTTCGGAAGGGCAGTTATGGTATGATAATACCTTAGGAACCGAAACATTAAAAGTATATGACGGAACTAATTGGGTACCTGCATCAGGTATTATTAAACAGATCAATACTCCAGCAATTGCACAGATTGGTGATTTATGGGTTGATACAGACAATCAACAATTATATCTATTTACAGGCGGTGGTTGGATTTTAGTAGGTCCTAGTTTTTCACAAGGTCTTTCAACAGGAGCAACTCCTGCACAGATTTTAGGTTCTGATAACGTATCCTATAATGTATTACAGATTGAAGTTGGATCTGAAATTATAGCAATCATTTCTAATAATATACCGTTTAGTCCAAAAGCAACTGTTGCAGGATTTGCAACTATTAATCCTGGTGTAAATTTAATTAATAAAGATACTGATAATGACGGTCAAAGCAATTTTAAATTTTACGGTACTGCGGAAAAAGCTGAAAATTTAATTGTAGCAAACGAAAGTATATCAGCAGCAAACTTTTTAAGAGGCGATAGCACCAGTACTACAAGTTTTCCTTTAAACGTACAAAATAATCAAGGTTTAAGTGTTGGTATTAATGCAGAATTAACTGTAGGTGTTGAAGGTAACGCCGGCATTATACAACAAAATATTGGTGGCGCAAACATTGACATTCGTGTAAGAAATAACGATGTTACTCGAACGTTGATGCGATTAGATAGTGCGTTACGTGTTGGTATTAATAACGAAGCGCCAGAAAAAGAATTAGATGTTACTGGTGATATTCAAAATAGTGGATCGTTATTAGTTAATGGCACTACAGAATCAACAGTGTTTAACAACGGTGCTGTAATAATTAAAGGTGGTACTGGTATTGCTAAAAATTTAAATGTTGGTGGCAACAGTAGAATATCTGGAACATTAACATCAGCGCAAATATCCCCAGACGATAATAACATAAGAGATATTGGATCACCGGCATTTAAATATAGAAATATTTATGCTTCAACATTTACAGGAAATTTAGTAGGTAACGTTAGTGGTACAATTACTGGACGTTCTACATCTTCAGACAGATTAACTTCTAGAACAACGTTTGCTATTAGAGGAGACGTTGAATCAGTTGTTGATGTAGTGTTTGACGGGCAGTTCCAAGACCCAACATTTAATAACGGTACAGGAGTACCGGCTGGCGAGTTGCCGTTACGTAAAGTTTTAAGAACAGAAATATCAAATACATTCATTGCCGATAAAACTGCAATAACAGAGTCAGACAGCAAAGATGAATTAATTATTAACTCTGTATCAGGGGATATTGGTTTAAAGAAAATAACTAGAGAAAATCTTTTAAAGTCGGTTCCTGTCAATCCACCAGGCGTACTAGTGCCGTACGCAGGAGATGCAGCACCGGTTGGTTGGTTATTGTGCGATGGCAAAGAGTATGAACAAGAATCATTTAAAGAATTATTTGCAGTAATTGGATTTAAATTTGGTAGTAGAAGTTCAGTTACTCCAGGCTTTTTTAAAATCCCAGATCTTAGAGGTAGATTACCTTTAGGCGCTGATAATATGGGCGGCGCAAGTGCTAATATTATTGTTGCTGAATCTGCAGATAACATTGGTACGTTTGATGGAACAGAAACTAAACCAATTACACTTGCAAACCTACCAGAACATAAGCATGATTTACGAGACAGCACACGTCAGCAATTTTATGCTATCGCAGACGTATTAGGCACACCTACTGACGATAATGTTCAGATATATGATGCTCCTACTGGCACAGGGTTAGGTCAGGCTCTTTCAAACAGCGGCGGCGTTATTTCTAGTGTAGGGTTAGGAGAACCGTTCAATGTTATGCCTCCAACTATAACACTAAATTATATCATTTATACAGGAAGAGCATAATGAGTTACAGACTTAATAAAACCAACGGCGAACTACTAATAGAGTTAGTAGACGGACAAATTGATGCTACTTCAACGGATATAGTTTTAGTAGGAAGAAATTATAAAGGCTTTGGTGAATTTTTAAACGAAAACTATATTAAGCTTCTTGAAAATTTTGCAAAGACAAGTGCTCCAGGCAAGCCTTTAACTGGACAACTGTGGTATGATACCGCAGAAGAACGACTAAAGATTTACAACGGAGAAACATTTAAGGCTGCAGGCGGACCAGTAGTAAGTAATGTAAGACCTAATCTAGTAGTTGGTGACTTATGGATTGATAGTGAAAATAACAAGTTGTATTTTTTCGATGGTTCGGATCTAGTATTAGTAGGCCCTAATTATGACGCAGCACAGGGAAGAACAGGATTTGAAGCAGTTACTATTTTAGATAGAAATAGTCAAGACCAAACAGTATTATTCATGTATGTTGCTGGCCAATTAACTGGAATCATATCTAGAACTACATTTGTTCCTCTAATCAATATTGTTGGATATCCATTAAACCCGGATGACCTAAGTACACCTCGACGACAAATTGTTAAACAGGGTCTTAATCCTGTAAATTTAGATTTTTGGTTTAGAGGAACATCACAGAGTACACGATCTCTAATCAGTGATGCTGGCGAAGAATTTACTGAAGCCAACTTCATGAAAACAGACAGAAATACTACAACTACTGGTAATATTAAAATTAGAAATAGTGGTGGTTTAAGTATTGGTGTTAGTGATACAGAATTTCTTGTTTTAAAAATTGCAAGCGAAATAAGCACTATTGAAACTCAACGATCTAATAAAGATTTTACAATTAGAACACGTCGAGGAAACTCTTTTGATAATGCGTTATATATTGATGCTACAAATAAACGTGCCGGCATTTGGACAGTAACTCCGTCAACTGATCTTGACATAAACGGAAGCACTAGAATTACTGGAGATCTTGAAGTTGAAGGTAATTTTACAGTTAAAGGTGAAACTTTATTTTTAGATGTATCTAATTTAAGAATTGAAGATAAAACAATTGAACTAGCTTCTACATCTGACAGCACATTACTTACTCCTGAAGCAGCCGACGGCGCTGGAATTATTGTAAGAATGCAAGGTGATAGTAAAACATTAACTTGGGAATATGAGACTGGCGCTTGGACATTTAGTGAAGATCTTAATTTAGTAGCCGGAAAATCTTATAAAATAGGTAATGTTACTAAATTATCAACAAACAGATTAGATGATAGCATTTTATATGCTGAAGGATTAATTAGTATTGGTACTTTAGTAGAATTAAATGTTGACAATTTTAATTTTAACGGTTCTAATATGGTAGTATCGGGCCCACTAGGAATTTCGTCAACGGGCACAATAGTCATAAACAATCAAAATATTACAGGAGTGTTAGATCCAACTACTAACTTTGACGTAGCAAATAAACGCTATGTAGATCAAACAGTTGCATCAGAACCTCTTGTAATGAGTTTAGACTTAACAGGGTTATCAAATCCTAATGCATCTTTTGCATCAGATGGTCCTTATAATGATGTTATTGGGATTCTCAATTTTATGTATCCTGCAATAGAAAAACAACCAGGAACAATTGCTAGAGTTTATTGTATTTCTTATACAGGAACAACAGTTTCAGGGATCGATGTTACAGCAGCATCTAATAAATCTTATGTTTCAGTCTATATAGATCCTGATGACAGTACTACTCCACAGCTAGAAAGCGTATTGCAGGATATTAACTTTGCTACAGTTTCGGGTATTGCAAATCTAAGTCCAAGCAGAGCAACTATGGAATTTACAGTAAACAGCGGAGTTTGGCAATGGGTTCGTACAAACCCACTATAATGGATAAATACTACATCGCTTTAGGGGTTAAACATAATGGCATATACAATTGATAGATATAATAAAGGTCAACTAACCGTAATTGAAGACGGTACTATTGATCAAAGCACCGACTTAAAATTAGTAGGTAAGAATTATGCAGGTTACGGTGAAATACAAAACGAAAACTTTGTATTTTTACTTGAAAACTTTTCAGGAACAAATGCGCCTCCTAGAGCAGTAAGCGGACAGCTTTGGTTTGACAGTGCAAATAGCAAACTTAAATTTTATGACGGATTCCAGTGGAGAACCACAGGCGGTGCTGAAGTAAGTAGTAATGTTCCAACCGGTCTAAAGCGAGGCGATTTTTGGTGGGATACAGCTAATGAACAGTTGTATACATACAACGGTATTGATTTTGTACTTATTGGACCACAAAGTGCAGGATCAGGACAAACACAGATTGTAAGTCGTACAGTTAGAGATACCGGTGGTGGATCAAGAGGCATTATTACAGCAGTTGTTAATGATGAAGTTATTTTTGTCATAAGCAATCAAGATTTTACTATTGACACTAGTGATGTTGCTAGTAACATTTCTGGATTTGACAGAATCAAACAAGGTATTACATTAAAGAATACGTTAAATAGCTCAGGCGGAGTTACATCAGGCGATTGGAGATTCTGGGGAACTGCATCTAACACTGAAAAATTAGGTGGTCAACCTGCGGCTAATTATGTTCGATCTGACAATCCAACATTTAACTCTTTAGCATCTTTTAGAGATGCAGGTATATTAGTAGGTGATTCTGGAGATTTTAGAATCAGTGTTGAATCAACAACTACTAATGCTATAATTGCAAACGAAGTTGGTAATCAAATTGTTTTTAAAGCAAAGGATCTTTTAGGCAACATCAAAAATCCAATGCGTATATTTGCTGATAATATTATACCAGGATTTGTTGCAGGTACTGAATTTACTCCAAATCCAACTAGATTAGGTTCAACAATTGGTACAGCTGATTATCCTTGGCTAAACATATATGCAGACACATTTACAGGTTTAGCTCAACGTGCTAGTGCTCTTGTAGTAGCAGGCGAAAATAGACTTGGTTCATTAACAGCAACACCTAACACTGTTGCTATTAGAAATAATGATGGAGATATTTTTGCAAATGTATTTCAAGGAGTTGCAGCTGAAGCACGATATGCTGACTTAGCAGAAAAATATACAACTGATCAAGAACATATTCCAGGAACTATTATGATGGTATGTGAACATCCAGATCATGAGTTAGAAGCATGTCAAAGCACTGGCTTTCCTGTAGGTGTTGTGTCAACAGCGCCAGCATTTACAATGAATGCCGAAGCTGATGGTCAAGCCATTGCTCTAAAAGGCAGAGTTCCAGTAAGAATTATAGGCGCTGTTAAAAAGGGTGATATAATATATGCAGGAGACCACGGCGTAGGATCATTATCAGGCCCTTATAAAATTGGTGTAGCATTAGAAAGTAATTCTTTAGAAAATGAAAAATTAATCGAGTGTGTACTAGTATTATAAATATAGTAGTATTTAATAGGAAATAACATGTCAGTAACAGTCGGCTCAAAGATTACAGCAGCAAATTATAATACCTTACAAAGTAGGGTTGCCAACATATTGGGGCAAGGCTTTGATCAATCTGGATACGGACAGTCATTAGTTAGTAGTTTAGTTGATGCTGAGACGTTAATAACAGCTGAACATATGGAATTATTAAGAACTGATCTTAATAGAATTTGTGTACATCAAACTGGTAGTCTCTCAAATCTTTCAGAATTAGATTCTGGCGACAAAATTAGTGCTAACGCAGTAAATGGTGATCCAACTAAAGGTTTTAACGCTTATGTTTCACTAATGAATGTTCTTGAACCAAATGCTCAAATAGTAGATCCTACACAAGTTACAATAGAAACAGCTATTACAAGTGTTAGATATAGTCCATGGAACGGTCAGCCAGTACATTCTTTTACAGTAACTTGGAATAGCCAAGATCAGCGTAGAGCATTTTTTAACGCTGGCGGCGAAATACACGTATCTGCTGAAATTGCTGGAGATACAACATCAAAAGGCTTAGATTGGAATGCCATGCTTCAAAACATGGGTACTATTAAATTTGGCAAAAATGCTACAACTAAAACAGGTAGTGGCGGAACAGCTTATTCAATTGGAAATTACCAAATAACATCTTCTTATCAAAGAATTTTTGAAAGAAATGGACAACTTAGCACTTATGCCGAAAACAGATACTACGTGTCAGCAAAAGAAATAAGTACTAGAGCGATCCAGTTTAGAATAGAATTTTTAGATGCTGATAGCGGAGATCCAGGAAACGACGAATCAGTCTTTGGAACACTTACTAGTTTAGTTAAACAACTCCGTCCAACCGGAAGTTACGTATCAATTACATCTCCATCATATTCTAATCAAGTTGATCTCGCCAGCGGCGCTTAACAAGGTTAAACTATGACAGTAAGTATTGGTAATGTAGCACAAAACACAGACTATAATAATTTAGTTTCTGAGATAAGAAATATCTTAGGCAACGGTGTTGGTGCAGCAGGGTACGGTCAATTAATTTCTAACTTAACAACAGTAACTGGAAGTTCTACAAAAGATATAGCCATTACAGAATGGAACAATCTTAGAACACAAATTAATAGAATTTCTAGACATCAGCAAAATACTGATCAAAGTATTGGTGCTCTTACTACCGGTAGAATTATTGGTGCAGATGAATCAGGTACTAGTGTAACACGGGTAGATACTGGTGGAACCATAACATTTACTCATAATAGTTCTGACACTACTATGGGAGTTAACGATTTTATTACAGCCGTTGCAAACGTAAAAACTATATCTGATGCAGTCACTCCTACAGTTCATCCTATACAAAATACATTAACAAATACTAGGGTATTTGCATCGAGTACACGTACTGCATCATGGGGCGGCGCTGGACAGCTACAAACAGTAAATTGTATATTTGAAATAGTTTTTGAAGGCGGGTATCAAGTTTCTGATTCTACTACCGGTGCTACAGTCACAGCAACTGGAGCAGATCATAGAAGACACTTTTTTAATACAGGCGGCGAAATAAGAATTTCAGGCGCAAATACTAGTACTAGTCAAGTTAAAGGGTCAGACTGGGCAGTGATGCTTCAAAATATGGGAGCAGTAGTACTTGGTAAAAATAAGACTACTGTGACTGGCACAGGAAGAGCAAGAGACGGCGTTACTGATGTTAACCTAGATGGTATTGTTGATAGTAGCATAGGAAATTTTCAATTAACAACAAGTTATCAATTAATTTTTCAACGTAATGGCGGCGGGGAAAGTGCAAACTATGCTGAAAATACCATTACAATGTATGCACGACGAAACCTTACTGGCGACATTATTACTATATCAATTGAATTAACTGATAACGATTTAGGCGACCAAACAGGTACAGGGCCAGGAGTTGACGAGCCAGTTGACGGTACATTACAGATTGGGTTAGATCTAAGACGAGCCACTGGCAGTTTTGTTTCAGTCCCTACTCCTGTAGCAATAGTAGCAGACGAATTATTCACATAATCATTGACATCCTGCACATTTTGTTATATAATAGTGTGTAGGAGGTCTCAATGGACGATCGTTTAGAAAAAGCACTTGAATTTTCAAATTTTATGACTACGCTGAATAATCAGCGCAGAGTCATTCGTGAACAATTTTTAGAAAATTGTATACATTATCTTAATGGCGGTAAATTTTCAGTTACTAGAGAACTGATCAATTTTTGCAGTTTAATGCAAAGTCGAGGTCACGCTAATATTGTTCTTATAGATGACAACGATGCTCCGGTTGAAGTATCTGATCTAGAAAAATTTTTAGATGACATAACTGACATTTATTTTACTAACTCAAATGAATACCTTAATAAGTACAACGAAATCAAAAAAAATAGAACAGTAAAGGGACTTGTTAATTTATGACGAGGGGAGTATTACTGTTTGCTCTTAATAATTCTACAATTGATTATATTAAACAAGCAATCTATTGTGCAAAAAAAATTAAGAAACATTTAGGCATTCCTGTAGCTCTTGCAACAGATAATCCTGACTATCTAAAAAGTCAATTTCCGTATTATGAAAAATACATACAACATATAATCCCGTTAGATTTTTATACAACCACTCAAACTCGAAGGTTTCGTGACGGTACAATGAGCAAGCGTGATCTAGAATGGAAGAATCATAATAGATCAAGTGCATACAATATAACGCCGTTTGACGAAACTATTGTTATGGATACTGATTTTATCATAGGTAACAATTTGCTTTTAAATTGTTTTGGTACCGACGAAGAGTTTTTCATATATAGAAATGTTGAAGATTTAAATCAAGATAGGCCTGACGGTCACGAATTTAATAAAATTAGTGACAGAAGTATTGATATGTATTGGGCTACTGTTTTTTATTTTAAAAAAACAGAGTTTATGCAAAGTTTTTTTGAATTACTAGATCACATTAAAGAAAATTGGCATTTCTATAGATTAATATATCAAATTCCGTTTAAATTGTTTCGTAATGATTATACGTTTAGTATAGCAATTCATATGCTAAATGGGTTTCAGCGTACTAGCTGGCCTAAAGCATTACCTGGAAAATTATGGTTTACTACTGACGCTGACGTATTAATAAAAATGGAAGATGAGAGTTATACATTTTTATTAGATAAAAAAGAGTGGGTAGGGCATTATACCGCCGGATACATTAAAGATACTAATATTCATATCATGAATAAGTTTAGCCTTAATCGTGCAATAGATGAGGCCTTGACAAATGAATAAAGGATTTTGTTTACTTGCACAAAATAATGAAACTACTGATTATGTAAAACAGGCATATGCTTTAGCATTGAGTCTTCACAAGTATAACAAAGATCAAAAAATTTCGTTAATTACAAACGACACAGTTCCAACAGAATACAAAAATGTCTTTGATCAAATACTTCCAATTCCGTGGGACGATAGTGCAAAAGATGCACAATGGAAAATACAGAATCGTTGGAAGGTATATCATGCTAGTCCCTACGACGAAACAATTGTCTTAGAAGCAGACATGTTAATACTAACTGACATTACACATTGGTGGCAAGAACTAGGCAAGCGAGATTTATTTTTTGTAAGTAATGTCCGCACATATCGAGACGAATTAGTAACTTCTGCTTATTATAGAAAAACTTTTATTGCTAATAAACTTCCTAATCTTTATAGTGCCTGTCATTATTTTAAAAAGGGAGATGTTGCTAAGGAGTTTTATAATCTAGTTGAAATGATTACAAATAATTGGCAATTATTCTATGGTAAATTTGCGTCAGAAGAATATCAAAAATGGTGTTCAATGGATGTTAGCTGTGCTCTTGCAAGTAAAATATTAGGTAACGAAACAGAAATAACTGATCCTAATAGTTTTATTACCTTTACGCATATGAAACCTCATGTGCAAGGATGGAGACAAACTCCAGAGCAATGGACTAAAGTTATTGGAAAATATTATAGACCTGATGGTACATTAATTCTGGGTAATTATGTTCAAAAAGGTTTATTACATTATGTGGAAGACGAGTTTCTAACAGATAATATTATTGAGAAATTAATATAAAAGGAAAATAATAATGAAAATTTTAATGACTGGAACAAGCGGCTTTATAGGTCAACATTTAGAACCGTTGTTAAAAGAACAACACGAGATTTATTCTTTAAAAAGCGACTTACTAGATTTTGATGCAGTTACAAAAGAAGTTTTAGACTTTCAGCCTGACATTATTGTACACCTTGCCGCACGTACAGAAGTAGAAAAAAGTTTTTACGAACAAATAACATTTAGTCAAATTAATTATGTAGGTAGTGTCAATTTAATTGAAACTGCAACAAAAATTCCTAATCTTAAAAACTTCGTGTTTGCAAGTACTATGGAAGTGTATGGTTGGCAACCTATTAGTGATATTGTCCAATCTGGTAGAGTTCCGGAAATATTTGAAGCTTTTGACGAAAACACACCGCCCAATCCTAATGCGCCTTATGCTGTGGCTAAGTATGGAGTTGAAAAATATTTAGAATATGCACATCGTTGTTTAGAACTACCATTTACTGCTATTAGACAAACAAACTGTTATGGCCGCAAGGATAATGAATTTTTTGTTACTGAACAAATTATTAGTCAGATGCTGGCTAATCCGTATGAAGCAGAGTTTGGATATGCAGAGCCATATCGTAACTTTATCTTTATCGATGACATGCTAAGTGCTTGGACTACTATTATCAATAATCCTGCACTAGTAAACACAGGAAAAATCTTAACTATTGGTCCAGATAATCCAATTAAGATTAGAGAATATGCAACTATAATTGCAAAGAAACTTAATTGGGATGGTAAAATACATTGGCATCGCAAACTACACCGTCCAGGAGAAATTTATTGGTTGAATAGTAATCATAATTTACTTACCAAGCTAACCGGGTGGACACCTAAAGTAAGTTTAAGTGACGGTCTTGACAAAACTATTGAAATTTGGAAAGAAAAATTAAAATGAAATGGTATTTTAATTTTAAAGATCCTGGAGGCGAGATATGGAAAATAACCAATGAGCTTGACGAGTCAACTCCGTATATAGAAGTAGAAGCCGAACTTTATAAAGAGTTTTCAACTGAACAAAAGCGAATGCAAGACTACATTATTGTTCCTACTGGCAAGACAGATTTAAAATATGAATTGCAATTGAAACATCAAGATCTATTAACATTTGACGTAGATACAAGCGTTCATCAAATTCAAAAAGTTGATAATGTTAATACTAATAATGCAGTTGTAATCGAACAAGATGTTAAACAGGGAGTTTGGACAATCAGTATGACCGAACAACTACGAGCGTTATTAACTCAGACTGCATATTATAAAGATAAAACTCAGCTGATATATGTTACTGATCAAGACGACCCAAATATTTTACTAGACACAATAGAAGTAAAGTTGTATAATATACTATTCGATAAATCGTTTGTGCTGCCTAATCAATTAGTAAAAGTTGCTCAACGATTAAATGTAAGTTTGTATTGTGGTAAGATATTTGAAAATTATTATCATTTGGTAAAAAATTATGAAAATTAAAGTAGCGGAACAGGACATTATTTTCCTTAGTTATGACGAACCTAATGCTGAAAAAAATTATGCTGACCTATGTGCAAAAGTTCCTTGGGCAAAAAGAGTTCATGGAGTTAAGGGCAGCGACGCCGCACACAAAGCATGTGCCGCACTAAGCGAAACAGAATACTTTGTTACTGTAGATGCTGATAATATAATTGATCCAAAATTTCTTGACATTGAAGTAGACTTAGCAGAATTAGGTCTCACTACTGAGCATGTGTTTAGTTGGTGCGGAAAAGTTCACGTCAACGGCCTTATGTATGGCAATGGTGGTTTAAAAATGTGGACACGTAAATTTGTTAATAATATGCGTACACACGAAAATTCAGCAGTTGACGACGAAAAGGGAAAAGTAGAATTTTGTTTTGACGAAAAGTATTATCAGTTCAACGACAGTTATTCAGAAAGTTTTACTAATGCAACACCTTTTCAAGCCTGGCGAGCAGGATTCCGCGAAGGTGTTAAAATGAGCCTCAACCAAGGCACTAAAACTACTGATATAAAAAAGGTGTGGTGGCAAAATTATCAACGATTACTTATATGGTGCAATATTGGTGTAGACGTTGATAACGGCATTTGGAGTACAATAGGTGCTCGAGAAGGTTGTTACATGACTAATTGTACTGACTGGGATTATGCACAGGTGCGCGACTTTGAATATTTAACTGAGTATTGGAAAGAAAAGGGATACGGTCCTACAACAGATACTTCTGATTATTTTAATTGGTTAGGTACTGAACTTAAACACAAGTGCGGTTTAGAAGTTTCCAATATTGATAGTGACGGTTCAAAATTTTTCAAGACGGTGTATCAAAACACGCCAAGAATAATTAAAAGGGCAAAATGAGCAACGAGCAAAAAATACAAATACTCAAAGATAAACGAGATAAAATTAACTCAGTAAGTTGTAGTTTTTGCACAGCTAAATGGTTACAAACAACTTTATATCTGCAAAACGGTTACAATCACAGTTGCCATCATCCTGCTCCTCATAAGATTCCTCTCGAAGAAGTACTAGCAGATCCTGCGGCATTGCATAACAGTAAATTTAAAAAAAGCCAACGTGAACTGATGCTCAAAGGCGAGCGACCTAGTGAGTGTGATTATTGTTGGAACATAGAAGATTTAAATAAAGATTATTTTAGCGATAGGCATTATAAAACATCGGATTACTGGGCATGGGATAAATTTGATCAAATTGCTAACAGCGACCCTAATGATAATGTTTATCCTAGTTATTTAGAAATTAGTTTTTCCAATGCATGTAATTTTGCGTGTATTTACTGTAGTCCTGAAATTTCATCTAAATGGATGGAAGATATACAACAGAACGGGTCTTACCCAGTTAAGAATGGAGCTCATCATTTAGGCTGGTTAAAACAAGTGGGACGTTATCCGTATGCACATCACGATGAGAATCCGTATGTAGACGCTTTCTGGAAATGGTTTCCAGAAACGTTACCGCATTTAAAAGTGTTGCGTATTACAGGCGGTGAACCAACTATGAGTAAAGACTTATGGAAATTATTAGATTACTTAATTGAAAACCCGCAGCCTGAATTAGAATTAGCTATTAACACTAACATGTGTGTGCCTGATGTATTAATTGAAAAATTAATTAATAAAATTAATAGCTTACGAGGTGTGATAAAGCGTTTAGATATTTACACTAGTCTTGAAAGCACTGGATCTCAGGCAGAATATGCAAGAGACGGATTAGACATCAGTGTATGGCAGCAGAATGTTTGTAAAGTATTAGATAATACGCAATCAACAGTGGCTATAATGACCACTGTTAACATATTAAGTTTACCTACCTTTGTAGATTTTATAGAACTAGTAATGCAGTTACGTAAAGATTACAATACAAACTTTGAACATAATCGAATTCCGCTCAGTATAAATTATCTAAGATGGCCACCACATTTGCAATGCACTCTTTTAGATAAAGAAGAAAGACAGCAGTATGCAGATGATATCTATGTAGCTTGTGAAAAATGGCTGAAATATTATAGCTTAGAAAAGTATGCTCGAATCTATTTAGAAGAATGGGATCAAATACAAAGATTTTGTGATTACTTACGCACAGCAGAACCAGCAGTAGAACACAGACAGGACTTTGTAAGATACATACAAGAGTATAATTTTAGAAGAAACAAATCGTTTACTAAGATATTTCCTGAATTCAAAAACTTATTAAAGGAATGGGATGCCCAAGAAGCCTGAAGAAGATTTAAAGCAATATAGAGAACGTGTTCTAGACACTAAGAGCACCAGCTTCTGCGGAGCAAAATGGTATAATGCTACTACATGGCTAGGTAGTGGTACCACAGCAAGTTGCCATCATCCTCCAGCACATAAAATTCCAATAGAGGAAATTAAACGTAATTACACTGCTATTCATAATACTGAACATAAAAAAGAAATGCGTCGAATGATGCAGTCTGGCGAACGCCCTCGCGAGTGTGAGTACTGTTGGAAAATGGAAGACATGGGCAAAGATGCTGTTAGTGATCGAACATTTAAAAGTATCATTTATACTGATGAAGAACTACAACAGGCGTTTGATGCAGACATAAACGAAAATACTAATTTAAAAACTTTTGAAATTGCATTTGATAGGGTATGTAATCTTGCCTGTTCATATTGTAATGCTAGTTTCTCAACTACATGGGCAAAGGATATTAAAAACAACGGTCCTTATATTAATCTTGTAAGTGACGGCGCAGGCGCATTTCATCACGATGGATCTTGGGCACAGCCTTACAAAGACGATGAAGATAATCCCTATGTACAAGCATTTTGGAAATGGTGGGATAACGGACTATCAGAAAGTCTACAAGAGTTACGAATCACAGGCGGCGAACCTCTAATGAGTGGTAACACATGGAAATTATTTGATTGGTTTGAAGCGCAAAACAGTGATATGAGATTTGCTATTAACAGTAACTTAATTGCAAAGTCTGATATTATAGATAAGTTAATTGCTAAATCAAAAAATATTAAACACTTTGATTTGTACACAAGTTGCGAAGCAGTAGGCGATCAAGCAGAATACATACGTGATGGTCTAGATTATCAACTATGGAAAACAAATCTAAAAAGAATTCTTACAGAAGCAAACTATAAAGGTGTACACATAATGATGACTATTAATAGTTTATCTTTGTTTAGTATTACTGAATTTCTTGACGAAATGTACCAGCTAAAAGAAATGACACAAAGTAGAACTCCTACTGTTAGTTTAAATCTGTTAAGATTTCCTAGTTTTCAAAGTCCGTTGGCACTACCTAATCATATTAAAGATCATTGCCATAAAAAGCTGTCAACATGGTATGCGCAAAATAAAGACCTACCAGGTTGGCACGAATTTGAACGTGCAAGTATTGAAAGATTAATTGATTATCTTGTTACAGTAGATGCACCTCATCGCAGAACAAGTAATCCTATTACACTGTGGAGAGACTTTAAAACTTTTTATCAGCAGTACGATCAGCGCAGATCAAAATCCATATATGTATTTCCTAAAATTTTAACAGATTGGATTGATACTATACCTGATACAGACATAGCAATAAAAGAGTTAGCAGACAAAGAAGGCTGGGTGTTAACACCTGACTCAAGGAACATTGATGATCCTATTGCGACCTACAATTAATTTATATTACGATAATATTGTTAACGGAATACCTGTTCCTAACGGCATAACACGATATAAAATTAATAAACAGTACGATATTCCAGTGATGTCTAGTTTAGAATACAGTGATCAAGTCCTTAAAACTACGTATTTTTATAATGTAATGAAGGCAAACGAAGTCACAGTTAATTTGTTTACTAAAAGAGATATGGCGTCAAATTTATTTTATCCATTGGAGCTTTCAAAAACAGCAATACGGAATCGTCTTATTGATATTATTCCGGAAAAGACATTAACTCGTATTAAAAAACGAAAAATGAAATTATTATTACTTTATCAACAATGGATAGGTGATTATAACTTTATGCAAAATCTTAAAGAAAGAATTGATGTATTAATTCGAAACGGAGTTCCTACTGATCAAATTTATTTAATAACCGGTGATATTAATTGTTCCTATCAGGAATTATTTGACAAGGTTAAAGTATTTGGTATTGATTGGTGGCAAATTGCTTATCAACTAACTTGTAAATCTAAGTATCAAAATATTGATTATCATTGGGTCACATTTTTACTAGATGATGAAGTGCGTGAAAGTTTTGATATCAATAATTGGAATAATCCCAGTTTACTATTTACAGCATTAACTGGTGAATCGTCAATGCATTCACTGGCTACTATTACTGAACTAGAATCTAGAGAATTATTAGATAAAGGTTGCTATGAATTTAATGTTAAGAAAAACAAAAATCTAAATTTAGATAGTAAAATATTTACTAATGAGTCATTGTTAAATAACAAACAGTCAAAAAAAGATATAATTAATAATTTATTATCATCTGAGACAACTATCGCAAATATATCGGAGTCATTAGAAGACAGTCTATTTGCAATTGTAGCAGAGCCGTTCACACCTATGATGGATAAAACGTATCTGTCAGAAACAAATGCACTATGGGTATCGCCAAATATATGGAACGCTATTGCTCAAGGTTATCCTTTTATGGTAGTAGGAAGTTTATCTACTATGCGTTATCTTAATAACGAAGGATATTTTAGTTATGTAGATCTGTTTAATGAAACATATGATAGTGTTAGTGATTTAAAAATTAAATTAAATTTAATAATGACTGAAGTTGACAGATTATCTAAATTGTCTAAAGAAGAAATTAATGATCGTATAATTTTAACAAAACCATTTATCGAGGCCAATAAGAAAAAGTTTTATGATAAAAAACACACTTGGAAATTTTACGACCTTTTCAAAGAAATGCAATATGAATAAAGATTTTAATAATTTTTGTGTAGCACCCTGGATGCACTTGCACGTCATCAACGACGGTAGAGCTTTTGCATGTTGTCAAACCCCATTAAAAAACGAAAATAGTTTTGGAAATGTAAAAACTCAAAAACTTATAGAAATTGTTAATAGTGATCAAGCTAAAGTAATGAGGAAAAATATGCTTGAAGGCAAGCCTCTGCCTACTGCTTGTGAAAGATGTACTTCTAAAGAAGCTGTTGGACTTAATAGTATGCGAACAGGCTTTAATGATAGATGGTATGCAGAAATGCAACCGTTAATTGAACAAACAGATATAGACGGTGCCATTCCTTCATTGCAATTAAAATACTGGGATTTTAGATTTAGTAACTATTGTAATCTAGCTTGCACAACATGTTCACCACTGTTTAGTACACAGTGGGCATCTGATTGGATTAAACTACATCCTGGATACGACAAATATTCTGAAACAAGATTAATTGATTTAGAAAAAGCAGATTTATTTTGGGACGACATTGCACAAAATTTAGATACAATGAAGCAGATACATTTTGCAGGTGGCGAACCACTAATGATGCCTGAACATTGGAAAATTTTAAAACTACTTGATGAACGTAAAAAATATGACATTGAATTAAGATACAGTACCAATGGGACCACGTTAGGTAGAGATAAAGACAATGTATTAGATTATTGGAAAAAATTTAAACATGTACATTTAAGTTTGAGCATCGATGGCGAAGGTGATGCATTTGAATATATCAGATATAAAGGTAACTGGAAATCTACATTTGAAAATTTAAAACGTATACGAGAAAGCGGAGTAGTTGATTATTGGTTTCATCCTACAGTGAGTATATTAAATATATTTAGATTAACAGAATTGCATGAAGTTTTACATAAAGCAGATCTTATGCCTTTAAAATCAATACACAAGCACATGGGCTTCAACATTGAAAATTATTGGGTTGATAGATTTCACCTGAATCCTTTGTTTACTCCTGATTATTATAGTATAACAGTTCTTCCTGCCCATTTAAAAGATCAAGCCGCTGAAAAAATAACAAAGTATGGCAAGAAGCTTGAGGCTGACACAGCAATACCTTTTAGCGGTTGGCAAAATATTATTGATTTTATGTATAGTGAAGATCGCAGCATACTATTTGAAAAGTTTAAATGGAAATCGCAACAGATTGATACTATTCGAAACAATGATGTTTTTGCATTTAATCCGGAGCTTATCAATGTTAAATAAAATAAAAAAATATATAAGAGGTTTAACTCTTGAAGAGTATATAAAATATGTAAAAACATCATCAAGTCATGTTAATAGTATTGACGACCTTGCACAATTTGGTATTAAAAAATCAGTATGGTCTAAAGATGACTATGAGCGCGGCTATACAACTGTACTAGGTATGAATTCAGCAGAGGAAAAAATAGTAAAACCTGGAGATTGGGAGTACGTTATCAATAGATACAATTTTAGAGAAATATGGGACTTTAATTCTCCTAGACCTAAAATTGGATTTTTTGGTTGTAGTTTTACATTTGGTGAAGGTATAGAATATAAAGATACATTTGTTAGTATGGTTTCAAAGCAGTTTGACCTTAATTGTTTTAATTTAGCTATAGGTGGATCTTCTTTACAAAGGGTGGCAAAAACGTTTAGTGCTGCCTCTAAAGTAATAGATCTTGATTATGCTGTGTTTACCTTGCCGCAATGGCATAGACAAATGTATCTTGACGATCAAGGTAAAATTGTTAATCTTATACCCCAATGGCCGCATCAACAGTATGAAGAATTAAGTAATCAGCTTACTGCTTTAGACGAGGAATATTATATAGTACAAGCAGTATCTTATGTAAACTGGATACATGATTTAGCAGAACATAAAAATATAAAAATAATTTTATGTTCTTGGGATTATCCACTAAACGATTTATGTGAGGTTATGTACCCTAATGAAACAATAAAACCTTTTCCTAATATTGATGATAAATGCGCTAGAGATAAAATGCATCCTGGTATACGTTCTCAACATGCACATGCAGAGCAAATTAAAAGAGCAATATATGATAGAGCTTGGTTTTAGAAATAAAGATAATCAAATAAAATATCTTCAGATTAAACCTGATGATACAGCATTGGCATCTGCATGGACTAAACAATTAGATCATTTATTACTAACACATAATAACAAAATATTTCAAAAGAATTTTAGTTTGTTAGGGTTTCATAACGATTGCAGAACGCGAGAACATATTTGTAATGATTTAGATAGGAGTATCCAAACAATAAATTATTATAAAGCATATAGAATTAATGAAGATTTTAGTTCTTTAAGATACGAACACAATCAAGATCTTCTTAATGTTCTACATCATCATTTTGAAATAACACAAGGACAATTATGGAAACCAGGTACTGTTTTAGCTAAAGCTAATGGGGAAACAAGAAATGCAATATCTATGCTTAACCATTGTTGCCATGAATTAGAGGCATGGTATGAAACAGAAAAAAATAGCCCTGAATGGACCAACGGATATTTTTATTATAATGTACTTGGAGTAACAGATCGTATTGAAATTCCTCTAGAAGAAAAACGAAATTTTACTAGAGACATTACTGATGGTTTAGTTTATCTTCATTATGCGCAAACAGGCAAGACATGGTACGAAGCATATCTTGACAATGATAATATAGTAGAAGCAAATGGCATTTCAGAACACAGAATAATCAGCGGCGAGTTTAATTGTTACTTTGGAACAGGCTATGAATTGCCTATGGATGACAATTTTACAAAATGGTTAGAAGCAAGAGGAGTAGATCCTACAGACGAACAGCTTGCACTTGGTTATGCACCTGTGGGAAAAATTATTGATATGCCATATACTGAGGCAGTAGATTTTTTTAAAGAATATACAGATTTTTACTCAATTGAATTTAATAAAAAACGCATAGAATACGACTACAGACATACTGATATTGGTTATTTTCCTATGTTAGAACGTATGTGGAGTAAATGGAATGGCTAATTTTATTAATGGTATATGGGAAAATGCTGGAAATGAATTTTGGAATATTAAGAAACCTGACGAAATATTAGGTATAGCTCGTGTGTCTAAACACATGTTAAGTTATTGGCCCAGAATTAAAAACTACGAAAACTACTTAATAAATTATTTTCAATACGGTATTAATAAAGAAGTAGAACCTACTATATGGTTATCTCACACAGATCCTGTGTATAACAGATATCAAGAAGAAATTGAAGGATATGTAAAAGCAGTTTGGCTTACACATGGATTTTTTACTGAAGGCGGTCTAAGAAAGCCAGTTGGGGTTCATTGGAGTCCTGTGTCTCTTGACTGGAGAATACATCCGGGTGGAACAAGACAAGCAATTATAAAATATTTTGCACCCGATGAAATAGATTGTCTTTGTTTTAATACAGGCGGTCAACCTATGCAATTTATAAAAGAATTTAACACAGTAGAAGAAATTGCTGAATATACTAATAGCTCTAAAGTTTTTTTAGTAGTTACAGATGAACGCGGTCATTATATACCGCATGTTCATTTAGATGGATTTACTATTAAACCTGCAATGGTCGAGACACATGCACAGATGAAAAAGTTTTTTAGAAAAACTAAGATTGAAGCTAATTTTGATTTAGCTGAGTTAGGATATGATGAAACAAAAATATTAAAAACTGAAAAAAAACGCATAAAAATAACTATTGAAGATCAGTCTATGGATACAAAGGTAAAAGCAATGCTACTATTACCGTCGTTTAATAATTTTGAAGGACATGGAGTTAAAATTGAGCGTACCTAATCTAGAACGTGCAGTAGTTGAAGTTTTTGGGGGATGTAATTATACCTGTCAAATGTGTCCACAGACTGAAGGTAGAGGCAAGGCCTGGACACGTAAAATGCCACTTAATATGTTTGAAAATATATTAGATCAGTTACCAGGTAATCCAGTTATTAATCTTGAAGGTAGTGGCGAACCTACTCTTGCTAAAGATTTGCCTTTGTACATAGAAGCATGCACTAAACGAAATTTTCCTAGTTTTATGTATACTAATGGAAGTTTTTTCAGCGGTCATTTCATGCAAGATTGTGTAGACGCTGGACTAAGTTTTGCAAGATTTAGCTGTATTGGATACAATAAAGAAAAATATCGTGAGTGGATGAATGTTGATAATTTTGATTTACTAAAGACCAATGTAATAAAGGCCAAAGAGTATATTAAAAAATCTAACAGCAAATGTATACTGTCTAGTTATCATTTGATATTAGATAATACGCAAATAGATTACGAAGTTGAACAGTACCGTAATAATTTTATTGGCCCAACTGGAACGTTAGGATACATATGGAAAATGCACAACTGGAGTGGCAATTATACTCCTGTATATTTTAGAGATCCTAAAAAACGTAGAACTTGTGGTAGACCATTTGCTCCTGAAATTACAATCCGAGCCGGTGGCAATAATGGTCTTACAGGCGCAGTTACTTCGTGTTGTCAAACAATGGGTCCACCAAACGAAAGTTTAAGTGTGCTAGGACATGTAGAAACACAATCAATAGAAGAAATATGGAACGGAGAAGCATACAATAAATTACGTGATGCACATGCTAACAAAAATTTTGATAGTATTGATTACTGTAAGAATTGTGATTTTTTATACGACGACCCCGAGGTGTTAGTTTGGAGTAACGACAAAGCAGCATCACTAGATCATATGCTTGGAACTAATTTTAGTCTTAAAGACTTTATGGTTGACAATACTTTAAAATAATAGTATAATAATAATATGTATGATATCATTTTTATTTCTTATCAAGAACCTTATGCAGACATTAATTGGGAAAGATTAAAGTCTAAATTTCCTACAGCTAAAAGAGTTCACGGAGTAAAAGGAATTCATCAAGCACACATCCAAGCGGCAAAATTGTGTTTTACAAAGATGTTTTGGGTCGTAGATGCTGATGCAGAAATAGTTGAAGATTTTAAATTTGATTATGTTGTTCCTGAATGGGATTTAGAAACAGTACATGTATGGCGCAGTATAAATCCTGTTAACGATTTAGTTTATGGTTACGGAGGTGTTAAACTACTTCCTCGTAAATTAACAATAAACATGGATACATCAAAAACTGATATGACAACAAGTATTAGTACGTTGTTTAAAGCAATGCCTGAAATATCTAATATTACAGCATTTAATACTGATCCGTTTAATACGTGGAAAAGTGCATTTAGAGAATGTGTAAAATTATCAAGCAAAACAATCGATAGGCAAGACGATATAGAAACTCAGTTAAGACTAGAAGCGTGGTGTACATTAAATGAGTCAGCGCCATACGGCAAATATGCACATCTGGGAGCTATTGCTGGAAAATATTTTGGTTTGTTTTGGCAAAATGCACCTAGTGAATTAGCGAAGATAAATGACTTCGAATGGTTAAATGAACAATTTTCAAAAAATACCTTTTGAACAAATAGTACGCTTTGGTCAAAAAACTTTATTAGATACTCGTCTTTTTACAGTATCGTGGATCCTTGCAAGATTCTGTAATTATAATTGTTCCTATTGCTGGCCCTATGCTAGGTCTGACAAACCAGATCATCAAGAATTAGAATTATACCTACGTACTATTGACAGTATAAAAGCTCAAGCTCGCGCAAATAATTTTCCAGATTTTCATTTTAGTTTTAGTGGCGGCGAACCTACTGCTTACAAACAATTTGATAAAATTATAGAACATTACTGTGCGGATAGTAATGCTTTGTATCAAAGCATCCACATGACCACTAATTTATCCCCTGGCAGTAAATGGTGGAACAATTGGTTAACTACTACAGACTCTTTACAGCGAAGAAGTATTACAGCAAGTTATCATGCTGAGTTTGCAAAAGAGCAAGAGTTTGGCGACAAATGTTTATATCTTATAAACAATGGAGTATTTGTAACCATTAATCAAGTTATGGTTCCTAATCAGTTTGATGACTTATATGCTAGATGTGAAAGATTTGCTGAACGAGGTATTAATGTTACTTTAAAACCTCAAAGTGACCCCACCGCAAGTTTTGTAATAAATGAATACACAACGGATCAAATTGATAAAATGCAAATAGGGTTTCCGCAAGTGTGGCAAAGCGAAAATGTATCTCAAATTGAATTAGAGGATGCAACAGGTAATAAGTATTATATAGATCAAGCTGAGCGATTCAATGCATTTGGATTTAATAAATTTAAAGGTTGGTTATGTAATGCAGGATATCAAGGAATAGTAATTCGAGAAAACGAAGTAAAGCGTAGCTATAGTTGTTACGAACAACCTTTAGGAACATTAGAGCATGGGTTTGATATTTTTAAATCAGCAAAACACTGTGTAACACCTAGTTGCGTTAGTAGCGCAGATAGCAAAATACCAAAGATGAAAAATGTATAAATTAGAAGATATACGAGACATACACTTAGAAATTACCAGCAAGTGCCAGGCTCGTTGTCCTATGTGTCCTCGAAGGATAAACGGCGGTGTAATTAATCCGTTAATTAAATTAGATGAAATTAATCTAGACAAATTTAAGTCTTGGTTTCCTGACTCATTTATTAAACAACTAGATAGTTTGTTTATGTGTGGTAACTTAGGTGATCCTATTATTGCTAAAGACTGTTTAGAAATCTTTGAATATCTTAGAACAGTAAATCCTTTAATACAATTATCAATGCACACAAACGGTAGTGCAAGAGATAAATCATGGTGGCAAGGTCTAGCCCGTGCAAATGTTCGAACAGTATTTGGTATAGACGGGTTAGAAGACACTCATAATTTGTATCGAATTAACACAGACTTTGATAAGATAATTGACAATGCTTATGACTTTATACAAGCTGGTGGATATGCTGAATGGCATATGTTAGTGTTTGATCATAACGAGCATCAAATAGAAAAATGTAAAAAACTAAGCGAAGAGCTTGGATTTAAAAAATTTCAAATTAAACATACTACTAGATTTGAAAAAGGTAAATTCAATGTACTTGACGATGTAGGTAAAACTACACATATCTTATACCCTACACAAAAAAGCAAAGATATGATGAGTAAGGTAACTGGTTACATTACAGATGTTAAACCAGAGATAAAATGTAAAGCACAGAAGAACAAAAATTTCTATGTATCCTCGTGTGGTAAAATTACTCCGTGCTGTTGGTTAGACTTTGATTGGATACTGCCTAATCAAAATCGGCGGATTGATTATATGGATAAAATTGGAGTATTACCAGATCTAAATAGTCATTCCTTGGGTGAAATTTTTAACAGTGGGTATTTTGATAAAATAGCAGAAACTTGGAATAATGATCCTCTAATAGAATGTAGTAAACAGTGTGGAACGTTTGACAAATTAGGAGCGCAGTTTGAAAGTTGATATACAAGATGTTTTATTTTGGATGGATGCAATTCGTAACAGCGATAATCAACATCGCACACTTGAAAGTTTTTGGAAAGGACAAATTAACAGTAAAGTTTGGTTAATAGAATCTTTAGAAAAAACGTTCTCATGGCTTCCAGTAACAGCAAATATTGTTATATATGGAGGATGGAATGGAGTACTTGCAAGTTTGTTGTTTAATACAGATATAGGTATTAATCATATTACAAGTATTGACATTGACCCTGAATGTGAAAAAATTGCATCTACAGTTAATAAGAGACAAGAGATAGAAGGTAGATTTAGTGCTATTACAGGTGATATGTGTCATTACACTAATCCCGAAGCTACTATAGTTATTAACACAAGTTGTGAACATATAACACAACAACAATACGATCAATGGTTTAATTTACTCTCTGACGATGTATTAATTATTGTGCAAGGTAATAATTACAATATACCAGAGCATGTTAGAATTTCTCAAGATTTAGAAGAATTCAAATCTCAGTGTAATATTAAAAATATTTTATATGCTGGCGAAATTGATCTTCCTCTATATAAAAGATTTATGATTATTGGTAAAAAATGAATAAAATTAAACAATGGCAAGATAAAATTGAAGTAGTATCAGGAAGCAAGACTTTTTGCATATTGCCATGGATACATTTTGCTACACGACCCAACGGTGATATGCGATTGTGCTGTAGTGCTAATGCTAGTGGTGCAGGTGAGAATCATACTGTAGGCCTTGTTAAAAACGAAAAAGGGCAACCAGCAAATTTTGGCCGTGAAACTCCTATGAGTGCTTGGAACAATGAGTATATGAAAGATGTACGCTTAACTATGCTTGAAGGGAAGATACCTGCTAGTTGTAGTAAGTGCATTGCTGAAGAGTCACGTGGGGTTGCCAGTAAACGTATTTGGGAAACAGGTTCTTGGATGGAAGATGGAATTGATGTTGAAGAACTTATTAAACAAACCAAAGAAGATGGCACTGTTCCTGAGAAACTTGTTTATTTAGATTTAAGATTAGGACACACTTGTAACTTAAAGTGTGTTATGTGCAGTCCGCATGACAGCAGTCAATGGGTTGGTGATCACAAGAAAATCTATCCACTATTTCAAGCAAAAGAACTTAAAGAACAAATGCAATGGGATAGAAAAGATTTTAATAACTTTTGGCATGAAAATCCAGACTTCTGGAAAGAAATGTATGCACAGATTCCTAATTTAAAACAAGTATACTTTGCTGGCGGAGAACCATTGATGATTCGCGAGCATAAGTGGTTCCTTGAAGAAATTATTCGTCAAGGGTATTCAGATAAAATTCTTATACGTTATAATACAAATGGATTATTAGTTGATGACGAAATTATTGAGCTTTGGAAAAAATTTAAAAAAGTTAAAGTGGGATTCAGCATCGATGCAGTCGGCGATCGTAATTATTATATACGCTATCCTAGTGACTGGGATACTATCGAGCGTAATCTTCACAAGTTAGATAATACACCTGACAACATACAAGTTAGTATTGCTACTGCTATACAAATTCTTAATATTAAACACTTGGCTGATTTTGCTAAATGGAAAATTAAACAGAATTTTAAGAAAGTTAATCTTGAAAATACTGTAGGCGGTATACAAGCTGGCGGCGGAATTGTTAATATGCATCTGTTGTACATACCTACATTTTTAAGTATTAGACTATTGCCCGAAGCAGACAAAGAAGAAGTACGTAAGAGTTTTGCAGATCTTGCTAGTTGGTTATATGAAAATTACAGACAAGATGAAGACTTCTGGAAAAATAATCCGTACGGTTGGAAACGTTGGCAAGCAGTATTAGATTTTATGAATGCAGAAGATCATACTGATCAACTACCTGCTTTTAAAGAATACATTGAAAAATTAGAAGCATTACGTAAGACTAATTTTAAATCTACGTTTCCAGAGCTGGCACATTTGCTACATTGCCCAGTCTAACTTTAGGGTTATTAAAGACTGGATTAGTTAGCACTTCTTTAAATGCTGTATATTCTGGATGTTCTGTTTTCCAGATAGTACGTTGATTGTAAATGTCCTCACTCCATGTTCCCCAATCAATAACTAACTGAAACTCTACATAATAAAAATTAGGGTAACGTGTAAGTATTAAGTTAGTATAGTCGATCATTTCTTTATAATTTAAATCTTGTACTACAAATTGTGTTAGTACGTTAATGTTGGGATATTTGCTTATTTCGTTATTGATGTAGTCGCAGTTTATTAGCAACGTTGGCCAATTTCCTCCCCGCCGCACTACGTTATAAGTTTCCTCGCAAGCCGCATCAAAGCTAATTCGAATACTTCTAATTTTACTGTGCCACTTAGCTATTCTACGCCAATATGCTGGTGTAAGCATTACCCCGTTGGTTTGTAGGTCTAATATTAAGTTAGGCCACGGTGTTGGATCAAAATTAACTAGAAACTCACGAAATATTTTAGAACCAAATGGATCTCCACTGCCGGTCATATCTAATGTAATATGTTTGTTATGTGGTTTGTCAAATACAGTATTGATAATTTTATAATGTAATGCCAACTTACGTTCATAGTCCGGCCCTTCATGGTCGTATATTTTTTCAGTACGACAACTTGGACAAGTTAAATTACAACTAGCATCGTTTTCAAACATAATGTGTGTTGGAAATCCTGCTGGTGTAGGAGTGCCTTCAATATCAGGCAACCGGTTATCGGATATATCGCCACACACTGTATGATTACAATATCTAAAACTTCCGTCTAGTATAGATTCACGAATTATAGTGGCCACTTCGCCGTGCCATATATCTTCAAATGACTGTTCGTTTAAATTGCCAATGCTATAAGGTAACCAGCTTGTACAGCACATCCAGCAACTGCCATCATCACGCACTGATAATGTTTCAAATGGCTTACTACAAAATTTACCCTGTAAATTCTTTGTTTCGTGATTAAGGCCGGCAAGGTCACGCCCATTATCTACCTTAATCATTATTATTTTACTAGTTGAGTCCATATTACTTTAAAGTCCTTTTCATCTCTTGCTTTAGGAGTACACATACCACATCCGCATCGTTGATTTGGACAAATAATTGGTGTTGGATTTTTTAAACGTTCTTTTAAATCTGCAATAAGTTTTTCACCATCTTTAAGATTACCAATAGCACCTATCTTCTCACCGTGTAATGCTCGGCAAGTTTGATGATGGAATATATCTCCAAACTCTTGATTAATATGTAAAAAGTACCAGTCAACTGTACAACTCCAGCCTTTAAAGTGATTGTCAACTAATTTTATATCTTGCCATTCGTCTTCTACTTTTCCTATTAAACATCTACCGCCACAACATTTACGACCAATATTTGTGCCCTCATTACTATTACTAGCTGAACCTTTAAAGTTAGTTTTCTTCCAAAACCATTCTTGTTGTTCTTTATTGTAAACATGACTTGTACGTCGATTGTTTCCGTCGGCATCAATGAACCAACCACTGATGGCTCTATTGCCATCTCCAATCGGAACAGGGTTATATTTGATTCCTTTAGAATCTAGAAAGTCACATACTTGTACAACCTCATCCCAATAATCAACATGAAGCATTACGTTAACTTGTAACCAAAGACTAGTCTGCGCAATTTCAACAATATTTTTTAAAACACGGTCTTTTAATTTTTTATCTGCTTCTGGGTGATAACTAATTGAAAGACCAAATAATGTATCAAGCACAGTGTCCATACGCTTATAATGCCAAGTGCCGTTAGTAGTTAAACTTAGTCTCCAGCGATCATCGATAGTTTTAATCTCTTTAATTAATTTCCAAAAGTTAGGATTGTTAGTTGGTTCACCACCAGTGAAATCAATGCCAGGATCGTACACTGGATTCGCACGATGAGCTGTATAAGTTTCATACCACTCTTTTGCAAAATGAAAAGTCTTTAAAAGTTCATCTAAACTAGAATGTTTGCTATAATTAGTATGTCTGGTTGCATCACAATATGTACAGTCGTAGTTACATCTACGTCCAGTATCCCATGTAATCATCATACTAGATTGAACTTTTTCGTTGATTGCTGTTGTCTTTATCATTACTGACCTTTTTTTAATTGTATATTATTGTATATCGATAGCAGATTTAATGTAATTAAATACTAGTTCATTTTTTAATTTATTGGATAAATGATTGGGAGCTGTATCATTAAAGATATCATCTAAAGGGTTATCCATCATACACACCGACATTAACGACGGCCTAACTTCAACACCATTTTTCCAAGTATAATAATATTCAAGATTACTTGCGTTAAATCCTGCCGTATTCCATTCTTTTGGTTTTCCAAACGACCACAGATGTACAATTTTAGTTTTAGTTGGTAGTTTAGGTAACACGTTATTATCAACATGTTCTAATAATGCTACATATTGTAATTCTAAAAATTCCTGATCATTTAAGTATGTAAAATAATCTCGAGCTGAATCCCATACCTTAGATCGTTCAGTATTAGTTTGTACCGATGCGTAATTTAAATTTCTAATAGTTCGATGAAATAATCTACCTGGATCAGTCCATGCAAAAACACAAATATCAGGAACCTTGTTTTTTTGAATGAATGGTTTTAATTGCAACAAAATAAGATCGCCAATAGAACTACCGCCAGTTCCCAAATTTACAATTTTAGCATTATAATAATCAGAAAGCATTGAGGTATAAGTTTTGTAGTTAAACGACAATGAATATCGACTAGCACAAAAGCTATCACCAAAAAATCCAATAGTACGTTTCACAATTTTTCCTTAGTTAACGGTATGTCTGCCGCGCAGGTACAGAAATTACGGTTGCACGTAACTGGTTCGCTAGGAACAACAAAGTTATCTTCATAAATATTGCCTAGACTACCACCAACTCTACAAGTTGCCCTGTGTACATCTCCATCCCAATTTATCATCAGGCTTTCTATACCTGCGTTGCAAGTCCAACCATTGTATTTGTTTAAATGCAATTTAATTACATCGTTGGCATGTATTAATTGCGTGTCATCTATTATTGTATTTGGCTGAACTGTTGCATCTTGTTCTTTTAACCAATTTAAGTCATTTGCATTATATCGAAGATCGTCAAATAAATCGTGATCACCCTTAGTCCATCGTATACGTCTAACAGTACTAGGAATTTCTGCTAGCAAACACTTTGCTCGTAATTGTAATACAGCGTCCATATAATTGTGATGAGCCATAATTTGTGCTATTACATTTATCTTAGTAATGTCAACAACACTTTCTATAGTGTTAAAAACACGTTTCCAGTCATACTCTAGATGTATGCTGAATACATATTGATCTACTGGAAGACTAGCATAGAATTCGTACGGTAATGTGCCGTTAGTTGTTACACTAATCCAACTAATGCCTACATGTTTACAGTATCTTACTAATTCTAGGAACTTAGGATGAACGCATGGTTCACCGCCTGTAAAACTTAAACGTATAGATTTGCCTAATGTTACTAATTTATCTACAGTACGTTTAAGTATTTCTATATCAGTATGTGGACTTGAGTTGTCGTGTATACTACTTGGACAATAACTACAATCATAGTTACAACGTTTGCCGATGTTCCATTCGATCTTAATACTATTCTGGTGCGGCCACCTACTTGTAACTTTATACATATGGCCTAAACTCTGGAATTACATCAAACAAACTTTGATTGCGTGTGGCATCTAAAGCTAGATTAAACTCTAAAAAGTCTCTCCATAGATTATGCTGATCTTTTGCTTGAAGATAGTTAATATTATCTTGTATTTGTTGATGTGTAACTGTTCTTAGTAAAGGATTTTTCTTAACTGCTTCCCATTCATCTACTTGAGACTTAACTGCTAACAATTTAGTAATAGCTAATGCTTTTAAATCGTTAGGCAATACCTGTGCTGATAAGCAATTAGGGTAGCTTACGCGATGACTATAAAATACTATGTCCATTTTGTTAATAAAATAATCAATACATTCTGCGGCTTGTAGTATGTTACCAGCCTGTGCTGTAAATGCACCAACTACACGACTTACATTTGGAATCTTTTTTATCTCTTTAATGTTTCTTTCAACGTCATTAAAGTTACCGTTACCACGTATGTAATTGTAAATATCGTGAATGCCGTCAATGCTGACATTAACGGCAACACTTCTAAAATGTGGCCAATAATCATGTATAGTCCTTCCTTTGCTTATGCCTAATGTTGTGCCATTAGTGGCATATTTAATTTCTATATTCTTACCATATGGTTTAAGCATATCAAGTATTTTGTAATGCTGCGGATCCATTAGTGGTTCTCCGCCTGCAAACTCAACTCGTTTAAAATGTGGAATTAATTTTTCAAAACTTGTCCACCAATTATCTGTGTCGTCAAATGGTCCAATATATTGACCTGGTGTTTTAACAAGACTTTCTATAGTAGGTACAAGATAGTTATTTTCTTTTTTATAAAATGGAACAACCTCATTCCAATCTTTCCAGTTAGTGCTATCTAGCGGATTGCACATACGACATTTTAAATTACATAAATTATTAAGTTTAATTTCCATTGTAGGAAATTCAAAAGGCATTATTTCTTGTAGCGGTGTATTAGGATATAAGTTAATACGTGCTTCAGGTATAACACCATTAATGTGACGTTGTCGTAAACTTTCTACACCTTGATCTTCTAAATCAAAACAGGGTTTACAAACTTCAGGACGTTCTCCGCACAATACTTGCTTGCGAACAAGTTGCATATTGTCACTATTCCACACCTCTTCTAAACTTTGATTTTGTATCCAGCCAATAGGTTGGCTCCGGCAGCAAATTTTAATTGCACCATCTTCGCGTGTTGCTAACCCTGTAAAAGGGTGCATACAAAATGTTTCACTTTTCATTTATAATCTTATAAAGTTTTTCTGCGGCAATACTGTGTGAAATAGGACCAGGATGACTGTTATCGCTTGCTAAATCAACAATGTTTAAAATATTACTATACAGAGTATTTTTACCAACAAATTTAGGTATACTTCCAAGATACTGTCCGGCAACAGAATCTAATATCTTATCCAATATAGAATCTGCATAAGACGGAGCCCAAAAATTACAATGTTTAATGCCTATACTATTCATATATAACTCTGCGTGATGTATATAAATTCCTGCTCTCACATTATTATCATAATTGCTATGTAGCTCAGTCCATTTTTTAAATAACGTACTATCTCTGCCTGGCGAAATTCTTATATCTGGCAATAATTTATTAAACACTATATCTCTATGACAATATGTCCATCCTACAACAACTATATCATCTTCTTTAAATTTAAACGATAATATGTTATTAAGTATTTCAAGATTACTACTTCCTGGAATACTTTTATTAACTACAGTCCGTTTAATAAGTTTACCTAAAACTACAGGCCATGCTTGTGATGAATCTGTTAGTCCGTAACCAGATGTAAACGAACACCCGAATGTTATAAGCCTTGACACTCTAATGCCCACTCACGTTCTTTACACCAGAAACAATTACCGCATACAGGAACATATTGTCCTGGTGTATATGTTGTATAATCTATATCTTCAAATTCGCCCTCACAACTACGAGTTAATTTTAAAAGGTCTTCAATGTTGTTTTTAAAATACTGTTTTATTATCCAGTCTTTCATAGTATACACGAAAGGATGATAAATGTCAATACCCATATGTTTCATATGAATGGGTAACACGCCTTCATCTCTTTCTTTTAAAGCTCCTACTATATCTATATTTGGATTTTTAGTTACAGCAGAAAACCAAGCATCTAATTTATATGTATGAATTATGAATTCGTTATGGGCCCTAAGTATTATCCTATTACCTGGTTTAGTTTGTCCGTATTCGTCTTTAATATAGGTAGTATTTGGTTCTTCTAATTCTGGCGGAATAAACCCTTCGTGTCTTACAAATTTATTTTTTGGAAAACGCTTTTCTAACCATTTAAACACTTCCAAACTATTATGTCGTTGCCATGGTCGATTTTTCCAACATCTTACTTGACTAACAATATGTATTTCTGCATCTGTTCTAAGACAAATTAGATAAGCAAGAAGTGCGCTATCAGCACCACCACTTAGACTTATTCCAATTTTTTGCCACGCAGGATTTATATAAAGTTCCATGTTAATATTTACCAGGATAACTGCGCACTTAATTTAGAAGCGGTAAATATTATTATGCTAGTAAAAACGACAATAACAGTACCTTCTGATCTACTATTAATTGCAGAAACAAAGTCTTTTGATGTGATGAAAACTACATTAAATGAGCCGACGGGCGATCTATTTTATGATCCTTGGACATTAAAACAAGAATTTATTGGATCTGTATGGGAAAAACTAATTGAGCCTCTAGGCCCTAACATAGGTGAGGTTAGAATTATTGTATTAGATTCACCAAGTGCTTATACACAACATGCTGATATTGACGATAGATATCATTTAAACATTACAGGGGACGGTAGTTACTTGTTGGACCTCAATGATTTAAAAATATATCCTTTAATTAATGATGGCATATGGTATATAATGAATGCTGGTAAACTACACACAGCAATCGCTGTTGGAAAGAAATACAGAATTCAATTAGTTGTTAGAAAATTATTAACTCATTCTGTATTAGTAGATCCAATTAATGTTAAATTAACACAAATTGATCCAAACTCAAGATATGACTTTGATAATTCTATAAGTAGTTGGTTAAATCAAGCAGTTAAAAGAAGTATTTTAGACAACTTTAGAATAGAAGGTAATAGTGCGTTATTTGCAGTTGAACATAAGTGTTTGCATGAGTTACTAACAATAGTACCATCAACTATAAAGATTTATATGAATTGATATGCAGTGGACACCTTATTTAAAACTTAATGAAGAAGGTATTTCTAGTATGGCTCAGCAAACCTATGAGCCATTAATAAGTAGTGACGGAAAAATTTTCTGCAAAAACTACAGTTGGCCAAATAACTATCAGTTCATGTATGAAAAAGAAAGACCGCTTTATACCAAAGAAGTCGTAGATTGGTTTTTTTCTAATGAATTATATTGGATAGAATATTTTAAAGATAGTGCATATGCACCTGAAGTAACTGATATTGATTTAATCAATAAGAAAATATACATTAAGTGGTACGGCGAAAGCTGTAATCAAATTATATACAGCGGAAAATTTTGGCCACAGCAAGAATGGCGTAAACAAATAAAAGATATAATTATTGATCAATATTCTAAAGGAGTTTATAAATTAACAATGTATCCTCATTGTCATTATATTGATAATAACAACAATATGAGAGCAATAGATTGGTATGGATGTGTACCGGTCAATGAACCTTATATACAGGAAAAATTTATGCAAGGTATTATACACGAAACTGCAAAATTTAGATTAGATGAAACTGGATCTTCAATTAATAATTTATTAAATTTAGAAACTATGTTCAAACGTAGTTTAAACACACATGTAATGTGGGGTAATCAAAATATGAATTACATTTACAAGGAGATTTTTAATGCCTAAAAGAGTAGGAACAACACAGGGCTTAATTGACTGGGATAAAGTTGTTGCTGATATTCAACATCATGTTGGTGATCATAATACTGTTACTAGTGTAGTGGATCGCAGCGAAGCAGAAGCAGTAGACGACCAAGAATTACTAAGCTCTTATAGAGAAGTAATTGGTACTTGGGAAAAAGCTGGTTACGATTTAAAACAAATAGAATGGTGGGACTATTATCCAGGGCAACACTTTGATATAGAAGTACAACAGGTGTTTGAACGTATGTTTAATATAAAACCTCGACGAGTGTTTATAAGCAAAGTAATGCCAGGTAACATGGTTCCTTATCACTGGGACGTCGAGGATCATGAAAAGGAATGGTTAAAAGAAGGTACATTAGTGCGCTACGTTTGTTTTATAGACCCTCCAAAATTTGGTCACGTAATGATTTTAGAAGACAAGGCCTTTCATAATATTAAACGTGGAGAAATATATCAGTGGGATAATTATCGATCCCATCACGCAGGCGTTAATGGCGGCGAAGGACCGCAATATCTATTTCATTTTTTAGGATCGTTAAATGATTAAATTTTTAGGTAACTCTAGCGATATAATTAACTGGGACGAAGTTATAGCCGGACTAGAAAAATGTGGTCACGAAAGTCATCCAGGCCCGTTTACTGGGCCAAGTCACAAAGAAGGTGATGATATTCCTAAGTTAAATGAAGTTATTGAGTTATGGAAGCAAAATGGATACAAAGCCGTAGAAGAAGGTGGTACTGTGCAATGGGATATGTTTTTTCCCGGTGTACACTTTGATCAGAGTGTAGTAGATGCATTTTGTAAAAAGTATAGTATTGAAAAGTATGACTCTGCGTGGATTAGTCGAGTGTGGCCAGGCCGCTTTGCCCCAATACACTGGGACGTAAACGACAACGAGGAATACTACCTGTCTATTCCAGATAGATTAAGATGGCATGCTCATATTAGCAAGCCAGCATTTGGTCATGTATTTGTAGTAGATGATGAAATACTGTATAGTAAAGAACAAGGTGACGTATTTCAGTGGGATAGTCGAAGGTTATGGCACTCGGGTATGAACTGCGGCTTAGTACCAAAATATTTATTTAACATATGGTGATAAAATGGAAAAAGGTATAGTTACATGGTTTAATGATGCTAAAGGCTTTGGATTTGTTAGAACAGATCAAGGTGACGAAATAATCTGTGACAAGCGACACTTAATTACAGAACCAAAGACTATGAAGGAACTACAACAAATTTCTTTTGAGCGTGTAACTGTAAATGGCAGAGATCACGCAACTGTTATTTCTGTTATACGTGATGATGCTATAGCTAAACCCATTCTTACTATGAAAAACTGCAAAGTATATTCTATGATGCCGTTCATAGCTGTATTTGAAGATGTAGTATCTATTGATATGTGTAACGAAATAATAAACAAACATGTCTTAGATGGTATGAATCCTAATAGTGGCGGTCAATCAAGACAAGAAAGCTACACTCAAGTAACTGAAGATGTTGAAAATCGAGGAATTAGCCTAGGTATGGATCCGCATCATTACAACATTATTGCTAGAACTATCGTAGATAACATTGGTATACCTTATTCGTATATAGAAGCGATCGACATATACAATTATGAAGTAGGACAGTTCTTAGATCTACATCACGATTACCCTTATGATCCTACGCAGATTAATTATTACAGTCACGGTGGTGATAGAGTTGGTACAGGTATTTTATATTTAAACGATAACTTTGACGGCGGCATTACTAGTTTCCCTAAATTAGATGTACACATTAAACCAAAAACTGGTTCAATGTTATATTTTAAACAAGGATACGAGGACGAAGCTATAAATTGGTCAACAATTCATGAAAGTACACTAATAACCAAAGGTACTAAATGGGTAGCTAGTTGTTTTTTTAGTGCTAGTGAACGAATTGGATTTACTGACAGAGAAGATTTTGTTCCTCAGGAAAATCCTCAACTACGTAACGAATTTTATGTTAAGAAGTTTATGGACATACAAAGGGGTAATATTCAACTTTATAGAAAATTAAAAAATCTTGAAACCAGTCCATTAAGAACAAAAGTTGAAGAAGTGTTAGGTATAGACTTTTTTAAAAATATAGATGATTTAGTTAAATGAAAGTCGGTATTACTGGAACTACTCGCGGACTTGGCCAAGCACTACACGACCATTTTGTTAACAAAGGTCATCATGTTATAGCCTTTAATAGAGGATCAGACATTGGTGACGCAGTTGGTTGTGACTTGCTTATTAATAACGCCTATGGTATACAAATGGATATACTTAATCAGTTGTACACAAGTGTTGGCAAAATGGTTGTTATGGGCAGTATAGTTACAGACTTTCCTGATGTAGAAATGCCAGACTATACACAGCAAAAAACAAAATTAGAAGAACGTGTACTAGATCTTAAAAGTCCGAACGTAGTTCTATTAAAACTATCTAGTACTGCCTACAACGATTCGCAAATCGTAATCAATGCTATTGAGTATTGGCTGGCAAATCCATTAGTTAATGTTATATCGTTCAGAGCAACCGGAGGTCCTAATAGATGACAAAGAAAATAATTATAACAGGCCATACACATGGTATAGGTAAAGCAATATATGATAAGTTTACAGAAATAAGTTGCCACGAGATTATAGGAATGAGTCGTAGCAACGGTTACGATATTGATAAAGACTTTGACAAGATAGTTGCTGAAGCGGAAGGATGTGAGTTGTTTATCAATAATGCTTACCGTGATCAGCAACAGACTAAACTAGTTAATGCTCTTAAAGACAAAGTAGATATGATGGTAGTTATGGGAAGTGTTAGTAGATTCTACCCTGAACTTATACCTACGCAATATGTACATGATAAACAAGAACTAGCAGAAACTTGTAGACTAATAAGTTTGAATCCAGATGGTATTCCTTTATTACATTTAGACTTAGGATTTTTAGAAGGTACAGCAGTAGATAATGCTGACCCAACTGCGTTTGTTAGCGACTACAATACTAAATTAGACGATATTGTTGATACAATTATATTCTGGGCGCAAAAGCCTAGCATTAGGCAAATTGAATTTAGATGGAAATTAACTCCACATGTATTAGCAGAATTAAATCGTATCAATCCTAACCTAGATCCATCTAGGATACAGTTCTAAATTAGCAAGAAATCGATCTGGATATATTCGCCAGACAGTTTGATCAGTATTGCGATAATTCATTTCGCACACACGTTCTACAATCCCTAGTTTAGCAAGTGTAGGAAAATAATGTCTATGTACTAGACGTTGACTTGCTACAACACTTTCATTGCTTGTAGCATACAAATCCCCCTTTGCCCAGTTAATACATGCAGGGAGTAAAAACTGATCTGTTAAGTTTTGATGTTCAGCAATTAATTTCTTAGCTGTAATCAATCCAGTGTTTAAATTAGCCTCAGCAAGTGTACAGGTACGTGCTAGTACACGATAAGCGTTAGGCCCCATGATATTAAAACTATGTGCAGCTACACTTCCAATAGCACGATCATTTTGATATAGAATCCATGCTGCCCACTCTGGTTCATTTTGAAAACAGTCAATCATTACTTTTTGATTACTATTGTTTTCAAACCCCCTACGTTTTGCATTAGAATAGAATTCGGTTAAGTCTAATTCTTCTGACCATGGAACAATTTTAAACATATAATTTTTTACATTCATCCATAAAGTCTGAAGGAAAATTTGTTTTAAAACTTTCAAATGCTAGTAACTGTATATCTTTAAAAGGAGTTGGCATATTTACGTCTATACCCGCAGCAGTCATTTTAGGTAGCAAGTCCTTTTGTCTATCTTCGCTGATGTGACTCATCACACTACGTAAACTAATTTGCTGATCAAGGTCTCGATAACAGAAAAAATAATTGATACTTTTAAGCTGACCGTTAACAACAAAATAACTACTGGGATGTAAACTATATTTGTATATTCCTAATGACGTATGCGCCTTAAATATTTCCAACATTTGTTCACGCCAATTGGGTAGTACACTATCATAGTCTTGTTTAATAGGATCAGCTTGTTGCCAAAAATCAACACCGTCTATTTCAAGATAGAGTTTTCTTTTTTCTAAATCTATATTAATAATCTTAGGAACTAGATGCGGAAATGTATTACGCATTTGAGTAATGTAGTTTACTTCACGTAACCATTTTTCCTCCATTAAGTCAGGATCAACAATTTGATTTTGTCCTCGATGATAATCAGTATCATTATGGTACCATTGACAAAATGTTTTACGATCCTTACTTATAAGACTTGTATAAATTAAATTATTACGACATAATCCTTTACCAGGTACGTCATTATAATAGTATTCAAAATTAGTGGACAAAGTTAATCACCTTATTTTTTGGTGTTTCAATTATATTGTACTTGTGCTTGTGTTCTTCTTTGATTAAATGTATTGTTTGATCATTATATGAAAATATAAAATTTCCGTCAGCAAAATTTTGTTCTATTCTAAAATTATTGTTGGCATTTACAATTAATGGATATTGTGCAAAAGTTCCCCAGTTGTCACAAATGTCTGTATAAAGTTTATGTTCTTTGTACTTGATTCCAGTTCTAAATATTAACAAATAATTAGTTCCTGTTTCTAATTCAATGTTCCAATCAATACCTTCTTGTGTAACAGGTTCGTTAATATTAATATTATACATTTTTGTAGGTAAACTGTTTGATATTTCGCAAACATCTAATACTTGATGTATATTATTGATAGTTATACCATGAAGACCATCTTTAAGTTGTACTTCTGATTTATTTAATATTTTGTTTACTACTGCACTAAATTTTTCAGTAATTTCTAAACCGGGATTACAAACTTCTTTATCGTCATTGATTAATCTTTTTGCATAATTATTGCTAATTGGAACTGCATATACTTCTAAAAAATAAATGTTCGGTAAAATTTCTGGAAGCGCACCACCTACTGCCTTAAGCATAGACTCTCCAAACAGAGTGTGATTAATTGTTTCAGTAAAAATGTAATCTATATTTTTGTGGTTGTGTATTTTATCTGGTCTAAACTGTTGGCCTATAAGTTCAATTTTATTTTGTAAACCTAAATTTTGAATAATCTCAAGTCCTAGTTGATAAGTTTCTAAATCTTCTTCGTAAGCAACAATATGATTAGCACCCGCTTCAAGTGCAAGGATAGATAATATACCAGATCCAAAACCTATTTCTAAACAGTTTTTATTTTTTGTATCTTTTAGAATCTTTTTATAAAAACTATTTCGAACAACGTCATTTATCATTGTCATGCCGTACTTGAGATGTTTATATACCATGTGTCAGTTTCTCGATTGTATATATAATTACCAGATAAATATTTTATGATTAAAGGAATTGGCGGTAAGCCTTATATAAACTTAGATCCATTTTTAGATATTGATGGATTTAAAAATCTACATCCAGAAATATGTAAAGGGTTTGCCCTAGCTAGAGATTATGCCAAGGAAGGCACTTGGATGAAACCAGGGTTTGATTGGAAAGATGCTAGTTACATAGTTAATTGGAAACCAATTTATAAAGCAGTAGAAGAATATCTAGCTTTACCCAAGGAGCATCCTATTCGTGTACACGGCGATCCTATGTATTTTACAGACTTGAGTGATTTTAAAAATCGTAACTTATTCACACGTTATCTTAAAATGGCCATGGGTGCGAGTGATCCTTATATTTACTACTTTCTGTGGGAACAAGGTGATTGGAACGACCGTAGCGCAGAACGCAAACCTACAGAAGAAAGCAAATACTTTCCTGGTGTAGTAACGTGGGTAAACAATCTAGTAGAACAAAACATTATTAGCCAAATTGGTCGAGTTATATTCTTTCACTGTGATCATAATGGACTAGGGTTTGAGCACAGAGACTTAGATGCTAACAATGGTGTATTAGAAAAGAACTCCTACACTGACCACCGCAACGAATTTATACACATACGTTTTAGAACCAAGCGTGGATTTTATATTTGGGATCCGGATACTGAGAACAAACACTATATCAATAGCAATGCCGGCTTCTGGAATGACGAAGACTGGCATGGCGGCGACAGTATAGGCGAACAGGATTATGCTTTACGTGTAGATTGTAAATTTACAGAAGAGTTTCGCAAGGCTCTTAAGATAGATTATTTGGAAAATTATTAATGAAAATAGGTTTTTTTGGCGACAGCTTTTGTGCAGAAATGAATAATACTTATACTTGGAAAAACAAGTATGATACTTATATCAACAAATTGCAGGATCATTACAAAGCAAAAATAGTAAATTTAGGATATGGGGGTAGTAGCTATTGGGATCTAATACTGTATCAATTTCCAAAGTTTATTAATAACTTACCTGATGTATGCATATTTGTATGGACTTCGCCTGGACGAATTTATCATCCTGAGTGTCGAAACATTACTTCTTGGGTTTTAGATATAGATAATGTGCCTATTTCAGAATTTCATTATACTAGACTTTTATATAAGAAAAAATATAAAGTTGCAGCTGAATTTTATAAAGAGCTCTATAATGAGGAAAAAGAAAAGCGAGAAAGATTAGCAGCCTTATATCATTACGATAGAGAAGTATTACTTCCCTTAATGGAAAAAACTAAAATAATTCATCTATGGAGTTTTGGTAACTTTAAAACTTGGCACGACCCTAACACACGTTATAGTGCAAACAACATGTATTATGATTATAGATTTTTAAGTGGCACAGAGTGTAGACCAGCTTTAGAAAATTTTTCTAAGTATAATAAAGATGTTGATTATAATACAGATACAGTTTCAAATCATTTATTTGGTAATGAAATTAATGATCTTGTAAAAAACATGTTAGTAGAAGCAATTGACAATCATGGTAACGGAAAAGTTTTAGATTTTAATTTATGAAATATATAGGAAATTATAGTTCTTGGATAAATGACAATTGGATTTCTAAAATATTAGAAACTCCAGGACAAGCCCGCCCCAGAGATTGGCCGCCAAATTCTAAAATTGAACAAGAAGAATATCAGCGATATGCAACTTCTGGATACGATCTAAACGCAGTTAATTGGTGGATTTACGAAAGTAAAGATCTAGATATAATAATTTCCCCGCCTTGGACCAATGGAAAAATTCATTGGTGGATTACTAAATTAACCCCAGGACAATTCATGCCAATGCACACTGATCCTCATACACACGATGTTAGCTGTTTGCGATATTGGGTTCCGTTACAGGACTATCATCCTGGGCATATATTTGTATACAAAGATGAAATGATCACTAATTATAAAAAAGGTGATGTATATGTTTACACTAGTTCTACAGATTTACATGGCGCTGCTAACATAGGCCAGATACCTAGACTTGTTTTACAAATTACAGAATATGACATCTAAGACATATTGCGTATATCCTTTTATAAGTTCTAGTCTGCAAGCAGATAACACAGTTTTGCCTTGCGGACAGTTTATGAAATCTACTCTATTTCAAAACATTATTCCAATAAATGAAGTAAGACACGGCCCTGTAATGCAAGAAATGCGTAGAAAAATGTTAAACGGCGAACGAGTAGAAGGATGTCAATGCTATGCTGAAGAAGATGTAGGTATTCCGTCAATGCGCCAAAGCGGACTTAACAAATATGAATTTACTACTGACACTACAATAAAAAAATTAGAATTAGTCATGGATAACATCTGTAACATAAAATGCAGAAGTTGTGGTTCACCTAATAGTCATACTTGGCACGAAGATGAAATAAAAATTTACGGAGAATCTTTTTCTAAGAAAAAATATATTAAAAATACTTTATACAAAGATCTTGAGTTAGATAGCTTAATTGAAATAGAAGTTCTTGGTGGTGAGCCAATGTACAGTCCGGGAACTAGAGATTTTTTTAAATTATTAAAAGACAAGGACATTTTAAAAAATCTTTCTATACAACTAAGCACAAACGGAACTATAGAACCAACTGACTCTGTATTAGACAGTTTATTAAGTTGTAAAGAATTAAGTTTAAATATTAGTATAGACGGATTTGGTCATTATAATGATTATATTAGAAGCGGCTCCGATTGGAATGCAATTGAACAGAATTTAAAATTTTATGATAACTTAATTGATTTAAGAAAAGATAAAAAAACATCAATGAACGTGCATACGGCAGTAAGCATTTATAATGTAAACCAACTCGACTTGTTAGACAACTACGTTAAAGAACACTTCCCTAGATTTTCTAAAACATTTCAACTAGTACAATATCCAGTATTTTTGTCTATTAAAAACACTCCATTAGAATATAAAGAACTAGTCTCTAAATACATTAATAACGATAGTATTACTGAATATCTCAACTCAGAAGGAAATGATCATTTCCAACATTTTATAAACTATTCTCAACAGCTTGATGAAATTAGATCGGAAGATATGGCAGAATTTAATCCGCTGTTAAAACAATATATTGAAAAGTATACTTCTAAGGTAACTAGAGCAGAAAGTAAAGTTTTTTTAATAAAAGAATTTAAAAAACTACAAAATTAATTCCAGTCTAGATTATAATGCCAAGTTGGTTTTTTTAAAGTTTCCATATTAGTAATTTTAAAATCTTTACTAATTCCCAATGTCTTTAAATTTTCTACAAATCCAACTGCGGCCCTAATATTAAAATTAATTGTACATTCAGGAACTTTTTCTTTTAATGAATTAATAATTTCATTTTCTTTGTGTACCCTATAGTACAACGGTGACAAACATGCTGTACCTTCGTAGCAAAAAATATTTGATAAATTAATTAACGTAGTTGAATTATGCTCTGCGTTGATGTAATCTATAAGATTATTTTCTAATAGTAAATCGGCTTTTACAAATATATACTCAATATTATTCTTTTGTTGAATTTTGTTCTTCCAGTAGTTTAAAGCATTATCATTGTAATCATAAACAACGATTCGACCCTCGTCAATTAAATCAGTATAAAGTAGACCACTAGCTGGAATAATTAATTGTGTAAATTTTTTATTAACATTGCTATGTTCTTCGGTATTTTCTGTATGAATAAATTCAGATGCTGCATACTTTTCTCGAAAGTATACCCAATTAAGATTTTCTAAAAAGTCTTTTTTAGATTCTGGATAAAGATGTTTTTTGTTATGTCTAATATCGTTATTAAATATTTTAACAGGCAGATTATATGTAAGTGCTAAACTTAATATATTCCATCCGTGACATTTATGATCATATGATTTAGTTTGATATCCAGTTTTAACCCAAATAGGTGTATAATCATCGTGTATATTTTCTACACTTCTTTCTGGAATCACTTGAGTATGTTTAGTACCAAGCTCTAATTGACCAATTGCTGGACAACCTAATTTACGATATATTTCTAAATTTATTAGATAACACTGATTGTGCAGTTCATAATATGCGGTACCTCTATCTAGAATATGTCCATAGATAAAAAAATCGTCTTTGATAAGATCTTCTAATGAATTAAAAAACTCACTTCCGTTAATAAATTCTGTCCCAGTACTAAAGACAAGAGCATAGGTATAATCTAAATTTGCTACATGTTGTAATACAGTATCCTCATTTAAAGACTGATATACATCATAATTTTTATTTAGTACATTTGATAATGTATAATCAGACTGATTTTTTATAATTTCCTTACAAAAATTATCTTGTATCTGATTAGTATTATCTATAAAACAAAATGCAATCTTATTAGAAGAATTATAATTGTACTCAACTACATTCATTTTTTATAAAATTTAATAGGCAAAACATTTTCTTCGGTCAATATTACTTCATTTTGAGATGACGGACACATTGAACATTCACTAATTGGTTTATACTTAGAAATAGAAAAATTTTCTACTTCTTCGTCAGTACAATTAGTTAAGTCAAGAGGTTTGTATGCTAAAAATTTCTGCCATTCTTCGTCGTCGACTGCATTATGTCTTTCTAAAAAGTTTTTTAAAGTTCCTAATGCTGCACACTTATAAAGTTTTTTATTATACATAAATGTACAGTAACAACTTGGACAGTTACCATAATAAGCCTTTTCAATATCCGTTGAGTTAAACGGTTTTGGTTTATTATCTTTCATGTAAAAATGTTTTAGATGGGAATCTTGATCAATTGAAAGTACACCGTACTGGCCGTTCCACCAAAAGTCATCATCAGGCGGAATTGGTGATTTATTTTCTATAGCACAATAAGCATTATGTCTATAGTCCTTAACATCAATCCAATAATTCCTCCAACCATCAGTAGAGTCGTACATCATCTTTGACCAAAAATTCTCACTAGGAAGTTTTTGAATATCAAGTTTTTCTGTTAACACTTCAACGGCAGCTTTTATTCTATTTGATCGAGTCTTATCTTCAAATTGAATAAAGTGATCACTAACTAATATCATAACTTTATACTTAACAATAATATTAGATAAGAAGTCTATGTTCTTATCGATAAGTTCGCCATTAGTTGGAATCCATACTGGTGTAGTTTGATCAAAGCTTCTAATAAATTCTAGGAGTGATTCAATTCTGTCTTTGTATAACAGTGGTTCACCGCCTAGTAAACTATAGTGTTCAATATGAAACTTTTCTTTAGTTAACAGAATTCCTTCTTTGATTGTTTCAAGGTCAGGATCATGTTCTCCTTTTCTAATCAAGTCACTACGTGTATCACACTGTTGGCAGGCAATTTGACATTTATTGCCGTAAAAAATATCAAAAACTTTAAGATTGGGCATTATATTCCTTTTTATAACTTCTAGCAACGAGTTTAGTAAACTCACTTGTTTTATTTTCTAATTTACCGTGCGCAATTAAATGTATCCTAGACGTGTTAGATAAATTTATTACGCTATGATAATTTCTAATATTTATGATAAATGCTTTTCCGGTTTTAAATGGAACACATCCGTAACCGTCCAAGCTCATATAACATTCTTCTGGATGTACTAATGCTATGTTTATGGGAACTCCAAATTTGAGAGCATCAAAGTTTTCTTCACCAGGTAATTTACCAGGGGCATCACTATGCGGGCTAATATGCCCTCCTGCTTCCAATTCCATAAATCTTATTCTTCTATAAGTATCGTACGGAAAGTTCTTCCAAAATTCTTTAATTACAGGTGTTTTGGATGCTACCGGGGTCCAATCATATGGTACTTGATCTTCATGGGTGTAACCATACGAAGTCCATGCACCGGTGCTAGCCGCGTTTATACCGTGTATACAGCAACTATTCCACCCATGACTATCGCTTTCTCTATGAGGAACTAAATGTACTTTTGAATCCTCAGCTTCTTTAATCCATTTATCAACATCAAACTCAATATCAAGTTCTAACCAACCAAAATTACTTTTGTTCAATAACCAATCTGCTATTTCATAATCAGTTTTCGCCCATTCAGGCATTTTAGGTAAGTTAGATTTTATATTTTTGTTTTTGTGATAAAAATCCAACGCAGTGGTATTCATGTCATTAACCTAGTATTTTATATCTTGTATTTATAAATAGTTTATGAACACAAAAATAAAAATCCCACATCTTGAGTGGCATGTTGCTCATGCTTGTAATCTATCTTGTAAAGGTTGTTGCCATCTTTCTGATTATGGGCAAAAAGGAATAGTTAGTTATAATGAGATCAAAGACTGGTATTCAAAATGGAGTCATAGACTAGCACCAAAATCAATAGACATTTTAGGGGGAGAACCTTTATTAAACAAAGATATCTGTAAAATTATTTCTTTAACAAGAGAAATGTGGGATGATCCGTATCTAGAACAATTACAATTAACAACTAACGGACTTTTAATTCACAAATTTCCAGATTTACCTAAAGTATTAAAAGATTCTAATTGTTCTATTTCAGTGTCTTGGCATAGTGAAGATCCAAGTTATAATAAATTGTTTGATAAATCTAAAAACATTTTAAATGAATGGGTAGAAAAATACGGAATCCAAGTTCGTATACTAGATTTTTATAATTATTGGACTCCATTTTATAAAGGTTACGGTAGCACTATGGAACCGTTTAACGAAGAAAACTTTGAAAAAAGTTGGGATAATTGTATAACGGGACAAGATTGTTTTCAGATATATAATGGCGATATTTATAAATGCTCAAATTTAGCGTACTTGCCTATGACTAAACAAAAAATTAATCTTTCAGAGAATTGGGATTATTATCTAAGTTATGTTCCACTAAAGCCGGAAGCTTCGGACAATGAAATTACAGAGTTTTTTAATAAAGGTGCAGAAAAATTTTGTAGTATGTGTCCCAATTCAGTTGAAATGATTAAAAAACCAGATCCTTTAAAATTTCGTAAACAAATACTGATGAAGAAAATTTGATTATGAAACAAGGAAGATTAATAAACTTTGAATTACTGTGGGATACTGACCTAAGCGTCAATGTTGTATTACCAAAACTACTTGAATTAGAATTTCAAGAAGCAGTAGCTGACGGAGTAACTACCATTTTTGGAATGTTTTTAATGGAGGGAATTTATCCGCATGATTGTCATAATCAACAACTGTTTTTAGAAATTAAAAAAATAGCTGACAAATACAATTTAGAAGTTATTCTATTGTCAGGCCTTGGAGAAAGTTTTAACAATCAGTATAGTATAGAAAATGGTAGTATTTTAAACAATCTTCCATTTGAGGTAATATACTCATCATATCCTTTAAGAGTATGTTACAACATCATTAATAATATTCCTAGAAAATCAAAAACTATCAATAATAAGTTTTTATTCTTAGGTGGAATTCCTACTAGATTAAATAGAATTTATTTATTAAGTAAGTTGTATGAAAACAATCTTTTAATAAATGGTAAATGGTCATTTTTTATTCCGTTATCCCAAGAAGATAAAAATTATTGCAGAAATTTATTATCACATTATTCAGATGAAGAGTACGAAACTTTTTTAAAAAACTGTACTAGCTCAATAGATGAAAAATATCAAGAAATGGCTAACTTTTTTCAAGACTATGCACCGTACGAAGAAGGCGATCTTGAAAAGTGGGGCGAAATAGTTCATACTGATTTTTGGAAAAATCCTATATACATAGATCCTGAAGTTTACGATGAAACTTCGTTAAGTATAATTTCTGAAGGTCCAAATTATTGGTCGCCTGATTATAAATTTATTACAGAAAAAACATGGCGGACAATAATTTATAAGCATCCTTTTATATTTGCAGGCCCGCCTGAACAGTTTAGATATATTAAACAAATGGGATTTGAAACATTTGAAAAATATATGCTTATTCAAAATTATGCACAGGTGGAAGATGAAAAAGAAAGAATTGAATTGATTGTTAAAAATGTAGAACATTTTTTAAAACACCAAACTTATCATCAAAAAGAAATACAACAAGATATTGAACATAATTTTAACTTATTCTTAAAACTAGCCAATGATCAAAATTGTCTACTAACATCTTTAAAATCAAAATACAATATTCCTGATGCTGAGTTTTCAAAATTTTTTAGTACAACCGGCTATGAAAATTTGATTAGGCCCGTTGCCGACCTCAAAAAATTAGGCTAGCATCATATTCGTAGTTATCAATAGTGTATGGTTATAAATAAGTTTATGACTATATCTGTTAGACTATCATGAAAAATAATTACGATAAACGGCATCTTCCTTTTGGACATTCTACAGCTATACAAGACAAAGAAACATTATCTTTTATCAATAATTGTAGTATCTCAACACAAACATTAAACGATCAAACAATTAACGAACAATTCCTTAGCAAGTATGTAGAATGGATATTGACTACAACAAATAACAAAGTAACTGGTATTGATCAGTATCCATTCAAATGTTTTTCGCAAGGGACATCTGAAGCGTTTGAAAAATTTTATATGAATTATTCTCATAGAAGATTTCGATGTTTTAAAGGCGAGTATGTTTATCATAAATTAGCTTGGAGAGATGATAGATTTAATTGGAAATACTTAGAGGATGATGCGCTTGATGCCAATGACGTAGTAATAATTAGTCAACCTTTTTCTGATACAGGCGATCAGCATCCTTTACTTAATGATATTTTAGATCAATGTGACAAACTAAATATTCCTGTAGTACTTGATTGTTGCTACTTTGGTATTTGTAGTAATATAAATTTTGATTTTACAAGACCTTGTATAAAAGAAATCATCTTTAGTTTATCTAAAACTTTTCCAGTAGCTCATATTAGAATAGGTATGCGTCTTTCAAGGATTGATAATGACGATTTGTTATTTGTGTATAACAAAAGTGGCTACACAAATAGATTAGCAGCAAGTATAGGACTTAATCTTATTAATCATTTTGATTCTGACTACATAGTTAATAAGTATAAAAATAAACAAATTGAAATCTGTAAAAAATTAAATGTAACTCCTAGCAATACTGTGTTGTTTGGAATAGGCGGCTCTGAATGGCAGGAATACAATCGTGATAGAGCTACTAACAGATTAGGATTACATAATTTTTTACACATGGAAGATACAGAGTGCTTAGATGAATATGTCAAAATCTAAAATTATAAATTTTGAATGGATGTGTGATCACAATCATTACACCCATGAACAATTTGATAAAATTAAAACTGATTTAATTAAAAAAGACATTGATCAAGCCATAGATGAAAATGTTGATACTGTTGTAGGGCTTTATCTAATGGATGGGTTTTTACAACCTAAGTATAGATACAAAGAGTTTATTTTGCACCTAAACGAAATAAAAGATTATGCTTACAATGCTGGAATTAAAAAAATAATTCTAATAAGTGGCCATGGCGAAACATTAGATAATTGTCCCTTTGAATACCTGTTTTTAGATTTTAATCTTAGATTATTAATTAATAGCTATCCTGATCTAAATGTATTACCTAAATTCAATCCTGAAAATACAAAGTTTCTCTTTTTAACTGGCATGCCAAATAGACCTAATCGTATAGGTCTATTGAGCAAGTACTATGATAAAGATTTATTAGACACTGCTGAGTGGAGTTTTTTTGGCCCATGGACACCTATGGATCAATCTTGGTGTAGAGAATATCTTAAACATTATAGTGATGAACACTACAATACATTTTTAATTAATTGTGAAAGATCTTTTGATAATAGATATGAAACGTGTAAGCCATTCTATGGATCGTATACTTCAACGGAAAATGCACCGCTATGGTATGATGTAGTTAATATTGACTGGGTTCAATTACCCAGTCATATTGATTCTAAAGTATATAGCGATACACTTTTTAGTGTTATATCTGAAGGTCCAAATTTTTGGTCTGAAGATTGGAGTTTCATTACAGAAAAAACATGGCGAACTTTTTTACATCGTCATCCTTTTATATTTGCCGGGCACCCTGATCAATTTAGATATATTAAGAAACTTGGATTTAAAACATTTGAAGAATATTTGTTAATCAAAGATTACGCCTATATTGAAGATGAAAATGAAAGACTAGATGCTGTAGTCAAAAATACAGAATACTTATTAAAAAATATAAAAAATAATTTAGATGCTATAGAAAAAGACGTAGAATATAATTATCAAATGTATTTTAATCATGTAAACAATCAGGATAAAATTTTTAAATTCTTAAAGCACGATTTAAATGTTTCGTCAGATGATATCCAGCCATATGCTAATATCAAAGGTTATCCGTATCTCATTAGGAGAATACCTGATGGATTCTAAATGTGCAGCTTTCTGGAAACATACTAATGTTCGTAGCGATAACAAAATATTTCCCTGTTGTAGATTTAAGAATCCTGTAGATAATTTCAACGGCGATTTAATTCATATATTAGAGTCCAGTGCATATAAAGAACTTAGAAAAAAAAGTTTAAACGGTGAATTTATCCAAGGTTGCGAAAAATGCTATTACGAAGATGCCAACGGTAGGCAAAGTCTTCGACAACGATTAAACAAAGAATATACTACTGACACAGTTGAATTAGAATTTTTAGAAATAGGGTTTGACAATATATGTAATTTAACCTGTGACGGATGCTGGAGTGATTTTAGTTCCGAGTGGAGTAAAAAACTTAACCCTACTGCAAACAAGATTACTCACTATCGTTCAGTTGATGAGATTGTTAAAGTTCCGTCTAGTATTAAAAAAATACTCTTTTTAGGCGGTGAACCTTTAATGACCAACCGGCATGAAAAGTTTTTAAAACTAATTGAAAATCCAGCAGCAGTTGAAATAATTTACAACACTAACGGAATGTTTTTGTTAAAAGAAGAATTTATTAATTTTTTACATCAGTTTAAATCGGTAAAATTTACGTTAAGTATTGATGGGTACAAAGATCTAAATAACAAAGTTAGATCTGGAAGTAAGTGGGAAGATATTTTAAGTTTTATAGAACAGATATCTAAATCTAACTTTGATCTAGAAGTGAATACAGTGTTACATTTAAATAACTGGCACGGAATAAAGGAGCTTGAATCCTTTATACAACAATTAGGAGTACCGTGGATAGTAAATGTTTTAACATATCCTACACATTTAGATATTTCTAATTTTGAACAAAAGGAACAAATTATTAATTTGATTAGCGAAACAAACATTCCAAATAAAACTTATGTCATTAACCATCTATTACATAATTAATAAAAGGAGTTATTTATGAGTTCAGAATTTTATCAGTATTTTGATTATCCAAATTGGTTAGAACATCAAAAAAAATTGTTAGCATATAGACAATTAAAGATGGCTGACATCGTAACTGACAATCAATCATGGGCTGCGTTAAACTATGATGAATTTTCTATGGATTTAAAAGATGTTATTGACGATTATGCACAGCTTGGTCTATACATAAAACAGTTAATTTTTATATCTTTCCCCCCTACTGATTTAAATTCTACAGACATGAATGATCCAAAAACAATTTATATACATGTTGACAGTAAGGATGACGATGAACATTTGTTAAAGGAATCAGCTCCTACATTGTTTTCTCCAAGATATGTATTTAATATTCCATTAATAAATTGTGAAAACAGTACTACGTTTTTTTATGATTTTATAGATCCAAATAAACACACAAAAGACACTCATGTATATTTTGGAGGTTGTGTCGATTACAGTAATGTAGTTGAAGTGGATAAATTTACTCTTAACAAACCTGCATTTCTAAAAGTTAGTGTTCCCCATGCAGTGCATAATCCTACTGATAGTTTAAGAATTGTTTGTAGTATGCGTGTTGATGATAGTAGTCCATTACTAAAAAGGCTTTTCAAATGACATCAACTATAAGCTGTAAACGGTATATTGAATATAACAAGATTATTAGTGCTGTAGATTCAATGGCTAAAAAAGTTGCAGAATTTAGAGAAACTATGTCAAGTGATATGTACGACTTGACTCAAGTTGACCCGGCTCCTGATTTAACAGACATACATCCTAGAGATAGAAAAAATGTTAAAATTCTTTGCGGTGCTTTGCCCTTTGATGGAAAACCAAACTTAGGCAAACTATTAAAAGAAGAATCAGATATACTAACAAATTTAAAAGGATATTCTGCTGGGTTTGTTTTCTTTATGACTCCAAATTCAATCTTACCATTACATGTACACGGCGAATATGTAGCGAAAGATTCAAACGATACAATAGGAGTTTGGAATGCCTGTTTTGGAATTACAGTACCGTCGACAGATTCTAACATGGTAGGTATAGAAGTAAACGGTGAAGTTTATTCTCATGGTCATAATGTAGATGTAACATTTGACCCACAAACACCGCATCAAGCATGGAACCACACTAACGAGTGGTGGACTATGTTAATCTTAAATATTGATAAGAGATTTTTTATTTAAAGGAAATATTTTGAAAATATCAACAAATAATCATTGGGATCCATTAGAAGAAATAATTGTAGGCATAGCTGATCATGCACGAGTGCCTACAGTGGACAGAAGCACCATGAATATGAGCTACAGTAACTATAGTATGGATAGTGTTAAACCTTTAGAAGGAGCATATCCTCAATGGTTAATTGATGAAGCTAACGAAGACTTGGAAGGATTGGCTACCGCGCTAAGAAAAGCCGGAGTTAAAGTACATAGACCAAAGCCGTTAGATCACAGTAAACAGTTTAGTACACCAGAGTGGCAAACTACTGGTTGGTATACTTGGTGTCCTAGAGACTTACTGTTGCCGTTAAAAAATCTAATTATTGAAACGCCTAGTGGGTGTCGTTCTAGATATTTTGAAACTAGGGCATATCACGATATAATGTTAGAAGCAGTTCGAGATGGAGTTGAATGGATAGCAGCACCTAAACCTATTCTATTAGATGAAGGCTATCAATTTGAAGATATACAAGGAAAGCCAAGTTTATTAAATTTAGAACCTATATTTGATGCTCCTAACTGTGTGCGTTTGGGTAAAGATATTTTATTTCAAATTTCAAACACTGGTAATCATTTAGGAATGCAATGGTTAAAAAATGTGCTTGAACCTAGAGGTTATAGAATACATGCGGCAGAGCATATTTACAGTTTTGCTCATATGGATAGTACCATCGTTCCTTTAAGTCCGGGGAAAGTTTTGTTAAATAGTACTAGAGTCACGCCTGAAAATTGTCCTAAGATATTTGAAAAATGGGATAAGATATGGTTTAAAGATGTAAATATTAATCCTACTACAGAAACCGGACCAGGCAGTATCAGTCCGTGCAGTCCGTATATAGGAATGAATATTTTAAGTATAAACCCTAGTACAGTAATAGTAGGCGAAGATCAGATTAATTTAACAAGAGTTTTAGAAAAACAAGGATTTGATGTAGTACATGTAAAAATGCGGCACGCTCAAACACTTAGTGGCGGACTTCATTGTACTACTTTAGATTTAAGAAGAACAGGATCGTTAGAGGATTATACATGATTGAGTTTGTAACAAATATAAAAGATTTTTGGTCAACTGATTTAGAAAAATTTGTCTTTCCAGTTATGTCACCTCTTAACACTAATGTAAGAGATTATTGGAATCATCCTAATTTTCAAAATGCCAAACCTCTCTTGCAAGCATTTGACAATGATTTACCAGAGTATTGGAATAAATTTCTAATTGAGCTAGGTACAACAGAAGGTACAGTATCTTGGACTAACCTAGTACCGGGTCAAGTCCTACCTGTTCATACTGATGAGTTTTATAAACTAAGAACCAAGTACAATGTTGATATAGAAAAATGTAGAAGATATTTAATTTTTCTAAATGATTGGGTACTTGGACATTCTGTTGATTTTGAAGAAAAGACTATAACAAGATGGAAGTGTGGAGATGTTTGGTTATTTGATCATCGTTCATTCCACTGCGCCGCTAATGCTTCTACAGTAGATTTTATAACCTGTCAGGTTAATACTATTACGATTTAAGGATTTAGAGGATATAGTGGAAGTGCATAATCTACGCCATCAACTATAATTCTAATATATTTAACTGTTCCACCTGTATTAACTTCGCCGGAACCAGCACCAGCTACTATTGAATTATCTTGTATTCCGATAATCCCCTCGCTGTCTATAGATAACATAGTAACAAGTTCTTCTGTAGCATTTACACAACCTAATTCTATTCTACCTGGAATATACCCAGCACCCGGAGTGTCATCTACAAAAATTTGAATACCGGCTACTACAGCAGGACTACCGTTGCTATCTGCACCAAGCCAGTATTGACTAACAATTTTATCACCAATTTGAAGTGGCAATGGTGTTTCATGCGTTCCTCTATATCTACTATACAATACTGCTGGCCCTTCTACAGTATTAGAAGCGCCATAGATAGACATAGCGTCATACGCATCGTCCGCAGTACCAGTAGTATATACAGCTAATCCTGCTAAAGTACCGTTATTATTTTGTCCTGATAATGTAATTGTAGCACCGTTAACATCTTTAGTAGTAATGGCAATATTATCAACTTCGCCAACAATTTTTCCAGCTACTGAATCAACAAGAGTGCTAGAATCATCAGCAAAAACAGAACCTGTTAAATCGCCTATGATTTCTCTTGCAGTAAGTGTATCAGTTTCTGCGTCCCATAGCACTAAATTACTATCTGCTGAGCCGCTTGAGAGTTTAATAATTTGTGAACCAACTGCTAACGTAGTGTCTACGTTTGCTTGAGTAGCCCAAAGATTACGCCACTGTTTGGCACTTGTACCTAAATTATAAGAATCGTCAATGGCTGGAGTCAGTGACGAATTAATTAAACCAAGTACACTGATATTGTCGGTTGCATTGTCACCTAAGTTAATAGATCCAGTAGCAGTAATATTACCAGTAATATTAATGTTACCTGTGCCTATTATGTTATTACCGTTTAAGTTTAAATTGCCGCCCAGCAGTGGACTTGTTTCAGTTGAAAGGGCAGTTGGGCCAACGAGAATACCACCTGTAGTAGCTCCGTCGCCTACAAATAACTTTTTCGTATCAGTAACGTAGACAATTTCGCCTATGTCTACGAATGCAGTAACACGTTCTGCTTCAGTACCGCGTCTTAATTTCAAAGCCATGTAAATACTCCTGGTATCAATATCATATAGTATTTATGCCTTTGAATAAAAGACTACTTGTTCTTTTTTAAGAAGCTTTTAGTGCGAGTTTGTATATCTCGTTTGATACGATCTGTATCTAACCTAAAATCAACGTTAATAATGTGCTCGTCGTACTCTTTAAACATCTGTTCGAGAACAGATTCTAAGTCTAAACTAGAGTGTTTTTGTCGAGATTTTTCAACGTCAATATCCCATACTTTTCCGCCCTTAAAGCTAACTCTAACGGAATGGAGATACTCTATGGGTACTGCTTCAACTCTAACATCTTGAAATACTTCAGGCCAATGTGCTATTACATCTTCAGGAAGTTCTGTTATTTTTTTAGGCACTTTCTTCGGATTTTGCACTCTTTTTCTTTACAGGTGATAACTTATCTGCTTCTTCTCTAAGACGTTTAGCTTCTTTATATAATCGATCAGCATCGCTGCGATATTTAGAAGCTATTTGATCATCTGTAAGTACGCCGTCGGCTGGTGCCGCAAGTGTTTGTATAGTAGCAATATCTGTAACCTCAACGGAGTTTTCGTCAGTATTTACTACTGATGCAGTTTGCATATCAGAACTCTTAAGAGCTAATTCGTCAATACTTACACCTTTTTGTTGTGCAATTGCTTGATTTAAATCGCTTAACAAAATAGTAGTTTTCATATCCGGCGTCATTTCTACTAAATTAGTGGCCATTTTTACCATTTTACCTGTAACGTGAAATGCTGCCAACATATTCCTACCGTCTGGTAGTGATGTGCGAGCCATTGCTTCTGCAAATTCATAAGCAGTTTGGCCAGCATTTGATTCAATCAATTTCATTAAAGTGTCATGCTCGTCTGCTTGTAAGTTCTCTGTAGTAACTACAATACAGTTTTCTGCATCACCTGGTATTGTACGATACGCTACAACTATTTTTCTTTGGTTATTTTTTACTCTACCAACATGTTTTAGAGACATATTATTCTCCTTCTTTTTTAGGTTGTTGTGAAGCTACAGCGGCTAGAAATGCTTCTAGTTTATTGTATGTCTGTCCTACTACAACCATTTCGCTGGGTTTAAAAGTACCCCTTTGACTTGCAACATCAATAATTTGCTTTAGGGCGTTTAGATCCTGCACAGTTAGTTCTGCGCTAGGTTGTGCAGGTGCAGTTGTTGCAGTAGTTTCAGGTTGTTTCTTTTGTTCATCGCTCATAATATCTCCTTAATTAAATGCGCTTTTTATTTACTAGTATTTTAAATATGGACACGCCAAAGTGAAATAAGAAAGTTCTTTATGATCTTCAAAACCTATTTTTAACAAAGTTACTACTTGATTGGTAGAATCTACTTCTACAGTTTTTCCAACATAAAATCTGCCCTTTTGATGATCCATAATCCACTTTGCAATACTGTCTTGCAAGTTGTAATTCATGGGAACTGAGACATACTCAAAATGCTTTGGAGGCACTTTGAGTTGTCTCAGATCAAAAAAGTTTAAAGGATTTGGATCTTTAAGACGTAACATTACTTGTCGTAGTGCGCAGTCAATCCAAACGGTGCTTGTAAATTTTTGTCATGATGTCCGTGAACAATAAAAATAGTATCACAGTAATCATCCTCGCCCCAACTGTCCCACGGATAACCGTCAGTAAACATAATAAACTTTTTAGGGTTAATATCATGGTCTCTCATGTATTTCCAGTTAGCCATAAAGTCAGTACCGCCGCCGCCCATAATCTCGTAACTGAGCAAGTCATCGCCTGTGTCAGCAGTAAAGTCTTGTTCATTATACACTTTTGTATCAAAGCACCAAAGTTTAATTTGATAATCTTTGTACTCGTCCATAATGCCTTTAATTTCACTTAAAAAGTCTTTAGCCTGATCATCACCGATACTTCCGCTCATATCCAAACTAACAGCAATATCGATAGTTTCGTCGTATTGTTGTCCGGGTAATACGGCACCAGTATGCCAGCCTTTACGCGAAGGACGAGCAAAGGTAAAGTCATGCTTAATAGTGCTTTGGATTTGTTGACGCAGAAGTTCACGCCAATTCATTTTTGGCTCAGTAAGCTCTTTGATCATACGTACAATTTCGCCCGGAGTGTTACCAGCACCTGCTGCCTGTGCCGCTTGTAGCATGCCTTCTTTAATCTCGTCACGAATCTTTTGCATCTCATCTTTAGAATACTTTGGACGACCTTTGCCTTTACCGTCTTTGTCATCACCTTCTCCATCACCTTCACCGTCGAGGTCTAGGTGTTCGTCTAGCATAGAACCTAGACTTTCTAGAAATTCTTTACCATTTTTTTGTGCTTGCTTAAATAGTTCTTCGTAAACTTCTTCGCTAGTCCAGCCAGCATATTTTGCATCTTTAAAGCAGTCTACTAGGGTAGGCTCTACACCAATTCGATCTCGAATTAACAAGTTGTTGACAATGTAGTCCTGTGCAATATTAGACAAAACTGGATCCATGTTACGATCTTGCCAAGTACGGCGACCAAGATGGTCAAATACACAATGCAGGATCTCGTGTGCAATAACAAACTCAATCTCTTTATTAGACATTGCATTAAAGAATTGAGTATTGAAATAAAGATTTCGACCGTCTACAGCGGCAGTAGGCAACCATTCATCTGCTGCCTGAATTCGCAAACGAGTTGCCATGTTACCAAAGAATGGGTGACGTAGAAGTAAGCCAACTCTTGCAACAATGATACGATCAAGAACTTCTGTACGCATCTCTGCAAGTTGTTCGGGTGTAATATTTGGATCAGGTGTCCATTGTTTTTTGCTTGCTACGCTCATATGCTATACTCCTATGTAACTGTATATATGTATTATACAGCATTTGCGGATAAAGTCAAGAAAGAAAGTGGGCGTTTTTTGGAGAAACGCCCATAAACTCTATATTACGCCTTTTGAGCGGCAGTAATATACTTACCAAATCGACTGTGGAACTCGTCAAAACATTCGACTTCGTCCGGATCAATTGGCAAGCTGTACTGAGTAAGAGCGAGTTTGATGCCCATAACAACCAATTCAGTTTCAAAATTATCCATTGCAAAGCGCAGGAAATTGTTAACTTTATTGTCAAACTTCTTATCGCTCTTGTCAGACGCCTCTTTTAGCTCGTAGCAGAGCGAGACTGTCAAGGAATACATGGCACTGATTTCTTTAGTCTTCAGCTCCTTTACCTTGCCATCCAAAATATCTGTTGGATTAGGCATCTGACTGGCAACCTTGCGGTGCGCCATAAACTTAACAGCAAGACCTTCACCGACTGCGCCAGAGACTAGGTCAGTAAGTGTATTGCTATCAAGCTCGTCATCTAACAGTTCGCTAACAAAGGACCACGAACGTGGAGTAGCAAACGAACGGCTAGGGGACTTTGGATCAAAGTCGTAGAGGTCCTTCTTGCTAAAAGTCAAGAAGCCTACAACGTCTCTGTGGATACTATGATTTACAGCCCATTGGAACCAGTCATCAAAATTGACAGCCATTTCCAAGTGAACAAAACGGTTAGCTAACGGAGCAGGCATACGATAAGTAACACCTTTGTCAGCTTCTCGATTACCGGCTGCAACAATAAACACGTTATCGGGCAATTTGTATTGTCCAACTCGACGGTTCAAAACTAATTGATAAGCCGCTGCCTGTACGCTAGGAGCCGCACTATTCATTTCATCTAAGAACAAAATAATATTTTCGTGCTTTGATGCCATGATCTCATCAGGCAATTCTGCCGGAGGAGCCCAAACCATTTTACCTTGATTAGAATCAAAGTAAGGAATACCTTTAATGTCTGTAGGTTCCCAAAGAGATAGACGAACGTCAATTACGTGAGCGTTCATATATTCACCAATTTGGTGAACAACATCAGATTTACCAATACCTGGGGGACCCCACAGGAAAATTGGTCGACGTTTGATGATTGCATGTTTAATGCTAGCTTTTGCCGAATTAGGCGAAAGTTGACGGGCCGATGAGCTTTCCGATGCCATTGTGTATTCCTTGTTAAGTTATAAAACAGTCAGTGCCTTACTGTTCTTATATTGTAACACCTACACAATATAAGTCAAGATCTAGTTTACCAAACTACTCCGCATCGTGTCGTTTCATTGCTTTGGTTAATCCGTATTTACGTATGTCTCCGGAAAAAAGATGAAGTTCGAGAGCTTTCTTTTCGTCCGTTACAATAATTGAATCTCTGCCTAACCAATATGGACAAGTAATAAATCGATCTAACCAAATTATGGTTTGCGTAGTTAATTCAAAATCTTTTGGAAAAGGAACTTCGTATGTTTGGAGATCAAGTGTATCAGTGACAAAAAGATATCCTTGATCTGTAAGACGCAGGCCACCTTCGTCTTTGGATCTAGTGTTTTGCCACCATGTTGAATAATATTCTTTAAAAGATATTTCGTTAACACCTTTTCCGGCCTGTTTTAGAAATATCTTTGTATATGTTTCTTTCCAATTCATTGTATTTCTTCAAGTACGATTTCGCCTGAAGTTAATTTTACTACTTGGAAGTCTGCGCAGGAAAACATTTCGTTTAATTTTTTTGCCAAATTAAATGCATGGCCAGGATTACTAAACGAAACTTTTTTATATTTTGGTCCCGGATAATTAGTGAGCATGTTAGAACTTTTAAGATTAAACGGATCGCCCTTGTAAAAGACAGCCCAAATAGCTTCAGCACGAAGCACTTGCTCACTCTTGTATGTTTTTTTATCTACGTGATCTAACAACACAGTGGGTTTTGGTCTACTCATATACGCAATCCTTTAAATTAACTACGTATATATTTATATCAAAAACACATTATATTACCTGTTTATTACCATCCAGGATTACTTGAACCTATTTGAATTTGAATTACTTCGTTGTCGCCTGAGTTCTTTTTAGCTAATATTTGTTCTAAATCACCGTTTAAACGTGTCATAACAAGCCCTAAAGTAAATGCTAGAGCCTTAGCTTGCTGTATGTCTATGCGGATGTCTTTGGCTCGACTGGCATCTGCACTCTTAACTTGGTTAAGAAACTGCGTAATAGGTGTAGTGTTTAACGGCTCATTTTGTGTTGACACGACTTAACTCCTGTCTCATTTCTATCTCAGTCCTAAACGGACCTTTAGTTTCGTAGCGTTCTACAGTGATCAGCTTTGGACAAAAACTTTTGACCCAACCTTTTTCAAAGTGAATCACATAATATCCTGCACAATATAAACTTTTTGATTTAGCTGATTTTGTAAAAAGAGGAAGTTTTCGTTTTACATCAAATATAGGATTGTGTGGTTGACACGATGTTGCATAGCCGTGAACTTCTTTGGTATAGTCTTTGGCTATTTTAAGAGCAGTCCATGTTACATCGTTACCTAAGGTTTTCTTAAGTTGTTTTTGATTTTCAAAAAATCGTGTGCCAGCTTTGTCGCTTAGGATATACTTTTCATCGTTATAAGAAATGGTAGCTACATTTTCACCATCTTCCTCAACAATCCAAAATTTACCACCTAATATTTCTTTCGCTATCATTTTATTCATCCCGGATACCTCGCATTTAATGGTACAGCATATAACTGTGCATTGTCGGCCACTCGTTGCATGTCCCACTTAGCACAAAATTTAATCAGTCGCATTCCAACTTGTGTAATGTCTTTTGGAAAGCTAGCTTGTTTAATTGTATTATTAATTAGTTCTTTAATTTCTAAAGGTTGTGCTGTTAAATCGCATAGAGTCACATTTCTATTATAGTCGTCTAACACACGATGTTCTACACCCTCGTGATCGGACCAACGTTGCAACATGAGATTATTCCAAGCATAGCCTTTGGTATTCTTATCAGCATATGCTTCAGTAAGGCCTACTTTATTCTTAGTACCTTTAACTCTAACACCAGGATATGCACTAAAGACATTATCACTAGTATCGCCACGCATACATTTTTCAAATAGCAACCAATCTGGATTAGGGGCAGGCTTAATTTCTTTCGTTTTCTTATCAATTACAGACTTACCCTTGTCGTCAAAATAGCCTTCATGAGTAGTTGTAATATTACTGACACCATTATATTGTTTTACGTTTGGTGCAATGAGTTGTGCAAAGTCGCCGTCTGTAGAAATAATCACGTGATTGTCATGCGGGTGATTCTGCACCCAGCCTGCAATCAAGTCATCTGCTTCTAGTTGTGGGTGTTGCATTACAGTACAATTTGTTTTAGTTTGTACAAAATCTTTAAACTCGTCAAAGATTTCCCAAAACATTTTATCTTCCTCAGCTTCACGGGGAGTGAGCGCATCACGAGTTTCTTGTCGATTTCGCTTGTAAGGTTGATAAAAATCTTTACGCCAGCTACGTCCCTCAAGACAGAATACTACATGATCTGCATTAAAGTCAGTCCAAGCCTTTTTAATCGAATTGAATGTAATATGCAGGGCCATGCCCACTTTTGTGTCAAGGTCACCACGTACTACGTGTCGAGCTCTAAAAAAAGTGTTTGCAGTATCTACTAGGATGTATGTGCTCATGAAACTTCGCTTTTGCCTTTTGCAATTGGTACTACATTAATATAACCAGCGCCGCGATTTGCATCCATGCCTTCTTCACTTAGCATTTGTGATACAATGTCGCGGAACCAACGATCTACAACTTCTTCATCTGGATCACCTTCAAACCCGTATCCAGCTTGTCTTAATTGTACTATAAAAAGGTCATTCCAGTCAAGCTCAAAAAATCCATTCCTAATATTTTCTGGATTAACTTTAGTATCAAGCACCGCTACCCAAGGTTCTCCTTTAACTGTAGCACGTTCTTTTGGTGTCAATTTAGCTTGTTCTTCTGCTTTGGCAGCACGTTCAGCAGCCTCAGTGGCTGTTTTGGCTGCTTTGGCAGCGGCTGTAGCTATTGCCATATTACGTTCAGCTTCTGCCTTGATCTTATCTATGCCAAATAATTTTTCTATAAATTTTTTCATTAAGTACCCCATTCATTTTTAAATAGCGGCACTTGCAAACGATCGCTATAGCGTAATCCGTTTTTCATTGCCAGTAATGCTACATTCTTATTGTTTAGTGCGTACACACTTTCTACACCGCCAACTGGCATTAGATAAACATGCCCGTCAAAACCAGCCGCACGATATTCTTCAGTTGCACGTTTAGCATCTTCAAAATCTTGTTCTGTAGCAATAACAAACTTCAAATATGCTGTACCAACTTTTTCGTATTCACAAACTATTTCAGGAAGAATTGCTTCTTCCCACTTCTCACCACTACATGGAAGTTTAGCACTTACACTGAATGTAACTTCTCTCTCGTCACTACCAAGAAACCAATCTGTTAAGTATTCTTTAAATTCTGGAGTAAGTCTCTGGGTACCGTTTGTTTCAAATGTAATCTCTTTCAAACCCGCCATCTTAGGATGACTTAGCAAGTCTGGATAAGCACGTTGCCAACCTAGTAAAGGTTCGCCGCCTGTAATTACAAGATGTTCGTCTTCCCACTCATTGTATGGCAGTATCTCCATAATGCGATCAGCAATGGCATCACTAGTAAGCATTGGACTTAGATCTTTAAATGCTGGATGCCAACTTGCATAACTATCACATCCTGTACTTACTAACGGAAGTTCTTCATATTTTTGAAAAGACTCTATATTTGCATGTGTATACGCAATATCATCTGCTTCAATACTAATTTTATCACGCGGCATACCAAAGCCTGCACATTTAAAGTTGCAGCCGAATGTGCGTAAAAAGACACTAGGTACACCCATGTACCTACCTTCGCCTTGTATACTGTAAAAAAGTTCTGCTATTTTTATTTTGCTCATGCTTTTAATGATTCCATGGTTGCTATTTTTGCAATACGATCGCCAAAGTCTTGATCATTAGTGATAATATAAGTTTGGTTATGACTGCGATCCTTTATGCGATCATAGTAACGAAACTCTACAACTTTGCCGCCTATTGCATTGTATACTTTAAAGTTTAACACAGGTTCGCCTTCAATGCAATCACTTTCTCTACTAGATATGCATATATCTTTTCCAGGAGTATCTTCTTCAAACATCCAATTACGTAATTTACGTTTAATCCATTTCATACTTTGTCCTTTAACCACTCGTCTACTTTGGCTTCTGCTTCTTCCTGTGAAACAGCATAAGCATAAATCCAATAACATTCATCCTTGCCTTTAATATCAAATGGCACAGGTCCGTTAAACAATATACCGTCTTCTAACATACGTTTAACTTCAAACTTTTTTAAATTTCTAGCACGATTAATTAAATCGTTAGTCATGTCTATTGAGTTCATTTTGTTTCCTTTATTAAACCACGCCACAGTACTACATGTTCGTTGGACCATTGATTGCCGTCCCATTGTGCATATGTAGGAAATGGCCAATTAGGTGTTACACTTGAAGTAATTTGATAAGTACCGTTTCTTACAGGATTAATATTTACAGAAAACCAATCAGTTACTTCTGGCTCTTCAACTACTATTTCTTCAACAGATTTAATAGGAACTCCGCCTACAGAAATATTTTTATCAGGTTCGCCTTGAAATACTTCGCCAGTATCTTGATTAGTAAGTTCTAAAGGACCGTAGTAGTGATATTCTGTATCGTCTAGCATCCAACCTAACGCCTCAACAGCTTCGTATGTATCTTCGTCCCAAGCAGTATTAAACTCTTCAAGGTCTGTATCAGTACAGTTACGACCTGCTTCAGTGTCTGCCCAACATCCGTCAATTAGGTCCCATAGTTCCCAACATTCGTCATTTTCAATACAGCTAAGTTCGTAACCGTCTTCGTTTTTAAGTTCTTCGTCAGTAAGTGGTCGCTCATCTGATTCTACGCTAAAAGTACCCCAGCGATAACCTTCTTCGCGAATAATTACCTTGCTGTCTTTATACCAAAATTGTCGCTCAACAGCGGATTTTTTATATTGTGGTGAAAGTTTCCAAGTAGTCATATTTTGTTCCTTATCTCGGTGCAAACTCTTGTTGTAATTTGATATTGTCAAAGAATTCTTTCTTTGTATGAGGATCATCTTTAAATGTTCCTTTAAGGACTGTAGTCTGTGTTAGTGAGCTATGCGCCATAATGCCGCGATTCTCACAACATCCATGTGTTGCTTGAATGTATACTGCTACGTTTTCGGAGTCAGTAGCTTTACTAATCTCACGGGCAATGTCGTTGCAAAGCTCCTCCTGGAGTGTGCCTCGTCTAGCACACCACTGTGCAATACGTGTGTACTTGCTGAGCCCAATAAGTTTCTGAGCGGCAATAATACCAATATAAGCAACGCCACTAACGGGTTGATGATGATGACTGCACATACTGCGAAGCTCACTACGAACAACCAACATACCTTCGTAACGGTCCTGCGAGTCGTTTGGAAATGCTGTTGCGTCTGGTCCTGGTTCATATCTGCCACTCATAATTTCGTTGAAGTACATTTTAGCAAGCCGTCTTGCTGTACCATGCGAGTTAGGATCGTTTTCACGATCAATCAACAAAGTATCTAATACTTGTTCAAATGCTTCTGTAGCTTCGTTGATTAAATGTTCTTTATCACTTTCGTGTAAGTAATCACTTATATTGTCTCCAGCCCAATATCTCTTTCCTTCTCTTTTCATTTTAGCACGTAGTACAGCAGATAGACTAGATTCCTTATATCCGCCGTCACCTGCCATTGCGTCAAGTGCTGTTTCTTTTTTAATATAAACCGGCTTACCCAATGGTTCATATTTCTCTTCAACAAACTCCCTGTTGTCAGGACCGTTCATTATCGGATCCGGTTTAAATTCTGCTTTTGTCAATTTTATTCTCCGAGTTATAGACGTGGATGTCTATTGTTAAATTATATACTTTATTTAGATCGTTGTCAATCATTCTGAAAAATATTTGTTAAGCATTTCTAGCTTATCATCATATTCTGCAATTTGAGCTATCTCTGCTTCAATAGCACTCATTATGTCTGTATGCTCTGGAATAGCAATTGGGTTCCGTAACATAGTTTCAACATTCATTCTATGTTTTAAAATATGTGATTCAAAATGTGCTTTACTGGCTTGTAGTAGTTCTTTACGCATCATTGTCTCCTTGTTCTAATGCTTCTTTTAATTGCTTATCTTCATACTCAGCTAAACGTTGTCTAAATTCTTCTTCAGGCAGTCCGTGCCAACCAATACATTTACCTGTAGGACTGCGACCACATCCGCAGTTACCGATTTCGTTAACATCTTCTTTTACTCTTACTTGCATATAGTTTCCTTTTTATAGTTGCCTTTTTCTGGTATAACATGACGTACTCCGCCTCTAGGATCTTCCATGTCTCCCTTTCTACGGGGAATTAAGTGTATGTGCGGATACATAACAGTTTGGCCTGCTGCCTCGCCTACATTTTGTCCAATATTAAATGCATCGCAGTATCCACGCTCAACCCAGTCATAACCCCACTTGTAGGCTGCTTCCCAACATTTTACCATGTGAGACCAATCTTCTACTTTAGGTACAAACAATAAATGTCCGTCAGTTACAGGAAATCCGTCCTTGTATACTGTAAAATCTTTAGAATCAATTAATACGTTAGTCCATGGTCCTGGCATTTTTCTGTTCCTCATAGGATTTAAATAAACGAGTTACTGCTTCCATTTGTTCTTGGAATACATCTGGTGCGCCGTCGGCTGCACGTTTCATATCCCAGTCGCTAGGATAATGACGCAAACAATGTCTAGCGCCGTCTTTAATTGCTTTCGGGACTCGAGGAGTATTCAGAATCTCAACTAAAAATTTTTGAGTCTGTACCACTGCTCGATACCTTTCGTCAGGTAGTGTCATTCTGATTGTTCCCATGGATATACTAACCAAACATCTTCTTCTGCCTTGTTTACTTCTGTACTGTAGTAGCTAACTTCGTCAAACTTAGAACTTAGATTGTTAGTTAGCACTGCAAATCTAACGTTCTTACCCCACACACTATTCCATGCTGAATCTTCGTTTGGAAAACATCCACTAGACCAATCTTCTTTGATCCAATTAAACGTAGCACCGGTATCGTTGATATCATCGATAACAAGGATATTCTTTCTTTTTGAAATATCCCATCTACTCTTTAATGTCAATTGCTCTTCAGGTGATACAACCCCAAATGCATCTTCAGCTATACCTAAATCACTTACACATTGGCCACCATCACGCAGACTAACTTCTAGTGGGCGCATAGGAATATCAGTTAGATGACTTAGTATTACAGCAGGTATAGCACCGCCACGAGTAATACCAACAATGTAGTCTGGACGCCAATTATCTTTGTACATCTGCATACTGATGCCTACACACATGTGTTGAATATCAGACCAAGTGTAGTAGAGTTTCTTCATTGCGTTAAACCGTAGGCCAATGCTTGAAGTTCTTCTTTAGTCATAAAAAAATTGTATGTTTGACTATCGGCAACTTCACCGTCTTTTAAACTTTCTTGAATAAGTTCAAGACTAAACAATCCCTTAGGGTTTAGTACTTCGTGTTTTACCATGCGTACACGATAACCATCGTGTTCTTTAATTGTCATTTCTCTACGAGTGTGTGCAACTGATTCATGTAGTTTCATTTTGAGTCCTTTATAGTTTCAAATATTTTATACTTTTCTTCGGCAAGTCGATACTCTTGTGCCGCCTCTTTAATTTTTATATTAACATCACTTTGAAGTTTTTGCAAGAGTAATTGATATTGTTCTCCTGATTGTTTAAGTCCTTTAAACTTTGATTCTAAATCCCTGTTACGATTTACAACGCCAGTGACTGCCATTAAATCTTTAAGTACTTGTTCAACATCAATGCCGTTAACGTCAAGCGGAACAGTAACAGTCATCCGACCTTGATTTATTATCAAACTAGCATCTACAGACGAATTAGTAATTGCAGAGGTAGTATATCCACCATTGACTACTGTATTGTTATTAGGAGCAAGATTATTATACAATGAATTAACAGTCCATGCAATCGGATTGGATTTAGTATTAACTGTTCCCATGCCGTTCCTTTAGATATTGTTCGTTTGGTATCCATTTATTGTTAACTAAAAATCCCCAATCACGTTTATGTGGACCAGGCATAAAAAGTGTCCAAGCAGTGACACCTTCTTTTAGTTCAATGCGATGATAGCTATTAGGACTGCAAATACGGAAATGCCCAGGACCTCTCCATTTACGCACTTCACATGATTTAGTGCCGTCTGAATTAAATTGCGGAATCCATTCGTAGTAACCGCCTTTAAGAATTAATGTAGCATAAGGCCAAGGATGATCATGTACATCATCTGGATCGCCTTTTAAAAACTTGTGTAAAAATATATTGAAAGGAAAACGTTCTCTTTCTTTTAAGAAAAGATAGTAACGCTCTAAATACGGCTCGTCATTAACACGATCCATAATAATTCTTTTTCTACCTAAACGTTCAAGAATTTTCAGCATCTTTCTTACCTTTCCAATCTTGTAGTACAAGATCGTATACTGTTTTGAAGTTTTCGTATACCTTTGCTAGTGCAGGGTATTCTTTACACATAGATTCAACTTCAACTATTTCGATATGCGTGTTTTGTGTGGTTACCCACCATTGGGGGTCTACAGGGCTTATTGTAGTGTAAGTTCCACCAGCGCCGCTGGTTATCGTATTATATCCACCTGCACCACTGCCTATACTAATAGTATCATCAAGAGTTATTGTATAACTGCTATCTATTGAACCTAGATCTTGTGCTAGGATGCCAACACCGCTACCGCCAAGATATGTAGTTGTTGAACCGTATGTGTCGTTTAAATTTATAACAACAGTGTTGGAATCTTTATCATCCATTTATTGCCTCATAAAGAGCTTTTCCTGAGAAGAATTCTTTTTTAAGTTTTGCTGTTTGTTTAAGTAAGCTAGGAAGAAAACTTTCGTAATTTTCCATATATTCAACTACTTGATTTACTATTTGTTTTCTATTTTGAATATAAGATCCAAAATCTTCTGTCCATGTACTAGGATACTTAAACTCTGCTAAAGCCATTTCAGAATAGCTTAAACGATCAGGAACCATTGGAATAGCATTTACTAGAGCGCCTTCGTACCAACTAATACCTAATGTTTCTTGCAAGTTAGCTGAAAACACTAATTTAGCACGACCAAGAATATTATGATATTCGTTCTTAGTTAATTGTTGCTCTTGACAAATTACAAATTCATACTGAGGTAGTTGTTCTTTAAGATCGCGAAAAATATCAACTTGTTTCTCGGGAGCAATACGATGAGGGAAAACAATTAAATTTTCCTTATCCATGCATTTGTAACTGTCTAGGCTGTGTTCTAGATATTCCATAGGCCAGCCCACACGTTTGATTCTAGGATGTTCGCCAGCCAATGCATCAGCTATATCATCTTCTATCCAAGGATTATCTAGACCAAACAATGTTCTTACAAACATGTCAATGTGAAAATCTGTAGCAAAGAAGTTATCGTCGTATGTAAAAAACATACTCTGTTCAGCATGTCTTACCCAAGGCTTGTTTCCAATCAGTCGACCTAAGAAATCTTGAGGATCATAACTACCAGCATGCCATAAGCCACCAATTCTGATATTAATGTTTAGCAATTCAGCCATGTAACGAAGCTGTATAACTGTAGGGTTCCACGCATCAGTATAAAGGAAGTAGTCGCCATCTTTAACATCTCCCCTACAAAACATCTCCCCTATGGTTTCCAACTGTTTACTTTTATAAACATTAGTACCACCAAAATTAAGAAATGCTCCAGGAGTTGTAGCTTGTGGTGTATCACCGCCACTAATGACTACTACTTCTTTATTCGTAGCATGATGCAGTTGTTTAGGTAAGTATTCCTTCCACTGCTTAGTATAGCGAGTGTCAACTGCTTCAATATCTACGATATAGATTGTCATTAAGAACCTCTACGGTCGTAAAAACGTTTTGCACCATTGTTAGTATTGGTGTTATTGTTGTAATTATTAAATCTACCACGACTCTTCGATTTGTAGATTAAGAATTTTTGGTAAGCCTGCCAAACAGGCGACTGGGTATCATAAAGATCCTTCTCATCGAAAGGATACCCACCGTAACCTTCGAAGCGACAAAAGTCGCGGAACTTATCCAAGTCGTCGAAAATTTTATTGACTGGAGGAAAAGTTTGTGCCATTTTAATTTACCTTTTAAAGATTGAATGGATAATAGATAAGTGAGCCGTTTTCTCCATCTTCGGAGACTTCTATTTCGACAAAGCGGCCTGGAAACTTTGAACGAATTTGCTGATACAAATCATCTGAAATCATCTCACATGATTTGTGATTCAGTTCTAGTGTGCCTTGATTATAAAGATTTTCTAACCAACGCTTAAATTGAATAAATTCGATGTCACGATCGTCGTGAAACACTTCGATACGAATTTTAAAGTGAAAAATGTGTCTATGGGGATAGCCTAGAAAACTTACGTCATACTGATCTCCAGTTTTTAGATTAGGGTCTGTAAGTGCTGCCGGGTAAAGATGAATGCCTTCTTTACGGAAGGTTACCCAGATGCTTTTTGTAATTGCTGTACTCATGTTCTTATGATACTTTCAATGTAGGTAGTTGTCAACTTATTTGATAACTTCGTCTTCGGAATATTGAGACCATTCGGTAAACTTTGAACGATCCATTAGGTCGTGTAGGCTGTGACACCAAACACCGGGATTAGATGCTTTAAAATCTTTGTCGTCAATCTTAAGCATTGTGTTGTAATTCCATAAACGGATGTATGGAATAGGAACTCGAATCTGTGGAATAAAATTGCTATACTCGTTAAATGCACTGTCGTTGAATGTTTCAACGTGGGATAATGGAATGTCTAAAGTACATAGAACACCTTGTTCCAAGAATGGAAGAATCATAGATTCCCACTCTAACCATGCGTCAAAGCTACCTATGTCAGGATGAAAGCTGTGATTAGCACCAAAGAAAATATGCTTTACATCTTGTTCGATCATGTGCTTTTCTACAACGTCTGGACTATGAACCCCTGTAACAAACAGTGTGGGCATTCCATAAGCAGGAGTTTTTTCTATTTCATATCCAAAGAAAAATACTGCGTCATCTGCTTCACCTGTGCTGTAATCTCTTTTCATGTTAAAGTCATTCTTATTAATTGTTGGTTGATTCGATGTATCTCGTCTTTAAGCCATAGCTTCATAGTTTTCTTTTTTCGAACTTCGTCTGAGGCTGTTATATTATTATAGCGTACTTCAATTTCTGTGTCAAGCTCTTTATGTCGCCGTTCTAATTCTTCTAGATGTGCTTTGAGTTTATCATAGTCATTATTAAAGTTGCTCATCCTCTAACGCCTCCAATTTATGTTCTTCATCTTCTGTAAAACAACCATCTTCCAGTTCTTCTACTTCAGGTTCAACTACATCAAACAAAGCTCCAAAATATGTGCTAGAGTTTACAGTCTTTTTACCAATGGCGCCTCTAGTGCCTGGAATAGCCATCCAAAACTTTGAGTTTTGTTCTATCAACTTATTTGCAGCTTCTCTTGTAGTCTGTGAAAAGATTTCTTCTACAAGATCTCTAAAGAACACCCTGTCAAACTTTTCTTGTACAAGCATGTTTGGTACAACTCCAGCATCATACTGTCTGTTAGCTTCCTGTACTGCATTAATATGGCTCCAAACATTATGGCCCATTTGAATAGCGTAACTAAAACTATCCCAACTTGTGCGACCTTCTTTGCCAATTTTATTCAAGTCACCTGGTTTGTAAACGCATACATCACTAACTTTCATTTCTGCTGTAATAGGACTATCTTCAAAGTTTTTAAAGATACCATCTTGCAATACTGCTTGTTTAAAAGTTCTAGTATCAGTTGCATACTTTTTATCGTCAATGCTTGGAACCATTCTATAGGTCCACTTGCCTCTATCAGGTGTTTCGTTCTGAATATAAATCTGTCCATTAGCAGTTGCTAAGAATGGACTTGCACAGTCAAATGTCAACATCATAGTAGGATTGTAATACTTACGAATAGCACGTTGTAAGTCTGTAAGCAAACATGCCCACTCTAACTTACTAGTACCCAAGAAGTGCATTACATCATGTACGCCACTTTGTAGTAAGCCATCAAAGTGTAGTGCTACTATACGTTTAAGTACTAGATGCACGTCACACATATTTTGCCCACCCATTGACCACCCATTAAAGTGATTGTCAGGATACTTAACTGGATCGCAATAATCTTTCATCTGCTGATACCAATCTTCTGCATCTGTATGATTCTCACCTTGTAGTACGTTTAAGAACTTACAAGCACCTGTACGATGCTTCATCCAATAATCGTTATTGATACGTGTTGCGGTTACAGCTTCGTCGTATGTACTAATGCCTGTAGCTTTTGCACCTTCGGGTGAGCGAGCGACCCAGGCAGGAATATCAAGTACCATGCCATAGTCCATATACGCATCCATCCAACGTAATACACCATCTCGTTTCTTTTGTGCCTTAGGACAATTAGGATCTTTCCAATCACCTTCCCAAACACCCTTACCAATCTGGAAACCACCTGAGTCGCCTAGTAACCAAGTGTTTTGACGATCCCTGTTCCGTACCATATCTTCTTTAGGCACAATTTTGTTTGTATCTAAATCAGCGTGACCCGCAGAGTAAAGCGTCCACTTATAGGTAAACGCTCCCTGTTGTGCATTTAGATAGTTAAGACTTTCTACACCATTTTGAAAGTTAGCCGGAATACGAGTGTCTTCGATGTAAGGACCTTTAACAGGATCAGGAAAACGCTGCTTGCCCACGTAAGTTGCATAAAAGCCACTTAGTGCTGGTAAAAAGTGTGCGTAATCGTTTTGTGTTGCTGTTAAGTCTTTATTCATTATTATACCAAATGTTGTGCCAATACCATACAGCTAATCCAAGCCCATATAGTGTTGAACCCTACTAATGTTGGTAACAGTTTCTTCTCGCTAGCCCAAATCAATGTTAGACTTGTAAACAACGTGAAGAAATATAACCACCAAATTTGTATACCAAATATTAAGCCAGGAACAATAATAAAGGCCTTAGCCGCCCAACTGGCAAACTCTACTGTATTATAGTCAGTCCAATATTCCTTTGTAAACCACATGCCGTAACATTCTTTAATTTTTTTAAATCCTATGTGACCATATACAGCGCCACACAGAACTAAAAATGCTAAACATGCAGATAGTATTTGTACACTATTCATTACTTGCTCTGCGCAGGAAGAATGTAATCGTATTTTGCTAATCCGCTGTCAATACTGATCATCATAGCACCTTGATCAGAAATGCTCACAGTAGAGTCACCGTCTAGATTTAGAATACTTTGAATTTGTGCAACTGGCCAACTCCATGCATGCTTTAGAGATCCAGATATATCGTGTTGAAATACAAATGAACCTGCGTGTGTACTTGCGTCACCAAAGTAAAAAACTAGATTATTGTTCTCTGTCTTGACAGTAAAGATTGGCTCTTCGCTGTGTGCGGCGCTCATTAGCTTCATACGTTGAATTGATGCAACACTAGGTTTAAATGTTACTTCCCATGATGCGCCTTTGAATTTAACAGTCTTAAGTTTTTCTTCGATAATTGCTTTGTTCATAAAGCGATAATCGTTTTCAAAGTCACCTGCGGCATTTTCAAAGTGAATGTGTGTTGGAATAACGTCACCGTTTCTTTCTGCACTTTTAACTTCAATCTTTGCCTTATCCTTATACTCAGGATTTTTTAAATGGAGAGAAAGTTTATCTAAGTTTGGCATACCAAATGTGCCAATAAATTCAGCGACTGGTTTATGAGTGCTTGCAGTTAAAATAACAGAACGATCTTCTGCCATTGAATCAATAGTAGTTGATCCGTTTTCTGAATTAACTTTCACTAGTGCTAAAAATCCTAGTGCGTGTGTATGTGCTACGATATCTTGTAGTATGTCTTTCATGCCTGTATATCTCCTTATTAAATTACAGTTTAATGTCTAAGCCTTTATTTGTCAAGAACTCTTTGACATTGTATTTAGGTTCAAAGCCTAATTCTTTTAAAATTTCTATGTTTGCCTGTGTACACTTTCTTTCGTGTAGTCTATTTAAACGAAGCGGTTTTCCTGGAGCTAGATCTTGAACGTTAGTACTTTCGCCAGTACCAACATCAACTACTCCTTTAATATTTGGATTTTTTATCAATAGCTCAATAGCATCACATAGATCCTCTACGTGAATAAAATCTCTAGAATGATCAGTGATATATTCTAGTGAGTTTGATAACAGTTTATCCAATAACATGCCTTTTCTAGGATTGTCAGAATACACAGTATGGAATCTCATACCCACGCTATTATCCGGAGCCATCATGTCCATGATATATTTGGATGCGGCATACGGATTTAGTGTAGGCTCATATGCTGAACTTGAACTTGCATACAGTATGCGAGCTTCACTAAACTGATCAAAAATTCTACGCGATCCTTCAACGTTGACATGCCAATAAGGTCCAGGAAGCCGCATACTTTCTCTTACACCACTTTTTCCTGCTAGATGTATTACTACATCAACTTCGTAATCAAGTGTACATGTTAGAATGTCTTTTCCATCTTTTAAATCTATACCATACATAGTATAGCCTCTATCCCACAAATATGGATAAAGGTGACTACCAATAAATCCTTTATGACCTGTCATTAAAATACGCATTACTTTAATCCTGAAATCTTTCTTTTAATTCTTTTAACATCTGAATGAGTTCTTCGATTATTTGTAAATCGTGATCTCTTTCTGTATCTACTTCTACTTCAATTTTAATTTTCATTTTAGTCTCCAAAGTCAAACAAACTGTTGAAGGTATTGTGTCGCTTAGTATCCTCTAATGGATAGTCCAGCACTCCAATCAAATTGTCTAACTTATTATCAATAATAGTTTCTGCCATTGCTGCATCATCAAATGGCAGTTCTTTGAACCATTCAGGCATACGTAATTCATCTGTTGGATAAGCAACACTTGTATAGCCCAATGGGTTTTGTTTTAGTTTGCAAACAATAACTTTCATGCCGTCAACAATCTCTTGCGAGTATTTGTCTCCGTTCATACGTTTAAGTGTATTCCAATTAATACTTGCTCTAACGTGGCCGGGCATGTTTGCTTTGCCCTGTTTTGCTTCGAGTCGTTGATAGTGTCCAATCTTGTTTGCACGTTTTGGACTACCTTTCTCCCAACCCGGACGTTCACTAAACTCTTGCCGGAATCTTGTAATACGTTCTAATACATCTTCTCTAGGTTTATCTGTAAGCACCATAAGCAATAGTTCGCTTAGAAATTCTTGCATAAACACAGGTGTATCACTTCTACGCAGGTCTAAGCCCATAGCCTTTACTTTGCCTGGCTTACCATCTACGTCACTGCGGAAACCTTCTGTGTCATATACCAGAGCCGCATAACGTTTTTTAGTAATAAACAATCCGCTTTCAGCAACAATCTCACGACCTGCGGCAATAACTTCTGCTCGACTTTTTGGACAATGAAATGATTTTGCCATCATGTCAACAAACGTAGCATTGGCTGCTTCTGCTACTTGATCGTAAAGTGTAATAACATTTTCTTTAGACCACGGAATCTTACCTGCTTCTACTTCTTTACTGAGAGTAGGCCAAGCACTAAAATACACAGAGTCAGTGTCACCGTAAATTACTGCCTCACCAACGTGATCATAAACACCAGTAATAACTTTGTTTACTTCTGCACTCATGTGTTTAACAATAGTACGACCAGTAAGAGTAGTACTTTGACCAATACGCTTGTCAAAGAATCTACAACCTGGATTAAGAATGGCACCGTATAAACTGTTAAGCAAAATCTTCTTAACCAACTGTCGTTTGTCCCAGTATTCAGTTTCTGCTTTGTTACCTGCTTCTTTTGCTTTTTTCAACATCTTTTGCAGGTCCTTACGTTCAGCATACCAACGCTTTAGAATACCTGGAATAACACCTTCAAACTCTTGTGTAAAGATAGTGCCGTTACTACTGAGCATCCACGGATTGTTACTGTCAAAAATTAATTTATAAATTTCAGCACCGCTCATTACTTCTGTTTGTCCGCTTTCAAAGTCTATTGTTAGAGCAACATCCTTGCGCTTGCTCATAACAGCTTCGTATTCTTCTGTTGCAAAACGACCTTCCCAACTTCCAGCAAATGTTTTTTTCTTAAGAGTTATGTCTTCGTGAACACGAGCATCACTGATGTCTAGTCGTATTTGTCCAACGATAGTTTCTGGAGCCATATTCAAAGCACGAATCACTGACGGATACAGAGAGTTCAAGTCCATCGAACCAATCCATTTGTGCAAGCCTTTTTTAGGAAACGCAACGTATGCACCTGCGGCTTGTATATTTTCTTCGTTATCTCTGTTTGTACGATTGGGAACCTGCAATCCACGATTGTGAGCTTCGTTGATAATACCTTGTTCAGTAACAGCAACAGCACCCATTGTAGTTTGGATAAGCACGGTGTTCTCATGTGCAATGGTATTACTCAAATCAATAAAGCGCAGTTTTTTATCTAACTTATCAAGTAGTGCAGTATCTTGAATGTTGTATTGAATAAACTTTTTAAAGTCATTGTTGTAAAGCTGATCCAACGTACCTTCGTATGCTGTCTTGTTTTCGCCTACTTCAATTTCACCAATAGCATCTAGTCGATAACTGTGACGTTCTTCATAGGTATACTTACGATACAAGTTCAAACTGTCTACGTGTACACGACCTACTAAATCGTATGTCTCGCTCATCTTGCCGTACTTTTCGTATTCACGCTTCTTAGGCAATTGACCCCATAAGCAAAAACGTCTTGTATCGTCTTTACTCATTATGCGGGCTACACGATTTACAATATAAGGGATATCATAGCCCTCGCTGTTCCAACCACTTAATATATCAGCTTCTTCGATAAGTGTTAAGAACGTGTCCAGCATGTCCTTTTCTTTTTCAAACAACATTACATTAGGAATATCTTTAACTAATTCTGTCGCTTGCTCCATAGTAAGTGTCTTAGGAGGGACTGCCAAACATATCATTGTTTCTAACCACTGCAAATAAACGGAGACAGACGTAATGCCCATAAATGGATCGCTAGGGTCAGCAAATCCACGTTCGGGATCAAAGTCTGTCTCAATATCGAAAAATGCAATGTTTAGTTTTGGAGCATCTTGGTTGAGATAGTTTTCACTTAGACATTGAAAGATTGGATTAATATCACTTTCAAATAAAGTTTTATCTCGATTGATGGCAATTTCTTTGCGGAAATCTTTTGTGTTCTTACATACAATACGACTCAAAGGATCTCCGTACACACTCTTGTACTTGCCTTTTTGGTCTTTGTAGTAAAATGTATACTTTACAGGATATTCACGGAATGTTCTAACTCCGTCTTTGCGTTCAACTATTTTGATCGTATCATGATCACGGTCAAACAATGCGTCTACGTAACTCAATTAAATGCCTCCCCGTTATTAATGGCTAACGTTGCCTCTACATGTTCGTAAGTGAACGACTCTATAAATATTTATTACCACCAACTATTTGCAACGCCAAACCCGAATACGTTTATAACTGCAAAATAACCAGTCAGTAACATTGGCCAAGCCAAGCCTCTTCTATAATAAGCGTATGTGCCAGTGATACTTCCAATAAAGAAGCCAGGATAGATAACAGCCATGTTTGGACTTTGTGCAGTAAAGGCAAGAGTTAAACTTGCCGCTACTGTAAACACAAAACTAATTAACTCAAAAGTAAAAGCAGTTTTATCACTATGATAACTGTCCAGCCAAAAGTCTTTTATTTTTTTAATCATTTATCCTTGCCAACGGTTACGACCAATGTTTCTAAGTCGTCAAACTCGCCAGCAACACGATCCCAGTCGCCTTTTCGTGCAATTTTAATTGCTTTGGTAATTAGTCCAGGCTTAATGTCTAATTCTTCTGCTACTGATTTAATAGTATCTTTCAGACCTTCTTGTAGGTCTTCAATCTCTTGTAATACTGTAACGCCTTCGTTAACCAATTTTTCTAGTTTTGCCTTTTCTTCTGCGCCATAGGTGCGATCACTCATGAGTGTTTTCTCCTTTAAAAGTTATATTGTATTATACGGGATTAATTAAAAGAAGTCAATTATTTTTTTCCTAAAAGATAGTTACTAATAATAGTATCCATCGTTCTAAGAGCTGAAAATAATCCAATATCTACGTCTTTTTTAAGAAGCTTGCCTTCTTTTTCAAATTGTTCACCAAGGCCTTGAACAATAGTATCTCTTGCTCGTTTCGCCTGATTAGTACTGCCTGTTTTATATGCATCGGCCCATTGCTTAGATCGTTTTTGTTCAATAAGTACTGCAAGCCATTTTTTAATATAGTCATGTGCGCCACCTTCCCATTTAGTGAATTCAGTTACGCTCATGGGAACCCAAGTTGAAATGTCTTGTAAGGTTTCTTTTCTATCAGTTGCAAGCGGAGATGCCTGTGGAACAGTCTTTAGTTGAACCTTAGTATTAGCATGTGGTTTTATAAAATCATATATTTCTTGCCAAGAACTAGGTGATTTAGGAAGCCTAATACCGTAGGTAATAGCTTTTGAATTCCACATAACAGGTGACATTGGATTGCTTTTAGCACCAAACGCAGCGTTAGCCCTATCAATTTGATATTCTCTATCCTCTGTACTAGCAGCTCGATCAAGATCTAATTTTATAAAATGCATGATAATATTTCGCCACTGCTGGTCATCGAAGGCATTGCGCAGATCAGACATTGTCTCAATAGTTTTGCCTTGAGTTGCTGCCGCAGGATCTTGCTCTATTATAATATCAAAAACATTCATAGGTTACTTTGGTGCAGTACCTTTAAATTTTCCAGCAGCGATTCCTGACAGGGTATCGCCTTTAACAACGGTATACGGCTCTGTCTTACCTGGTAATTTAATTGTCTGACCAACTCTAATAAGATTAGGATTTTTAATATTGTTGGCCTTAGCTAAAGCTGTAATTGCTCTTGAAAACTGTGCTGATGGATCTCTACCACCTCTAGTATTTGTTCCACTACCTGCGGCCGGATCGTTAGTGGCTGTACCAACTGATCCTACATAACTACTCCCGCCAGCGCGATCGAGGCCGCCACTAGTTGTAGTTGATCCGTCCGGTTTTACAGGGGTTACTTGTGCACCGCCACT
>Ga0068876_10000022_pt1 | contig 110849 bp, 95 predicted proteins | sample NOAtaG_6_FD_66442 | JGI IMG/M metagenome (GOLD analysis project Ga0068876, IMG submission 66442) | Freshwater lake microbial communities from Lake Erie, under a cyanobacterial bloom - NOAA_Erie_Diel5S_2200h metaG | ecosystem: Environmental > Aquatic > Freshwater > Lake | place: USA: Ohio, Lake...
AAGCCAACTCTATAGCCTTTGCTAATCCGACGATTCCGTATACATTCTCAGTACCTCCCCTCAAACCTCTTTCTTGAGATCCACCATGAATTAAGGCTTCAGCCTTTACTTTTTTATTCACGTATAAAAATCCTATTCCCTTAGGACCATGAAATTTATGAGCAGCGCAGGTAATAAAATCAATGTCAAGCTCTGCTAAATTAAATGGATAATGTCCCATCGTTTGAACCGTGTCAGAATGAAATAATGCATGATATTTTCTGCAAATTTCACTTACTTCACTAAGCGGTAATAAAGTGGCAATTTCATTATTGGCGTGCATCAGAGAAACAATTGCCTTATCTCCTTGCTGCAACAATTCCTCAAGGTGGTTTAAATCTACATTTCCTTTAGCGTCAATTTTAACATAACTCACCTTGGCTTTTCCACTTTTCTCGATGGCCTCAGCAGTATGACCAATGGCATGGTGTTCTATTTTAGACGTAATTATATGTTTTACACCTAATAAATTTACTGCGCTAAATAATGCTATGTTATCAGCTTCGGTTCCACCAGAAGTAAATAAAATTTCCGATGGTAGACAATTGAGATGACTCGCAATAATTCTCCTTGAGGTTTCGATATGCGCTTTGGATTGACGACCATAAAAATGAGTCGAAGAAGGATTTCCAAATTCCTCTTTTAATACCGGAATCATTACCTCAACAACCTCAGGAGCAACAGGTGTAGTGGCAGCATTATCCAAATAAACGCGCATAAGAATTTTTGAACAAAGATATATAAATGTTCAAAATGACTAATTAATTCAAATTAAAGAAGTGAACGAATAAAAAACCATTCAAAAACACATCAAATCGGTTTACATCCATTTCGTGCTGAACGTATTGAATTCTTTTCTCAAATTTTTGAAATTCTTTTCGAAAGTTACAACCAAATCATGCTCTTTTTCATGACAATCAGCCTTTTTTCTGTCTGCCGCAACCGGATTTGATTTAATCAATTCCATTAATTCCTTCTCGTTTATCTTTATGGCATGAGTAATATTATCCATATTATTTTGCTGAATGTAAAATTGATTCTGAAAATGCTCCACCTCAGCCAATACTTCTTTAGAAGAGTTTTTTGCAGCAATTTCTTGTAAACGGTCTTTCAAAATTTGAAGGTCATCCTTATAAAAATCGAGCTTATTCAACCATATTGTGTTTTCTTCATGCAATTTGTAAATTGATTCTTTGGTATTCATAGTTGGAATTTTAACTGTTACTAATTATCCAAATTTCAGGATATAGGCCTGTGTAAAATATGATTGAAATCACTTCGGCTGATGATAATACTCAATACTAAACACATGCAACATTTACTGTTAAAAGATTTAATAACTTTAATTTGATTTTTGAATTTAAAAAATGATAAAATTACCTCAACATTTATTTTTCTTCCTCTTGATTTTGGCAAGTTGTGGCCTTCAACGACCAATGGTTCAGACTCCCGAAGCATTTGAAAATGAGCGGCACGAAGCAATTGAAAATCATTTAGAATCTGAATTTGAAAAGATTAATCAAACTTACACGTCCATTGCATTTGGTGAAACAGAGATTCTCAAACCCCAGAGTTACAAAATTCTAGATTCCCTCTATGAATTGAAATATCAATTGGAAAAAAAGTTTAAGATTGATGAAGCATTGGAAGCCAGAATTGAAGAACAAAGGTTTATTGTTAAAAATGATACAAACAAGGTAGTTTACATCGAGGATCATTTGTTCTCAATAACAGCAGGTGATACCGTTATTTTTTATGAAGGGTTGTTGCGGTTGAATTCAAAACTCAAAGTCGATGAAATAAAGATCAAAAAAAGCACATACATTCCGAAAGAATTCGCGGAATTTTACCAAATCTTTTTATTTGAGGAGTCCTTTTTGAACTCCGGATACAGTCCTGGACAAGATGAATACGTTTTCTATGCTTATTTCAAGGATCAGTTATTGAAGGTAAAAACTTTTGAGCAGAATGAAAATACCATTCAAATTTTGAGGCTTATGAAGTTGGCTCAAACCATAGGGTCAGTCAAAATAAATGATTTATTACGTGCGCAAACTTCCAAGCACTTTTTGGGGAATGCCTACTTTGATGCGAATGAAGAATTTTCACCAATCATATCGGAACTTTCAGTGGATAACTTAGGTAATGAAATGACCACCGGCTATCATTTAGATTATGCCTACGATAAAAAAACCGGTGAAAAATCATTTGTACAAATCAAACAACGGGTTTACTTTGATACTTACCTGAAATTGATCCGTTCAGAAAAAATAGATTGATTATAAACGCTTACGAAAACAACCATCCTTGAGATGGTGACCCTCCTTCGATTTGACCCAAGGCATATTAATAACTTCTCCTTTAACCTTCTTGATCCATTCATTTTTCCGAATGGTAAAAAAATACCCATCAACATCAAAGTAATAAGCACCTTTAGCAGGACAGATCTCGATACGATGTCCGCTGCATTCAATGGCATATTTTCTATTGGTCAACCGGTAATAATGTGCTTCCCCAGGATTCAATTTTTGATAAGCAGCAACAGTATTTTTTAGTTTTTTCATTTCCTCCGGTTTCGCATCGTGGAAACAAAGCAGTTTTTGTTTTAGCTTGATACAAACCAAAGCATTGGGGAAATTAAATACGCATATTTCTTTTGAATTGAGTTGGTTATGCCTGGCCCAACTTATAGACCCGATTACACCTAGAATTATCAAAAACAAGCTATACCTGTAAAACCTGTGCTTAATAGGTAACAATAATAGCAATGCAATAATAAAACATAAGGAAACCGTCAAAAAGCCAATATTAAATCCATAGGCTACTGCACCCGGAAGTTCTTCTACCCATCGAATGAATAAGAGGGAGAAATATACGCTAAGCATTAATAGGTATGCTACAACTGATCCTAATAATGGCACCCAACCGAACGTGAAAACACCCAATCCTAATCCTAAAATTGCAGCGGAGGAAGCCATTAAACCTAAATTTGTGAGTAAAAAGTAATTGGGAAACTGATGAAAATAATACAAGCTAATCGGTGTGGTCATGATTTGAGCCGCAAGACCTATAGCGGTGCCTTCCCAAGCCATGGAAATCCATTTGTTAGAAAAATAGACCATTTGACGCAAATAGGGATAAAACAGAAAAATGCCTAACATGGCTAAAAAAGACAATTGAAATCCAATGTCAAATACTGTTAGTGGATCAATTACCACTAGTACAAATCCTGTAAAAAATAATGCATTTAATGAGTCGTAATTTCTACCGGAAATTTGAGCAAATGACAACACAGAAAACATGAATACCGCCCTTAACACGGAGGGTGATAAACCCGTAATTATGGCATAGATCCACATGATGATAATGGCTATCAACTGGGCTTTGTACTGACTAATAAATCGTGGAAAGCTACCCAATACCTTCATCAATATTTGCAGAATGATTCCAATATGTAAACCCGAAACAGCCAAGACATGCATGGCACCAGTATTGGTAAAACTTGCAGAAACTTCTTGGCTAATTAATCCTTTGTCTCCAAGTACCAATGCCAAAGCAATGGCCAATTCATCGCCTGACAAATAATGCTCAAATATGGATGCCAAATAACGCCTAGTTCCTCTTGTGAATGCTGAAAATGAACTGTTCTGACCATGTTCGATTATTTCATAATCGTCTTTTTTCAAATAGGCAATTCGACAATAACCCTTTCTTTTCCAATAAGTTTCAGCGTCAAATTCTCCTGGATTATTTTTATTGCGAATAAGCGCAACAGTTGTATTAAACAACAATTTGTCTCCTTCAGAAATTTCTCCCTTATTGCTTTGCACATACAACACTAAAGGTTCTGAAACTATATCAATTGATTGTCCTCTAGAAATATATTGAACTTCTGCAAGTGCTTTTTTCCATTGGTTATTACCCTCTGCAACTTCATTAATGGTCACCCCCACTAAATCTCCCTCTTGATAATACTTTTGAAATTGATTTTCTTGGAAATTCCCTGTCCTTAAATACATCAATAATATACCGAGCGAAACAAATGAAACCACCAAAAACAAAGAACTCCGGAAGGGACTTTTCAAACTATTTAACAAATAAAATCCAATTACCGAACCTAGCCCCAATGCAGCAATCATTAAAATCGGTAAGCTTGTAAAATAAAATCCAATGAGTACGCCTGTAATCAAAAAAGAGGCAATACAAACAAATGGTCGCTCGAAAAATTGGAACATCCAAGTTTAGTTGTAAGGTATAACCAACAAAAAAACAAAGTCTTCAATTAAATTAAAAGCATTTCGTTGAAAGTAGTATCTGAAATGTCCATATCAATAAATCACTTGGTTTAATTATCTTTGCAAGCAAAGTATAGACAAATGATCAATATAACCCTTCCAGATGGTTCCATAAGACAATTTGAATCGGGAACAACAGCCTTAGATGTTGCCAAGAATATTTCTGAAGGACTAGCCAGAAATGTTTTAGCTGCAAAAGTTGATGGCTTCGTGATCGACGCTACACGTCCTTTAACGACAGATTGCGCTTTACAATTGTTAACTTGGAATGATGATGAAGGTAAATCTACCATGTGGCACTCATCAGCTCACCTAATGGCCGAAGCCTTGGAATTTCACTTTCCCGGAATTAAACTAGCCATCGGGCCTCCAGTAGCCAACGGTTTTTATTACGACATCGATTTTATGGATTATACCATTTCTGAAAAAGATTTGGAGAAGATCGAACAAAAAATGCGTGATTTAGCCAAAGAAAAATTGGTATTCATCCGTAAAGAAATCTCGAAATCAGATGCGATAGCTTACTTTACCGAAAAGAATGATCCATATAAACTCGAATTATTGGAAGGTTTAGAAGATGGAAACATCACCTTTTATTCCCAGGGTAATTTCACAGATCTTTGCAGAGGTCCGCATATACCGGATACCGGATTTATTAAAGCCGTAAAACTGACCTCAATTGCCGGAGCTTACTGGAAAGGCGATGAGAAAAATAAGCAGTTAACAAGGATATATGGAATTACCTTTCCAAAACAAGCAGAACTTACTGAATACTTGGAAAAATTAGAGGAGGCCAAAAGAAGGGACCACAGGAAATTAGGTAAGGAATTGGAATTATTTACTTTTTCACAAAAAGTAGGACAAGGTTTACCGATGTGGTTACCCAAAGGTGCTGCACTGAGAGAAAGACTCGAAAATTTCCTGAAAAAGGCTCAGCGAAAAGCGGGGTATGATCAAGTAATTACGCCACATATCGGCAATAAAGAATTGTATGTGACTTCAGGTCACTATGCCAAATATGGAGCAGACTCTTTCCAACCAATCCGTACTCCGGATGTTGATGAGGAATTCTATTTAAAACCTATGAATTGTCCGCATCACTGTGAAATTTTTAAATCAAAACCAAGGTCATATAAAGAATTGCCTGCACGCTTCGCGGAATTCGGTACAGTTTACCGATATGAACAATCTGGTGAGTTGCATGGATTAACACGTGTACGAGGATTCACTCAAGATGATGCCCATATATTTTGTACTCAAGAACAAGTAAAAGACGAATTCAAAAACGTAATTGATATCGTTTTATATGTTTTGAAAACTTTAGATTTCAAAAACTTTAAAGCACAAATTTCTTTGCGTGATCCTGAAAATTTATCCAAATACATCGGTTCGGATGAAAACTGGCAAAAAGCTGAAAGTGCGATAATTGAAGCTGCAGCAGAGAAGGAATTACCAACAGTTGTTGCCTACGGGGAAGCGGCATTCTATGGTCCGAAACTGGATTTCATGGTACAAGACGCGCTAGGAAGAGAATGGCAGCTAGGAACGATACAAGTAGATTACAACCTGCCGGAACGTTTTGAATTGGAATACACGGGTGCAGATAACCAAAAACATCGGCCGGTCATGATACACCGTGCACCTTTTGGTTCAATGGAGCGTTTCGTTGCGGTTTTATTAGAACACTGCGCAGGAGATTTTCCTTTATGGCTCTCAGTGGAACAATTTGCGATATTACCAATTTCAGATAAATACAATGCATACGCAGAAAAAATTTCACAATTGCTAAATAATTACGATATTCGCGGTTTCGTGGATGACAGAAACGAAAAAATTGGCAAAAAAATCCGCGATGCCGAATTGAGTAAAGTGCCTTTCATGTTGATTGTAGGTGAAAAAGAAGCCGAGCTCAACGAGGTGGCAGTGAGACAACGAGGTGTTGGAGATAAAGGAACAATGAGTGCTGAAGGATTTATGGAGCTGATACAAACTACAATAGCAGATGAATTGGCAGCTAATGTTTAATTAATTGAATGAGAAGAAACACTAAAAGACCTTTTGAAAAAAGAGAAGAGGCTGATCAACACAGAATCAATGAGCGAATTATCGCCCGTGAAATAAGATTGGTCTCTGAAGGAGCTGAACCGCAAGTGATGACGGTAGCTGAAGCTTTAAGACTTGCAGAAGAACAGGAACTCGACCTGGTAGAAATATCACCGAATGCTGTTCCTCCAGTTTGTAAAATATTGGATTACCGAAAGTTCTTATACAATCAGAAGAAGAAGCAAAAAGAACTTAAAGCGAAGCAAAGCAAAGTAGTATTGAAGGAAATTCGTTTTGGACCTAATACCGATGAGCACGACTTTCAATTCAAACTTGCACATGCCAGAAAATTCTTGGAAGAAGGTTCTAAAGTGAAAGCTTACGTATTTTTTAGAGGGCGAACAATTGTGTTCAAGGACCGAGGAGAGATATTACTGTTGAAGTTTGCGCAAGAACTTGCGGATATAGGCGCAGTAGAGCAATTGCCAAAACTTGAAGGAAAACGAATGATCATTATGATCAATCCTAAAAAGAAGTAATAAAAAAAGCTGATATAGGGGTAACTTTTAAAATTGAAGAGAGATGCCAAAAATGAAAACTAAATCCAGTGCAAAGAAGCGATTCACCATCACTGGAAGCGGTAAAATTAAAAGAAAACACGCTTTCAAAAGTCACATCTTAACTAAGAAGTCGACAAAGCGTAAGCGTAACTTAACACATGCAGGTTTGGTTCATGAATCAGACTTGTCGAATGTTAAATTACAATTGTGCATGAAGTAAACAACTGCGGTTGTTGAAAGCACAATTAGGTTTATTATTGTTTAACCCGGCAACGAGTAACTAAGATTCGCTTGAGCGAACACTTGTCGTCAAAAAACGCAACATTATGCCAAGATCAGTAAATCACGTAGCATCAAGAGCTCGTAGAAAAAACTTGATGAAGCTGGCCAAAGGGTACTTTGGTCGCAGAAAAAACGTTTGGACAGTAGCAAAAAACGCTGTTGAAAAAGGTTTGAATTATGCTTATGAAGGTCGTAAGCAAAAGAAAAGAAACTTCCGTTCCTTATGGATTGCACGTATAAATGCAGGTGCTCGCGCACACGGGATGAGCTATTCTCAATTCATGGGAGCTGTTCACAAAAGTGGAATTGAACTGAACCGAAAAGTTCTGGCTGATTTAGCCCTGAACCATCCGGAGGCTTTCAAAGCAGTTGTGGACGCCGTAAATAAATAAAATGTATTGAACCCTATATCGCAAAAATCCCGGTCATTGATCGGGATTTTTTTATTGCCATAAGGACCAGGTACAAATAATAGATTAAGCTTCAGAAATCTTTATCATTCCAAATGATTTGCTAAATATCATTTTATTTCATCAAATCAATATTAACAATGCGATACTGCATGTTAAAATTAAACCCAATTTGTCTTCTTTTTAATTGAATATTCAATTATTTCTTTAATTTAGCCTCGATTTTTAGATTTTATTACTATTTCATACATAATTTGCAAAAAAACACTATTTGCTTGACAAAAAGATTATTAGAATAGAAACCAATTAAATTAAATATTCCAAAAAATCGGGTTGAGAAATACAGCACGGCAAAAAGAATCAAATGAAACAAGAAAACTTTAAAATCGATTCAATTTTACAAACCAAATTTTAGAAATATTTTAACAATCAATATAGATACATTATGAAAACAAAACTTAAACTGCTCTTCTCTGCTATTTTGTTCATCTCTTACAATGCTTTTTCTCAACCTGGAACCCCCACCTCCCAACCTGGAACCACTATGGAAGAATATAATTATGTAACAAAGGGTTACCAAGCTCAACTTGAAATGGGATTAGATATGAAAAAAGGATATGAGTTGGTAGAATGGAAACCAGGTTATAATGTCCCATATGGGCTAATGTGGGAAACGGAGGAGTACGGAACTGTTCAAAGAAACATAACATTTCATTTATTAGTGAAACCAGGATCAGAAACGCCTGTCAGAGCTATAATGGTAAAGTATAATTATTTAGATTATGAAGAATCTACCGATAATTATTTGTGTATTCCAAATTGTTACGCTGAACAAGAAATTTGGGATTTATTTCGGGCCGATTATTCCAATTATTCTACAGAATTATGGCAAGTTTTAACATGGGCTTTAGCCAAATCAAAAGCATTTGAAGTAGAATATACCAAATAACCGAAGTAAAGCACTGGTTAAGAATATAAAAATTAAAGAATCCTAGATTCCTAGATTCCTTAACTGTTATATACTGTCATTCATAAAAATATCTTTAGCATAAATTTTAGAATAAAAATCAATTGCTATTGAAGATAGAAAGTTATACATTATTTTGTCGCAGTTTATTTCTAGATAAAGACGTAAACAACTGCAAGAATTCTTTGGTCGCAGAAAATACCATTGGATAGTAGCAAAAGAAAAACAACTTCCGTTCCTTATGTATTGCACGTATCAATGCAGGTGCTCGCACACACGGGATGAGCTATTCTCAATTCATGGGAGCTGTTCACAAAAGTAGAAATTGTAGTGCCAAAACAATTAGATAGTGCATCTGAAAATAATGAGTTTTATGACTTAAAACTCACCACATACCAAGAAGAATACGATGAAAAAACGGATAAAACAAAAGAAAAAATTATTACAACCCAAATTTATTCGTCATCAAACAGAGATTTTACATTGAAATATCCATTTGAATTCAAACAATAAAAACTTACCATGAAAAAGGAATTATTGTTCTTGATTTTAAGAAAAACCAAATAGGGGGAATCTTAGGGAAACCTTTTTCTTAAGTCAAGTAGGTGCAGTTCATGAAATTACTTCAGCGAAGTATGGAGATTTTCTAATTGATAAGCATTATACATTTGAAATCGGAGGACCCAATAAAATCTTTCAACAATTAAAAGGCGTTCCGCTGTCCTGCCTCGCTTTAGAAATTGAAGGAGGCGGAGGAAGGACGATACCTTTGTGGTTGTTTGGATTTTTGTATTGATACAAGTACTTCTAAGTAGTGAGTGCGCCTCGGTAAAGAGTGTGAGTGTGACGAAAACACTACCGCACATGCTTTCGCGGTTTGTATTCATTCTGCCCTTCAAGAAATGTAGGCAGTTCCACTTCAAAGGCTAACAATTCTTGCGGTTGTACTTCCAAAATGCCTGCTATTCGTGCCAGCGTTAAGATTTGTGGATTGCTCTTTCCGTTTTCGATTACAGATAAATTGGACTTCTCCATTCCAATGCGGTAAGCCAATTCTTGTTGCGACCAACCCTTCTCCATCCGCAGCTCGCGTATGCGTTTTCCCAACGCTTGTAAAAACGCACTATCTGTAGAAATGAGCATGAACGAAAGTCAAAGTTTTCGTTCTTTAATTTGTTATGTATATACATAATTATATATATTTGTCAGTGAAATACCACAATTTTTATTGAAATACAGTAAAATCAAAGATGTCGTTAAAGCAATATATTAAAAATTCTGACGCATTCTCAGCCAGCATTTTAAATGAAATAGAGAAATTGCCTTTCGGTAGTCTTCCAAAGATAGAATTGGAATTACTCATTTTATCTGCTATCATTCCGAATTAAAGTAATATGGAAAATAGTAAAGCTTTCTCTAGCTTCATAAATTTTGCTCCTTTTTTAACAAGAGAATTCTGTGAATTCTCCAATCTAGCACCATTTACTTGTTCCCTTTTTTTGTTCTGATAAAAATGAACTTGAAAAAGTTACATATTCCAATGGTATGAACAATAATTGATAGAATTTTATAAATAATTACCTATATGACTACAAAAGAAACTGCCCAAATGCTTTTGAATTTATTAATAGAAAATCATGAAGATGGTGAATCATTTATAATAGAATCTGCAATAGGAAGAATTTGTGAAGCAAGAAAACTCCATACTCCGACAACGGATGAAATTAGCGAAAGTGTTCAATTAATTAACTCACTTGCAGAATACAAAATAATAACAGAAAGTTGGATTCAGAAAGGTGGATTTACTGCCATACTTTCATCAAGCTATGATTCAAGTTATTACACCGTTAAATCTTTGCCCTACTTGAAGGAGCTATTAACTAAAATTGAAAATTAAAGAAATGAGAAAACAACGAAAAAGCAATTTTGAATTATTTAGAAATTCATCAAAGACCTTAATAATTCTATTTTTTACGTGTTGTAGTTCACTAGTGTTTTCTCAACCTACATTGGATTGGGTCAAAACACTAGGCGGTACCAGTTATGATTATGGAAATGCCATTGAACTTGACCAAAACGGTAATATTTATGTTACTGGATATTTTAGTGGTGCCGCGGATTTTGATCCGGGAACAAATGTTTATAATTTAACCGCATCAGGAGGTATGGATGCGTATTTGTGTAAGCTGGATCCCGTCGGGAATTTTTTGTGGGCATTTAAGATTGGTGGAGCGACACCGTCTAGTTCTTATAATGACAACGGAAATGATTTAGCGATTGACACACAAGGTAATGTAATTATTACAGGTGCATTTACCGGAAATACAGACTTTGATCCTTCTGCAAACAATTTCATTGTTAATTCAGTCGGTTACAACGATATTTTTATTGCAAAATACAATACCAATGGGGGATTAGTTTGGGCTAAAACACTTGGTGGACCTTATGGTGAATTATCCACGTCTGTTGATGTAGATGGCGTTAATAATATTTATTTAACGGGAAATTTTGGCGGAACATTGGATTTTGATCCTGGGCCAAACTCGTATAATTTAACCACACCAAATACGTGCAGCTCGATTTACCACCTAAAACTTGATCAAAATGGCTTTTTTATATGGGCAAATCAGACTGGTACTTTCAGCACTAATGAGGGTTACTCACAAAATGATTTTCAAGGCAATGTTTTTTCCACAGGAAGATTCTTTAATACTGTTGATTTTGATCCAGGAACAAATACCGTGACTTTATCAACTAGTTCAACCGGACCAAATGCTTTTGTTCGAAAACTTGATCAAAATGGTAATTTTTTATGGGTACGACATATTTCAGGATTCTATTCAGAAGGCAAAAGTATCATAACAGACAATCTCGGAAATGTTTATGTCTGTGGTTTCTGCAACGGGATTGTAGATTTTAATCCAGGTTCAGGAAATTATGTGTTTAACACAACAAATGATGGTTTTATTTTGAAGTACAATTCGAACGGAGATTTTCAATGGGTAAAAATAATTGGTAATCAATCTTCAAATGAAGCATTTTTGAGTTTAGAACTTGACGATAATAATAATGTCTATGCACTCGGGGTTACAGACGGATTGCTTTCCTCAATAGATATTGATCCATCATTAAACGTTCAATTACTATCGGGCAACCAGGGGTCATTTTTACTGAAATTAAGTTCGACTGGAAGTTTTTTAAATGGGATTACCCCTCAAACCGGTTTCTTATCATTTTTTGATACTTATACATCTGATACATATTCAGGAGGATTTTGCTTGAAATATAATAATAGTTCCATTTTTTTAACTGGAACATTTAGTCAAACCGTAGATTTTAATCCTTCAACTCAAACATATGCTGTTAGCGCAGTAGGTAATTCAAGTCCCACGGACATTTTTATCCAAAAATTAAACACCTGCACAAGTTCTTCAAACATTATCAACCCAAGTGTCTGTGAGTCTTACACAGCACCGGATGGTCAAATCTATACGCAAAGTGGTCAATACAACTCCACATTGACGAATTCGACAGGTTGCGATAGTGTAATTACCATCAATTTAACTATTCAACAGTCAATTACGAGCAGTATCACAGAAAACGCATGTGAGGAATATACTGCTCCGGATGGACAGGTGTATACCCAATCGGGTTTATACACCGCGACAATTCAAACTGCAGCAGGATGTGACAGCATCATTACCATTAATCTTACGTTACAAACTATTGATACAGTCGTAACGCGGATTGGTAACACACTCACGGCGATTCAGAATGGAGCAACGTATCAATGGATCAACTGTGCAACGAACCAGCCAATTAACGGTGCTACAAGTCAAAGTTATACTGCTACTTCGCCGGGTTGGTACGCCGTTTTAGTAACGGTCAATGGATGCACAGAACAATCCAGTTGTAGGCAAATAAAAAAGTTGATTTTGCCAAATCCACCATTAAATGGAAATGCTTCAGTTGATGAGGAAGATTTGCTTGAATTCCGTATTTACCCAAATCCAACCAGAGATGCGGTATTCATTGAGTTTGCAGCTGAAACAACCGATGACTATGTCCTTATGGATGCCAGCGGAAGAAAAGTACAAATGGGCACATTGAAAGGAAAAACAACCAGCATATCTCTAAAAGACCTAAGTTCGGGAACGTACATGTTACAAATTGGTGCAGATCATGTTCCGATCCGATTGGTAAAGGAGTGACGGATAAAATCAGCGTGAAAGAGTGAGTGTGAGATTGAGTGTGGGTGTGAGTGTGGGAGTGAGTGTGGGAGTGAGTGTGAGTGTGAGATTGAGATTGAGTTTGAGTGTGGGTGTGAGTGCGAGTGTGAGTGCGAGTGTGAGTGTGGGAGTGAGACCCAGTTTGAGAGCGAAGAATAGCAAAATCAAAGAACAAAACCAAAAACAATGTTCAACCTACCTTGCGTGCCGTGTTTTTCGAAATTGAACTGAAAGCGGTCTATACCTAAGCTAGCCGCAGGATCCGCTGCAGGTATCCCATTTTAGAAAATAATAAAAGGGTTGGCCAGAGTAGAAATTAAAAAAGATGAAATTTCAGCCAACCCAACGAAACGCACAGTCTTGATTTTATTAGCTGCGCTGCTTCTTTCGGAGGTGTTACTTTTTTGATCAAGTAAAAGGTAGAAATAACCATTTAGAATTAACACCGTTTTACGCTTCATTTATCAATACAACAAATTCGTCATATCTTAAAATTCGTATGTCTAGACCAATATTAAAATCATATTTTCATACTATTAGGTGATTTTGCAATCGACTTTTTTATTTGTGAATTAACCCAATTTTTCTACAAAAAAATGATTTCATTACCTTTACTTCATGTTAATTAAAAAATCACTGAAAATCATAGGTTTAGTATTGTACTCAGGGCTCACCTTTGGTCAAACCTTTTCAGTGAGTAACCCCCAGCAAATTCCAACTTTTCCGAATAATTTAATCATCCCTATCGAAGTAAATGTTCCGTCAACAATTATTGACCATAACTTCGGGTTAAGTACTGTTTGTTTAACCATTAATCACCCTAGAAATCCTGACCTATCAGTTAAACTAATTTCTCCAGATGGAACATCTTCAACCTTGTTTTATGATATCGGTTCATCCTCTACTGGATTTTTCAATACTTGCCTGAGCGATATCGGCACTCCTATTTATAATGGCTCAGATCCTTATACAGGCAACTACAAAGCAATGCTTCCATTAGGACAACACAACAATGGTCAAAACCCAAATGGTACATGGAAACTTTTAATTTTAGATTCTGAACAAGGAGAAAATGGTGATTTTGTCAGTGCAAGTTTAGAATTCAGTAATGCTCCGGCGTTCCCCTTTAGCGTCGAGAATTCCAACTTGCCAATCATAAAAATTAAAACATTAAATGAACCGATTAAAGATTACTATAAAGTTAAAGTCGGATTTTCGGTAATTGATCACCAAAACACTTTAAATTCAGTGGACGATTCAGTGTTTACCTACAACGGTTATGCACTCACAGAATGGCAGGGCTGGTCAAGCTCAAATTCCCCGAAGAAAAACTATGATCTTGATCTAGTTGATGTGAATGGCACAAAAATCAGTTCCCCTCTACTGGGAATGCCGGAAGAAAATGACTGGATTCTAAAAGCAGAATACTCCGATAGAACTTCAATTAAGAATGCTCTTGTATTTGATCTAGCGCAAGAAATGCCCAAATATGCTCCCCGCACCCGCTTTTGTGAGGTAATTTTAGATGACGAATATATAGGCCTTTATAGCCTCACGGAAAAAATCAAAAAAGATAAAAACAGGGTAAACATTGATGATCTTGCCCCAAATGATCCGACTGGTGGTTATTTATTTGAAATGAATCCTACAGGTGCTACGCCATCTTGGTATTCAGTTTTTCCTCCTATCAATGATGCCACTACGGATTTTGAAGTAGAATTTAAAATAATTGAACCAAAACCAAGTGATTCCGACTACTTAGCCTATAAAAACTATTTAAAGAACTATATAGATACGTTTGAATCCGTTCTTAATTCCCCGAATTACCAATCTACATTAAATGGATATCGGAACTATATTAATGTTTATTCTTTTATAGATTTCATGCTGCTTAATGAATTTTCAGCCAACTACGATAGCTATGGAAGAAGTACCTATTTATTCAAAGAAAGTAATAATGACGGAGGGAAATTACATATAGGTCCACCATGGGATTATGATCGAACTTTTGGATATGACTTTCCGTCAACGAGTGGTTGGGTGTGGGAAATTACCAATTATTATTGGCCTTTTCCTTTTTGGTGGTCAAAATTATGGAGTGATCCCAACTATAGAAAAGAAGTAGCTTGCAGGTGGAAAAGTTATCGTGCGTCCACATTGAGCTCTCAAAAAATTACTGAAAAAATCGATAGTTTGGTGAATAACATTGCAATGGCGAAAACAAGAAACGACTATATCTGGCCAGATGATAATGCGGTTGGATTTCAACAACACCTTTCCAATTTGAATCAATTCATTAGTCAACGGTTGAATTGGATCGACAGTGTTTTAATGATAGACACCATTCAAATTCCCAGTTTGAATTTAATCAGTGATACTATGCTTTGTTTAGGTGACAGTTTAAATTTTTCTCAATTTACTAATTTCAGTTGCAACTGGACTCCAGGTCCTGACACTTTGATTTTTTATCCCCAAAAAACGGGTATATATAAATTTACTATAACCGATAATAATGGCTGTTTTACTTCAGCTGATCTTTCTATTGGAGTCTCCAATCCATCTGCTCAATTTACGGTCAATCCATTATCGGGGAATGATTTTATTGAGTGCGTTCCGCAACAGCAAACATATTATTCATATTCCTGGGATTTTGGTGATGGCTCATCTTCAAATGAATTGTCCACATTACATCAATATGCAGAGAATGGATACTACTTAATTCATTTATCAGTTGCGGATTCGTTAAATTGTTCTGGATCAATGGATACGCTCATATGGGTTAATACAACCACAATTGAAAATTCACTAGTTGAAATTTATCCGAATCCTTTTACCGATGAAATCATTGTTGTAACAGACTCCAGTATCTGGGGAACTAAATTTACTTTATTTGACCTCGCTGGAAATAAAATTCTAAGTTTTTCACCTATTGAATACAATCATGTAATCAATACCACTTCGATTCGTAACGGTATGTATTTTATATGTGATGAGCGAAAGAGAATTTATTTGAAAATCACTAAAATATAAACACGATCGAATTTCTCATTTAAGCGTGAATGCATATTAATGGAGTGATCGTCACTATATATTCAAAAATAATAAACTGATAATTAATCGCTCATTACAGGAATTAAAAAGACTATTTAACTATTTAATGATATATTTTTCTTCTTCGAAGCAATCACACCTCTGCTAATGCCTTCCAAGAAACTATGGTTTCGTTGCTTCGCCTTTGGTTTTCATCGTAAAAATTCACTAAGTAATGGCTGAGTTCGAACCCTTCCACTAAGTTGTCTAAGTAATGTAAAGCACGAATATGTTCCGGTTTTACCGTTCTGGAGGCTTTCATTTCAAAACATTGCAGCTTTTGACCATCAGCAACCAATAAATCAATCTCATTTTGATTGCTATCGCGCCAAAAATAAAATGAAGCTTGTTTTCCTGATGCTTTATGGGTCTTCATAAGTTCCAAAATCACGTAATTCTCAAAAATTGCTCCTTTGTAGGAGGAGTTGATCAATTCATCACTACTTTTTATTCCCAAGAGATTACAAAGTAAGCCTGTGTCGTAAAAATACAATTTAGGTGTTTTTACAACTCTTTTCATGAGGTTATTGTGCCACGGTTCTAATGTAAAGGCTATATAACTTGTTTCCAAAAGCGATAACCAACGCTGAATCGTTTTACTATCAACTTTCAGCTTTTTTGACAATTCAGAAGCATTGAACAATTGTCCTGCATGGTGAGCCAGTAAAGTGAGAAACTTTCGAAATAGTTTCAAATCCTGAACATTGATGATTGATCTGACATCGCGCTCTACATAGGTTTTTACATAACCGGGGTAAAAGTCGCAGGGGGTAATATCCATAGTGTACAATCGCGGGTAAGAACCGTTAAATAATTCTATTTCAATGGTTGTTGTTTTTATTTGTGTGATTTCCGAATGTGACAAGGGCAGTAATTCCATTAAATAGGTGCGCCCCGCCAACGATTGGGTTATTTTTTCTAGCAGCAGAAAATTCTGTGAACCGCTTAAAATAAATTGACCGGGAAGATTGGATTCATCAACTATTTGTTGAATGTATGAAAATAGCTCCGGAGCATTTTGCGCCTCATCAATAATTACAAATCTATTGTACAATTCCAAAAAACCTTTTGGGTCAACAAGGGCAAAGTTAAGTGCTTCAGGATTTTCTAATGACACATAACGATATTCTGGAAAACTCATTTTTGCAAGCGTAGTTTTTCCTGACTGTCTAGGTCCGGTTAAAACCAGCACAGGAAACTTTTTCCCCATGGAAATAAGCTTTATTGATGCTACCCTTGTTATCATATAAACAAATATAATCTAATTTATGCAATTTCGGAATTTTACCTATGTAATTTCGGAATATAATTTATGCAATTTCGGAATATTATTTATGTAATTTCGGAATATTATTTATGTAATTTCGGAATTTAATATATGTAAATTCGGAATTATATTTTATAAATCCTTTTAAATAAAGGTTTTAATTTATTTTTTAACTTAATAATTTTTAAAAATAATTTTAGAATAAATTGGTTTTTATAATTTGATTTTAAACCTTCACTTTTCTATCAATTGAATTCAATTTAATTTTCGATCGCCGATTTAATAGTTAAATCTTGGTTTAATCTGATTTAATATTGAGGTCTGTAGTTTAATTTATCTTAACTTTTTTTAAGATTTTTTTAAACTGTAATTTATACCTAATTCTTTTGCCTTACATTTGCTCAAATTATATTTCATGGCACTTAATACACACAAGGCTTCGCTTGCTGGAGTTCTGATAACTATAGGAATTGTATTCGGGGATATTGGAACATCTCCACTCTATGTATTTCAGGCAATTACTGAAGGAGGAACCCAAATTTCCTACGATTGGATCATGGGAGGACTTTCATGTGTGATTTGGACCTTAATTCTACTTGCGACAACCAAATATATATACTTCGCATTAAATGCCGACAACAAGGGTGAGGGCGGGATTTTTGCCCTATTTGCCTTGCTTAAATCAAAACGAATAAAATGGGTTATTATTCCAGCATTAATTGGATGTGCAACCCTTATGGCGGATGGATTTATAACCCCTGCGATTTCAATCTCCTCAGCTGTTGAAGGAATAAATAATATCAATCCAGATTTTCCTGTTCTTCCCGTGGTCGTGGGAATTATAGTTGCGCTTTTCGCGGTGCAACAATTTGGTACCGCTGCAATTGGAAAGGCGTTTGGTCCGGTAATGCTTATTTGGTTTGGTTTCTTAGGTTACCTCGGATTAATTAATATTGGTGAAAATCCAGAAGTTTTAGCTGCTTTTAATCCCTATTATGCGTATAATTTGGTTGTTAATGTTGATGGAGGTTTTTGGGTGTTAGGAGCGGTTTTTCTATGTACCACAGGTGCTGAAGCATTGTATTCTGACCTTGGCCATTGTGGAAAAGAAAACACACGAATTAGTTGGGGTTTAATGAGTATATTTTTAGTCCTAAACTACTTAGGTCAGTCGGCTCTTTGTCTTTCCCCTGGATTCAAATTAGAAGCAAAAGAGACAATATTCTACGCAATGGTGCCTGATAATATTTTGCCATTTGCCATCGGTATCGCTACAGCTGCCACAATAATTGCCTCTCAAGCTTTAATTACAGGTGTCTTCACTCTCATGAATGAAGCTATTAAATTGAATCTTTGGACAAATTTAAAAGTAAAATACCCTACTGACCACAAAGGTCAAATTTACATTCCTTTCATCAACTGGTTTTTAATGGGTGGATGTTTATTAGTTATTGCTGTATTCCAAAAATCTACAGCAATGGAATCTGCTTATGGTTTAGCTATTACCATTAATATGGTTATGACGTCTATTTTGCTATGTTATCTTTTGCTGTTAAAATATCCCAAAATGAAGTTCGCTTATCTAGCGATTTTTTCTGTTTTTACTATTATTGAATTGACATTCCTTATGTCGAATCTTGGAAAAGTAATTCATGGCGGCTGGTTTACCCTGATTTTATCTTCATCCTTTTTTGCAATGTTACTTTTATATTACAAAGCTCGACAGCTTCGAAAAAATATAACTGCCTACATCCCTATGACCAAAGTTATTCCTTTACTAAATGCTGTGAAAGAAGATAAAGGTCTTCGATTTGAAGCAACAAATCTGGTTTACCCAACAAGAAGTAACTCAGCTTCAAAACTTGATGCAACTGTTTTTTATTCTCTATTCAGAAAAAGACCCAAAAAAGCCAATGTAGTATGGTTTCTTCATTTGGATATCATAAGTGATCCATGGGGCGTACATTATACCGTAAACGAAGTGATAGATAAATCATGTTACTATGTAAACCTTCAATTGGGATTCAAAGAAGAACACCGCATTGAGTTCATGATGAAAAAAATTCATTCCAAAATGGTTGAAAAAGGAGAACTAACAGGTGAGAGTGTTTTCGAATCTGTTAGAGGAGAATTCGAACATCCTGACTTCAAGTTTATTGTACTCAACTCACGTATTTCTATGGATAATTTACTAACGCCATTTCAATCAATTTGCGTGAAGGCTTATCGATTTATTAAAGCTACAGGATTAAAACCAGCAGAAGATTTTGGGTTGGATAAGACAAATGTAAAAGTGGAATACATTCCTATAACTGTTACCAAGCAATTTGATCAGGAATTGGTTGAGGACTACGAAGATTACTCGAGTAACAGAATAAAAAGTAATAACCAACAAGGTAGATTTAATCCGGATACAACTCATAAGGTAGATGAGTAACTCAGGCTTACATCATATTTATTAAAAGATTTTCGCATAAACAATATTTTTATGCTGCTTAAATCGTTAGTTTGCCTCAGTATATCCCTTAAAATTATTCAAAATGGCTTGCCATCCTTTTCTTTGTAAATCAATGGGATTTTCAGCCTCGGGGTCAAAGGTGATAATTACTTCTGTTTCCCCGTTTAGATCTGTAAACGATACATTGACTTTTCTTTCCGCAAACTCATAAGCAAAATGACTTCCTTCATTTAATTCTGTATATATCGCTATATAGTCAAATCCATAACTTCCATCTTTGGCTTCCATTCTTGCAAAGTATTGACCTCCAATTTTCATATCATTAGTTGCTGAAGGACAGTGCCAACTTGGGTCAGCAAAGTTCCAATTTACAATATGTTTAGGATTAGTATAATAGTCCCAAACCTTATTTTTTTCAGCTTTAACAATAGCCGATATTGTAATCTTTTCCATTGTTTTCATTTTGAATTTTAATTTTACTTTTCAAAGTTGCATTTAAATTATAAAATACAAATGAAAATTTGATATTTATCCATTGGCTCGGATGGTACACTTTTATATTTCAACAGATAAACTGAATCTTTAATAAAACAATCAATCGATTAAAAAAAAAGGAAACCCGTTCGAGTTTCCTTTTTTCAATTTTATTGGATTAATTATTTTTTATCATTTACTTCTTCAAAATCAACGTCAGTTACTTCATCGGTAGGATTTTCTCCCGAACCTTGTGCCGTACCTTCAGAAGCATTAGCCGCATTGTACATATCTTGAGATGCCGCCTGGAAGGCATTGTTTAACCTATCCATTGCTGCATTTAAATTGTCCACATTTTTAGCTTCGAATTCTTTCTTCAATTCAGCCAAAGCATCCTCTATTGGTTGCTTTTTATCTGCCGGGATTTTATCTCCATATTCTTTCAATTGTCTTTCTGTTTGAAAGATTGTCGAATCGGCTTTATTGATTAGTTCAACTTCTTCGCGACGTTTTTTATCTGCTTCTGCATTGGCCTCAGCCTCAGCCTTCATTCTTGCGATTTCCTCATCAGAAAGACCCGATGATGCCTCAATTTTAATTGACTGCTGCTTTCCTGTACCATTATCCTTTGCAGAAATATTCATGATTCCGTTGGCATCAATGTCAAACGTTACCTCAATTTGAGGAACTCCTCTTGGTGCAGGTGGAATATCTGTTAATTGGAATCTTCCTAAGGTTTTGTTATCTGCAGCCATTGATCTTTCCCCTTGAAGGACATGAATATCCACTGAAGGTTGATTATCAGATGCCGTAGAGAAAACTTCTGACTTCTTAGTAGGAATAGTAGTATTAGCATCAATAAGCTTGGTAAATACTCCACCCATTGTTTCAATTCCAACAGAAAGTGGAATTACGTCTAATAACAAGACATCTTTTACTTCACCTGTCAAGACACCACCTTGAATTGCGGCACCAACAGCAACAACCTCATCAGGGTTTACTCCTTTAGATGGTGCCTTTCCGAAGAAGCGTTCAACAGCATCTTGTATAATCGGAATCCTTGTCGAACCTCCAACTAAAATCACTTCGTTAATATCGCTTGTTGATAATCCAGCGTTTTTAAGTGCCGAACGACAAGGAGCAATGGTTCTTTCAACGATATCAGAAATTAATTGCTCAAATTTTGAACGTTGTAAGGTTCTTACCAAGTGCTTCGGAATACCATTCACTGGCATGATGTAAGGCAAGTTGATTTCTGAAGATGTTGTTGACGATAACTCTATCTTCGCTTTTTCAGCCGCTTCTTTTAAGCGTTGCAAAGCCATTGGATCTTTACGCAAATCAATGCCTTCATCATTTTTGAATTCTTGAGCTAACCAAGAGATGATTGCTTCATCCACATCATCACCACCAAGATGGGTATCACCATCGGTTGCTAAAACTTCAAAAACCCCATCACCTAACTCGAGAACAGATACGTCATGTGTACCTCCTCCAAAGTCAAATACAACTATTTTCTGGTCGATTCCTTTTTTATCTAATCCATATGCTAACGCTGCAGCAGTAGGCTCATTGATGATCCTCTTTATTGTTAAACCAGCAATTTCTCCCGCTTCTTTCGTTGCTTGTCTTTGTGCATCATTAAAATAAGCTGGAACCGTAACAACTGCTTCAGTTACTTCTTGACCTAAATAATCTTCTGCAGTTTTCTTCATTTTCTGCAAAATCATTGCTGAAATTTCCTGAGGAGAATACATCCTGTCATCTATTTTTACTCGAGGAGTATTATTGTCTCCCTTCACTACTTCATAAGGAACTCTGTCTGCTTCTTTTTTAGTTTCATCAAATGATGAACCCATAAAACGCTTAATGGATGATATCGTCTTTGTAGGATTAGTTATTGCCTGACGCTTTGCAGGATCACCAACTTTGCGCTCTCCACCGTCAACAAATGCCACAACGGAGGGAGTCGTTCTTTTACCTTCTGAATTAGCAATCACCACTGGTTCATTTCCTTCCATTACAGAAACACATGAGTTGGTAGTTCCTAAGTCTATTCCTATTATTTTTCCCATATTACTTTTAGTTAAATTCAGTATTACGGGACTCGGAAAGTCAATCTTTATGCCAATGGGTAAATAATAGCTTACCCAACACTTTTGTCATTAAAACGAATAAAAGCTTGATGATTTTCAGACGAAATGTCATAAAAACTGACAATAAAGTCTCATTTGTTATTCAAAATAAAATGAATGATCTTCTGAAAATTTGACTTTTAACGATGGGAAATCGGTACTTGTTAGCGTTTTGATTTGTTCAAATGCACCATGAAGCGAATCAATTAATGGGCCTCCTGGACTAATTTGCTTTGTTGAAATAATGTCGCCTTTTACAAAAGTACCATCTTTCTTCAAGGTCAGTTTAAATAAGGGCGCCATTCCATTAACACCTTTTAAATTAAACTGTGCGTATGTACAAAAATTCCCCATTGAGTAGGTAATGAACCGGCCTTTGTAGTAATCAATCGCCCGGGTGACATGTGGTCCGTGACCTAAAACAACATCTGCGCCTGCATCAATTGCAACCCTAGCAAATTCATAAACATTTCCCCTATCTTCGCCGTAAAATATTTCGGTAGATTTTGGAACATGGGTTTTCGATGAGCCCTCAGCCCCACCATGGAATGAAACAATTACAACCTGACAGGTTTTATTCAATTCTGTTACAATTTCACGAAGCTTATCATAATCTTTAATTTTTAAGCATCCTGTATTAGGAGCAAAAGCTGTCATTCCTATTTTAATTCCTTTAACGGTAATCGTATCCCATGGACAAGTTGCCAATCCAGCATAGCGTAAGCCTTTATCTCTTAACACTTTCTGAGTATTTAACCTTCCTTCTTCACCAAAATCACCCATGTGGTTATTGGCCAGCGAAAACAAATCAAATCCGGCATCTTTTAGTTGATCTACAAAATATTCTGGCTGACGAAAAGCATAGCATTTAGAGGGGTCTGAACATTTCTTAACAGTACCTCCAGCATTGAGTACCGTTCCTTCAAGGTTACCAAAAGTGATGTCTGCATCTCTTAAATAATTGAAAAGTGGCTCCAATAATAGTTTACCTTCAGCAGGCAAATAAGAAGCACTGGGATAATTAGAACCCATCATGATGTCTCCGACAGCAACCAGAGTGATGGTTGAGTCATTTTGATCGGAATGTAGAGAATCTCTTGAAGATTGATTAGTTGCAGTTGATTTTTTTTGTTCAATTTCATTCATGAAATTTCCAGGAAAAAAGAAAATTACACCTGTAAGTGTTAGCCCTGCAGCACTAAAAAGTAAAGACCATTTTTTTATTTTTTTCATTTGAATTAGCCATTAATTTTAAAATCGAACATTGGATAAATTTGATGAACATTCACCATAAAATTACCAAGAACATTGATTTACTCTTAATTCAAAAAAAATGTTTCGCTTAAACAAATAAAAAAAGCGTCCCTACGGACGCTTATCAAACAATTTAATTATCAGGTTTAAGAAAAACAGATAAACACATCATGCTTTGTTCCATTGTTAAAATTCTCATTTTTCGCAGTTATCGCACCAAATAGAATAACAATAAAACAATTTATTTTGAATATTGAAAAACATGCCAAAATCAGAAAACCAAACAAAATAAGGCATTTTTATTTTTTTACCCGTTGAAAATTACTCATATTGGGAATGTTATTCCCTTTATAGGATAATGTACAATTTTGGGAATTATTCCGTTTACGGTAAAATCATTTTTTAAAATACCTCAGTTTATATTAAAAAGGAAAAAACTAACTTTGACAAAAATTAATTACACTATGAAAGTTGCCGAAATTCGGAAACAGTTTTTTGACTTCTTCGCTTCAAAAGGACATGAAATAGTGCCTTCAGCACCGATGGTGGTTAAAAATGATCCTACTTTGATGTTCACCAATGCAGGAATGAATCAATTTAAAGATTATTTCTTGGGCAATGCCGTACCTAAAAATCCGAGGATTGCCAATTCACAAAAGTGCTTGAGGGTTTCAGGTAAGCATAACGATTTGGAAGAAGTTGGCGTAGACACTTACCACCACACCATGTTTGAAATGTTAGGTAATTGGTCATTTGGTGATTATTTTAAAGCTGAAGCGATTGAATGGGCGTGGGAACTCCTAACAGAAGTTTACAAAATTCCAAAAGACAAATTATATGTCACTGTTTTTGAAGGCGACGATAAAGATAATGTTCCCAAAGACGAAGAGAGTTACAACATTTGGAAAAAATATATAGCCGAAGACCGAATAATTCTTGCCTCAAAAAAGGATAATTTTTGGGAAATGGGCGACACAGGCCCTTGTGGACCGTGTACCGAAGTTCATGTTGATTTAAGGTCAAAAAATGAACGGGATCTCATTTTGGGAAAAACGCTCGTAAATCAAGATCATCCGCAAGTAGTTGAGATATGGAATAATGTATTCATGCAATTTAATCGTAAAGCTGATGGATCGCTTGAACCTTTACCTGCAACGCATGTGGATACCGGAATGGGTCTTGAACGCTTAGCAATGGCCTTACAAGGTAAAACATCCAACTATGATACTGATCTGTTCCAAACATTGATTCAACACATGGAGCAAGTTTCTGGTGCAAAATATGGCGTCAAAGAAGAAACAGATATCGCATTAAGGGTAATTGCAGACCATGTACGAGCGATTGCTTTCTCGATTGCCGATGGTCAGTTACCATCAAACACTGGCGCAGGTTATGTCATCCGAAGAATTTTGAGAAGGGCTATAAGATATGGCTATCAAACACTTGGATTAAAAGAACCATTCTTGTGTGACTTATCGTTAGTGCTCAGCGATCTTATGGGCGATCCTTTTTCAGAGCTTGTACAACAAAGAGAATTGGTTCAAAAAGTAATTCGCGAAGAAGAAATGAGCTTTTTCAGAACACTCGAACAGGGATTGAAGCGAATTGAAGTGATTGTCGCTACAACTAAAAAAGAAGAGAAATCTGTAATAGATGGCGTTGCCGTGTTTGAATTATTCGATACGTATGGCTTTCCAGTAGATTTAACTTCATTAATTGCGCGTGAAAACGAACTTTCCATTGATGAAATTGCTTTCGATAAAGAATTACAAAAACAAAAAGAAAGATCAAGAGCAGCAACAGCCATTGAAACTGATGATTGGGTGCAGGTTCGTGAAGATGTTCCAGTTGAATTTATTGGTTATGATAATTTGGAAGCACAAGTGCAAATTGTTAAATACAGAAAAGTCAGCCAGAAACAAAAAGAGTTTTACCAAATCGTTCTCAATCAAACACCTTTCTACCCTGAAGGTGGGGGACAAGTTGGAGACAAAGGGTATTTGGAATACAATGGTTCAAAATTCAGCATATTTGATACAAAAAAGGAGAACAACTTAATCGTTCATCTTTGCGAGACGATCCCTGGAGAAACAAACGTTACATTTTCAGCTGTTGTAAATGAGCGTAAAAGAGAAAATTCAGCTTCTAACCATTCCGCTACTCATTTGCTGCACCATGCCTTAAGGTCCGTTCTAGGAACCCATGTTGAACAAAAGGGATCTTTGGTTACACCAGAATATTTACGTTTTGACTTCTCCCATTTTTCAAAGGTAACTGATACAGAACTGGAAGCAATCGAGAACTTAGTAACAGATGCTATACATCAAAATATTACGTTGGATGAACGCAGAAACACACCAATTGAGGAAGCTAAATCAATGGGCGCAATGGCACTTTTTGGTGAAAAGTATGGCGATGCGGTTCGTGTAATAAAATTCGGAGATTCGGTTGAATTGTGCGGTGGAACTCACGTTCCAGCTACTGGCAAAATAGGATTATTTAAAATTACTACCGAAACTGCAGTTGCTGCTGGAGTCAGAAGAATTGAAGCCATCACATCGGTTGCAGCGGAAAAATATTACAAGCAAAAAGCATCAACCCTAGATACCATCGCAATTAGCCTTAAGCATCCAAAAGATATTACTAAAGCAGTTGAAGATTTGGTTGCCAGAAATATCCAATTAACCAAGGATATCGAATCATTACAGCGGGATAAAGCCATTCAAGTTAAAAATGATTTGAAATCAAAAATTGAGTCGATCAATGGTATGAATTTCCTTGGAGCTACTTTAGAACTAGATGGCGGTTCAATCAAAGATATATTATTTCAGCTCAAAGGTGAAAAGGAAAACTTCTGTGGAGTAATTGGAGGGAATGAAGGTGACAAATGTACCATAAGCATTATTTTGTCTGATTCTGTTGTTGCGTCTCGAGAACTAAATGCAGGTAACTTAGTTAGAGAGGTTGCTCCAATCATTCAAGGCGGTGGCGGCGGTCAAGCATTTTTCGCAACAGCCGGAGGCAAGAAGAGCAGTGGATTGAATGAAGCGATTGAACTTATTCGTGAAAAACTGATTCAATAACTGGATTTACTTTCTGACGCGAAACTTTTGCATGAGAAAACTTGTTCCTTTCTTGGTATAAGAGATTACATCTGGTTCTAAATTGTACCAATATATTGGAAAAATAAAAACACCAAGAAATAAAAGGGACTCATATGTAGCCTGCACCCATTTATTGTCGAATAAATTACCGGTGTTAGTACCAATTAATAAACACAACCCTCCCACAAATATCACTTTGAACTGGTTGAAATTAAAGGGTTGCAGCTGGTATGCTAAATAAACAAAAATGACACGACTCAGGTTATATGCAATCAACCCAACAGCTGTTGAGATAGCCGCACCTGTTATACCGTAAATGGGTATTAACCAAAGATTCATAAAGAACACAATAACGATTAACAAAAAGGTAAACACTAAGTCGTACTTATATTTCTTGGAGGTAATAAAAATGGCACCATTCAAACCGAAATACATATCAACCAATCGACCAATCATAAGGTAAAGAAAAACCTGTATGCCTTCTTGAAATTCTGGTTTAAGGAAAGAAAACAAAAAATCAATATTGAGCCAAATTAGAACAAATGCGCCAAAGCTTAAAAACAGCGTAACTGAACTAACCTTTTTATACAAGGCATTCATTTCTTTCATTTGTTTGTTCTTCCAGAAACTTGCAACCATTGGAGAGGTAATTCTTGTAATAGATTTATACGGTATCTGCAAAGCACTGGTAAGGAAAACGACAGTTGTATATATTCCAGTCCCTGTGAGCCCAACCATTTGAGCAACCATCATAACATCCAGGGAGATGACTATTACACTTCCCAAAGTATTGAAATAATTGAATAAAGAAAACTGAACAAGGATCTTTCTAAATCTTTTGGAAATGCTAATATCCTTGATGTTTAAATTGAGTTCTCCAATTTTATAAGTGTAATACATTAATAAAAAAAGTGGAACAAAATAGGATAAACTCTGATATACGACAAAATCACCAAATGAAATCCAGCCAGCCCAAAGGAGGAGCAAAAGAATGGTTAAAATACCTCGCAAAACAATCTCTAGAGCGAACACAGAAACTACATTCTTCAAAAATCCGCGGAGGAACATTTCAAAGACCAAGTATAAAACATAAGAAATTCCGATTGGAAATATCCAAATAAAATAGTCGACAAAAAGCTTTGATTTATCGATGTACAAGGCTTCAATTTCACCTCTGAATAGGAGAGCCATAGATGTACACAAAACTATTCCGATAAAAACAAAAAGGAGCATCAAACTCAAGAAACCGTGATTGTTTTTTTCTTTGTTCTTGAAAAATGGAAAAAACTTCCAGGTCGTATATATCGTTCCTAAATTGGCAAATTGCGCAAATAAGGTTCCAACAGAGACCAACAAATTCACTAAACCAATTTGTTCTGTAGTAAGAATTATCAGAAATAGTAAACCTTTATTGAGGTAACCGAGAATGATTCCAAGGTATGAAATAACCATTGTGCGAAAAGCATCCTTTTGAACTACCCCCATTTTTGCGAAAAATCAAAAATAAACAATCCCATAAAATTATGCTAAATTTGTTCATACAAGAAACATGAGAAAGGTTTTGATTATCACGTATCATTGGCCCCCATCCGGTGGAATCAGTGTCTTACGTTGTTTAAAAATTGCTAAGTATCTTCGTGACTTTGATTGGGAACCAATAATTTTCACAGCCAAAAATCCATCTTATCAATACCTGGATTATGGAAATGAAAAGGATATACCTGAGAATATAGAAATTCATAAAGTTCCTATTTTCGAACCCATTAACTTATTCAAAACGCTTTCGGGCAGAAAACGCAATCAACCGTTACAAAATTTTACCTTTAATTCTGACAAAAAAAAATCGCCGATTGATAAATTCAGTCTTTGGGTTAGAGGTAATTTTTTTATTCCTGATGCAAGATACCGGTGGATTGGACCATCAGTTAAATATTTAAAAAAGTACTTGAGAGATAACCCAGTTGATGCCATATTTACTGACGGTCCTCCACACACCAACACTGTGATTGGCATGCGACTAGCTCAAGAATTCAATATTCCATGGATTGCAGATTTTCAGGATCCATGGACTCAGGTAGATTACTATTCCAAATTGTACATTGGCAAACGAGCGGATAAAAAACACCGAGCGTTGGAGCAAGAAGTTTTCATGACTGCAGATAAAATTACCATAGCGAGTCCAACATGGAAAAAAGATTTAGCATCTATTGGTGCAAAAAATGTTGATGTGATTTATTACGGCTATGATGAGTCTGACTTTAATGAATTTTCCCCAATTCCATCAGACAAATTCATTATTTTTCACGGAGGTTTACTCGGTGAAGATCGCAATCCTGAAGATTTTTTTAGAGCTATTCAAGCATTGATAAAGGACTATGCTGAAATACATGACAAAATTGAAATACGTTTGGCTGGAGAAGTGGATTTTTCGGTTAAAAAAAGTATTGAAGCGAATGGTCTCTCTAGTGTGACAAGATATTTGGGTATGATCCAAAGGTCTGAAGTCATTCAAGAATATGCACAAGCTTCTTTACTCATTTTACCGGTGAATAAAGCTGAGAATGCACAAGGAAGAATTCCTGGGAAATTGTTTGAAATGTTAAGAAGTAACAAACCCATTTTAGTTTTGGGACCTGATGATGGCGATGTTAGGGAGATTGTTCATTCCAAGCAAAAAGGTTTTTCTTTTGAATACAATGCATACCATGAGTTATTGTTATTTTTAGAAAAGGCAATTTTACGGGGTGAGTTCAAGAATTTTAACCCCGACATCCCAATTGAGGAGTTCTCCAACAGAAACATTACAGCAAAAATTGCTGAATATTTAAATTCCATAAGTCACAAGTGATGAATAGGAAAATAGGAATTTTAAAACGGATTTTACTGAGGATAGTTAAGGGAATTCAAATCAATCGCCCTGAAAATATCGAACTAACTGAAAGTGCGCATTTGTGCAACTACAGCATACTCAACGCTACGAACGGCAGAATTATTCTGCAGAAAAACACAAGAATTGGCAACAGTACGGAATTGGTTTCCGGTGAAAACTGTAAAATCACTTTAAAAGATTATTCCACTACCTATTCCAACTGCAAAATACTTGGAGATGTTGAAATCGAACGTTACTGTACATTGGCTTCGAACATTTACATTTCTTCGGGTAATCACTATGCATTTGAATATCCGGAGTTACCGGTTAAAATGCAAGACAGCATAGTTTTGTCAACCAAAGAAGGTAAAGAAAACCACAATCATAAAGTTCATATTCACGAAGATGTTTGGATTGGAAATGGCGTATTTATCTCTAGTGGAGTTACAATAGGTCGCGGAGCGATAATTGGCTCCAACGCTGTAGTAACAAAAGATGTGGAACCCTACACGGTAGTAGCTGGGATCCCGGCGAAAGTAATAAAATCCAGGTTGAACTACCAGCCACCTTCGGAATTAAACTGCCAAAACATAGCTACTTTCCCTTATTTCTATCAAGGATTTGAGCACATGAATCTTCCTGAAATAACGAGTAATAAAGGATTTTTGCTCCTAGATGAAGGATTAATTCATATTCAAATAGATGAAAAAGAATTATTTTTCGAAGGCACCGCAGATTCTTCTACTCAACTTTCAATTTCAATTGAAAATCAACTATTTAATCAAGAAATTAGCGCAGGTACTTTTAAATTTAATTTGCAATTAAATGAGGAAATCTTGGGTAAGATTGTCTTCGTAAAGATTAGCGCTACAAACTGCAATTGCTTATATTTTAAACGGATTAACTCAGTAACTAACTGAATATGAAATTAATTAAAGACCTCGTTAAGTTCCTCATTTTTCCATTTGTTTTTGCATTCGGATACTTTTATTTTCTTTTTACCAATAAAACCCTTCCCCTTAGTTATGCAGCCTTTCGCTTTTTATTCGTGAAAACTAATGGTGGAATAAATAACTTTATGGCAAAGCTGCTGAAAAAAAATATTCCAGTTGAAGCTGTTTCATCTCCAGTTTTTGGTCAACTCACGCAGCAAGACATTCAACGAATAATCGAAAGCATCGAAAAGGATGGATTTTATGTGTTTGAACAAACATTATCCGAGGAAACTATTGAAGCGTTATTGAATTTTGCTTTGTCTGAAAAAACTAAAAGCATTGATGTCAACCAATCTGGTGTAAAATACCTTCCTGAAAAAATTGTTTTTGACCCCAATAATCCTGTTTCACCAAGGTATCAATTCGAAAGTGCAGATTTGGTTAAAAACGAAACGATCAGAAATATTGCATTCGATGCAGGAATGCGCAAAATTGCTGAAGGATATTTGAAATGTCAACCCATTCTAGACATTGTTACCATGTGGTGGAGTGTTCCTTTCGGGAAAAAGGCAATGGCACAATCAGCGCAGATGTATCATTTCGATATGGATCGTTTTAAATTTTTAAAATTCTTTTATTATGTAACGGATGTCCATACAGATAATGGTCCACATTGCTACATTCGTGGTTCACATAGGACACTTCCAAAAGAATTACTTTCGGATCGTCGATTAACGGATGAGGAGCTTGAAAAAATTTATGCGAAGGAAGATTTCATGGAATTTACCGGTAAAAAAGGAAGTATTCTGGCAGTAGACACCAGAGGTTTGCATAAGGGCAAAACACTTGTTTCGGATAAAAGGTTATTGTTTCAAATACAGTTTTCTAACTCATTATTTGGAGCAGAATATGACCAATTAACCCTTCATAATAAAACGGAAGCTGAAGAAGCGTATATAGCTAAACACCCAAGAACCTATCAATTATTTAAATGAATTCCTCCTCAACTAAAAAAGGGATTTGCTTTTTGGTAAGCAATGAAACTAGGGATTTTTACCTGTTGATTGCCACTATTTTCTATTTAGAAAAATTTGAGAATTATACCATTGAATTTGAATTCATTTGGAATGCGCATAAAATAAAAACAGCAAAACCTGATTTGGTAATCCTACCCAATGAGCGTGGTAATAACCTTTATTATGAGGTAGCACAATATTGCAAGACAAACGACATTCTTGTGCTTAGTCACGACTCGGAAGGAAACTTTAATACCCAAATTGATTATGATTTTTGGGGTTTAAATTTGAGTAAAAAATTGGTTTGTCCCATTCTATACACCTGGAACCAAAGGGTGAAAGATTATCTTCTTTCGAAATACGAAATTCCCGAACAAAATTGCTGTGTTTCGGGTGCGCCAGGTTTCGATAAATACAAGTATTTGCCAAAAATCAATAAAGCGACAATTTTGGCTAAATATGGAAAAGGCAACTACAACAAAATTGTTGGTTATGCCGGATGGGCATTTGGTAAAATTTACAACGCCGAAATCAAGGACTTGACAAATTATTTAAATATGTCAGTAACTGAAGGTACCAAATGGTTAGCTGAACAGAGAGACAAAGTAGAAGAATGTTTGGAAACAGTAATTCAAAAATATCCCGACATCTTGTTTATCCTGAAAAAACATCCGCGGGAAAATTTTGAATCGGATTACAAAGATTCACGAAATGAAATGAATCGTTTGGTTCGTTACGATAATGTCCTTTACCTAAAGGACGAAGAAGTTATCCAAGATCTTATTCAAATTTCTGACTTATGGATGGCTTTTGAAAGTACTTCAATCATGGAGGCATGGCTGATGGATGTGCCTACATTAATGATTAATCCTGTAACGGATTTCAACAGGTTAGATTTTTACACAGGATCTGCTAGCGTTACAAATAGTGCAGAAATACTATCCGTTTTCTCTGACTTTTTTGAAAAAAACCAAATCGAAACGCTTACTGCTCCAGAAATTATTGCTAAAAGAAATGAAATCATTAGTCAATCAATAGGTTTTGCTGATGGTTTTAATCACTTGCGCGTAAATAAAGCATTTAAGCCATTTTTGCAAAAAAGAGCAGCGCAAAAAATTGGCATCAATTGGAAGTTTTTGAGATTATTTCTTTTATTGCATCTGGGAAAATACTTTTACAATAAACAACTTTTTGAAAGGTTACCAAAATTCAAAAAGACCATTTGGGTTTTTGAGAATTATAAATTGGAAAAGATCAAGCTACTAAAAACGAAAACCTATTCCGATCTGGAAAATTTCTACCATGAAAAAGGTCTTTTGTCGAAACAAGCTGTTGATGCATTAATCGATAAATTGTAACTTGTCATTTGTTAGCAAATTGGTAACTTAGCCAACCAAGTAGAAAATGAAAAACAAATCAATTTTAATTACAGGTGGAACGGGTTCCTTAGGAAAAGCCCTGACAAAACATATTCTCACCCATCATCCCGAAATAAGCAGACTGGTTATTTTCTCCAGAGACGAGCAAAAACAGTTTGAAATGGAACAGGAATTTCCACATCGGTTGTTCCCACAAATAAGATATTTTATTGGTGATGTTCGGGATTTAGAAAGATTGGAAAGAGCCTTTATCGGAATCGATTATGTAATTCATGCGGCAGCGATGAAACATGTTCACATTGCTGAATATAACCCTGATGAATGTGTTAAAACAAATGTGGGAGGAGCGGAAAATGTAATAAAAGCGGCATTTCGTTCTAATATTCAGCATGTAGTGGCGCTATCAACAGATAAAGCATGTGCGCCAATAAATTTGTATGGAGCGACAAAATTGACTTCGGATAAGTTATTTGTAGCCGCCAATAATATCAAAGGCAAACAAAATATCCGTTTCTCAGTAGTTCGCTATGGAAATGTTATGGGTTCAAACGGATCGGTTATTCCATTTTTCATCAAGAAAAAACGAACAGATGGTGTGTTGCCTATTACTGTAGAAAGCATGACACGATTTAATATTTCGCTTCAGGGAGGAGTTGATATGGTTATGCATGCGCTGGAAACGGCTTGGGGGGGAGAAATTTTTGTACCTAAAATTCCATCTTACAGAATTTTAGATGTCGCTGAAGCAATAGGACCAAATTGTGAAAAGCCGGTTATTGGTATCCGACCTGGAGAAAAAATTCACGAAGAAATGATTTCTTCCTCAGACTCCTTTTTCACTTATGATTTGGGTAAATATTACGCCATTCTACCCCAAACGCCAAATTGGAAAATGGAGGACTACGTTTCTCACTTCAAAGCTTCGTTAGTGCCGGAAGGATTCTCCTACAACTCAAAAGACAATTCCCAATGGGAAACGGTGGAAAGCCTGAGAAAACTCATTAAAATACATGTTGATCCAACTATTGAAGCATGAAAGTAATTCCTTATGGCAGACAAGAAATTACGCAGGAGGATATTGATGCTGTAGTTGAAACCCTACAATCTGATTACTTAACCCAAGGCCCTGCAATCCCTGCGTTTGAACAAGCATTTGCTAATTATGTGGGTGCTTCCTATGCTGTGGCCTTGAGCAATGGAACTGCAGCGCTCCATTTGAGTGTTCTAGCATTGGGCATTGAAAAAGATGAATATGTAATATGTACGCCTTTAACCTTTGCAGCTTCAGTTAATTGTGTTCGATATTGTGGTGGTAATGTTTTGTTTGCGGATATCGATCCTGAAACCTACCTAATGGATATTGCATCTGTTAAAGAGCTACTAGAAAAACATAAAGACAAAAAAATTAAAGGTATCATTCCCGTTGATTTTGCAGGGAGAGTTGCCCAGTTAGATGAAATTAAAAAACTCGCTGTTGCTCACAATATGTGGTTACTCGAAGATGCTTGTCACGCACCGGGAGGGTATTTTATAGATCAAAATGGAACAAAACAGCTGGCAGGAAATGGAAAATTCGCAAATGCCGCAATCTTTTCTTTTCATCCTGTAAAACATATTGCCACCGGTGAAGGCGGAATGATTACTACGAATGACAAATCGTTGTATGAAAAACTTTTGCTTTTAAGGAGCCACGGCATTACGAGAAATCAAGAGCAATTTAAAAATAGTATCGACTTTGCCAATGGTAATGCCACCGCATCACATGATAACTATCCGTCATGGTACATGGAAATGCAATCTTTAGGATACAATTACCGACTCACGGATTTTCAAGCTGCCTTGGGAATTTCACAGTTAAAACGAGCAAATGTAAATCTGGAGAAAAGAAAATCCATTGCAAAAACCTACATTCAAGAGCTTTCGGATCAAAAGGGAATAATAAGATGCCTACCATTCTTTGAGGGTCACGCTTACCATTTAATGGTATTGGAGGTAGAAAACCGCAGAGGTCTTTACGATTTTTTAAGAAAAAACAATATTCTCTGTCAAATTCATTACGTGCCAACTCATTTAATGCCCTATTACAAAGAATTAGGTTGGAAAGCAGGTGATTTGCCAATTGTCGAAAAATATTATTCAGCTTGTATAAGTCTTCCACTCTACCCTAGTTTAGATACGACTGATGTAGAAAGAATCATCCAATTGATTAAAGACTTTTACCAATAGTTTACGTTGGCTTGTCCTTATTTTAGCTAACTTTGCTTTAAATCAATTGGAATGTCAAATAACGATTACAACACGGAACAAGAAGCTTTTTGGGCTGGTTCATTTGGTGATGAATATATCGACAGAAACAAAAGTGAACAACTCCTAGCTTCTAATTTAAATTTTTTCAGCACCTGTCTTAAACATGCAGGTCGCATGAACTCTTGTATAGAATTTGGAGCCAACATCGGAATGAATTTGAAAGCTCTCAAAATGCTTTATCCGGGCATCGCTATGCAGGGTGTTGAAATCAATAAAAATGCTGCAAAACAGTTGGAAGCTGTAATTGAATCATCTAATATTCACAACTGCTCAATTGTTGATGCATCCATTAATACAAAATGCGACTTATCCTTCATTAAAGGGGTATTGATACATATCAATCCTGAGCACCTTAATCAGGTCTATGATAAATTATATGAAGTGTCGAATAAATTCATTTTAGTGGCAGAATATTACAATCCATCTCCTGTTGCAATTCCCTACAGAGGGCACATGGATAGGTTGTTCAAAAGAGATTTTGCAGGAGAAATGCTGGACCGATTTCAAGACCTTCAATTGATTGACTATGGGTTTGCCTATCGCAAAGATCCAGCTTTTCCACAGGATGACATCACGTGGTTTCTGATGAGAAAAAACAATTGAACATGAAGATTGCGATAATCCCCGCAAGAGGAGGAAGTAAACGCATCCCGGGAAAAAATATCAAAGATTTTCACGGACAACCAATGATTGCATACGCCATTAAAAATGCACTTGACTCTCAGCTATTTGATGAAGTTTTTGTCTCAACAGATGATGAAAGAATTGCTGAAATCAGCAAACATTATGGCGCTAAGGTTCCGGTATTGAGGTCTTCAGCTAATTCTGACGATTATGCAACAACTTCAGAAGTTTTACTTGAAGTTTTAGAATACTTTGAAAAAGAACAAGAATTGCCCGAACTTGCTTGTTGTATTTATGCAACGACGCCATTGTTAACCGCAAAAGACATAATGGAGGCTTATCAAATTTATGAGCAGAGCTCATGTGAGGTGTTGATGTCCTGTGTTGCTTATGATTTCCCTATACAGCGAGCATTTGAACTAGATTCAAATAATTACATTCATTTAAAAGAACCTCATCTGATTAATCAAAGGTCTCAGGATTTACCAAAGTATTATCACGATGCCGGTGCTTTTTATTTTTTTAATCCACTATCTTTTAAAGAAAATAAATCTTTGTGGAAAGGGAAATTAGGAGCTTATCCAATAAATCCGCTAAAAGTACAAGATATTGACTCCGTTGAAGATTGGAAAATGGCTGAAATTAAATTTCAATTGCTTATCAATGATAAGGCTACTGATTAGGGTAGAAGCCAATTCAACAATTGGTTACGGTCATTTTACCCGTTGTCTTGCTATTGCTCAACAACTTCCGGAATTCGAAAGCATTGTTTTTGCTGTTAGCGATTTAAAAGACCTTACAATTCAAGCCTCTGAGGGAAAAGTTAACTTTTCAAGATTAAATGATTCAGTAGATTTTTTCGGGCAAATCAATCGAAACGATATTGTAATAATTGACGGCTATTCCTTTGATTTAACCTATCATCTGGAAATTAAATCGAGAGCATTGGGTTTAATAAGTATTGATGATTTAGCTAACCAATTTATGCACGCTGACCTTGTGCTCAATCCTACACCTGGTTTTAGCGGAATGGATTATCACGGGGAACTTTCCACCCAATATTTAACTGGTCTGTCTTACGCTATCCTGCGCCAACCGTTTCTTGATTTTGCCAAAAATCCAAGTTCGGATGTTAACAATAAAAACCTGCTAATTTGTTTTGGCGGTTCCGATCCCCTGAACAAAACTAAAACAGCGCTAATTTCTGCTTTTTCATCTCATTTCTTTGAAAAAATCATTGTAGTAACAGGACCTGGCTATACCTTTCAAGAGGAGTTATCGAATACCGCTCGAGAACTAGAAAATGTGGAAATGTATCAAGCGATTTCCGCTGAACAAATGGTTGAACTCATGTCTATGTGCCGATATGGCATATATCCTTGTAGCAGCATTCTTCTAGAAGGTTTAGCGGTGGGACAAACCATCATTTCAGGATATTATATCGATAATCAACAATTCGTTTACCAACAACATAAAAAAATCGGAACATTCATCGATGCAGGAAGTTTTCAAGAAGCTGAATTAAATGCTGCAATCCAAGAAATAAATAGTAGAGAAGCCAATAGTCAACAAAAAAGATGGATTGATGGTAAATCTATGGAACGGATAGCACGACAAGTTCATTTGTTGATTGAATCAAAAACCTATTTTATCCGAAAGGCAACGATACAAGACTTACAAGTGACTTTTGAATGGGCCAATCACCCCAATACTAGAAAATATTCCTTTTCGAAAGATCCGATTCCGTTGGAAAATCACGTTCATTGGTTCACCAATAAAATTCAAGCCGAAAACTGCCTTTATTTAATTTTAGAATATCACCAAGTGCCTATCGGTAGCATAAGATTTGATAAAAATAAAGATCAAGCTATTATAAGTTACTTGGTTTCACCTGAACATCACGGTAGAGGGATAGGAACATTATTAATGAAACAAGGACTGAGTTATTTAGCTGAAGATAAATTGAGCAAACAAATTAGCCGAGTAATTGGTTACGTCTTTGAAGAAAATATACCTTCCAAAATTACTTTCGAAAGATTTGGCTTTCAAAAAGAAATGGAAAATGATACTTTAGTTTATTCTAAACAAATGATTGCATCATGATACAAATTGCCAACAGAATAATTGATAAGGACAGTCCGGTTTTTATTATCGCCGAATTGTCTGCTAACCATAATGGTAGTGTAGCGACGGCAATTGAAACGATTAAGGCAGCAAAAAGGGCTGGCGCAGATGCCATTAAATTTCAAACTTATACAGCAGATACTATTACCTTAAAGTCAGATAAAGATGATTTCAAAATTAAAGGAACACTCTGGGATGGTCGTTATCTACACGACTTGTACCAAGAGGCATATACCCCGTGGGAGTGGCATAAAGAATTATTTGATGTAGCGCACAGTGAGGGACTCATTTGTTTTTCCTCACCATTTGATAAAACTGCAGTTGACTTTTTGGAAACATTAGAGGTTCCTGCCTATAAAATTGCGTCTTTCGAGATTACAGATATCCCTTTAATTCGTTATGTTGCTCAAAAAGGTAAACCGGTTATTATATCGACGGGAATTGCTGAATATGATGATATTAAGTTAGCAGTTGACACTTGTCTCGAGGCAGGTAATAATCAAATAGCCTTATTAAAATGCACCTCTAGTTATCCAGCACCAATTCGTGAAGCTAACATGAAAATGGTTGAGAGCTTGTCCAATGAATTTAATGTCATTTCCGGTTTATCTGACCATACTATGGGATCTACAGTTCCAGTTGTTTCGGTATGTTTTGGTGCAAAAATCATTGAAAAACATTTTATTCTTGATCGGTCTATGGGTGGTCCTGATGCGGCATTTTCAATGAATGAAACAGAGTTTGCGGAAATGGTAAAAGCAGTTCGGGAAGCTGAACAAGCAATTGGTCTAACTTCATTTGAGTTAACCCCTAAACAAAAGGATGGCAAAGCATTTTCAAGATCTCTTTATGTAGCGAAAGACATTTCCAAAGATGAAGTGATTACAGAGGCAAATGTTAAATCCGTAAGACCCGGATTTGGATTGCATCCTAAGTTTTTACAAGAAGTTATCGGAAAAAAGGCTAAGAAAGACCTATCTTTCGGTGACCGCTTAAGAATAGAAGATCTTGAATAAGATAAAACTATCCCTACGCTTTTTTGTCAATTTCCTTTAACTTCTCCTTTATATTCATCCCAAGAATGGAAAATAGTGCAATTAATAAACCTAGTGAACCTATTAGCGCATAAGTATTTCCTTTAGCATAAGTTTCCGGTTCGAATTTCCATTCGATTTTATGCTTTCCAGCAGGAACGAGTAAAGCCCTCAACACATAATTAGCCCTAAATGGTTCGACCTTATTGCCATCAATGTAGCAGTTCCAACCTTCAGGATAGTAAATTTCACTAAACACAACCGGCATTTCGGTTTTGCTATTCGAAGCATAAGTCAACACATTTGTCGCATAATTGGTTAGTTTAACTGTTGCCGTTGAATCCGGGGTATAGTTATTTTTAAGCTTACCCGCGATTTCTTTGAATTCATTTTGGTTAACTATCAATGTATTCTTGGTGTCTATTTTCCCTAATTCTGACATTTCCTGATCTGAATTCACCACTTTTTTTACCTGCCCAACGAACCACGCATTGCCATTTGCTTGCGTATTCACGTATGGTTTAAAGCCTGGATTGTTTACAAAATATTTTGCGTTCAACATATTCAGTACCGGCGTGTTCATTGGTACTGGTGGTAAATCTAAATCTGCATTGTTACAATAATTACGGTAATATTCATTAATGTTTTGCTCTGGTATGGTTTGAGCTTGCCTAATTATTTCAGGAGATAATTGAATTCTTGCATTGAACAAACTATTCTGTGCCTCGGCCATTTCTTTTGTGATATAATATTCTATCAATTCCTGATAGCGCTTCATTTTTGCTCCTTGGTAACCACCTATACTTTTATGGAAATAGCTTGTATACGTTTCATTGAATGGATTTTGAAATGAAAGCACTCGATAATCGCTATTCAAATTCAACACACCAAAATTCGCCAATTCCTTTTTCAAAGCTGTATTCTTAATTTTTTTGTAAAAGACATGGTTATCCATTTTTCCAGAATAGTCCTTTAACTTTTTATCGAAATCAGCAATGATCGGTTTTTCCCTTTCCAATATAAATCGGTCTGCCGGACGAGGCAGAAAGGGTGTTGAAGATTTATCTGATGGCGTGTATGATTTTAATTTAGATCCAGCCAACTCATTGTTCAGGTAACGTTTGGAGATGGACATATTGTCAGCCATTACAAAAATCGTCGCAGCAGCGATTGTAATTGTTACTGCCATTGAACTCATCGAAAAATAAATAAATGCCAATACTACTCCACAGCCTGTTAATACAAGTAATAACATCCGCAATACATCAGATCTGTATATAGAAATCCTTGCATCTATTATAGATTGCTGAGCACCATCGAATTTATCTAATTCTTGTTGAACTCGTGCTTCAGTTATTTTAGGATTTTGCTTGGCTGCTTCATTTATTTGAGCCGTATAACCCTCAAACTGCTCAATATCTCTATCATTTAGATATGATCCGTTTAATGAAGGGGCTATCCATAAAACTAAAGTCACAAATACCATTACCCCACTTACGATGAGATAGCTTTTTATTCGATAATTATAGAGTCCTTCTTTTTTTATCAATTTATCTAAAAATAAAATACCTAAAGCCGGAATAATGATTTGCAACAGCACAAGTATCATTTTACTGTCTCTGAAGGCATTGTATAAAGGGAATTTATGAATAAAAAAGGCATTTAGGCCACCTGGATCATTTGATGCGAGAAGTACAGCCAAAAGAAATATGACTAAAAAAGGCCATTTGATGCTGTCTTTCAAGAATATCAAGCCAAAGACAAAGAAAACGAACATGATTACTCCAAAATAAAAGGCACCGCCACTCATTTTTTGTCCACCCCAATATTTATCCCATCTGGCAACTTGATTACGGTACTTACCATCTACTGATGACATCAACTTTTTATCTTCACCAAACGCTGCATCGTTTCCACCTTTTGCATTTGGAATTAATATGGAAAGTATTTCACCTTTTCCGTAGTTGTATTCCAAAATATAATCCTCATCCAAACCTTCTTTCTGTACCTCATCATTAGTTCCTTTTACAGATTTGGTCAGTTCGGTATTTCCTCTTGTTGAATAAGGTTTGTATTCTGACATTACCATCAAATAACCGATATTCGGTAAGATCCCAAGGAGCACGCCAATAGATAACCCTCCAGCAATTTTACCAAGAGAGACGAATTCTTTGTTTTTAAGTAATCTGATGCCTTCTCCAACTGCAACCGCAAATAGGATAAATGCCAAATAGTAAGTCATCTGAGGATGTCCGGCCATAATATTCAAGCCGAAAAACAGGGAGAAAATCACACTTCCCAGCAGCCAATTGCCCCGGAAAGCCAGAATCATCCCTCCTAATGCAGGAGCCATGTAAGCAATCGCCAAAACCTTGGTAATGTGTCCTGCACCGATATATAAAACGTTTATTGTAGATAAACCAAAGGCAAGTGCACCCAGTAAACCCAGCCATGAATTAACCCTCAAGCATAAGGCAAAAATGTAGAAACCTAGCATCGCCACGAATAACAAACCTACAGGTTTAGGCAATCCAAGTGTAAGAATTTGAGATACTACTGTTAAATAATTTGACGGGTAATTGGTGGAAATCGCATACGAAGGCATCCCTCCAAAAATACCATTGGTCCATAAAGATTCCTCCCCATTTACCATTCGGAAATCTTCAATTTCTTTGGACATACCACGGTATGTTTCGATATCATGTTGCTTCAATTCATTTCCTTGAAAAACCGGCAGAAAATAGATGCTTGAAACAATAATAAATGCAGCAATTGCAACGAAATGTGGCAATAATAGTCTAAGGTAATTTTTTATTTGCACAAGATAATAATTAGAATTTCCTGTGTAAATTTAAGAAAATAAGTTCTTTAAAAGCAAGGCTCTCATTTGGTTTCATACTATTCAATCATTATCCAAGAAAATTAATAATCCCGAGAACGAGAGAATTACAATGACCAAGCATTGGTAAATATCTTTCAGATTGCAAAGAAATTAACCTTTAGCTTCTAATGAAGAAATTTTACAGAGCCTGCTTATAAACTCGTGAAAAATTAATCGAATACTTTATTTCAGGTAAGATTCAAACACCTTTTTAAATTTGTCCATTTTTGGTTGAATAACATACCTGCAATAAGCCTGGTTTGGATTGTTCTGGTAATAATTCTGATGGTATTGTTCAGCTGAATAAAAAGTTAATAGCTTTTCTAAGGTGGTGACAATTTTTGATGGATAAGCTCCCGATTGATCCAGTGAAGCTATAATTTTGGAGGCCAAAAGTTTTTGACTATCGGCTGAATAAAAAATAACAGATCGGTATTGGGTACCAACATCTGCTCCTTGCCTATTAAGTTGAGTAGGATCATGAACAGTAAAGAAAACACTTAATAAGGTTGGCAAATTAACTATTGTAGTATCGTAAATTACGCGAACTACTTCTGCATGTCCTGTTTGGCCTGTACACACTTCTTCATAACTCGGATTTACAGTTTTTCCTCCAGTAAAACCTGATTCTACTGATTCCACTCCTTTCATTTGTTCAAAAGGTGCCTCTACACACCAATAACAACCACCACCCAGGACAATGGTATCTAAATTTGTCGCTACTTTCTTTGAAAGATTTTCAGAAGAACCGTTTACTTGTTGTCCGCATGAAGTAAAGACAAAAAATAACATTACAAAAGGAAAAATTCTCATAGCTGGTTTCTAAATTAAACCAACAGCTCCTAAAAATGTTTTAGAATCTCGAAACCTTTTTTATTCTCGTAACTAATGAATAAATTTCGATCAGTTTGGGTTAGCAAATCGGCTTACATCATCGGCAGTAATGTTAGCTCCACAAAGGATAACGAGTCTTTCCACAACATTTCTTAGTTCTCGAATATTACCGGTCCAATTGACTTTCTTTAATTCTTCCAACGCGTCTGAATCAAATCCTTTTCGTGGAATGCCGTGCTCTTCGCAGACCAGAGTCAAGAAATACTCGGCGAGTATTGGAATATCATCTTTCCGCTCATTCAATGAAGGAACATGTATCAGAATTACCGCTAGTCTGTGGTAAAGATCTTCTCTGAACCTTCCTTCATTAATTTCTTTTCTTAAATCTTTGTTGGTAGCAGCAATCACCCTACAATCCACTTTAATATCTTTTTCGCCTCCAACGCGTTGAATAACATTTTCTTGCAAAGCCCTTAGGACTTTAGCTTGAGCACTTCCTGACATGTCACCGATTTCATCCAAAAACAGCGTGCCTCCAGAAGCCAATTCAAATTTCCCTTTTTTATCTTTAACTGCTGAAGTAAATGCACCTTTTTCATGCCCAAACAATTCACTTTCAATTAATTCTGATGGAATTGCCGCACAGTTAACTTCAATAAACTGCATTTTACTGCGATTAGAATTGTCGTGTAAGGATCTGGCTACAAGCTCCTTACCTGTTCCATTTTCACCTGTGATTAAAACGCGGGCATCAGAAGGTGCTACCTTTTCAATCATTTCTTTGATTTTTTGAATCTCCTTAGTTTCCCCTACAATCGACGCTCCTTTAAATTTTTTAACCGTTGTTTTTAGTTGCTTACGTTCTTCAACTAAATTATTACGGTCTTTAGCATTTCTGATTGTAACAAGAATCCTGTTCAAATCAAGTGGTTTTTCGATAAAGTCAAAAGCACCTTTTTTGAGCGCTTGAACGGCATTTTCAATCGTACCATGTCCACTTATCATGACAACAGGAGTTTCGTTTTGTTCTTTAATCAAAGCATCCAATACTTCTATTCCATCCATCATCGGCATTTTGATATCACAGAAAATAATATCATATAATGAAGCCATTGCTTTTTCCAATCCCTCCATTCCATTTTCTGCTTCAATAACCTGATAACCTTCAAATTCAAGAATTTCCCTTAGCGCACGGCGGATTGCCCGTTCATCATCGATGATTAAAATTTTTGACATGCTTAGTGTTTTTACGAAATTATAAAAAGATTCGGTATTAGATTTTTCTTTAGCTGCCTAACTGCAATTATCTACTAACAATGCACCTTCTTTTAAGGAAAATGGTGAAACATAAACCTGTGATACCGGTAATTTTGAAATCACCCACCTGGTTTTGACAGCTGCTATTGGCGCCATTTTTTTTCTTATTGGAATAATCCAATTATTTTGACTTCGCTGATCATCTGTTGAAAAAATAATGTCATCCAAACAATTTTTTAAAGCGTTTAAATCCAATTGCAAAGAACTGGTTATGTCAGGAAATGGTTGTTTTTCAATTAATTCGTAAAAAGTTTCAAAGGAACCGGAAGCGCCAATTAAAGTTTGCTCTTTCCGATTAGAAAAAAAACCTTGAGCAGTAGCCTCCAAAAAATCTTCAATTTTATTTACATCATCAGAATTAAATGGATCACTGAAGTTAAATGACTGATAAATTCTTGAAACCCCGATATCTAAACTGATAAGTGATTCAATTTCATTATTATTTGCTGAAATAAACTCCGTGCTTCCTCCTCCAATATCCATCACTAAAGTTGGTTCATTAATGGGATGACTGTAAGAAACTCCCTTGAAAATAAGCTCAGCTTCTCTTTTTCCATCAATCACTTCAATGTGTAGATTCAATTTTTTCATTACCATATCCAATAAAAAATCAGCATTCTTAGCTCCTCTCATGGCTGATGTCCCTATTCCGTAGATATGATCAACTTTTAAATCATCAGAAATTCTAACAAATTTTTCCAGCGCGTCTAAAGCTCTTTGCAAAGCATCTTCAGTTAACAAATGCTGGTTGATTCCTCCCATTCCCAAGGAAACTCCTACTTTTTCGTGGTAAACAATTTCAAATTTTTCCAGTGAAATATCTGCAACGATTAAATTAAATGTATTGGTACCAAGGTCAATTATGGCCTTTCGCATTAGTATTATTTTTTAAGCCAACGGAATAATGTAGCCAGTCTTAATCTGTGGCCGTATTGTAATATCCCATTTTTGTATAATCTTCCGGCAATTATTAAAGTAATTGCACTACTTAACAAGAGAACAAGCATGGAAAGGTAGAGTTCATAACCATGACCTGGCTGATACCCTTGTGCAAGCTTAACCATAACAACGACCGGTGAAGTGAAAGGCAAATAATGAAAAAACGCAGTCATTGTAGCGTCAGGATTTGACATCGCATAATATCCTGCATAAATAGTAAAACATAGCATTCCAACGATAGGTATCACAAATTGTTGACCATCACTTTCTGAACCTGCCGTAGCTCCAATGGCAGCAAAAAATGCCCCATAAAACAAATAACCAAGAACAAAGAAAAGAAGAAAAATACTGGTCATAATTTTAAAGTTGAGCCTCTCAAATACCAAATCCAGAAAAGTATTGTATTCCATTGTAGCAGTTGCGGCCTCAGTTCCATTTGCATTAGCTATCATTACATTAGACGGATCAAACATATCGGGAAACAACCATTCTCTCATGAAGTACAAACCGAAACCTATGATTATTGCCCAAATCAAAAATTGAATAAAAGCCGCTGCACCGATGCCGATTATTTTTCCAAGCATGAGTTGATTGGGATGAACAGATGCTAGTAAAACTTCAGCAATTCTGGAATTTTTCTCATAAGAAACACTTCTTAAGATTGTCATGCCGAATAAGAATATAAACGTAAAAATCAGTATTCCGTAAAATAAACCGACCCAAGCCCTCATATCTGAACTGGTGTCATGTGGGTCATAAATATTTCTGAAGGCCAAATTCAAAGATTGCTTGATTTTTCTATATTCAGATAGTGACAATTCGGGTATTTTTTGTTCCTCCAACATTACCTCATCAACTCTTCGTTCTATCTGATAATGGAGTCTGGTTTGCATTTTTACCGAAGGTTTATCCCTGTAGAAAACAAATGCACTTTTATTTTGAACTATTTTCTCATTTATTTCAACCAATGCATCGTATTCCTGAAATTCTTTAGCATCGCGAAATTCTTCCAGTTCAACATAACGATTTTCAAAGGAATATTGAATCGAATTATCCTCGCTAGGCATAATTTTATTGGCCATGATACGTGCAGGATCGACCACTAAAACTTTCCATTTTTGCTTCCCCTCACCACCATAAACAAACACAATATAAAGCAAAGAAAGTACAGCTAAGGGGCCTATAATTGCCAAGAATAAAAAAGATCGCGACTTAATCCTTTCGCTTAATTCTCGAAGTGCAATGTACCAACTATTTCTCATGAGAATTAATTTTATCGGGCTGTACCATTTCAATAAAAATATCTTGCATGGAAGGAAGTACTTCCCAAGCCGCTTCGATTTTCACTTGTCCAATTAAAGAGCGCAACAAGTCTTCGAAATTATTTTCTCCACGCAATCTCAAACGAGCAATATACTTGTCATTACCAAGAATTTCTTTATCAACCAATTCAAAATTCGTCCACAAAGCATTTACGAATGCAATCATGTTCCCTTGAAATTTCACAGCAAACTCACCCGTTTTTCGCTCCTCTTGAATGGTTGAAACCTTTCCTTCTAGAATTTTCTTTGAATTATTTATTAAGACGACACTATCACAAATTTCCTCAACACTTTTCATATTATGTGTGGACAAAATAATGGTTTTTCCATTAGCTTTCATCTCTATTATTTCTTGCTTGATCAACTCCACGTTAATCGGATCAAAACCACTTAGCGGCTCATCTAAAATCAGCAATTCGGGATCATGGAGCACTGTACAAATAAACTGTACTTTTTGGGCCATACCCTTTGAGAGTTCCTCAATTCTTTTATTTTGCCAATCGGTAATAGAAAATTTATCTAACCAATAATTCAATCCGGCCAATGCCTCCATTTTTGTCATCCCTCTCAGTCTACCTAAAAAGATTGCGTGTTCTTTAACTGTCATTGTTCGATACAAACCTCTTTCTTCCGGCAAGTAACCAACTAATGCCAAGTGAAAATCTTTCATTATTTCGCCGTTTAAACGGACCATACCGGTATCGGGTGTGATAATTCTATTGATTATTCGAATTAAAGTAGTTTTTCCTGCGCCATTGGGACCTAAAATACCGAAAACTTCTCCATCATTTACACGAAAGGAAACGCCATCCAAGGCAGCTTTTCGATAAAAAGATTTTGATATATTTTGTATTTCCAGCATTGAATTAGAACTCCTGTAAATCTATACAAAAATATCTTGTACCACTAGAATAAACCCATAACTACAACTAGAAGTTATTCATTACTGATTGTTAGCAAAAAACAAATTTTTCCAACTCGGCCATTTATAGAATCTTGAAAAGATAAAGAGCATTAAAGGTTGAAAAACCAAAAGGGTTAAAATACTTTCCCAACTAAAAGTTGGTGCTGAATGATCGATGAACAAGGCATCTGTCCTGAAGGACTTCCAATCATTTGTAAGTATTAACGCAGCAAAAATATTATTTGCGGCGTGATAACCCATAGACAATTCCAGACCATTGTCCATTACAGCTATAATTGCCAGGAATACTCCGCTAAGAATAAAATAAATTAGAATACCGTAACCTAAAATACTAACTTCAGGATTTCCGGCATGAACCAAACCAAAAAAAATACTTGTTATTAGGATTGCCACCCATGTACGCTTGGAAGATTGGGCAATATATTGCAACAAGTATCCTCTGAAAAAAACCTCTTCGCAGGAAGACTGAATGGGCACCATAATTAGCGAAATAAACATCAATGGGATAAACTTATCCAATTGAAAATTCCAACCAATTTCATTAGAGGAAAAATACGAAACTAAAAGTGAAACAACCATAACAGAGGTCCAAATAATCAATGAGGTAAAAAACCTCATCCAATTAAAAGTGGCTCTTCCTGTCAAAACAGAAAGTATGGGCCTTTTATCAATTCGGTTAACAGCGAAAAGAAGTGCCACAAATGCAAAAAGGAACGGAATTAACTGTAAAACAAAGAAACTATTGGTTCCGACCAATTCAATAAAAGCAGAAACACTTCCATCGAAATTATCTTTGTTAACAACACCTATAATGACTAATGGCAACTGACCTACGAAAAAAGCCAAGATTGTAAAAGCTATTGTCAATATGAAATTTGACCAGTCATTCAATCCGAGTTTCGGTGCATCAAGAAAATTCATTACTAACTAAACATATCTTTCATCCGGTTAAAGAATCCTTTATCATTCTTATCTGGTTGAGGCCGGAAATTTTCACTATTTTTTAATTTTTCCAACAATTCACGTTCTTGCTGGTTAATTTTTTGAGGCGTCCACACATTGATATGAACGAACAGATCTCCTTGACCGTAACTTTGAACGTGTGGCAAGCCTTTACCTTTCAATCTTAAGACCTTACCGCTTTGGGTACCTGGATCAATTTTAATTTTTACTTTTCCATTTATAGTGGGAATCTCAACAGATTCACCAAGTACAACATCTGCAAAATTCACAAATGCTTCATAATGTAAGTTGTCGCCATCCCTTTTTAATTCAGGGTGTTCAACCTCTTCGATAACGACAATTAAATCTCCCGGAACACCATTAAAAGGTCCGGCATTTCCTTTACCGGTAACGCTCAATTGCATTCCCTCTTCCACCCCTGCAGGTATCTCGATTTCAATTACTTCTTCTTGTCTTTTTAGACCTTGAGCATCTGCATCACTAGGTCTTTTATCTATCATTTTTCCAGCACCTTGACATGTATGGCAAGCTGATTGAGTTTGCATGGCACCTAAAAAAGTTTGGGCCACTCGAGTTATGCGTCCTGTACCATTACAAGTGGAGCAGTTCTTATAGGTTACGCCATCGGCATTAACGAGTTTATTGACTTTAATTTTCTTTTTTACACCTTCAGCAATTTCCTCTAGCGTTAGCTTCATTTTAACGCGCAAATTTGTTCCTCGAACCATCCGTGAGCCACCTCTGCTACCTCCGAAGCTCCCACCACCGAAAGCGCCACCGAAAATATCTCCAAATTGAGAGAATATGTCGTCCATATTCATTCCACCTCCAAATCCTGATGAACCACCTAATCCGGCGTGTCCAAACCTGTCATACTGTGCTCTTTTCTCTGGATTGCTTAATACTTCATATGCCTCTGCAGCCTCTTTAAATTTCTCTTCAGCTTCAGCATCCCCTGGATTTTTATCAGGATGGTATTTAAGCGCCAATTTGCGATATGATTTTTTTATCTCGCTTTCATCAGCGTTTTTTGCAATACCCAGTATTTCGTAATAATCTCTTTTTTGACTCATTCCTTACCCATTTTGGAAGATTTTTGTTGGATAAATCATTGCCCAACTACAACTTTTGCGTATCTAATTACCTTATCGTTAAGATAATAACCTTTCTCAACGTCATCAACAACCAAACCTTTATCGGCATCCTTTTCAACTGGAGTATTGGCAATTGCTTCGTGCATTTCACTATCAAATGGTTGACCTTTAGCATCCATTTGTTTCAATCCTTTGGCCTCTAAAATTGATTTTAGCTTGTTAAAAATAAGATGAAAGCCTTCTTTCACCATTTCGATGTCCTGAGAATTTGCATTGTTATTAATTGCCCTTTCGAAATCATCCAAAACTGGCAATAAATCTTTCAACACTCCAGCATTGGCATTACTTATAATATCGATTTTTTCTTTATTGGATCGCTTTCTGAAATTATCAAATTCAGCAAATAGTCTCAAAAACCGGTCGTTTAATTCTAAATATTTTTCTTCAGGTGTCAATTCTTTATGCTCAGGTTGTACTTGTTCACCATTTGCTGAATCTTCTACCTTGGAATCATTATTTTCTATTTCTGAATTTTCTTGCTGATTTTTTTCTTCTGCCATTTTGTTTTGTTTTTCGTTTTCTTTTCAAAATTAAGACCAATGGAGAAAATCAGACAACATGACATAAAAATATAAAAGTAAACCGAAAGAATGTCATATTTAATTCAGACAATTCATAACGATTACTTAGGGATTTTCAAAATTTGGCCGATTCTAATTGTATCACTTTTGAGTCCGTTGATACTTTTTATTTTACTAATGCCAGTATGATATCTTTCCGCTATTTCAGATAAGGTATCACCTTGTTTAACCTTGTATGATAAATATTGTGGTTTAGGAGGGGTTGTCTTCTCTTCAACCTTTTCAGGAACAAGCTTTGGAATTTCATATTGTTTTGGTGGAATAGTTAGCTGATCCAAAGAATCATTTTTGCATCTTTCGATGGTATTTAAAATTGATTGGTAAATCCAATTTCCCTTTATTTCATAACCTTTATCTGTCAAATGAATACAATCGGACTGTGCGTAGCCTTTATCCATCCATGTGCGTATAGTTCCTAAACCACCGGACAAGTCATACCAATTCCAAAACATACATTTTTCTTCTTGAGCAATGGAATCGATTAAATCGCGAAAAGCAGGTCCAACGGTAATGTATTTACCTTTATAATATAAATCCTGTACCGACGTAAGCACAACAATCACCTCTGGATTTACCTCCCGAAAAGATGCAATAGCTTTAATTATTTGCTTACTTAACTTAGGGTCAATGGCATTGCTGTATAAAATATCATTGGTTCCAAAGTCTAAAAACACAAGATCAGGTTTAAGGACTTTTGCTTGTGTAGGCATCTTTTCAAGTTGCAAAACGGACTTAAATGGTGCAGCACCCACCCCCAATGAATGATATACGATACCTGAATTCTCAGTCTTTTCAATATTCATTCCGTAAAAAGGGAATTTTGTTGCCGTTGCGTTTCCATCCACCAATTTAATTTGCAGACTGTTAATCATTCCCTGGTACTCAAATACTACAACAGATTGATTATGCTCATCTTTCGAAAAATGATAGTCAAATTCTGTTGAATCAATGCGCAATTTGAAATCAAACAAAGAACTGTCCACATCTGTGAAGAGACTGATTTTATAGGATTGTTGAGGGAGTGGATTTTTGAATTTAAAATTTAATTCAGCACCAACAGCATTGGCTTCAACTGCCATTCCGCAAACACCTAGGGGAATCTTAGGTGAGGTCTGAAAACTTTTAGCAAACTTCCAAACGCCTTTGTACGTAGATGTATAATTTACAGAAGAATAAGTATCTGCAGCACCGTAATTAAAAATCATTCCATGTCCTCCGTTTCCGAAATCCTGCTGCAGTTTTTTTCTTGCAACAGAAGTTGGTCGTTCCGCCTGAATATGGCTACCTCCGTAATGAAAAATGACAAATTTATCTTGTTGAATATTATCAAAGTGGCTCACTAGCTTTTTAGCCAATGAAGAGTCGTAAAACTGAAGAAATCCGTAGGTTGAATCTATTTTAAGTTCTGCAGGAATTGACCCTTGGGTAAATGCAAAAGAAAAAGACAAGAAAAAAACGAATGCGCATAAATACCTCATGGTTGAATCGTATCGTTTGAATTAAGATCAATTGGCAGAGGCTTAATCAACGTGTCATTTGGAATGACAACAGGTCTAGGAGCAGGAGGTCCTTTTTGCGTCGCTAAATTTCTAATTCTATTGATAGTTCCATTACTCATTGCTGCATACATGCCAACACCAAAAATCAAATCATCAATCTCATTGGTGACAATTAAGTCTGTCAAATTGTGAAAAGAATACCTAAAGTCCATGACCCATATTTCTTCATAATGACTGATTAGATACACGGCAAAAGCATTACCCATTGAGTTCTTAATTACACAAGCCTTCCTTCCATTTTTAACATCAGTAGTAATTTTAATTAATGGAATATCTCCACAAAGGAAAGTACTGTAGGAATTTCCTCCGGAGCAATTATTGCAGAACACTTGACTTTTAGAACCTTTGTAGCCTGACTTTCCATATTTAATTGCCGAAGTTTTTACTTTTGGAATAAAATACTCTAACGAATCAGGATTGTTTTTGACACTTTGGTCTCTTGTATGCTGATAAAGAGAGCCAAGGAAATTATATTTGACTCTTCTATTCATATTTTCGAGTGGAACAGGCGTTAAACCTGCAGACTTACAAAATGCGACATAAGCATAATAAGCTCCTCTTGCATTCCAATGGTGATCTGTACTAAAGAACATCTTTTCATTCATGTGATTGTTCATTTCACCCAACACATCACTAAAAATTGCTCCATTCGTGAGGTTATTGCCAATTGCTAATAAAGTTGCTTTATTCTTACCATTGTAATGGTTATATTTTTCGGCGGGTATAAAAGCAGATGATAAAGGTGCAACGCATGAATAAACTCTAGTACGACCCGATAAATTAGCTGCGTATTGGCTAACCATTCGGGCAAATACCCTTCCCATATTTGGACTTCCACCATTCAATGGATAAACACTGCCATCAAGAATCAACATGCTACCCGAGTAGGCCTCATCGAAATCATCGAGATAATTCATGTTAGTATCGAGTGGAATACCGTTTTCATCAAAAGCTGCTTTATTTTTTTTATTCGATTTAGGAGAAATAAAAATTTTCTCTTGGTGCTCCAGATGAATACCTTTTTGATATTTCAACCAATTGGCGAAGTCTACGCATTCCTGTCTGAATGGAAATTGATCATTAATGTATTGATCCACTCCCTCAGCAAAAGTGCCATCTAGGTATCCTTGCCAGGTTAGTGAAGGCATAGTAGCTAATTTTCTTTTCTCTTCTTCCGATATGTCTTTCGGAGGCAAAATAAAAAATGACCCCATACCACCCGTTATGAGTAATAAAAATACAATGGTATTTATTTTATGCGTCCACATTAAAACCTAAAATAAATAAACGGATTATAACTAGAGTCTACCAGCATTACCGTAGCCATGACAAGAAAAACTACATTGATAATTGGTCTGGTATAAAGGTGAATTACAGAAGCCTTCTGATGAACAGTAGATTCCTTTTTATAAATTTCATCCCAAGGAATACAAAGTATTATAACTAGGACAAACCAATAAACATTTTCCAATAAATCGGTATAAAATCCATCACTTACGGAATTTTCTGAGTTGAATAATTTTGCAACAAACAGTTTTAATTGGTTAAAATCTACGAAATAAAATATTGCCCTACTGAAAACAATTAATATCAAAGTGTAAATATGTCTAAGGAATCTGGGTGTTTTAGCTAGGTATTGTTCAAGTAGTTTTTCAATAATCATGAAACATCCGAAATAAAGTCCCCAAAGCACAAAATTCCAACTTGCGCCATGCCAAAAGCCTGTCAATAGCCAGACGACCATAATGTTTCTCAATTGTTTTTTTCTATTCCCCCCTAACGGTATATAGACGTAATCTCTAAAAAATGTGCCCAATGAAATGTGCCATCTTTTATAAAAATCTGCCACGGAACTTGCCGCGTACGGGTGTCTAAAATTTTCACCGTAATGAAAGCCAAACATTCTGCCCAAACCAATTGCCATATCCGAATAACCTGAAAAATCAAAATACAATTGAACGGAAAACATCGTTATTCCAAACCAGGCTTCGGCACTTGATAAATCATTAAAGCCATATTCCAGGTATTTTTGCACCAATTCACCAGCTATGTTTGCAATCAGTACCTTTTTAAATAAACCGAAACAAAACCTATTGACACCAATGCTGATATCTTCCCAATTTATTGAGCGATTTTCCAATTGACCGGCGATAAGTTGATAACGTACTATTGGACCTGCGACGAGCTGATGGAATACACTGACAAAGAGCATAAAATTCAATAAACTTCTCTGAGCTTTTACTTCTCCTCTGTAAACATCAATACAATAAGAAATGGTTTGAAAAGTATAAAATGAAATACCAATGGGTAAGGTATTGGTAGGTTTATCGAAAGGAAGCGGAACAATTGCATTAATATTTTCCCAGATAAATCCGCCATATTTGAATGACATCAGCAGTGCTAGATTTCCAATAACAGAAACCCATAGCATAACTTTGGCTTTATTCGTTCCATGCCACTTTTCTATGAGCAACCCATTTCCGTAATCAAAAACAGAACTGAATAGCATGAGTAAAATCCACAATGGTTCACCCCAAGCGTAAAAAATAAAAGAGAAAATGACAAGCGAGAGATTCCGAAATGTCATGTTCTTGGTGACATAATGGAAGAGCAGGCTCAACGGCAAGAAAATGTATAAAAATGTCAAGCTAGAAAAAACCATGCTCAGTAAACTTTCACTTTTTTTAGTTCATTAGGGAGGGCAAAATTAACAAACTAATTTGGTATTTATGCTATTATTTTATGGAATATCCGGCCAAATAAAATTTAGCATGAAAAGATTTATGAAAAAAGGGAAATTCAAATTTTAAGAAACATCATTTCTCCCATTTCATGAGGAAATATTTAGGTTTTTAGATAAGGTATTAAAAAATATTTCGATAATTAAAAACTTGTATTTCTGAACCTTCTGCCATGAAAATAGAGTCAGGAACTTGACTCGTCAAGAAGGAAAAATCATCACCGTATACTTCTTTGAAGTCCACTTCGATAGTAAAAGATTTTATAGGAAGAATCTTCCATCTTGGATGTTCGACACGGTATTCAAGAGTCTTGCTTTCGGACAATTTGGAATAGCCCCAATAATGTTCCGTGATGAATTCTTCTTCACTATCCGGATGAATTGGTAATGTCGTATTTAAAGCAGTTATTGAAATGGAATGCCAGTTGTTTTTTTTCCATTTATAGGTGACTTCTAATCGGTCATTTACAAGTTTCCATTCATGTTGCATAGGCATGGTCACATAATGTTCCCTGTATAATTTGTTTGCAACAAAAGAAAGGATTCGTTTGGGAACGATTTCCCGGATAAAAACAACCCCTCTTCTTAGTTCCCCATTTACCTCTCTCACCACATAAAAACGCAAGTTAACTTCTTCGAAATTGACATGATAAGGTACCTTAATCCCTTTTAAACGCGTATTGAGAAACATGAAACCAATTAAGCTAACATAGCATTTACCTTCCCATAAATCTAGGGTAGTATTTGGTGGAATATATTTTTTTAGTATTTCCGGATTAACGGCATAATTTGCCATTACCAATTTTCGCCATTCGGCATCCAAAAACACTTTCATTTTTTCTAATTATTGACGCAATCCGTGGCAATTTTAGCCGACAACAGACACAAAGGTATACTAGGTCCAGGATGCGCACTTCCTCCACATATGTACAGGTTTTTAATTTTCTTTGAGAAATTAGGATGTCTGAGAAAAGCAGCAAATTTATTGTTTGAGCTGTTTCCGTAAATTGCTCCAAAAGCCGACCGTGTTCTGGATTCAATAACGCGTGGATCAAATACCATTTCACATTCAATTAATGGGCGAATATCTGTTTTTAAAATGCGATTCACTTTTTGAATCACGGATTCACGAATCTCATCGATAAATTGATCCCAATCTTGCCCCTGATTGTTGGGGACATTCACGAAAGAAAACCAGTTTTCGCAACCTTCAGGCGCATCAGAAGGGGTATGTTTTGCGGTAATGTTGATATAAATTGTTGGATCGTGATAAGGTGTTTTAGTATCAAACATAGCCTTAAATTCTGCTTCGTAGTCTTCAGCAAAAAGTATATTGTGAAGATTCAATTCCGGAAATTGCTTTTTGATTCCCCAATAAAAGATGATCCCAGAACTTGACTTTGGTTGATTTAAGGTCTTGAGTGGTTTTTTCTCGTTTGGCATCAATTTATTGTAGGTGTAATACACATCCATGTTGCTTACCACGCAATCGAAAAGTTCTCTTCCGTTATCAGAAACAACGCCTTTTGCGGTTTTTTGTTCTACGATAATTTGATTCACGGGTGTTGAAAAACGAAATTCCACGCCGATGTCTTTTGCCAGTTTAGACAAGGCCTTGGTTATGGAGTGCATTCCACCTTCAGGATAGTAGGCTCCCCTATCGATTTCAACATGTGAAATTACATTAAGTGTTGCAGGAGCTACGTATGGATTGGACCCGTTATAGGTGGCATAGCGATTAAATACCTGTACCAATCTTTTGTCTTTGAACTCCTTTGCATTCGCCTTGTGCATGCTACTAAAAGCACCAATCTTACCAAAATTCAGTAGTCCTTTGGCGACTGCCTTGGTAAAGTAATTCTTTGCACGATGTAACGAATTGTGCAAGAAAACCTCATCCGTCAAATTGTACATCAATTCAGTTTTTTTGAGGTAGTTTAATACGGTCGCTTCATCATCAATTGTTTTAGAAGCCATTTCTTTCGCATATTGTTCCTTTCCGTTAAAACCATCTAGTACGGTTCCGTCTTCAAAAAAATAGCGATAAACGGGATCTAAACGCTCGTAGTTAAAATAATCTCTTGGATTTTTCCCTGATAAATGAAACAACTCATCCGCAAAATGAGGCATGGTGAACACCGAAGGACCCATATCAAAACGGTAACCGTCTTTGGATTCGGTAGACAGCTTTCCACCCGGAAAAGCGTTGGCTTCGAATACGGTTGTTTGATAACCTTTGTTTTGCATACGGATGGCTGCGGCTAAACCCGCCACACCAGAACCAATAACTGCACACGTTTTAGAAGTGGTTGATTGCATTCATTTAATTTTAAATTAAACAACAAATTATTGGCAAATGTTCGGGAATTTGAATCGAGCTTAAGTAATTGTATGCTTTTGTATTGAGTCAAATCTTAAAAACCGAATCTTTTCGCACCGTTTGTTGGCCAATGAAACGAAGGTAATCAATTTATGGGAGTGGTTAATTGGGTTGATATTGATGGATATAATTTTTATCATCTTCCTCCCCCTTAGTCCCCCTCCGAAGGGGGAACCGATTCTTGTTGCATGATCAACTTTCCTAGTTTGTGAGCAAAATGCTTTTCGGGGATCTGTATAATCTCCCCCTCTATCTCCTTCCGGGGGGACGAATTTTGTTGCATGATCAACTTTCCTAGTTTGTGAGCAAAATGCTTTTCGGGGCTCTGTATAAACTCCCCCTCTATCCCCCTCCGAAGGAGGAACCAAATCTTGTTGCATGATCAACTTTCCTAGTTTGTGAGCAAAATGTTTTTCGAAGCTCTGTATAAACTCCCCCTCTATCTCCTTCCGAAGGGGGAACCGAATCTTGTTGCATGATCAACTTTCCTAGTTTGTGAGCATATTGCTTTTCGGGGCTCTGTTTAAACTCCCCCCTTTGGAGGGGGCTAGGGGGAGGAAACATATCGAATAAAAAAAGGCGAAGCCCAATCCCCGCCTTATAAACCTTAAGTATGAAAGAAATTAATTTTTCAGAATTCGGAATGATTGTTCGGTACCATCATGTGTTTTCAAAACATACATTCCAACAGCTAAATGCTTTAGATCAACTTTCTGTTCTTTTTGTATAAACGTTCCTTCTAAAATTGTTCTTCCACTGTTATCCATAAGGTTGAATGTCTGCCCGATTAAATTTTCAGGAATTGTTACCAGTACATATTCACTTGCAGGATTGGGTGCAATACCTATATTGGTTTTTGTTAGCGCATTTATTCCAGTAAAGGAAAGTTCGAGATTCAAGGTAATGGTACTGTCGCAACCAGCGGCGTTGGTTAAAACCTGAGTGTAGGTACCTGATTGCGTATAGGTTTGACCGTTCAGGGTGAAAGAATCCAATGCCGATTCATTTAAGTTACTGAAGCTTGGATCGTTTACATTAATGGTTACATCATCTGTGTTAACACAACCATTGACATCTGTTCCGCTTACTGAATAGGTTTGTGTATTTGGTGGTGCGAAAAGCACTCCGTCAGTTACGTTATTGTTCCATTGGTAGGAAAGCGCTCCTGATCCGGTTAAACTTAATGAATCTCCTTTACAAATGGTTTGATCTGCTCCAGCTGAAACTAAGGGTAACGGATGAACGATAACGGTTACGGTATCCACATTCACACATCCTGTTGCAACATTGGTTCCGCTTACGACATAATCTTGTGTAGCTGTTGGAAGAAAACCCACACCATTTGTTAAGTTATTTGACCAACTGTACGTATCTGCACCTGTACCAAAAAGTGTGGTAGATTGGCCTTGACACAATTCTTGATCAGGACCTGCACTTACACTTGGTAGTGCATTAACTGTTACCGTTACTTGAGCTGTACTTGAACAGTTGTTGGCATCTGTACCCGTAACGGTATATATTCCTGATGCAGTTGGTATGAATGATACTCCTTGTGATACTCCATTGCTCCAGGCATAAGTGTTTGCGCCACTTCCTGAAAGCATAACGGCCGTTCCAGCGCAGACGGTTTGATTTGTACCGGCATTAACATTAGGAAGGGTATTAACCGTTATTGTAACTTGAGCAGTATCTTGGCAACCGTTTGCATCAGTTCCTATAACTGTATAAATTTGATTGCACATCACACCGCCGCAAGAGTATATAGTGAATGGAATACCATTCTGCACATTATAATCCCATACATAAGAAGTTGCACCCGAAGCATTTAAAGCAATTTGACTATACTCGCATACCGATTGATTTTGACCAGCACTTACATTTGGTAATGGATTTACCGTTACCGTATAATCAGATGAACAAGAAGTTCCATTCGTGGTAACCGTGCACGTATACGTTGTCGTTTGCGTTGGCGAAACGGTGATGATTGGCGTTGTAGCGCCATTCGACCAGGAATAGGTGGTTTGACCTTGGTTGTAGAGTTGTTGGATTTCGGAAGTGGTTAGGGCGCGGTTCCAAATGCCGATGTCGTCTAACTGACCAAGATAATATTCGGGTAGTGAAAAAATATCCACACCAAAATATAAATTCGAGTTGTTGCATCCAATAGGTGTGCTATTTGTAGAAATTCCTTGAAAAATTCCATTTATATATATTTCGGTATTTAAGTTGCTCACATTACTGACCAAGGTTACATTAACCCATGTATTTAGAGGATATGGTGTAAGTGCAAATGATTGGGCAGACTCTCCACATCCTCTGCCGTAAGTCATTATAGTTCCATTATTATTCGAGATTACTCCATAATGGGTACTTGTTGGACTTCCAACGCAAATTAATTCACCATTAAAAATATTATTTGGAATATTTTGCCAAAATGAAATTGTCAGATTATTATTGATAAAACTGGGACCAGCTGGAGAAACAATATAATCATTCACCCCATCAAAACTATAGGCACTATTACTATTGCCAAAACGGTCTGTGGTTAGTGTTGCACCATTAACAGTTCCGTTATTTCCATTGCCACTAGCATCATTGGCATTGCCGCAGAATGGCCAATAGCCTACAAGGCCGTTTTGTAAGTTGCTTGGTAATGTACTTGAAGCGCAAGCCGAAGCATTTACAGCACTTGAACTTGCAGTTAAAGTTGTGGAAGCTCCAGCACAAATGGTATTATTGGTGGTTGAAATCGCGCACGTTGGAGGCTGAGGACTATTGTACAAATTCGTAATCTCTTGCTGAGTTAGGGCACGGTTCCAAATGCCGATGTCGTCGATATCGCCAAGGAACTGATGATTATTTGGGTATCCCGATGAGATTGCTCCAATTCCCCAAAAGCGTCCGGAGTCATAATAATTTAAACCGTTATTATAACTAAAGGACATAGAAGGAATTAATACTCCGTTTAAATAAAATTGGTAAGTACCGCTCGACCCATCAATTCGAATAATAACATTTGTCCATTGCCCAATTAAGTTATTAGTTGAATAACTGGGTTCGTTGTTTGAGCTCGGATTTCGGTGATATATTTTTAAAAGATTTCCATTGTCAAGTTCAACTCTTCCAAAAATATATTGATTTGTTGAAGAACTATGGAATAATATACCAGGGTTCGAACCAGTTGGCCCTGCTTTAAACCATATGCTCAAAGTCATTGAACTATTGGGCTGTCCAAGTTGTGTTGACAATTCAGGTAGGTTAATAACATTCAACCATTGGCTAAAATTATATGCCTTATTCGCCGTCCCAAAACGATCCGTAGTCAAAGTTGCGCCATTAACCGTCCCATTATTCCCATTCCCACTCTCATCATTGGCATTGCCGTTGAAGGGCCACCAGCCCACGAGTCCGTTGGTTGGGACGTAATTTGGGATTTGAGCAGTAGCGGTAATGCTCAATATCCCTGTTAGAAGGGTGAATAGTAGTTTTTTCATGGGTTTAATTTTTATCTCAAAAATCAATTTATTGCTCAAAATTAATAAAATTTAATTTTCCTCTTAAGACCATAATATTTATGCAATAGCATTTGAAAAAGGATGTTTTTATAGTTGTCGTGACTTGAAATAGGTGCCGTGAGCGATTCTGGATTGTAAGTTTTTTAAATTAATCCTCCCCTTTAGTCGTTCGGCGTAGGGGAATATTAAAAAATCCTCCGAGAAAGCAGATTCGTGAAAGAATTAAAACTAAGTAGATCTCGACTTACACCCTACCTGAAATTCGGTTAACAACAGATGATATGCCCATCATTAAAATAAAAAAGCCTAGGAGCAGCAAAGCATTAGGAAGTATATCCGAAAAACTGCCATGCCTTAGAAACAGGCTATAAAAACCATTTAAAGACCAATTTAAAGGGGAAATGATGCTAACATTACGCATGATTTCCGGCATGACATACGTCGGGACTAAGATTCCTCCAATTGCTGATAATAGAAGAATCGAAAGAGATCCTGCCATTGCACCTTGATGTTCACTAGTTGCTAAGGTGCCGATCAAGACACCAAATCCTGTTGCTGCAAATGCCGTGCACAAGGCAAGAAAAAGAACGGCAGGAATACTCTCTCCCAAATCTAATGGTGTTAATCCCATGAGTGGTAAAATAAAGATGCCAACCGAAATCATAAGCAAAAATTGGATAAAACAAACGAGCACGTAAACCATAATTTTTCCATTCATCAAGAGAATGTAGGAAGTTGGCATTGTTTTCAAGCGAAATGCGCTGCCTTCTTTCTTTTCTTTCATCACATTATTGACGACAGAAATCACGATGAAAAACATACCAAAAATTGTCCATGCCGGCACATTGTGCTGTACCGAATTAGGAATGGCTTCTCCAATGGCATCCGAACCATAAATCTCTTTATAGTTGATCATTTTCGATTTATTGTAAGCTGATTGGGGTACTTTACCTTCCTGCGGCAAAAACTGTCCAATCTGCTCGGCAAAAGTTTGAAACATGATTTGTGTTTTGGTCTCAGAAATAAACTCATGCAAGCTACTGCTTACAGAGGATACAAAAGACTTCTTTGCTACTGGATCAATAAATAATGTAATGTCAACCGAATCAACAGGGTTAATTTTTGTATTTTCTTCACCGGTTGCCATAGTCTCCGCTACCATGTTTTCAACATTTTTACGAATCGAACGTGTTGCTCCTTTTGGAATGACCACACCAACAAGAAATTTGCCTTCAGCAACGGCTCTCTGTGCTGCTTCAAAAGTTGCTGGTTCTCCATCAATAGTTTCATGTAAAGTACACAGAGAAGATTCACTCAGACCTTTTTTAATCGCATTACCTAATGAATCCTTGTCATTATTCACTAAAACTATGGGTATCCCTTTTTCATTTATAGATTTAAAAGTGGAGTCCTGAATTAATGTCATTACCAGAATCAGTAAAACAGGCATAAGAAACAAAATAGCAATGCCCACCCTATCTCTAAAAAGCAAAGTGGTTTCTTTTTTGACCGTTGCAAGCAGTTTATTAAACATCAATCTCTGAGTTTCCTTTTAGTTAAATTCAAAAATACATCTTCTAAATCCTGAGCCTCATCGGTTTGTTTTATCAATTCGGATGGAGAACCTTTAACAAGGATATGACCATGATCAATAATGGCAATTTCAGAACAAAATTCCTGTGCTTCTTCCAAATGATGGGAAGTGTAAATTATTGTCATACCCTCAGCATTCAATTCTTTTAAATGCTCGATTATGACATTTCTTGATTGCACATCAACCCCAACAGTCGGTTCATCAAGAAATAATATTTTGGGTTGATGTAAAACGCTGGCAATCAAATTTACCCGTCTTTTCATCCCACCTGAAAATGTTTCTACTTTGCGGTTGGCAGCGGTTTGTAAACCGAATTTTTCAAGCCAACTATTAATTTTCTCTTTTCTTTCCTTCGCACTCAAGCCGTACATAGCGCCATAAAAATTCAAGTTTTCTCTGGCAGTAAGTGTTGGGTATAGTGCAATATCCTGTGGCACAACGCCAATAATTTGTTGAATCGCTACTTTATTTTTTTGAAGATCCAAACCATCGATTTCAACCAAACCTTTGGAGGGTTGTATAGCGCCACAAAGAATAGAAATCATTGTTGTTTTACCTGCACCATTTGGTCCCAATAATCCAAAAACCTCACCCTTTGTTACATTAAGCGCAATTCCATTCAACGTTGGATGCTCTGCATTTGGATATGATTTGGTAAGCTCTTTAACAGCTATTATTGATTCCAATGACATACTTTTTAAATTTCGGAATTAAGCAGATTGGTCGAGTTTTTTAACCATAGTAAGAATGGTTGCAAGTGCCACCGTTTCTCCTGTTTCATCGTAAACATCAACTAAAAACTTGACAATTCCTTTTGCTATGTCTTCTTCATTCTTTTTCTCCTGATCAATCTTTTCTTTCACTGTAAATCTTACGCCAAGCGTTGCACCCGGGTAAACAGGCTTCGTGAATCTTGCTTCATCAATGCCATAATTCAAGAGAACAGGTCCTTTTTTAGGATCAACAAATAATCCTGCTGCTTTCGATAATACAAAATAGCCATGCGCCACTCTTTTTTCGAATATGGTACCTTCAAGTGAGGTAGCATCCATGTGTGCGTAGAAATTATCCCCTGAGACATTGGCAAAATTGACGATATCTGCATCAGTTACGGTATGTTTATGGGTGAATACTGTTTCTCCAACCACCAATTCTTCAAAATGTTTTCTAAAAACATGCGGGTTCGCCTCAGGCATTTCAGCCCCAACTTGAAACTGTTGAGTAATTTTAGTAATTGTGGTTGGATGCCCTTGAATTGCAGTGCGCTGTAAATAATGCAAAACACCTCTTTTTCCACCCATCTCTTCTCCTCCACCTGCTCTACCTGGACCTCCGTGTGTAAGTAACGGCATCGGAGAACCATGACCTGTGCTTTCTTTAGCACAATCTTTATTGAGTACAAGAATTCTTCCATGCATTGAAGCTGCATTGACTACATATTCAGTTGCTTCTTTATCACAAGGTGTAACAATGGAAGAAACGAGGGAGCCTTTCCCCATTTTCGCTAATTCAATTGCTTCGTCCAATGTTTTGTATGGCATAATGGTCGCTACCGGTCCAAATGCTTCAATTTCATGAACATCTGTTTTATTGAATGGATCATTATTTCTAAATAAAATCGGAGAAAAGAAAGCTCCACTATTTTTATCTGCACCAACGATATCGAAATTATCCAAATCTCCAAAAACAATAGATTGGCTCTTTGCTAATAATTCCGTGCTTTCTCTGACGCGTTCAACTTGGAGTTTAGTCGCCAGTGCACCCATTCTAACCCCTTCAACAGCCGGATCACCAATTTTTAGAGATGCTAATCTCGCGGCTATAGCTTTTTCGACTTCATCTATTAAGTTTTCAGGTACAATTATTCTTCTTACGGCTGTACATTTCTGGCCTGCTTTAATGGTTATCTCTTTAACAGTTTCTTTAATAAACAAATCAAACTCTTCTGTACCAAGATCTGCCTTTTCTCCTAGAATGGTCGCATTTAATGAATCAGCCTCTAGATTAAAGGAAACACTTTCCTGGGCTATTTGTGGCAATGCTTTTAGCATTTTACCAGTTTTCGCGCTACCAGTAAAAGTCACCACATCTTCAGAATTTAAGTGATCAAGAATTCCCCTTCCTAAACCGCAGACTAATTGCAAGGAACCTTCGGGAAGAATTTTCGAATCAATAATATCTCGAACCATTACTTCGGTAAGGTAACACGTGTATTCCGAAGGTTTAACTATTGCAGGAACCCCAGCCATTAAGTTAACAGCTATTTTTTCCAACATTCCCCAAATGGGGAAATTAAAGGCATTAATATGAATGGCGACTCCTTCACGAGGAACCATAATATGGTGACCGATGAATGTACCATTTTTTGACAATGGAGCGGCAACACCATCAACGTAATAGGGAAGATCAGGAAATTGTCTTCTTAACGATGCATTAGCGAATAAATTTCCAATACCACCTTCGATATCAATCCAGGAATCAACTTTTGTTGCACCGGTCCATGCAGACACTGCATAGTATTTTTCCTTCTTCGAAAGTAAGTAAAGAGCTAATGCCTTTAGCATTCTGCCTCGTTCCTGAAAGGTCATCTTTCTCAAAGCATGTCCACCAGTCCTTTTTCCATATTCCTTTATAGCATGGTAATCTAGACCTTGACTCGAGGCAACACCAATTTGTTCACCATTTATTGCATTGTATAGGTTAACTTCGACACCTTCGCCATCACTCCATTTACCAAGTATATAATTTTGATAACGTTGCATATTTATATAATTATAAATCTAAAATTAAGCATTCTGAAGAAAACAGAACTAACCAATTAATTGTTCTGTATTGGATTTGCAAAGTAATCATTCGTTGGAACCTCCGACCAAGTAAAAACTGTCCGCATTATTGATAATTTGATCCAAAGTTTCTAAAATTTCGTCAAGGTCAAAAGAGGTGACTAATTTCGTGCGGTATTCTTTAAAGTGAGCTATTCCTCTAAAGTAATTTGAGTAATGGCGTTTCATCTCAGCGATTCCCAAAGATTGTCCTTTCCATTGAATGCTCATTAGCAGGTGTTCTCTAGTGACCTCTACTCGCTCTTTGATTGACGGCGGAGCGAGGTGTTTACCTTTATTCAAAAATTCTTTTACCTCATTAAAAAACCAAGGATAGCCTATAGATGCTCTACCTATCATTATACCATCTACACCATATCTATTTTTGTATTCCAAAGCTTTCTCAGGTGAATCAATATCACCATTTCCGAAGATAGGAATCTTCATTCTTGGATTATTCTTTACCTCACCGATTAATGTCCAGTCTGCATCTCCCTTATAAAGCTGAACACGTGTCCTACCATGAATGGAAATTGCTTCAACACCAACGTCTTGCAATTTCTCAGCCGTACTAACGACAAACTTTGACTTGTCATCCCAACCCAATCTCGTTTTAACCGTAACAGGAAGTTGGGTAGTTTTGACAATTTCATCGGTCATTTTAACCAGTTTAGGAATATCTTGCAACATACCTGCGCCTGCACCTTTGCAGGTAACCTTTTTCACTGGGCAACCAAAATTGATATCGATAATATCGGGATTAGTCTTTTCAATAATTCGAGTTGCTTCTTTCATGCTTTCGATATCGTGACCAAAAATTTGAATACCAACTGGTCTTTCATATTCATAAATGTCCATTTTCTGAACACTTTTCGCAGCGTCACGAATAAGTCCTTCGGAGGAAATAAACTCGGTATACATCAAATCAGCACCATATTTTTTACAAAGTGCTCTGAAAGGCGGATCACTTACATCTTCCATGGGAGCCAAGAGTAAGGGGAATTCACCTAATTCTATATCTCTAATTTTCACCATGTCAATGATTACCTGCTATTTTTTAACGTATTTGGTCAAAATAACGATAGTTTGTCCTTCGATTTTACCTTCAATTTGGTCTGGATTATCTGCAACTAAACGAATATTTCTAACTGGCGTTCCCCTTTTGGCAGCAAAAGATGCACCTTTAACATCTAATTCTTTGATCAAAACAACACTGTCGCCATTTTGTAATACTGCACCGTTACTATCCCTGTGAATAATAATTTCATCATGGCTGTTAAGTTCGTTAGCAGACTCAGCCCATCTCAACTGATCTTCATCAAGATACATTACATCTAATAAATCTTGCGGCCAACCTTCTGATTTTAATTTATTCAGCATCCTCCATGACAGCACTTTTACTGCATCTTTTTCACTCCAAATACTATCATTTAAACAGCGCCAGTGATTAGCATCGAGATCATTTTTACCTGTAATTTGATCAGAACAAGTAGCACAGACTAATATTCTATTATCCGTATTGAGTTGCTGAGGGTCAACAGCATAAATGATTAGATCTTTTTGGGTAGAACAAACTTCGCAAAGGCCATTGCTTCTTTCAAATACACTTTTGTCAATGGTCATTCTTTTATTCTTCTAAATATTTATCTAAAGTAAGATGTAGTCCCATCCCCCGAAGTTCTTGACCCTTGGCAACAATATTTCCTTCTCCATCAACTAAAAAAGCAAAAGGAATGGAGTTCACTTCATAGGTATTAGAAACCGTTCCATCCTTATCCCATCCGTGGTTCTTCCAAGATAATTCATCATCAACTATGGCATCCTTCCATGCATTCTCATCTCGATCAAGAGAAACACTAAAAACCTCAAACCCTTTGGCGTTCTGAAACTTCTTATTGTGATACTTGTTATAAGCATCAACAACGTTAGGATTCTCTTTTCTGCAAGGTCCGCACCAAGAAGCCCAAAAATCCACTAATACCATTTTTCCTTTAAGCTTGGATAATTTTATTTTTTTACCTTTTGGATTTGTCAAAATGATTTCTGGTGCAGGAATATTTGTATCAATCCCATGTTCTCTTGGAATCACATTAAATGCATAAGTCAATCCAACAAATGCAACAATTAAAATTAAAAAATACCTCATTATCCTATCCTTCTTATATCAGCACCAAGGTTATTCAATCTAATTTCAATATCCTGATAACCTCTATCTATTTGTTCTATATTGTGAATAACACTTTTGCCTTTGGCAGATAGGGCTGCAATCAAGAGTGAAACCCCGGCTCTAATATCTGGAGAGGTCATTTGAATACCCTTTAGCGTATGTTGTTTATTCAATCCGATAACCGTAGCTCTATGTGGATCACAAAGAATTATTTGAGCACCCATATCGATTAATTTATCCACAAAGAACAATCTAGATTCAAACATTTTTTGATGAATCAAAACTGAACCCTTTGCTTGGGTTGCTACAACCAAGACTATGGACAATAAATCAGGGGTAAAACCAGGCCAAGGTGCATCAGCAATGGTTAAAATGGACCCATCTATAAAAGTGTCGATTTCATAATGCTCTTGAGCAGGAATATAAATGTCATCGCCTTTTCTTTCTAATTTAATCCCAAGTTTTCTAAATACAGTTGGAATAATTCCTAGATTTTCCCAGCTCACGTCTTTGATCGTAATTTCTGAACCCGTCATTGCTGCCAATCCGATAAAACTTCCAATTTCAATCATGTCAGGAAGGATTCTATGGTAACAACCTTTGAGTTCGCTTACACCTTCAATATTTAGCATATTTGAACCAATACCTTCAATTTTGGCTCCCATAGCATTGAGCATCTTACACAATTGTTGCAGATAAGGCTCACATGCAGCGTTATATATAGTAGTTTTACCTTCAGCCATTACGGCAGCCATAAGTACATTTGCAGTGCCTGTGACCGAAGCTTCATCTAGGTGAATGTAGGTTCCTTTAAGTTTTTTTGATTCGATGGAGTAAAAATGTTCTCCGGCATCGTAATTAAATTTGGCTCCTAGCATAGTAAACCCTTCAAAATGGGTGTCGAGTCTTCTTCTACCGATTTTATCGCCTCCAGGTTTAGGAATAAAGCCCTTTCCAAACCTTGCTAGAAGCGGGCCAACAATCATAATTGAACCTCGTAAAGCTGCTGCCCTCTTTTTAAAATCTTCTGTTTCAAGGTATTTCAAATCAATATCTTTTGCCTGAAAGATGAATGTACCTTTTTCCACCTTTTCGATTTTTACCCCCATCGTTTGAAGCAAATTAATAAGCTTGTTCACATCAATGATATCGGGTACATTCGAAATGGTCACTTTCTCAGAAGTGAGTAATGGGGCACATAAGACTTGGAGTGCCTCATTCTTTGCGCCCTGTGGAATCAATTCACCTTTTAAAGGTTTCCCGCCATGTATTTCAAAAGAAGCCATTATTATTGCTTTTTAAATTTCTTTTTCTTGTTTTGTTTAAAATTGGATTTATTCCTTTTTTGGCCTTGAGCAATACCCATTGTTCTCAGAAGAGTATTGGTAGCAACCAACTCATCCGGATTATCCAATACTAATTCCCCTTTAGAAAGTTCTTTCAATTGATCCGCTATTACATTATTTTCGACAGCATCATTATTGTGAGCCAAAAACTGAACTTTCATAAAATTTGCCATGGTATTCTTTAAATACTCTTTTTCTTTTTCATCCTTAACATTCTTGGCATTTTCCAAAATTTTTTGGGTATAATTACCATAATGTCCGTAACGGATTGATCCTTTAGGATAGCTCATCAATTGAGGTTTTTCGTTCAGTACCTCGGGCTTTGGAATTTCATAAGGAGAATCCACATCCAATTTAAAATCAGACATCACAAATAAATGCGTCCAAAGCTTATGTCTGTAATCATCTACATCTCTTAAATGAGGATTAAGTTGACCCATCACCTCAATTATTGCCTGAGCTGCGCGATTGCGTTCCGACCGGTCAGCTACTTCCATGGCATGTTTAATCATATTTTGAACATTTCTGCCATATTCAGGAAGTATCAACTTTCCCCTTGTAGTATTGTAATTCATAATAATTTTCTTCTTTAATCCTCTAAGCGCTTTGATAAAGCATTATTGTACAATTCTTTTGCCTCTTGAATGAATCCAAAGTGTTCATCATCTACCATTAATTTTCCTTTGGTTACATGACCAAGTAAGGTAAAGTTAACTCCAGAATCCATCATAAACTCTATAAACTGATCCTCACAATCCTCATTTACACTGACTACTGCTCTACCCTGACCTTCTCCAAATAAGAAAGCATCTTCTCGTATCTCTGAATCAGTTACAATATCAAAACCTAAATTTCTGGGTATTGACATTTCTATTAGTGCAATAAATAATCCACCATCTGAAATATCGTGAACAGCATTAACCAATTCAAATTTTATTAATCCTTTGATCACATTTTGCATCGCAAATTCCTTATCTAAATCGAAATATGGTGCAGGGGATTCTTTAATACCTAAATAATTAGCTAGATATTCTGATGAAGCAATATCATTAGTTGATTCGCCAATAACAAAAATCAAGTCTCCTTTCTGTTTAAAATCCAGAGTCATTATTTTGTCTTTGTCTTCCAATACTCCAATCATTCCTATGGTAGGTGTTGGAAATACGGGAATTTCAACACCATTTGTAACTGTTTGATTGTAAAAGGAAACGTTACCACCTGTGACAGGTGTTTCGAATTTTTTACACGCTGCTGACATACCTTTTATGGCTCCAACAAATTGCCAATAAGATTCAGGATTGTAAGGGTTGCCAAAATTCAAACAATTGGTAATTGCACTGGGTTCGCCACCAGAGCAAACAATATTTCTTGCTGCCTCAGCTACAGCGATCATCGTTCCAATTTCAGGGTCAGCATGGACGTATCTAGAATTGCAATCAACAGTCATCGCTAAAGCCTTATTAGTTCCTTTGATATTAACTATTCCAGCATCAGCTGGTTTATTCGTCGTCATGGTTTTGGTTCCTACCATGGAATCATATTGTTCGTATACCCACCTCTTGGATGCAATATTTGGCATTTGTAATAACTCGTGTGCAACAGTTTTTAAATCTGAGGGCTGAATAACCGAATCAATAGAAAATTGCTTGTAATTCTGAAAGTATGCAGGTTCTTTGTACTCACGTTCATATTGTGGTGCTCCGCCACCAAGAACCAGTGATTCCGCAGGAACGTCACCCACCAATTCTCCATGCATATAATAGCGAACCCTTTGGGAATCGGTTACCACACCAATTTCTTCTGCATGAAGGTCCCATTTTTCAAATATAGATTTCACAATATGCTCTTGACCTTTTTCAACAACCACCAACATTCTTTCTTGTGATTCAGATAATAAAATTTCATATGGTAACATGTTATCCTGTCTAGTTGGAACTTTATCCAAATGAATTTCCATTCCAACGCCCCCAGCTGCACTCATCTCACAAGTAGAACAAGTAATACCGGCAGCACCCATATCTTGCATTCCTCTTATTGCATCAGTTTGCGCAAGTTCCATCGTTGCCTCCAAAAGCAATTTTTCCATAAACGGGTCCCCCACTTGAACTGAAGGAAGATCTTTTGAAGATTCCTCTGTAATGTCTTTAGAGGCAAAGGCCGCACCAGCTATACCATCTTTACCAGTTGCTGATCCAACAATAAAAACAGGATTTCCTGGTCCTTTTGCTTTGGATGAAATAATTTTCTTTGTATCAATTAAGCCTGCTGAAAAAGCATTTACCAGAGGATTTGTATTGTATGAATCATCGAAAAAAACTTCTCCTCCGACAATAGGAATACCAAAGGCATTTCCATAATCACCAATTCCTTTAGTTACTCCTTTAACCAACCATTTCGTTCGGTCATTATTTAAATTTCCGAATCTCAAAGAATTGAGCTGAGCAATTGGTCTTGCCCCCATTGTAAATATATCCCTGTTTATTCCTCCCACTCCTGTCGCAGCCCCTTGATAAGGTTCCAATGCACTGGGATGGTTATGCGATTCTATTTTAAAAACACAACCTAATCCATCGCCAATATCGACAATTCCTGCGTTTTCTTCTCCAGCCTTCACTAACATATGAGGGCCATCTTTCGGTAATTTTTTCAACCAGAAAATCGAGTTTTTGTAGGAACAATGTTCTGACCACATTACAGAATAAACAGCAGTTTCCGTAAAATTGGGAGTTCTCCCAAGTATAGAACAAATCATTTCAAATTCTTCATGACGCAATCCAAGATCGATTGCTTGTTGAATACTCGCCGGCTGCTGCAAAGTGTTTTCCATAAATTATAATATACTACAAATGTAAATAAATTATCGGGGACATTAATAGCGTATGGATTGAGAATAAAACAATGTTCATAATTCTTGACCTATTCACCTAATCTTACCCTTACGCCAAAACTAGAGTTAAAAACCCAATTGGTAATATTTTCTGGTGGGTTTGAATCGAAGAATGTGTTAAACTCAAATCTGAAATCTGTTCTCTTAAATGCTCCAAAAGTTAAGGTGTATTGCCCCATAAATCGGTAATCACCAAAATCTTTCCACAAGGGTTGAAAGTAGGTAACTGCTGTGAAAGAAAAATTAGGTTTAGGATTAAAATACCAGGACAAATAATTACTCCATCTAATATCTCGATTGACTATTGCGGATGATTGAATATCTTCGTACTCAAAAAAACTGGAGGTACCTGCAAAAATTCTGTAACCATTCTTATCGAGTGCTTTAACTCTAATACCTGTTCCGATTAACGTTCTCAGCCTTTGGTCAAGCAATTGATTGTATTGAATTTGGGTATAACTTTCCCATTTCCAAGGACTTTTCTTTGTTGCATTCTTTTTATTAAGTCGATATGCATACCTGAAATGAGCCATTCCAGCATTGGCATAAACTCTATCAGCGCCCTTAGAATAAAACCAATCCGTCAAAAACAAATAGTAATGTTGTCTAGTTTTATATTGAACTCTTGGGCGAAATGATGCATTCAAGAGCAAATCCTTATTGTCAATAATTGATAAACCGGCATCTACTGAACCACTCCATCCAACAGTATCATCATATATTCGCCTATTCTCAATGTTTACAACTTGACCATTGATTTGACAAATATCAATTACAAAAACAACCATTAATAACACTAATGATTTCTTCATTTTTTAGAGAATCTGTACAAAAAATAGGCAATTAAACCAAACAAAATATTAGGAACCCATACGGCTAAATAAGCTGGAAATCCAACTTTCAAGGCAGCTACAGTGGTTATTTTCATTGCGAAAATGTATATGAAAATAATTCCTAAACCAATAGCAATACTTACGCCTACCCCACCTCTTTTTTTGTTTGAGGAAACTGCAACGCCAATAATTGTGAGAACATAAGCGGCAAATGGATAAGAAGTTCGTTGATACAATTCAATTTCATAGGCGGAAACATTCGCTGATCCCTTCAATTTTTCTCGTTCAATATTTTTTTTCAATTCATTATAACCCATAGCTTCAGCAGCATTGTTTCTTCTGGTCATTTCATCAGATTGAAAATTGAAGACGGTATCCTTTTTTTTTCCTTCAATAAGCTTATCATTAGGATAGCCTATCTTTCTTTCATAATAATCTGTCAATTGCCAATTGAAGGTGCCAGGCTCATTACGCGCGGTTCTAGCCTTTAAAAAAGCAACCATATGCTTATTTTCCTTATCCCATTGTTCAACTACAAAATTGTTTATTAAATCTTGGTCAGAGTAAAAGGTTGAAAAATAAACAATTTGATTACCTGGATATTCAGCATAATAATCTTCAACCGCATATGATTCGCGATAAAAACTTTCTTCAAATTGCAGTCTTTTTTTGTTTGACTCAGGCAAAACTAAATGATTCATAACCAATGTAATGAGCATCAAAACCGTCGCTCCAATCATGTATGGTCGAATAAATCTGGCAAAAGATCTTCCGCTATTCCAAATCGGAATAATTTCAGAATTTTGAGCCATTTTGGCTGTAAACCAAATAACCGAAACAAAAATTATTAAGGATGAAAATAAATTACCATAATACAAAATGAAGTTAAAATAATAATCAAAAATTATTGAACGTGCCGTTGCTTCATTATGTATGAATTCAGACATTTTCTCAGATAAATCGAAAACAATAGCCAATATCATGATTACTCCAAGCATGAAAAAGTATGTTTGAAGAAACTTTCTTAAAATGTACCTGTCAAGAATAGTTAACATGCCTTATAATCGATTTTGCAACTTTGGTATCATCATTTGTTTCCAGTCAAAAAATACACCACTTAATATGGCTTTTCTGGCCTCTTTCATTAACCACAGATAGAATCCTAAGTTGTGAATGGTTGCAATTTGAATCCCTAAATTTTCCTTGGCTTTTATTAAGTGTCTTAAATATGCTTTAGTATAAACTTTATCTACATAAGTAGTCCCATATTCGTCCAATGGAGAAAAATCTTTTGCCCATTTTTCATTTTTAATATTTATAATTCCTTCAGAGGTGAACAACATACCATGACGAGCGTTTCTACTAGGCATTACGCAATCAAACATATCTACACCTAATGCTATACACTCCAATAAATTCACAGGCGTACCTACTCCCATCAAATACCTAGGCTTATCTTTCGGTAGAATAGCACAAACTAAATCCGTCATTTCATACAAATCCTCATCCGGTTCGCCAACTGAAAGTCCACCTATTGCGTTTCCTGATGCATTAAAAGATGCTATAGTTTCGGCAGATTGCATTCTTAAATCCTTGTAAGTGCTACCTTGAACAATTGGGAATAATGCCTGTTCATATCCATACAGAGGTTGCGTTGACTGCATCTGATCCATGCATCTTTTTAGCCATCGATGGGTCATTTGCATGGAACTTTTAGCGTAATTATAATCACATGGATAGGGTGTGCATTCGTCAAAAGCCATTATGATATCCGCACCAATTACACGCTGGATATCAATTGCTTTCTCTGGTGTAAAAAAATGATAACTTCCATCAATATGCGATTGAAACTTAACACCTTCCTCTTGTATCTTTCTTGAACCCGACAATGAATATACCTGATAACCTCCACTATCTGTTAGCATTGGACGCTCCCAACCAATAAATTGATGTAAACCTCCCGCTTGTCGCATTACATCCAAACCTGGTCTAAGATAAAGATGATAGGTATTACCCAAAATAATTTGCGCCATTACATCTTCTCGCAATTCCTGTTGGTGAACCCCTTTAACCGTACCCGCCGTACCTACAGGCATAAAAATTGGTGTTTCTATTGCACCATGACTGGTATGAAGCAAGCCTGCTCTTGCTTTACTTTTACTGTCTGTATTGAGCAATTCAAAGTGCATAAGTTGTTGAAAAAATCATACTGTAAAGATACATCGTATTTCTGTAAGCGCCCCATCTTTGCATTAAACCTTTTAATATATGCAATTTCTTCCCGCATTCGAATATAATGGTTCAACATTGCTGTTTTTTGTATTTGCGTTGATTGCGTTAATTCAATTGTTATTCGTCATATTCATTCACGGCCGACTCGCTTTCTTCAAGGATCAGGTTAATGATGCTGATAAAAATCTCCCTCCTTTATCAATCATAATCATTGCACGAAACGAAAGCGATAATTTATACGAATATTTACCATCCATTCTCGATCAAAATTATCCTGAATTTGAGGTAATCGTTATTAACCATCAATCAACAGATGATTCTGCATTTTTACTAGCTGCTTTTGCCAAACAATACAACAATCTAAAAATTATTGAAGTTGCTAAAAGCCAACATTTAAAACCAGGAAAAAAATTGGCCATTACCGTTGGAATAAAAGGTGCAAAATATGAACATATTTTGCTAACTGATGCTGATTGTAAACCGAACTCGTCAAACTGGCTCAATAAGATGGCTTCAAAATTTTTATCGGGTAAAGAAATAGTAATGGGATACAGCCCCTATTATAAAAAAAGAGGGTTCTTAAATAAAACTATCCGATTTGATACGGCATGGATTGGTATTAATTATCTATCAATGGCCTTGGCCCGTATGCCTTACATGAGTGTTGGTCGGAATTTGGCTTACACCAAAACAGTCTTTAAAAAGGTTAATGGTTTTAAATCTCATTATGCTATTCCATCAGGAGATGATGATCTATTTATACAAGAGGCCGCTAAGAAAAGTAATTACTGCATCAGTATAGATGAAGATTCCTTTACTTACTCTGAACCCCACAGCAATTGGTCAGGTTGGATAAGACAAAAATCACGGCATTTTTCTACTTCTGCCCATTACAATGTTTTCAAAAAATTAATGTTAGGAATATATCCACTAACCATGTTGATCCTTTTGATTTCCTTCGTTATTTTGATGTTTGATAATGAATATAGATGGATAACATTGTCTATTTTCATTTTCTTGATAGGAATAAAATGGTGGATACATGGCAAATGTTTACTGAAATTGAAAGAAATTGGTTTGTTAAAGTTTCTTCCATTTTGGGATATTTATTACAGTATTTTATCCCCTATTTTATTCTATACGACAGAAAAAAAGGATGCGAATAAATGGTAGAAATAGAACATTTGTCAGATAAAGCCAAAAAAGATTTAATACTTGTTGAATCGGCAAAATCAGGAAATCAAGCGGCATTTGCTGAATTGATGGATCGTTACAGGGAATCCATATATTACATGATGTTCAAAATGGTTAAACACCCAGATGATGCGGATGATTTAACCATTGAGGCCTTTGGTAAAGCCTTTAGTCGATTAGATCAATATTCCCCGAGTTTTGCGTTCAGTACTTGGTTGTTTAAAATTGCATCCAACAACTGTATCGATTTTATTCGTAAAAAAAGAATTAAAGTCACCTCAATGGACACAGGTTATACCACAGACGATGGTGAAGTAATCTTTGTAGATGCAAAAGCAAACACTTTGAATCCTGAAGAAACTATAATTCAAGGGCAAAAAGTAAAACACATGAGAATGTTGGTAAGCAAACTCAAACCTCGATATAGACAACTCGTGGAAAAGAGATACTTCGAGGAGTTAAGTTATGAGGAAATTTCAGAGGAATTAAATTTGCCTCTCGGCACTGTTAAAGCGCAATTATTTAGAGCCAGGGACTTTCTTGCTGGAATGATTGAAAATACCAAAGACACTATTTAATGCTATATATAAGTCTAAGGTAGCCGTGCAATTAATTAAAAAACACTTTCCTAACTTAACGGAAATACAGGAAAAACAATTCTTACAACTTCAAGATCATTATCAATTTTGGAACGATAAAATCAACGTAATATCTCGAAAAGATATGGATAACTTTTACGAGCGGCATGTCCTACATTCTCTCGGTATTGCAAAAGTGATCAAGTTTAAAAAGGGTACCAAAATACTTGACATTGGCACTGGAGGAGGATTCCCTGGAATTCCATTGGCAATATTGTTTCCTGAAAGTTCATTTACTTTAGTCGATTCCATAGGTAAAAAAATAAAAGTAGTTCAGGCAATAGCACAGTCAATTGGTTTAACAAACGTTACTGCTATTCACACTAGAGCTGAAAATATTCAAGAACAGTTTGATTTTATTATAAGTAGAGCTGTTACTGCTATGGCGGAATTTATCAATTGGACCAAAGGAAAAATAAGTCCTATAAATTTCAATGAATACAAAAATGGTATTCTTTACCTTAAAGGGGGTGATATAGTCGATGAAATGAAGTTAATCCAACAAGAATATGAAATCTCCAACCTCCAAACTTTTTTTGAATCACCCTTCTTCGAAACAAAAAAAGTAGTTTATGTTAACCTGAGTAAGTCGAAAAGATAGTCAGTATTTTGAGTAATTTTGAAAAACACTTCGCAAAGATTAAAATGCCAGAATTAGTCCATCAAAATTTTAGGGTAAATAAAAAAATGAGGAACCATTCAAATGGGCATAACTCGTTTCTTATTTGGTTAACCGGATTATCAGGCAGTGGGAAATCTACAATAGCCAACGAACTAGAATTCTACTTGTTTTCAAAAGGAATCAAAACATTCTTATTAGACGGGGATAACCTAAGATTAGGGCTGAATAGTGGTCTTGGTTTTAGCGCTGAAGATAGGTCAGAAAATTTAAGGCGTGTGGCTGAAGTGGCCAAATTACAAATTGAAGCAGGCTTGGTTACAATCGCGGCATTCATTTCACCTTTAACCTCCCAAAGAGAAAGAATTCGAAATATTGTTGGTGAAGATAATTTCATAGAAATTTACATCAACACGCCTCTTGAAATTTGTATACAAAGAGATGTAAAAGGACTGTATCAAAAAGCAATCGCCGGAGAAATTAAAGATTTCACTGGAATATCTGCACCTTACGAAGTGCCCAAAAATCCGCATTTAACAATAAATACTGCAGAACTTAATCCATTAGAATCTGCTGAGAAAATCATTGAATTTATCCAGAAAAAACTCCAAATCAATGGTTAAATATTACCTAAATTACTTAGATGAACTTGAGGCCGAAGCTATTTTCGTGCTGCGAGAGGTTAGCGCACAGTTTGAAAACCCAGTGATTTTGTTTTCAGGAGGAAAAGATTCTATCGTGGTTACCCATCTGGCTAAAAAAGCCTTCTACCCAGCAAAAATTCCATTTAAATTGTTGCATATAGACACTGGACATAATTTCCCCGAAACCATTGAATTTAGGGATCTACTGATTACGTCATTAGGTTTAGATTTATTGGTTGGGTCGGTGCAGGAATCAATCAACTCAGGTAGGGTACGTGAAGAATCAGGAAAGAATGCGTCTCGCAATACCCTTCAAATCACGACACTACTCGATTCCATTGAACAATTAAATATTGATTGTGCGATCGGTGGTGGAAGACGCGATGAAGAAAAATCAAGAGCCAAAGAAAGATTCTTTTCGCATAGAGATGATTTCGGTCAATGGGACCCGAAAAATCAGCGTCCGGAACTATGGAATCTTTTTAATGGTAGACATTTTAAAGGAGAACATTTCAGGGTATTTCCTATAAGTAACTGGACAGAAATGGATATTTGGAATTATATTTTAAGAGAAAAGATTGAAATTCCTTCCCTATATTTTGCTCATGAAAGAGAAGTTGTTCTTAGAAATAATGCATGGATTCCGGTTTCTCCTTTTATTCAAATTGATGAAAATGAAAAGATTTTTAAAAAACTTATCAGATTTAGAACATTAGGCGACATAACCATTACAGGGGGGATAGAATCAACGGCAGATACATTAGAGAAAATTGTACAAGAAGTTGCTGCAATGAGACATACAGAAAGAGGAAATAGGGCTGATGACAAACGTTCAGAAACATCAATGGAGGATCGTAAAAAACAAGGTTATTTTTAATTATAATGGATATTTCAAGTAATCAATTACTGAGGTTTACAACAGCAGGCAATGTGGATGACGGCAAAAGCACACTTATAGGTAGATTGCTGTACGATTCAAAATCCATATTTGAAGACCAGCTGGAGGCGGTAACCAATACTAGTCAAAAAAAAGGATTCGAAGGAATTGATCTTGCGCTGTTCACTGATGGATTAAAGGACGAAAGAGAACAAGGAATTACAATTGATGTGGCTTATCGATATTTCACCACACCTAAAAGAAAATTTATTATTGCTGATACGCCAGGCCATATTCAATATACGAGAAACATGGTCACCGGAGCTTCAACTGCAAATGCAGCGCTCATTTTAATTGATGCAAGAAAAGGGGTGACAGAACAAACAAAGCGACATTCATATATAGCGTCACTTTTACAAATACCTCACTTAATAGTCTGCGTGAACAAAATGGATCTGCTTGATTTCAACGAAGCTGTTTTTCAGAACATAATACAGGAATTTGAAGCGGTTTCATCCAAAATGGCAATAAAAGATATCCGTTTTATCCCAATAAGTGCGTTGCTTGGAGACAATGTTGTGCATCCATCTCAACAAATGCCTTGGTACAAAGGATCCCCGTTGCTCGACGTATTGGAGAATATTCATATTAGCTCAGATTTGAATAAAATTGACGCAAGATTTCCAGTTCAAACTGTTATTAGACCTCAAACTTCAGAACATTTAGAATATAGAGGTTACGCTGGAACAATAAATAGTGGCGTTTTTAGAGTTGGGGATGAGGTTACCGCCCTTCCTTCAGGATTCACCACAAGAATTAAAGAGATATCTTTTTACAATAAAAATTTAAATGAAGCCTATCCCCCGATGTCAGTAGCCATATCATTAGCAGATGAACTTGATATTAGCCGAGGAGATATGATAGTTAAGAAAAATAATCAACCGTTAATTACCCAAGAAATCGATGCAATGATTTGCTGGTTCAATCCAAAACAAGCTGAAATTAGAACCAAATATAAAATAAAACATACAACCAATGAACAACAAGCCATGATAACCGATGTGGTATATAAAATTGATATTCATTCATTGGAGAGAAATATGGAGGATAAAGTTATAGGAATGAATGACATCTGCAGGATGCGTTTGAAAATCTCCAAACCTTTAATGATAGATCCATACCGAGAGAACAGATATACAGGGAGTTTTATAATTATTGACGATTCAACAAATGAAACAGTCGCAGCCGGAATGATTTTATGACAGAAAATTTATTGGAAACAGCTATTAAAGCAGCAATTGGAGCAGGAGATAAAATTCTTTCCATCTATGATAAAGCACAATTTGAAATTGAACAAAAAACAGACAATTCTCCACTAACAGAAGCAGATATGGCGGCTCACGACTTCATTTGCAAAGTTTTAGAAGAAACAGCTATTCCAATTTTGTCTGAAGAAGGAGCATCCATTGATTACAGCATAAGAAAGAAATATATCCAGTTATGGATTGTTGACCCCTTGGATGGAACAAAAGAATTCATTAAAAGAAACGGGGAATTCACTGTTAATATCGCTTTAGTACAAAATGGTCTCCCAATTTTAGGTGTAATTTTCGTACCCGTTAGTGCAACAATTTATTTTTCACTTGAAAACCTCGGTTCATATAAAGCTAACAATGTAAGTAGTTTCTCGTCGCTGACCGATTTGTTGCAAGTTTCAGAAAAGTTACCCATTGCCAATGCTCCAAATGCATTTACAATAGTTGCAAGCAGATCTCACCTTTCAGATGCTACTGGTGAGTTCATTAACGAAATGAGAAAAAAGCATGGTGATGTAAAATTAGTTTCTATGGGAAGTTCACTTAAACTTTGCCTTGTAGCAGAAGGAAGTGCAAATTGTTACCCGAGATTCGCTCCTACAATGGAATGGGACACAGCAGCGGGTCAAGCCATATGTAAAATGGCTGGATTTAAAGTAATTGATTATGAAACCAAGAAAGAAATGGTATACAATCGGGAGAACTTATTGAATAATTGGTTTTTAGTTGAATGATCAGGCGTTCAACTTATATTTCTTGAAAAACAAATCCCAATTCCAAATAAAATTAGCCATAATTTCATCCATTCTTTTTAAGAATAATGGATTTGGTGTTTGCATTCTCTTAAAATATTCATCTTGAAAATCATTCAGCTGATACTTATGAAAAACCGCCTTTGACATTCCATAAACCATATTTTTCGAAGGATGATTTACACGAGTAATGAAAGCTTGATACTCTCTTATTAACTTGGTGAAATCTGCTTCAGACTGGTCATAAATTTTCGCTAATTTTTGAAAAATTAAACGCTCAACTTTTACTGCTTGTTCTGGATCAAAAGTACTTTCAAGAAAGGAAAGGTTACCAACAATTATAATCAAACCAAATTCTCCGCTCGCAATTGGATTAATTTCAGGTGACTGCACGAAAGCTACATCTTCGTTGATCATTTCCGCTACTAATTTGAAACCATTATCAACAGTGTCAAAAAGCGTATTTATAAAAATATTGGCAACTTGGTTGTCCGATAATTTTCGTTTCAAAATTGCACCAAGCATTTTATTCAGTTTGTTGTTGTTTAATTTTACAAATTTAACTCGACTTAACAGGGAATTAACCTTGGCAATATATAGGTTTTCAACGAAGTTTTCAACATTTATCAACTTTTTTTTTAGTTGTCCAATTTATCTTTTACGTACAATTAAAAATCCTATATAGAAGTTGACTCAATCAGAAATAGTAATTGGACTTAACTCAAGCGAAGCAAAGCGTCGTTTAGCTCGATATGGCTACAACGAACTAACAGAAGCATCAAATGGCAAATCAATGCTATCGCTAATTTTCAAAGTCATTAAAGAACCCATGTTTTTATTATTGATTTTTTGCGGCAGTCTTTATATGATTCTAGGCGACTACCAAGAAGGATTCATATTGCTGTGTAGCATATTTTTAATTATTACAATAACAATAGTTCAACATCATAAAACAGAAAAGGCCTTAGCTGAATTAAAAAAATTAAATGTCTTCAAAGTAATGGTAATTCGAAATCAAAAACATGTTGAAATTCCAGCTAGAGAATTGGTGCCGGGAGACTGCGTTTGTTTGAATGAAGGCCAAAGGATTCCTGCCGATGGTTTTATAATTCAAGGTGATGGCTTTTTCGTTGATGAGTCGATCCTAACCGGCGAATCAATGCATCTTTTCAAATCTTTTGAAAACGAAAATAAACTTTTTTGCGGCTGTTTAATTGTAAGAGGAGACGGTATAATGGAAGTAACATCAACAGGAATGGCTACCGAAATCGGTAAAATTGGGAAATCGCTTTCATCAATCAGCAGTGAACTATCACCCTTGCAAATTCAACTTCGAAAACTTATTGAGAAATTATCAATTGTTGCAGTTGCCATTTGCTTATTAATTGTAGCTGCTTATTACTTTAACTCAACCGGTTTTGTGCAATCTGTATTAAATGGTCTTACAGCAGCCATGGCGATACTTCCTGAGGAATTTCCAGTGGTGCTAACCGTATTCACCATTTTAGGATCCTGGAAATTGTCTAAATCAAATGTGCTAACACGCAATAGAAACGCAATAGAAACGCTTGGCTCAACAACAGTTATATGTACTGATAAAACCGGAACTATTACACAAAATAAAATGGTTTTATCAGATGTGTATTCCCAACAATCATGGATCAAAATTGAAAAAAAAAAATCAGTAGTAGCATCTGCATTCAATTTAATAAATGCAGCCATTCATGCATCATCACCAAATAGTAAAGATCCAATGGATCAAGCAATTGTTAATGCACAACCTCCAATAAAAGTCAACTCGGAAGAAAAAAAGTATATAAGTACCCCTGAACTCAAGCACCATAAAATGTTAATTTCCAGATGCTACGCAACCAATGATAATTCAGGCATTGAAATTTTTTGCAAAGGTGCGCCTGAAGAATTAATAAAAATTTGTGAATTATCGGCCATAGAAAAACAAGCAATCATTCATGCAATTGATGAAATGGCGCTGCAAGGTAAAAGAATTATTGGAGTTGCAAGAGGAATTGTTCAATTTAAAAAAATAGCTGAGTTACAAGAAATCAATAATCTTATTTTTTTAGGACTTATGAGTTTCGAAGATCCAATTAGAAATGGCGTACAAAATTCCATACATATTTGTCAATCGGCTGGAATAAAAATTTTACTTATGACCGGTGATTACCCGCAAACGGCAAAATTTGTTGCTAATAAAATTGGGCTAAAGTGTATAAACAATGAACAACTTATAACGGGTCTAGAAATTGATTCCTTGTCAGATCAAGCATTAAAACAAAAACTATCCGGACTTAGTGTTATTGCAAGGGTAAAACCAGAACAGAAATTGAGAATAATTCAACTATTGAAACAAAAAGGTGAAATTGTAGCAATGACAGGAGATGGAGTAAATGATGCACCGGCTTTAAAAGCCGCTGATATAGGAATTGCAATGGGTCAAAAAGGAACTGATGTAGCAAGGGAAGCAGCATCTTTGGTTTTGTTAGATGATAATTTTTCGTCTATCGTTCGAGGTATTACCTTAGGCAGAAGAATCAGCGACAATTTACATAAGGCATTTTCCTATATTCTCTCAATTCATGTGCCCATAGTTGGCTTAGCAATAATACCGGCAATTATTCACGAACTACCTATTCTTTTAATGCCGTTGCATATCGTTTTATTGGAACTTTTCATCGATCCTACAAGCTCTGTAGCATTCGAATCCCAAAAAAACGAAGAAGGGATTATGGAAAGGAAACCAAAAACGCCTGAAGACCTTTTTTTTGGCTGGAAAGCTATTATCGCAAGTGTCGGCAAGGGTTTATTATTATTGCTAATGGTAATTTTGGTCTATCTTTTCTCTCACAACGAAGGGCATTCGGACCAAGAAAATAGAACAATAACATTCAGTGCATTAATTCTGGGGAATATTGCATTGGTTGCCAACAGTTTGACCAATGACCATTTTAGATTTTTTAGCAATTTCAAAGAAAATAAGTATGCACAACTCATACTTTTTATAGCACTAAGTGTTTTAATTCTAATTTTATCTTTCCCGAAAATTGGACATATTTTTTCGCTAGAAAACCCGGGATATTTTCACTTAATTCCTTCCATACTAGGGGCAATCGCATTGTATTTTTTTTACGAAATAATCAAATGGAAGCGAAATAAACTACTTTACGCTCAGCAATAGGTTATTTCCTTTTTTTAATTGTCAACAATTCTAAGATAGGATCTCCTGTCATTGCTCCATTCCTTTGAAGATTCATCATCTGTACCAAGGTAGCAGCAATATCTGTTATGTTAATTTTTCTGTGTAATTCTATTTTTGGAATGCCTGATCCATACCACAATAAAGGAACATGTGTATCATAATTAAATGCAGAGCCATGGCTTGTACCTCGCCGAGCGGTTTCAGAATCGATTGATTTAGGCAAATAACCCGGTTCCAAAATAAAAAGTACATCACCACTTTCTTTTGGATGAAATCCTTTTAACAGCATCTCCCGCCATTCATTTTCGGCACCTGTCATTAATTGTTGGCGCGTATAAACGGCCTTGATTTCATCATATTTCGACAACTCATTTGCAATAAATTGCGCAACAATTTCACTATCATATCCTATCGAATCAATTAGTTGATAATTTAAATAAACATTTAAATTGTCTTCCATAATTATAGGATCTATACCAAATTTTAAAACTGATTTATCACGTACGGAGGACATAACCTCATCCAAAAAGAAATAACCCCCAGGTAATTTCTGATCAATCAAAAATTGAGGAACTGGGACAACAGCATGATCCGCAGTCAAAAACATTATAAAATTCTTCTTTCCAACCTGCTGCTCCAATTGGTCGATAATTTTTGCAATTTCTAGGTCTAAACGCAAATAGATGTCTTCAATTTCAACAGAATAAGGTCCAAAACTATGTCCAGCAATATCTGGGGTAGAAAAACTTACACAAAGCATATCTGTTTCAGTTCCCTGACCCAATTGTTCTGAAGCTATTGCTTTCAATGCAAAATCAGCTAAATAAGTATTCGCAAAAGGTGTTATGGTAAACAACTGATAAGGATTCATTTTTGTGCCAATTTCTTTCAAATCATATGGAAATGTAGGCGTTGACTTTGTGGGCAAAAGTTGTTCATAGTGGGAATCGTCCGGACCTGATTCACTATAGTTTTCAATAGCATATAAAGTATTCCAGGTATCAGACATAACATTTGCCGCATTTTTTTCTGAATTAAACTCTTCCACCCATTTGGGAAGTTCAGCACTATAAAAACTACTGGTAATAAATTTACCTGAGGAATAATCATACCAGTAAGAACCATTGCTTAAGTGTCCGCCAGGTAAAATAGCCCCTCTGTCTTTTATTGACATGGAAATTACCTTTGAAGAAGGATAGGTCAGTTTCAATTGATCAGTTACAGTGAATGTCTTTAAATTTTGAGGTGAACATAATCCGTCGTCAGCAGTTGTTCCAATTGGGGATACCGTTAAATCTTCTACGCAATTAATTACAGTGCTTTTGTCACGATCGTACCAGTCATTAGCCACAATTCCGTGATTATTCGGAGTCGTCCCAGTGTAAATTGAAGCGTGGCCTGGACCAGTGAATGTGGGAACATAATTGTAATGAGTATTTCTGCAATGCGCGCCCTTTTCCATCAATTTTTTAAACCCGTCACTTCCAAATTTGTCATAATAGCGGTATAAATATTCATAACACATTTGATCAACTACAATACCTACAATCAATTTGGGCTGCGTGTTTTCCTGCGAAAATGCTTTACCAGCAAATAGAATTAAGAAAACTAATAAAAAGCTTTTTCTCATGATTTTTTAAGTAAAAATAATCATTGTATAAGAAATGAATTTCTTAATTATGCATCTAAATTTGTAAAAAAATATTCAATGCTAGGATTAAAACTTCCAACAGATCCGAGATGGGTAAATATTGTAGAAAAAAATATACAGGAAATTCTAACGGACCACGCTTTTTGCGAACAAAAAGCTGCGAGTAATGCCATTTCAATAATTGTTCAATATCCTCAATTTCAAGATCTTGTTCAGGCCATGATTACCATAAGCCAAGAAGAAATGCAACATTTTGGAATGGTACATGATAAACTAATAGAAAGGGGATTAGTTCTGGGATTTGAAAGAAAAGACCCTTACGTTAATGACCTAGCAGAATATTTGAAAAAACACAAAAATGGTGGACCTAAAGAAAGTCATTTCGTTAATCAAATGCTTTTTGCAGCCATGATTGAGGCCCGAAGTTGTGAAAGATTCAAAATACTTTCGGAACAAATGAGAGATGAAGATTTACAAATCTTCTACAAAAGTTTAATGGAAAGTGAAGCCAGACATTATACAACATTCATCAATTTTGCAAGAAAATATGGCAAGGGGATAAATGTGGATGAACGTTGGCAAGATTTTTTGGCATTTGAAGCTACCTTAATGGAAAAATATGGTAAAGGTGAGACCATTCATGGTTGAATACCTTGTAATTATGCAATTCATGGGTTTTAATGTTTTCTTTTACGGTGGTATTTTTTTTGACGCCGAGCATTCCTTTTGATAGATTTTCTGACAGCTTTAGTTTGATTTGCCATGTGATCTTTCAATGCTTTTTTCCTAGATTTTTTTGCAGTTTTTGCAGCTTGTTTCTTTTGTTTTTCTAAAATTCTATAAGCATTTCTATCATTTTTCTCTTGAATATTTGATTGGCAGAGTACCTTTTGCTTACCAATAATTAAGAAAAGTAAAAAAATCAGGTAACAATAAATGTTAATCTTCATACCTTTGCAATACATTGATGGCTGAAATGAAGTTACGTTTATTTTTCGGATTCTTAATTTTACTTTGTGCAGGTTGCACAAAGAACAACCTTAATCCTGTTCCAAGTATTCCATTTGATCTAACTATTGACATTAACCTTCCAAGTTACAACGCGCTAATCGGGGTTGGTGGCTACACTTATGTGAATGGCGGTTCGAAAGGAATTATCGTTTACAGAAGAGGTATTGATGAATTTGTTGCTTTTGACAGACATTCACCCGCGGATCCTGAAGGAAGCTGCCCTGAACCTCTTTATCCTGATCCCAATAATTTTCTAATGCTTATTGATTCATGTGGGCCTGCTAAGTTTTCCTTATACGATGGATCACCGGTAGAAGGTTCAGATTTTGGATTGAGACAGTACCAAACGGTTTTTAACGGAACAAATCTCCTGCGTATTTACAATTAATATTGAAACCATGAATGAAATTAAGGTAACCATAATTGATCGTGAAGGTCTGGCACATGAACTTAACGCTCCTACTGATATGAACATGAATATTATGGAGTTATGTAAAGCCTATGAATTACCAGTTTTAGGGGAATGCGGAGGAATGGCTATGTGTGCCACATGTCAATGTTACTTAGAATCTGATACTGTTCTTCCTGAACAAAGTGATTCAGAGTTGGATATGTTAGACCAAGCTTTTTTTGTGAAATCGAATAGTAGACTTGGGTGTCAAATTAACATTAGTGAAGAAATTGATGGCATTATATTGCGCTTAGCACCCGAAGCTTAAAGCATATATATTAATCCAAAATTAAAATTGATAAAAGTCAGGTTTCGCTGTTTACTCATTGCGACAGCAGCTTGTTGTGTGTAAGCATTGTTGCCTTGATCAGGAAACAAAACAGGTTCATTACGACCGAAATTAAACATGTAATTAAAACCATAATTAATCAAGGTATTGGTTGTAATAGGAATGCGCATATTTAAACCATAGGTTACTACGTATTTCATTATAGTTCCAACGTTTTCAAAATCTATTGGATCCAGATCATTAACATATTGGTTATAACTTTTTGTTTGGGTGGTATAAGCCCCAACAGAATCGAATGCCGACACTTCGTATAAATAATCTTTCTTTTGAATTGTGGAGAACGATATTCCAAAACCAAATTGATGTGTCAAGCCCATGGGAAGTAAAGCCTTGTCGGTTCCGAATTCAAATTTCGGAATAATGGTTTGTGTCCGCACATCCAACATTTCATGCGCTAGGATATTTTGATAAGTTAGACCGTCAAAGACAGAAACGTTTTCAGGATAAGCATTACTCAATTCATAGGCGTACGACAATCCAATTGAAATGTCTCTTCTTAACATGAACCCAAAATGCGCCTTAACACCATAGTTAATAAAATCTGTTTTATTTATTAAGGTATTACTGCTTGTTACTTGATAAGCCAAAAATTCATTGTACAAATTGTAGAATAGAGGGTTGTTGGCAATAGCATCCAATTGAAGGTAAGAGCGATGACCAAAATATCCCTTTTTGTCTTGAGTGAAGCAAATGTTGAACTGAGTGAATAATAGAAAAAATACCAAAATGTATTTCATAGCGTAAATCTTTATCTTAGTTCTTCAAAAATGGAATAAAAATGCGCCCCCAATTGCATCCTCTTAGGTTGATCTTTGAAGTAATAATCAATAACAGCAGTATTCTTAAACGTTTCTAAGTTGTATTCAACAACATACATATCCGAATGATGTCCTGTTAAAATTCCGATTGGAATATATGCAAAAAGCACAGGATAAAATAATATTGAGGATAATACGCCTTTAAATGAAAGATTGGGCTGATAAGCATGTTCAACTTTGATTAACAATAGGTCGGAAACCTGATAATCTGTTTTTATTTTTTGAATTAAAGTATAATCGACAGGAAATAACACAGCCTCTTCATTTTTTAATAACTGTTCGCGTAAATTCAATAACAATGTACGTTCATTAAATAGTTTCGATTTCCTTTCTTCAGCTAAAGCAATATCAAAATTAAAAGTTTTAACATCTGCATACCAAGCTGCCTCTTCAATCCCAGAATCTAAATAGCTATCAATCTTTTTTGATTTTGCATAATCTATCTTCGTTCCATTTTTACTTACCGCTTTTGATTTTAGAATTATAAACTTTTGAATCTGACCGGCAGACATAGCATCCGAATTAACATTATTAGCTTCTTTACCCAGCTTTTTGCCAAGCGCTATATTTTCCTTTTCTTGTTCAAATTTCTCCTTAGCATCACCAAAAGTTTGAAGGAATAAATTATCCTGTATGATATCAGAGATACCGAATAAGTAAAACTTTGAACTATCTCGGAGCGCATCATACATTGCAAGATATTCCTGATTGGTATCAAATGAATTGTTCTTTATTAAAGAATCTGCGATTTGCTTAGCAGCATGGTAATTCATCTTAAAGAAATTATCCGGATTAAACTTGGTCAAGGTTGCCAAATCATAGATATATTTATCATATACCATTTGAATTTCTTTGTCATTTGGGTATTTTTTGAGTAAATCATAAACCTGTCGCAAACCTAGTGTATAAACCGCCTCTTTACTCAGATTCTTCATTAAACCATGTAATGTAGCTGAATTACCTTGCATTTCAGATGGTTTATCAAATATTTGACTAGACAATTTTGCTGCTTTATGCACCATTAAATTCAACCAAACAATTCCTTTCAGCCGATCAAGGTATATAGATTCAGGAAAATTACGCTGAAGTAAAAAAATATCATACAAGGCATCTCCGTATTCTTTATCTATTACAGAAGTCCTTAAACTTTCAAATCTCGATATTGTTTGAATTTCATTAAATTGTTCAATTTCAAAATAAAAAGCACTCGTATCCCACGCTAGCTCGCGCTCAATTAACTTCTCTAAATTTGCTTTTCTCGATTTTATGAAGGGGTATAGACTTTTATTTTCGTTGTAATCCTCCTCCTTAGTAATTGGATAGTACATTTTCGAAAAAAGAGCATTCGGAAGGTACATTTCCGATGTGTTGAAATAATCCAAAGGAAAAAGTTTCTGTTCAAAGGGCAAATAGGTGTACATCATTTTAAACATGGCCGTTTGAACATATTGCTTACCATACCCCGCATTATTATACCAAGCTAAGCCAATTTCATCTGCCTTAAATTCTAAATCTTTTTGATAATTCCCAAGCTTTGCTAATTGCTGATCTATGCTATTTTCATATACTTGCCACTCAAAGGGTTCTAAATGATGTTTTTCATTGAAGTGAGCAATTTCACGTGCCATTAAAAAGGCCAACTCTGCTTCATTCTCCAAATGGGCCATAAGGCCGGTGGTGATCAAAACTATTCCTTCATCTGTCACGAATAACTTCGGAAGGTTAGACTTAACAGTATAAAAACGCAATTGACTCAATATATCTGATTGACCATTCAATAATTTACCTGCTACCTTTTTAGCATATGAACTTATCAAGTCTCCGTATACAGTTCGACCCGAATTTAAGATTTCATCGAGCACATATTTAGTGGATTCAGAAAAATACTTTTCCTTAATAGAGACTCTCGAATTGTCGTTTTTACCTGATTCCTTTATTTTGACATAAGTTAAAGAACTAAAATCAGAAGGCAAATCACCACTCGACAAAAGGGTTGTATAATTATTAAAGTCGATTTGGCAGAAGGATAATGATGCAAATTCAAAAATTGCAATAATTAAAACTATTATTCTTTTTTTTGTCATCTAACCAATATAACTTTTTGGAATTTCACAAACTGGAATTGGTACCATTTTATGGCGATTTCTGCTATTGAACATGCGATAAATTGCTATAACTTCCCGTTGCCTTTCATTTAATTTATCGGCATCTCCCCTAAAATCCATGGCCCATTCAAGTTCCGCATAACTTGCTCCTAATTGATCTTCATCTGTTCTACCATCGGCCCATAAACCATCTGTTGGAGCAGCATTACAAATTTCAGAAATGACATTTACATGCTTCGCCAACGTTCGAACCTGAGTTTTTGTTAAATCAGCTATTGGACTTAAATCAACACCTCCATCGCCGTACTTAGTAAAAAATCCAACGCCAAAATCTTCTATTTTATTACCTGTTCCCGCGACAAGTAAACCTTTGGGTTGAGCTAATGCATACAAGGTGGTCATTCTTAACCTTGCCCTGGTATTGGCCATTGAAAGGGCGTCGATTACTGTATAATCTGGATAGCTACTTTCCAACAAGTTGAAAGCTGGTGTGAGATCAATTTCAATACTTTCAACATTTGAAAATCTTTTTTTCAATTCGAAAATATGATTAACAGCTCTAGTGTATTCTACATTATTTTGCCTTATAGGCATCGTAACCACTATACAATCTTTGCCTGTTAGTGCACACAAAGTAGAAGTTAAAGCAGAGTCTACTCCTCCTGAAATACCTATGATAAAGCCCTTCATTGATGCTCTATCACAATAAGCTGTTAACCAGGAAACAATATGATTTACAATCGCCGAACTGTCAAACATTCAATTATTAAAAGAGAATAGATACTTTTAACATTATCTGATTTTGAGTTGACTTGTTATTGAACATTACCCGATTTGATGAGCTATCTGTCGCGGAGAATAAAGAATTCTTTTCTTTTCCAGGGTCTGTATTTTTGGGTGTATGCAACGGTGTAAAGCCATAGTAGTAACCCAACTCCGCAACCAAGCTTGTTGATCCGCTAAAATTCCATTCAGCTCCCATGGATAAACCAACAGCAGATTTAACGAAAAATAAATCATTTTTGGAAACAAAATTTTCATTCAATTTTTGGCCCGACTGTACATCCCCATTTACAAATCCTTCATCGTCTACCTTACTTGTTAGAAGGAAACTGTTGCGTAAACCAAATCGACCAAAATATCGCCAATATCCAAAAAAACTGGTTCTAAAAGTTAACATAGTAGGGACTGTTAAATACACAGATTTTTGAAATCGTTCTGTTAATTGAAATAAATTTGCGTCAGGATTAGTAATGCCATCTCTATATTCAAGAATTTCAGTGTTATTGTAGTAATAAAAAACTTTATTAACATCTGATGGAGCATATTTTAGCGAGTTAAAATCAAACTCGACTCCTGTGTTCAAACCAATGGTTTCAGAAAAATTGAAAACTAAATTGGTTCCTACAGTCCAATCAAAACCAAGACCATTCGATTGCATATAATTGGTTTGCATTTTTTGAAAGTTCACTCCAGAACCAAAGACCAGTCCTGCCTGAACTTTTTTATCTGCTGCTTCCTGAGCCATTGATAAAGCTGTAAAACCAAAGGTAACCATGAGTAAGATAATTTTTTTCATTTTATTTTGCATTAAGTTTAACCTATTTTAATCCGATAATAATCCTTTGAATTGATTAATTTTGAAACGAAAATAACCATTTCCAATGACTATAAAAAGCATTTTTGCATTCTTAATTGCATTTGTTCTATTTTATCGATGTTCAAGTGACCCTTTGGATGTGGACATATCGAATGTTTCCCTTGAAATTAAATTTGTCAATTTGGATTCAATATTTTACCACAGCAATGAAGTGGAATTATTGAAGCAACATAAATTAATGAAGAAATATATTCCAGAAGCCTACGAATCCGTTTTATATTGTTTGCACATCCCTCAAAGTGATGATAGTGTTGAAACCAGTGCAATAAAAAAGGTATATGCCAACGCTTATATGAGAGAATTATCTGATGTATTATCAAAACGTTTTGCGGATCTCAACTCTGAAAAATTGCAAATTATAAATGGGTTCAAATACCTAAAATATCATTTTCCGAATGGAAAAATTCCCGAAAAAGTTGTTTTCTTAAATTCTTTTTTTCAATTCAATGCGTGGAGTAGCTCAAAGGAGATTGCTATTTCGCTGGAAAGAAATCTTAATTCGTCAGATAAAATTATTCAAAAACTTCCAGGTCAAGATTTTCCAAATTGGGTTAAAGAGGCATGGGATAGAAAATTCCTTGTTCGAGATGCCATATGTTCATGGATAATGACACATTATGTAAAGCCAGCTGGCAATAAAAATGAATACATGGATTACCATTGGGAAACCAAGGCTAGTATTGCTGAAAATCTTATACGATGGGGAAAAATTATTTATTTAGCAAAAGCAGCAATGCCAAAGCTTCACGCTTCTGATTTATTGAGATATTCCTTTCAAGAATACCAATGGGCACTTGAAAATGAAGTCCCTTTTTGGAAATTTTTAATAGACCAAAAATTACTTTTTATCAAAGATGAAGTCACCGCGAACAATTTTTTCAATGACGGTCCATTTACCCCAGGCCTTCCCGAAAAAGGACCAGATCGGTTAGGACAATTTTTAGGATATAGGATTGTAGATAAATTTGTAGAAAAGGAAGATATATCTCCTGCCGAGTTGTTGGATACTCCTTATGAGGAAATTTTGCAATCTTATGAAATTGAATAAATAATTATGAGCGATAAAATTGAAAAAACATCAGCAATAAATTTATCCGTCGGATTAGATGAAAATAATCTTCCAGTAACCATCAATTGGACTGCAGAAGATGGTAATGTTGTAGCCGCCGAAGCAAAAGCGTTTATGCTTTCTATTTGGGATGCTAAAGAAAATAACACTTTCAAAATTGACCTTTGGACTAAAGATATGTCGGTGGAAGAAATGAAACAATTTTTCCATCAGACATTATTAACCATGGCTGATACCTTTGAAAGAGCAACAAATGAGCGGTTAATTGCTGAAGATTTGAGGGATTATTGCTACCATTTTGCAGATAAAATGCAAATTTTACCTAACGAATGAAAAAATTCCGTGGTATACTAAAAAAAATGAAGGTTCAATATGACGTACCTATCAAATATGAACTGGAATTAAACGAAATTATTCCATTAAATACATGTATTGGTAGGTCACTAGTAATTAATTGGAGTGGAAAAATTTTTTGCAGAAATTGCTCTAAATCACTAAAAAAAACTTTCGGAGAAGGATTTTGTTTTGATTGTTTTTCCAAGGTGCCGGAATCTTCTCCATGTATTATCAGACCTGAATTATGCAGAGCTCATTTGGGTGAAGGCAGAGATGTTGAATGGGAAGAACTGCATCACAATGTGTCACATATCGTTTATTTAGCTGCAACAGACAATGTTAAGGTTGGAGTAACTAGACAAACTCAAGTCCCAGTCAGATGGATTGATCAAGGTGCCGGAGAAGCCATAACATTTGCTCAAACACCCAATCGATTCGAAGCAGGAAGAATTGAAGTTGAACTAAAAAGTCTTTTTACAGATAAAACAAATTGGCAAAATATGTTGAGAATGGATCCAAATCCAACTATTGACCTAATAGCAGAAAAATGGAACCTATATGAATCCTTACCGTCCGATTTGTTAACCTATTTCAAGGATGAGGACGACCTCACAAAAATGAAATACCCTATACTTAACTACCCTCAAACTGTAAAAAGCTGTTCCCTGACCGCTTCGCCAACAATCAGTGAAACATTAATAGGAATTAAGGGTCAATACTTTATTTTTTCTGATGGGACTGTCTTTAACATTAGAAAACATACGGGATTCGAAATAGAAATGTCATTTTTAGAATAACAAAATGGGTAAAGATAAAATTCGACGATTTGCAGCTATTAAAACTTACCAAAACGTTTTTGAGCCTGTAATTGGTGAAGAATACCCTATGAAAGGGAGGTGGAAAGATACATTGTTTAAAAATCAAAATCCTATCGTATTAGAATTGGGATGTGGGAAAGGAGAATATACGGTTGGGATGGCCCGAGTTTATCAAAATAAAAATTTTATCGGTATTGATATTAAAGGGTCACGAATGTATATTGGAGCAACAGAAGCAATTGAAGAATCACTTCATAATGTCGCATTTTTGCGCACTAAAATTGATTTTATTACTGACTGCTTTGAAGCAAATGAAGTAGATGAAATCTGGCTTACTTTCTCCGACCCTCAACCAAAAAAACCAAACAAGCGATTGACTTCAAGCGTATTTATTGACCGTTATAGGAAACTTCTGAAACCGGGTGGAATAATTCATCTAAAAACAGACGCTGATTTATTGTTTGAATTTACCCTTAAAGAAATAGCAGCTAATAACTACCATTTAGTCTATGCATCGCATGACATTTATCACCTTAACAATCAATTAAATGAAAATCTAATTGAAATACTAAAAATCAAAACCCATTACGAAAAACTTTTTGCAGCCAAGGGGAGCATTATCAAATACTGCAGTTTTAGGGTAAATTAAACGGAATTAAGCAACCTTCAAAGTAGCCATCTTCGATTTTGAAAACTGTCGGGTTGCATAATCTAACGTAACACGAAAAGCTGTTTCATTTTTAGAAGGTAATTCAAACATTGCTTCATTCAATATCGCCTCGCATATAGATCTAAGACCTCTGGCTCCCAATTTGAATTCAATAGCTTTGGTTACAATAAAGTCTAAAACATTGGAATCAAAACTGAGTTTTACACCATCAAGCTCAAATAATTTGACGTACTGTTTAACTAATGCATTTTTCGGTTCAGTTAAAATTCTTTTCAAACTCGCTGCATCTAATGGATCCAAATACGTTAAAACAGGAAAACGACCTATTAATTCCGGAATCAAACCGAAACTTTTAATATCTGTTGGATTGATATATTTTAAAAGATTTTCTTTTTCTATGATCTCCTCCTCATTTGAGCTAAAACCGATAGTTTGACGATTAACACGGTTTGCAATGATTTTTTCAATTCCATCAAAAGCTCCTCCACATACAAATAATATATTTTTTGTGTCAATTGAAATCATCTTTTGCTCCGGATGCTTTCTTCCCCCTTGAGGTGGCACATTTACTGTTGCCCCTTCAAGTAATTTTAGCAAAGCTTGTTGCACACCCTCTCCTGAGACGTCTCTTGTAATTGAGGGGTTGTCACTTTTTCTGGCTATTTTATCAATTTCATCGATAAATACAATTCCATTTTGAGCAGCATTTACATTGTAATCTGCCGCTTGTAATAATCTTGACAAAATACTTTCAACATCCTCCCCAACATAGCCAGCCTCAGTTAAAACTGTTGCATCAGCAATACAAAAAGGTACATTCAACATTTTCGCAATTGTTTTGGCAAGCAATGTTTTACCTGTACCTGTTCGACCCACCAACATTACATTCGACTTCTCAATTTCAATGTCATCCTTAGATGAAAGCTGATTGACGCGTTTATAATGATTGTATACCCCAACTGATAATACTTTTTTAGCATCGTCTTGGCCTATCACATATTCATCTAGTCTTGACTTTATTTCTATGGGCTTTAGAAGATTAATGACCGAAGAAGCTGCTTGTTTATCGCTAACATCTTCCTCCTTTACAATGTTGTGGGCTTGCTGTACGCAACTTTCACAAATATGTCCAGATACGCCAGCTATTAATATCCCAACTTCCTGCCTCGATTTACCACAAAATGAACAACCACTCTCTTTTTTTGACATCTTTATTGTCTTTTAAAAACAATCTTTCTGCTATTTGGGATTTCTAACTAAAACCTCATCAACCATACCGTAAGTTTTAGCCTCCTCTGCAGTCATCCAATAATCTCTATCAGAATCCTCCCAAACTTTTTCATAAGTTTGCTTTGAGTGATGAGCAATGATGTCATACAATTCCTTTTTAAGCTTTTGAATTTCACGAGCAGTAATTTCAATATCTGAAGCTTGTCCTCTTGCTCCTCCTAAAGGCTGATGTATCATTACACGAGCATGTTTTAAAGCAGATCGTTTTCCTTCCGCTCCTGCACACATTAAAACTGCTCCCATTGAAGCTGCCATTCCAGTACAAATTGTAGCAACATCAGGTTTAATATATTGCATAGTATCATAAATACCTAAACCGGCATATACGGAACCACCTGGAGAATTTAAATAAATTTGGATGTCCTTTTTCGGATCTACAGACTCTAAAAATAACAACTGTGCATTTATGATATTCGCTACATAATCATCAATTCCTGTTCCTAAGAAAATTATTCTATCCATCATCAACCTGGAAAACACATCCATTTGAGTCATATTCAATGACCTTTCTTCAATTATGTAGGGTGTTAATGAAGATTCAATATAATGATCCATATAGATACTGCTTAAACCCATGTGTTTTGTAGCATATTTTTTAAATTCGTTATTGTCAAACATAGAGCGAAAATTTTTTCAATACATAATAAAGGTTAAAGATAAAATCAAAGTTGATATTGACAATCAAAAAATGTAAATAGTTTTGTTGAATTTATTATAGTTTTTAAGATTGCTACCAAAAGAAATTATCCGTAAAAATATTTTAATTTCCGCCTTAAATTGGGGAAATGGACATGTTTCAAGGTGTATCCCATTGATTTTTCAACTTTTAGAACAAGAAAATAAAGTGATTTTCGCAGGTAATGAATCACAAGTCGAAATCATTCGTTGTTACATTCCCCAAATTAAAACTATCCAGCATGAAGGATATCCATTTAAATTTGGCACTAAAGGAAATTTCAGTTGGGATTTATTCAAAGCTTTTGTTTCCTTATATAAACGTTTTACAAAAGAAAAAAAGGAAACAGCTAAAATCGTTGAACAGTTCAATATTGACGTTATAATTTCTGATCACAGGTATGGTTTTTATACAAATGGATGCATCAATATTTTTATAACACATCAAATTAATTTACCTGTGAGGTGGTATGAAAAGCCAATACAAATATTTCATAAAAAAATGCTTAAAAAGTTTGATTTGATATGGATTCCTGATACAAAAAATGCGAAATATTCAGGAAGATTAAGTTTGAACAAAAAAGGGTTAAATACTCATTATATAGGAACATTGTCTAGGTTTTCAATTTATAAAGAAATCTTCGAAAAAGATCTAGATAAAGTTGTAATTGTAAGTGGTCCTCTCAATTTGGCGCAATTATATTTAAAAAATGAGTTAACAAAAATTGCCCTCGACTCAAAAGAATCTGTAGTTGTATTACCAAAAGCATTAAATTACTTGATAAGTAAAGACTTACCAATAATATGCATCAATAATTGGAATGATGCCGACAGATACATTCTCAGAGCTAAAAAAATTATTGCTAGGTCAGGATATTCAACAATAATGGATGTCTCTCAACTCAATTGCGATGCTGAATTATCAGCTACTCCTGGCCAAAGAGAACAGGTTTACCTACTGCGGTTATGGAACAAAAATCTTTGTCAAAATACCATTATGTGAATCTTTCAACAGAAAAATTCCTTTTTCTTCAAAAGGCAACTCTTTTATATCTTGACCTGTAAAAATTATTCTTCCATCAGCAGCGAAAATTTGAATGTCACTTGATTTGTTGAAGACTATTGTTTTACGGTTAAAATCATAATAAGCAAAATTGAAATAATTTGCTATGGCAATTTCACCTTTCAAATAAGTCTTCCCGTCGAAGTCTGTTGATTTTAATTGATAATAATTTAAACCATTAAAAACATTTTCGTGAATATATCTATAAGCTATTAATTCTGACGAATTACCTGCTCCTTGTATGTGAGACAATACCTCATAAGCTTCTCCATCCGATGAATGCAATAAAGTGTAATGAGAATTATTTTGTTCACTTAATGCTGACCAATCTAAAATGCACTTTCCGTTCTCTAAAACCCCTGAAAACTGAACAACGGAAGTAGGAAGCAAAACTGGTGTTAGCACACAATTATTATCACCATAAGTTGCTGCTCCACCGGATGATGTGAATGAAACGTAATCCCCATCACCTGAAGTTCCACTTTGTAAAAGTGTACTATTATAATTGTAGTCAACTGAAAATTCCTCATTAGTAGTTGAGGTGATAGTTGTGTTAAAATATCTTATCCCTCCAGTGTTTCCATTTTTAAATGTCCCATTGTAATTCCAATCTGGATCATTTTGATAAATCATATAAATAGGTCCGTTTCCGCATAATCCAGACCAGTTTATTGCGTCACTGCATAAATTAAATGGAGCCACTATAAAACTCGCCCCAGGAGGAATTGTTGTTCCAACACCTTCAACAAAAGTTCCGGGACAACCTGCTACCGTATTGAGTGAATCAGTAATGAATGGGTTGGTAGTCAAAACATCCGTATAACAAGTCAATGGGTAAAAAGCCCCATATGAAACTTTAAATGTAGTTGAAGAAACCATAACGCTATAATCTCCAGTATTTCCAAATATCAACTCATTGTGTCCTTCAAAGCAATTACTACCGCACGAATTTATAATCGCTGAGCTCATGTATGGTGGTTCAAGTCCACATGGACCATTTGAAAGTGTAATTGTAAAACTAGTTGTTTCGGAACCTGTAAGTACCGGATTAGTAGAAATAACTCTTATTTTATAATTTCCACTTGGTATCCCTGAAGGGATATTGAAATTGATGGAATTAGCAATGTTAGTTCCAACAGAGGATGCACTATCAAGAGATCCTATAACAACAGGAGCAACAAAAGATCCTGCTGCATTTGACAACTGAACATTGAAGCCGTTTCCAGGTAAAAAAGTTCCTGAAGACGTAAATGCAACAGCACCTGATGAACCATTAGTACAACTTACAGTTACAGGTGTTCCGGTCAATGCGCCTGTAGTTATTGAATTTACAGAGCAATTACCTGTTAATTTAATATCATCCAAACGACAAGCAATAGTACCTGTTTTTCTCCATCTCAACCATAAATCACTTGCATAAGCGCCGGAAGGCAAAGTAATGGCAGGAATCAAATACCAGCCCGCACCAGATGTTGAAGCTGGAGCTGTATATACAAGGTTATTCCAAGTAATTCCAGAATCGGTCGAATATTCAAGGGCCAAAGTCGCAAAAGCAGTTCCAGCAGCTGATTCCTTTCGCACAGCGAAACTCAATGCGAGCGATGAACATAGACTCGTATTTATTCCCTTGATCGCAAAGCCATATTCTCCAGAAGTATTGGTGAACCATACATTAGCTGTACCACTTGCTCCAACATAACCAAAAGAAGCACTAGTTGTCCTAATATCAGCGGCATTAAGAGCCCCTCCCTTATCCATGGTAAAACCGTCATTGTCAAAACCATTGTTAGTCTCATGAGTTAATAGGGAAGTCGTTGAAGTTACAACACCAATTGACTCAGTAAATACATTTTGAGCTGTAAGAAATATACTTTGCAAAAAAAATAGTATCAACAACTGTAATTTCATGATGCAAACTTAAGTTCTTTTTCAGTATTAGTGCAAAAAATAATATAAACTAATCGTTAACTTTTTAACAAGAATATTTTTATACATTCTCTTTTCTGGTAATAAAAGAATTTTATGTTTTAGTAATTTTGCTTTGTATGTTCATGAAAACTATAAAATACATATTTATCCCCATTGGAATTACTGCATTAATTTTGTTGACTTCACCATCTTATTCTAGAATTAAAAAAGAAAAGGAAACAATAGTTGCCAATTTGGCTCCTTCGGAGTTTCGGGAAAATACTGATAGTTGCTACAATGAGATTAATTATGCTCAAGCTTTAAATGATCGAGTAGTCAATTATCTTGAGGAATCATTCCAAAAAGGAACAAAAAGGCATCTTCATTCTAGAAAACAAATTTATCAATATGTTGCCAAAGGTAAATTAGCAAAAATTGAAGACAGTGAATATTACATTATTGGCAAAATGCGCTACAGCTATCCTTTTTTAACTTTGCCCGCTAAAAGATTTTTAATTGAGCTTGGAGAAAGATTCCATAGAAAATTAGAAAACACAGATCTTGCCTGTAGCAGATTTAAGCTAACATCTTTGTTCAGAACAACTAGTTCTGTTGAAAGAATGATGAAAAGAAATAAAAACTCAATAAAAAACAGTTCACACTTGCATGGTACATCCTTTGACATCTCCTACTCTACCTTTATAAGTGAAAGATTTATTAATTCATCAGAAGCAACATATTTGGCAGGTGTTCTAGCCAAAACAATTTGGGAAATGAGAAAGGAAGGAAAATGTTATGCAACTTATGAAATATGGCAATCTTGCTTCCATATTGTAGTCAGATAAACCGCCCAAGAAAATCATTGTGTTTTTCAGGGGATTTCATACTTTATATTTCGATAAACAAACCATATAAAACTGAATTACAATCAGAATGATCGGTTAGGTCAATACGCATGTATTTTCGTTTTATCAGTGCTATTTTCAATGTTCTAAGTAAACATGATCAATCACAAGAATTTGACACATCATACCCCATTGAAAATTTCGTATTGGCAGCTGTAATTGAGTATTAATCGAGTTCAATAGATAACCAAGGTGGGTAATATCTAATTCAATTTCCCGAATAACTGCAAGTTTGAATGGCGTCGAATAATCTTTTTGACTGCGGTTTTCATAAATCACTTTTTCTTCTTTTTCAATAACAATTAAAATTATGCATCGCTATTTAAAGACTGGACAATATAAAAACAAAGGGCTGACTCAAACGAGACAGCCCTTTATCTAATGATTTATTTTTTTTTACTTTACTACATTTGTAAAAGTAGCATTGTCTTTATATTTAATAAATTCTCGATCATTTGCAGCTTTATTCTTCAAGCTCGCATCTTTAGCAATAGCACTTTTTAAATTACTTGCTACTGCATCCACCTTATCTTCACGAGCCGCAGCTACTGCTTTCAAATAGTAACCCATTGCAGTTTCCTTATCATTTGATCCATCGATAATTTTAGAACAATCTCCTGCTTTACCATTTAACATCTGAGCCAATGCTAAATTGAAAGAATTTTCCTTACCAAGGTTAGAAATAGCACTTGAGTACTTACCATCTTGAATGTCTAAAATTCCATTGTTATAAGAAACTTCAGCACCAGCACCTTTTGCTTGATTTAAAAGTTCTCTTGACTTTTTGCGATCTCCGGATACACCCGCTATTGCAGCAAGGTTATTTTTAGCTATAGCATTTTCTTTAAGACTATTTGATTTTTCAAATTCTGCCTTAGCTTCTGCCATTTTATTTTGCAAATATAAGACTGCACCAGCATTATTGTGTGCACGATAGTCTTTAGGATCTTCTTTTATTGCAAGGTTATATAACCTTAGTTTCTCATTAAGATCGTTTGTTAATGTTGCAGTAAATAATAATTCTTCAAGATTTAATGAGTCAGGTGATGAAACTGAAAGTGTTTTTAATTCTTCATCCGTATATCCCGTTAGATCATATAAAGTTTTGATTTCAACACGTCTTAATTTAGGAAAACATGAATTTTCTAAATCTTCATAAACTTTACCTAAGTCTCTTAAAGTTTTTCTTGCGGTTACACCTGAAGAATCAGCTTTGCTGGCCAATTCCATCATTCTTACGATTAAGTCTTGGTCTGCAGAAGAAATTGCTGAACCTTTCATGTATTCTTTCAATCCTTTCATATCTGGACCGAAACCTGTTTTACCAATTAAATTTGAAGTAAGATTGCCTAATTTTAAATTTAAGGCTAAATCATTCAATGCTTTCTCAATTGTTACAGCACGATTATCAGATAAGTTCTTATTGAACATCTCTTCTCCTTCAGGTGAAGCATATCCATTCAATTCTACCTTTTTAATAGCGATTTTAGGATTAGTCTGAGCAGCTGTTAACCAGTTCTTGTAATTGACCATATCTGCATCTTTCATCTCGAAAGGTCTAAGGTCAGACTTGCCTTTATCAAAATTCACTACAGCAGAAGTTTCTTTAGGTGTTATACGCTTAAATTCATCTTTGTGATAAATAACTTTGAAATCCTTTTTAACCAATAAAGGTGTTACAATCGTTGCATCAGCGATTTTAGTGTCTTCAAACTGACCATCTTTTTCTTTAGTACCTTTGAAAACCTTTCCTGTTACTTTGAAATCAGCATTTTCAAATTCAGGTTTGTATGCTACAACATCTTTGTATGTATAGTTTCCACCTGCTTTATATGGAATCTGTGTTCCATTACTTTCTACTTTTTCACCTGTTATTGTAACCGTTTTTAAGGCAGTATTTCCTAACATTGGCGTAACCTCCAATTTTACCTTTTTCTTTATTCCTTTAGCAGGAAATGTAACATCCACTGTAACCCTAACTGAGTCGCCATGCATTTCTAATGGACTCGGAGTTACTGTGTATTTCAAATCTTTCAATAAATCACAACTGGAAACCAATGTTCCAGCTATAAAAACGAAAGCTAAACCTTTAATAGTCGTCTTTTTCATATTATTCAGTTAAAATCTTTTCAAAATTCGGGACAATATTACTAATTATATTTTTCTAAAAAAAATTATTATTCGTTTAATTCTCAACATCAATCAATGTGTCCAAGTTTACGTATTTTACTTTTGTCTTCGCAATGCAATAAAATCTCTTTTATCAACATATTTTTTTGATGGTCGACTAGATCCGGTGCAATTTCCAACAGTGGGATTAAGACAAAAAGCCTATTGCGGTAGTGGGGGTGCGGAATATTTAGTGTAGGTGACAGGACAATTAGTTTATCAAACAAAATGATGTCAATATCCAAAGTTCTTGACTCGTATTGAGAAGCTTTGGATCTTTTCCTTTCGGCCAAATTTTCAATTGTATGAATTCTTTCTAAAATTTCATACGGATCCAAAGTTGTTTTTACCAAAACACAACAATTTACAAATTGAGTTTCTGCCTTAAAACCGACGGGCTCAGTTTCGTAAAGGCTAGAACATTTTATTACTTGGCCAATCGATCCTTCAATCGATTTTATTCCTTTTCGAACGAAATCTATACTGTCTCCAAGATTACTGCCTAAACTAAAATATACACAAAACATTTTAATTCCATTCAAATGTCTCAATCAAGTGTAGCAAATCTGTTTTCAGATAATTTATGGATGGCAATAAAGAATCATAATTTGGTCTGCAATTAAATAAAACTTCACCCCTAACAAAGTATTTCGTGGAGTCTGTTAAATAAAACTGAAAAGGGGTTGCAACATCGCCTTTGAGTTCGAAAAATGTTCCAAAAACCCTGTTTTTTTTATTAATAATTCGAAGATCATTTATGGCATTGGCTTTAATTTTATGCCCATCCACCTGATCATTTGAATAGTTAACATAAGTTGATAGAGGTTCTTGCATTTTTAGATACAAAAAATTTATCTCCCCATTCAATTTTCCAAGATCAATTTTTTTATAGCACATCGACCCACTTTTTTCAATTTCTATATCATTGACCTTGTATAGTTTAGAAAGGTCAAATTTAAATCCACAATTACTTTGGTATTTCGTGTATTCATGTTTCGTGAGTTCAGGAGCAGGACCGGTATTCTCTGTTGGAACATTCACCTTGTAGTTACTTTTATCATCCGGAACTTTCACCTTATTATACTTTTCATTTTTATCGCTACCGCAAGCAAAAAAAATGAGCATTGCAAATACAAAACAAAGTGAATTGAATATTATTTTTATGGCTTTCATTGAATGGTAACTTTTATCATTTTTACTCTCCTTTTATCAGATGACTCAACAGTAAATTTAAAATTATCAATTTGTATGAATTCATTATTCATGGGGATTCTTCCTGCATGTTCAATTATAAAGCCTCCTAATGTTTCTGATTCACCTTTTACCTGTTCAAACTGTTTTCCATCAATATTCAAAACTTTGTAGAAATCTACGAGTGCTGTTCTTCCCTCAAAAAGATAATTAGTATTATCTATTCTTGTGTACAACACATCTTCATCGTCAAATTCATCCGTGATATCTCCAACTATTTCTTCCAAAACATCTTCAAGTGTTATCAAGCCATTCGTTCCTCCGTATTCATCTACAACAATAGCCATATGCATCTTTTGATGCTGAAAAACCTGCAGAAGATCTCCAATTTTTTTTTTATTCGGAATGAATAATGGCTTTCTAATTTTTTCTTGCCAATTGAAATCATCTTGACTGTTGATGTTGCTAATTAAATCTTTTGTATAAATTATGCCGATTACATTGTCTTGTGATTTCTCGAATACAGGAATCCTAGAATAACCGGTCTCTTTGATTTGTGATATTACATCCGAATAAAGCGTATGAGCCTCTAAACCAACGATTTCCATCCTGGATTTCATAATTTGATCAACCGTTGTGTTGCCAAATTTGATGATACCCTCTAAAATTTTTTGTTCTTCCTTTGTAGTTGATTCTTCTTTCGTTAATGCGAGTGCCTGTTCTAATTCATCCGTACTTATTTTATATCCTCTTTTTTTTGCTTTACGCTGAATAAACTTAGTTCCATTTACAAGAAAAGAATTTAACCAAGAAAGCGGGGGCACCAACTTCATCCAACTAATAGGTATTGCCATGAATTTGGACATTAAAATTGCATTTTTTGATGACCAAATTTTCGGAATTACCTCTCCAAATAAAAGGATTACAAAGGTAATTCCAATTATTTCTACCATGAAACGAAGAAGTTCATTGCTAGAATTATCAGGGAGGAGGTTGTTGATTAGTGCACTTGAGACTATGACTATAGCGATGTTAACAAAATTATTTGCTATTAATAACGTTGCCAAAAGTTCTTCAGGTTTATTCAGCAGTTCAAGAACCATTTTCGAGGACTTCGTATCTTGGCTTCTCAACAATTCCTTTTCAACAGGTCCAAGGGAGAAATAGGCTGCTTCAGAACCAGATGCAAGAGCGGACATAAGTATCAATACCAACAAAAGAGAGATGCTCAAAAAGAGCTGACTTAATTCGAGCGTTGAAACAGAATCGACTGATAAAAACAATAATGATCCCATCAATTTTAAAAAGGTAAGTTATCTGCTTCTTCTCCGGACATATCCATTTGGCTCGGGGGATTTGGAGAACCTTGATTACTGTATATTGCTTTTTCTACCGTTGAGTTTACATTTTCAGGTCTAGATAAAATCGTCATTTCATCAGCAATAACTTCAACCGAATATCTGGTTTGTCCTTCCTTATCCTGCCAAGACCTTTTCTTTAATTTACCTTCAACGTATACTTTATACCCCTTTTTTAAATATTTATCTGCAATTTCAGCCAAACTTCGCCAAACTACAATGTCATGCCAATCCGTAATTTCTTTTTTTTCACCTGTGGCTTTGTCCGTATATGTCTCGGAAGTTGCGAGTGTGAAATTACCAACTGATGACCCGTTTTCCAACCTTCTTATTTCAGGATCTTTGCCCAAATTACCAATTAAAATTACTTTATTAACACTACCAGCCATGGATGAATTTTATTTCAAAGATAATATTAATTAAGGTTAGATTATTTCTTGACTTTCCAAATATTTTTCAAGTAACCTTGACATAGGATAATTACTTAAATTTTCAGTATTTACAACAATCCAATTGTCTTCTAATTGTTCGGGAAATCTTTCGATGTGGTAAAAAACAGCGGTAATTTTTTGATGTGTCAAATGGTGCAGAATCTCTCCTGAAATTTTATCTACTTCAATCTTATTCAACAAATTCAAAGGCAATTCGGGTTGATCGGTTTCAATTAAAGGGAAATCATACATGCCTGCCCAAATATCCTTTTGCATACGTTTAACGATAATCGTTTTGTCATCTTGTTTAAAAAACAGGTAATGAAAATAGCGTTTTTTTGATTTCACCTTCTTCTCTTTAAGAGGTCTTTCTTCGACTTTACCCGCCGCATATGAGGCGCAAGAGCTACATAACATACAATTTTCACAATTGGGATTTTTCGGTTTGCATTGAAGTGCACCAAATTCCATTATTCCTTGATTATATTCAGCAATTTGATTATCAGCAGGCAAGTCGTCGATCAAGGTGTTAGCCAAAGTTTGGAATGCCTTTTTACCAAGAAAAGTATCAACCGGAGTATCAATACCGAAATATCTGCTAAGCACCCTAAAAACATTCCCATCTAAAACGGCAACTTTTTCATTAAATGCAAAAGAAGCTATAGCTGCTGCAGTATACGGACCTATACCTTTTAAGCAAATCAACGAACTGTATGAATCTGGAAAACTTGCGTTAAAACTATTTACTATGAATTTAGCCGTAGAATGAAGGTTTCTAGCTCTGGAATAATAGCCTAGACCTTTCCAGCAATTTAACACTTCCTCTTCATCTGCACTTGCCAAAGCTTGCAAATCGGGGAAATATTGACAGAATTTCGAGTAATAAGGCAATCCTTGGTCCACTCTTGTTTGTTGTAATATTACTTCAGACAACCATATTTTATAAGGGTCATTGGTAAATCGCCATGGAAGATCCCTTTTATTTTGTCTATACCATTCGGTTATTTGTAGAGCGAAAATCGACATTAGGGGATTTTTTTAATTTTTTTTCAAAGTTTACAAAATTAATAAGCTTTCGTGAATTACTTTTGCGCACAGAAATCATCTTTATGGATAATAATTTTAAAAATATGACAAAAGCAGACATCGTAGCAAACATAGCGGAAGAAACAGGATTAGAAAGAATTGAGGCATTAAAAGCCGTTGAATCATTCATGCAATCGATTAAATCATCTTTGGCTGATGGGAAAAATGTTTATCTCCGTGGATTTGGTAGTTTCATTGTTAAAGAGAGAGCAGAAAAAACCGGCAGAAACATTTCAAAGAACACAACAATAATTATCCCTGCTCATAATATACCTTCATTTAAGCCTGCAAAAACTTTCGTTGATGAAGTAAAGAACAAAGTGAAGGTTAAATAATTCATTTAGCAATAATAAAGTTGAAATATTAAATCTTATTTTATTAAATTTGCACTCCCAAATTAAAGGGAGTGTTTTTTTATTAGAACAAAAGTTAGCATTCACATTTTAAAAACAATATAATATGCCAAGCGGTAAAAAAAGAAAAAGACATAAAATGGCTACGCACAAGCGTAAGAAACGACTCAGAAAAAATCGTCATAAAAAGAAGAAATAAATTTTCGTAGTTACGGTAATTGAACTTAGTAGAATGTTCTGCTAAGTTTTTCTGTTTTGTAAAATTTTAAATTAAGCAATTGTGAGTCTAGAACTTGTAGTCGATTCCCGACAAGGGAGTATATGGCTTGCTTTGTTGCGTGATGGTAAGCTCATTGAATTACACGAAGAACGCGGGAATAATGATTTCTCCGTTGGTGATATATACCTTGGAAAAGTAAGAAAGGTTGTGCCAAGTTTGAATGCAGCATTCGTTGATGTTGGTTTCGAAAAAGATGCTTTCTTGCATTACTTAGATCTCGGTCCTCAGTTTAATTCGTTAAATAAATTTACCAAAGATACGCTTCATGGTAAGCAAAATGTCGCAGATTTGATGTATTTCAAGCCTGAAAGAGACATTCCAAAAGATGGAAAAATAGAAGATATTATTTCATCTTCACAATCAGTTTTGGTTCAAGTTGCCAAAGAACCAATATCTAGTAAAGGTCCGAGGTTGTGCGCGGAAATTACATTGGCAGGAAGATATTTGGTACTAGTACCATTTTCTGATAAAATATCTATTTCTCAAAAAATTAAAGATCAAGACGAAAGAGACCGGTTAAAGGATTTAATGGAATCCATAAAGCCGAAAAATTTCGGAGTTATCATAAGAACAGTAGCTGCGCACAAAAAAATTGAGCAAATAGATCAAGATTTGAAAAATCTGCTCGAAAAATGGCGCAATCTGCACGGTATATTGAAAACAGCAAGTCCACCAAAACGAGTACTTGGTGAAATTGATAAAACATCATCTATTCTTAGAGACCTATTAAACTCAGACTTTTCCAATATTCATATCAATGATGAGGTACTTTATGGGGAGGTAAAGGAATTCGTTACTGGGATTGCACCTGGAAGAGAGAAAATTGTTAAACTCTATGATGGTAAAATTTCGATATTCGAACGATTTGGAATCAACAAACAAATAAAATCCTTGTTTGGTAAAAAAGTTCCATTGGCAAGTGGTGGATACCTTATCATCGAACATACGGAAGCAATGCATGTTATTGACGTTAACAGTGGCAATAGAAAAGGTGCAGATGGTCAAGAAAGTAACGCTTTATCTACCAATGTAGAGGCAGCAGAGGAAATAGCCCGTGTACTTCAATTAAGAGACATGGGAGGAATTGTTTGTGTTGATTTTATTGATATGCACGATCGTGAAAACAATAAACATCTTTACGAAAAACTAAAAGAGTTTATGCATGCAGACCGCGCAAAGCATAACATACTTCCTCCTTCCAAATTCGGTGTAATAGAAATTACAAGACAACGGGTTCGACCTGAAACAGATATAAACACATCTGAATTATGCCCTACCTGTAACGGTACCGGAGAGGTTCAAGCTTCTATTCTATTTGCTGAAGAAATAGAAACAAATTTAAATTATCTAATACAAGAGCGCGGGGAGAAAAATTTAAGTTTAAACGTACATCCATACCTAAAAGCTTACTTTACAAAAGGAATACTTTCTAAACAGGTAAAATGGTTTTTTAAATATAAAAAATGGATTCCAATAAACGGATTAACCGCTCATCACCTTTTGGAGTATTCATTTTTGGATAAAAATAATGAAGAAATACCCTTGTAATGCAGCCTTCACAAGCTGACTTTCATAAAATTAAGAAAATCATTGAGTCTTTTTGCGCATATCAAGAAAGATGTACGCAGGAGGTTATGTTTAAAATGTCTGGATTTTCACTAACCCGTGAAGAACAAGAGCAAATGATGCAACACCTTGTCTTTAATAGATTCGTTAATGATCAACGATATTGCGAATCAATTGTATCCGGGAAATTTAGAATTAAGCAGTGGGGGAAATTGAAAATAAAGGGTTATTTAATACAAAAAAATATCCCTACTACTATTATTCAAAACGCCATTAATGGAATTGACGATAACGAATACTGTAAAACCATCGAAAAACTTGTTTTAAAAAAAATGGAGGAATTGAAAAATGAAAAAGACATTTGGAAAAAGAAGTCAAAAATTTTTCGATTCGTTCACGGCAAAGGCTTCGAATTCGACATGTGTCAGCAATATATTAATGCTCTAATCACTGATTAATTAACTTTTTCATTTTTATTATTTCCTCCCCCAAATAATCGGTGTAGGAAATTCGAAGATGATAAATTCCCGCTGCTGAAAGCTTCGGTAATACGATGAAACTTTGGTTACCCGAAAAATGCTTCTCAATCGACCTTCCAAGTTCATCGACTATTTCTGCATAAAAATGAGTAATGAGATCATCCTTGGAGCGAATGACAGTGGAGGTAGTAAAACTTGTAGGATTGGGATAAACAGCGAAATCTTCCTCCACTTCTTGTAAAAAAAAGTTGTTATCAAAATCGAATAAGAAAAGTCCATTTTGCCTGTCAGATACAATGATTCGACCAGATGGAAATTTATAGACTCCCCATGCGCCATTCATTTGAAAAGAACTTATCGATTGATAAGTATCAAAAGCTCCCACCTCTATGGGCACATCCCTAATGTCATAGATTCTTAATCCTTCGTTGTAATAAGCCACATAAGCAAAATTATCATCACAGAAAATATTGTGCGGAATACTGTTATTTTGATAATTGGTTCCGAAATAATTAGTTATTGCTAAATTATAATTTTGATCAACCATGCATTTTTTAATTCTTTTACCTGAAGTTTCATCGGCAAAAACATAAATTTTACCATTGGGTGTTAAGCTCCCCTGATGATTATATCCCTGATCTTGGTAAAATTGCATATTGAATAAAAAATTGGGAGCTAACGGATTGCTAAAATCATATACACGAAGGCCATCTTGTCCACAATTTAGAAATGCAATTTTATTGCTAACATGACAATCATGTACTTCAGGGATATCGCTAGGTCCTTGCCAAAGGAATTGAGGGTTTAATGGATCTGCAAGTGAAAAGACTTCCATTGGCACTACTGACTGTTGATTTCCATTAACAATTGGTGTAACCAAACAAGCGAAAAGCAATGCATTAGATGTATCGATAAAAATATTATGTACTTTTCCCAAGTGTTCATTTTGAATATCAGCAACTTTAACAACAGAATCGGGAAGGTAACTCAAATCAACAATTTGTAAACTACTATTTCCGTCATCACATACTGCGTAAGCATAATGTTTGAAAATTTTTATTTCCCTGTTAGAAACCAAACTAGAATTGAATTTTCCTTCAATGAAACCACAAGGTTTGAGTTTATTATCATCCGTTAATTGAAAAAAATGACTGCCTTCGGTTGAGCCAATTACCGCATATTCTTCCTGTTTAATTTTAAAACCCCAACTGCCACTGTATCTCGCCAAACCTGAATTGGTGATCAGACTATCTTGAAACCAATTGTCGAGTAAAATAACATTTTTCACTTCCTGTGTGTAGGTGAAATGTGAAAAGGACAAGAAAGCTAACAGTATGAATAATACTTTCATTGCACTAAAGATAAAGAACCTCTTGTATTTCAACAAACACATACTAAGGATTGCTAAGAAATAATTATTTTTGTCTAAACATAAAAACTGTGTCCGACGCCATTGTTATCATACCCACTTACAATGAAATTGAAAATATCGAACGGATGACCCGTACTGTTCTTGGGTTTGATAAAGATTTTCACTTGCTTTTTATTGATGATAATTCACCAGATGGAACAGCTGAAAAAATTATTGAATTACAAAAGGAATTTCCAAATAGGTTATTTATTGAGAGACGTTCTGGAAAATTGGGCTTAGGTACTGCATACATTCACGGATTTAAATGGGCAATTAATAAGAACTATGCATTCATTTTCGAAATGGATTGTGATTTTTCCCATAATCCAAATGATTTAATTCGATTATACAATTCGTGCGTCAATGAAAAAGCAGATGTGAGTATTGGATCTCGATATTGTAAAGGTGGAAAGGTGGAAAATTGGCCGTTAAAAAGGATACTAATGTCCTATTTTGCCAGCTTATACGTAAGATGTATTCTTTGGATTGGCATAAAAGATACAACCGCCGGTTTCAAATGTTATCGAACAGAAGTTCTCCGGAAAATTAACTTAGAAGGTATAACTTTTAAAGGTTATGCATTTCAAATATGTATGAAATATG